>Ga0118677_10002362_pt1 | contig 38195 bp, 38 predicted proteins | sample AliMusrvi5mmetaG_FD_86154 | JGI IMG/M metagenome (GOLD analysis project Ga0118677, IMG submission 86154) | reverse complement strand
GCCAGGAACAGCATGACCGGAGCCGGCGACCATAACGAGAGTCCAAGGCCCGCCACGGTAGCCGCCACAACCGATCGCGCCAGCGTGGCAAAAGGCGTGACGCCGACCGCGGACCTCAGAGCGAGAAGCGTCCACAGCGCCCCCGCGAACGCGGCGAGCGCGGCGTTAACGAACTGCAGCAGCAGACCATCGGACTGCTCTCGTTCAAGAAAGTCCCGAAAGATCTCTTCGATGCCCAGCTGACCTTCGCCATGCTCGCCAAGTATGGCGATGAGGCGCCTATTACCCTGGCCGACTTCGAACTACGCATCGACCATCACCTGGCCAGCCTGCTCGCGCGTTCGGGCGGTGTTCCGATGCCCTCGCTGAAGCTGATTCAGGCCCCCGTCTTTCATGGCTACAGCATCTCGGTGTGGGTGGAGTTTTCCACGGACACTTCGGTCGCCGCATTGGAGTCAGCGCTCTCTACAGCAGGCGTGGACATGCGCGGCTCTGACCTCGAACCGCCCAACAACGTCGGCGTGGCCGGCCAAAGCGGCTATGCTGCCGGTGCGATCGAAGCGGACCGCAATGTGCCGCGCGCCTTCTGGTTCTGGCTGGCCGCGGACAACGCACGCGTTGCCGCCGAAACCGGCTTGACTATTGCCGCCAAGAGGATTGCAGCGGAATGAAACGGGCATTGCTGGCGCTGGGCCTGCTCTCCATCTCCGGCTGCGGCTACCATGTCGCGGGCAAAGGCGACATGCTGCCGAAGACGATCAAGACGATCGCCGTTCCGACGTTTACGAACTCCTCCACGCGTTACAAGCTGACGGACCTGATGCCCGCCGCTGTCACGCGGGAGTTTATTTCTCGTACCAAGTATCAGATCATCGCCGACCCCACGCAGGCCGATGCCGTGCTGCGCGGCGCCGTCACCAACTTTATCTCCTACCCCACGGTTTTCGATCCGGCCACGGGCCGCGCAAGTACGGTGCAACTCTCCGTGTTCCTGCGCGTGACCCTGACCGAACGGGCCACAGGCAAGGTGCTGTTTGAGCGAGCCAGCATGGAGGTGAAGGAGCGCTACGAAATCTCGGTCGATCCCAAGGCCTACTTCGATGAAAGCGAAGCCGCGTTGCAGCGAGTCAGTCACGACGTGGCACGCTCGGTGGTCAGCGCCATACTGGAGAACTTCTAGTGACGCCGCAGGAACTCTACACGCAAGTGAAGCGCGGCGCCATTGCGCCGGTGTACCTGTTCCTGGGGCAGGAGTCGTATCAGCGCACCATCTGCCGCCAGGCGCTGCTGGAAGCCGTGCTGCCGCCCGATGCGCGCGAAGACGGGTTCATCCGGCATGATCTCGACGAGATCTCGCTGGCCGAAGTCCTGGACGACGCAAATTCGTTTTCCCTGTTCGCTCCCACCCGCTTGATATGGGTCACCGGTTGCGAAGTGGCGCTGCCAAGGGGCAAGGCGATCTCTTCCGATGAAGACAGCGGCGGCGACGAGGCCCCGCTCAAAGCCTACGTGAAGAGTCCGGCTCCGGGGGTGACTCTGGTGTTCCAGGCCAGCCGGTACGATTTCGAAGGCGAAGACAAGACCAAGCTCGAACGGGTCAAGAAATTCTACGGCTGCATCCCGGCTCAGGTGGAGTTCCATCGCTATACGCCGCAAGCCGCGCAGACGTTGGCCACGAAGTTGGCCACGGCTGCCGGCATCAAGATCGGTCACGCCGAAATCGAATACCTGGTGGAGGCGCTCGGCGGTGACGCTGCGCGCATCTCGGTTGAAATCGAAAAACTTCGCCTGTTCCGCGGCGAAGGTGGTGTCATTTCGGAGGATGACATCACCTCCATGGTGCCCGATGCCCGCGATACCACCATCTTTGCGCTGGTTGCAGCCGTAGGGCGCGGCGACCGGCAGACCTCGTTCTCATTGCTCGATACGCTGGTGAAAGAAGGCGAATACCTGCCGCTGGCGCTATCTTTCCTCGGTACGCAGTTCAGGCACGCCTATGTCGCCCAGGAGGCCGGCCTGCGCAACGCTTCCCAGATCCAGGCGCACTTCTCCAAGCAGGGGATACCGATGTGGAAGGCGCGCGCCGAGCAGGTGGCACAAACAGCTTCAGCCTTCCCGATCAAACGGATCGCTGGTGCGATCCGGCTGATTGCGAAGGCTGATAGAGAACTCAGGGACACGAACCCGGATGACCGGGTTGTGATGGAAGAATTTATTCTGAACTTGACCGCTAAGAACTAAGCAGTCATTTTGCGAACACGCAGGGTCAAGCGGCTCTTGTACCGTGCTGCGGTATTCTTCTTGATGATGCCCCACTTTGCGGCGCGATCCACCATGGAGAACGTCTTCGGCATTGCTGCGGAAGCGGCGTTGGCATCCTTGGCGGCGATCAGGCGGCGAACTGCGCGCAGCGTATGGCGCAAACGGGTCTTGCGGAAACGATTGATCTCCGTGCGGCGTTCGGTGATACGTACGCGCTTCAGGGAGGAAACTGTATTAGCCATCTACTTCGATTACCATTCCTTCAGAATTCTTAGACTTTAAGGATAGCGCAGCCGGGGCGGCGCGGTCAAACTGTACCTCTACTGCAAACTGCTGTTACGGCTTGATTCCGACGACAAAAGCGTTCGGATTGCCGGGATCGTTGGGGCGCTGAACGCCGCCGATGTTGTCGAATATCTTGCCAGTGGTGGAACCGGTTACGTAAATCGTGCCGGTGTTTTCAATGACGTCCACACCGTTGCCGCTCTGGATGCCGGTGGCCCCGATCAACGTGGCGTAGGCGATGCCGGCAGCGCCGGAGACGGCGGGATCCAGTTTCAGGATAAATGCGTCCAGCCCATCGGAGTGCGCCGGTTGGAGCGCATTCACACTTAACGGCAGATTGCGGCTATAGCTGTAGCCGGAGATGTAGTACTTGCCGGTCGTGTCGCGCTTCAAGTCGTAGGCGACATCGCCGTCATTGCCGCCGTAGTAGGTTCCGTATGTCAACTGAGCGCGGCGGTCGGCCGGCGGGTTGGCGGTGTTCAGGACCAGCACGAAGACGTCTGTGTCGCCGCCGTTCTGCCGCTGCATCGCATTCGCGGAGACGGGCAGGTCGGTGGAAAGCGTGTAGCCCATGATGACCACGCGGCCTGTCGGCTCCACCAGCACTTTGGTCGCTTCATCCAGGTCGCTGCCGCCGAGGTAGCTGGCATAAACCAGGATGTCAGAACCGGTTCTTGCCGGGTTGATCTGAATCACGAAGCCGTCGCCGCCAGGCTGATAATCCGGCTGGTAGGAATACCCGATCACCGGGAAGTCGTAAGAGTAAGTGCCGCCCACAATCCAGAACGTGCCGCCGGGGCCCGCCGCAATGCTGCGGCCCACATCGTAGCCCGTACCGCCGAAGTAGGAAGAGTAGAACAGGGTCGCTTCGTTCACGCCGTTGGGGTCGAAGCCCGCGATAATCGCATCGGTCGTGCCGGCAAGAACCGTCTGGTAGCCTTTGGCGGAGGGGAAGTCGGTGGAGGTGGTGCTGCCCGTGATGAAGATACGGCCGCGCGTGTCGAGCGCCAGGTCATTGCCGATGTCGTCGCCGGTTCCGCCGAGGTAGCTCGAATAGAGCAGGCCGCTGGTGCCGAGCGAGGGGTCGATCGAAGAGACAAAGACGTCCAATCCGCCCGCATTGGCCGCCTGGCCTGCATTGACGGTGGGGTAATCGGTGGAGTCGGTGGTGCCGGTCAGGTAGACCTGGCCACGCGTTGTGACGATCATGGAGTTCAGCTTTTCCGTGCCGCTGCCGCCGAGGTAGGTGGCGTACACAACCTGCGAGGCAGCCGGGGCGCGCGGATCGATCTTGGCGACGAATACGTCCACCAGCGCGTTGCGGGCGGGTTGGAACGCATCGTCGGAGGCCGGAAAGTCGTAGGAACTGGTGGTGCCGGCTATGTACAGGTAGCCCTGGGCATCGTGACCGATCGAGGTGGCGATATCCTGTGCCGTGCCATCGATGTAGGCGGAGAAGCTGACGACCGGGTCGATGATCAGTTCGCGCGAGCGGTCATAGCTGCCCAGAGTGAAACCGAAGCTGCCATCGGCGTTGCGGTGATACTTGCTGTCCACGTTGGCGCGGTGGCCATCGGCTAGAGTCTGGTAGGCTACGGGGCGCTTCTGGATCAGGCCTGCTACGAGGTTGCCGTCTTTATCGAGTGCGGCATCGCCGCCGGTGATGCGTAGTGCAACCTGCCTGGGGTCGGCGCCGGGCTTCACGATCAGATCGTATTCCAGTTCGCCGGCGGTGCCGTAGTAGACCAGGTCGATGCCCTGGTACAGGCTGCTCGCCGTGAGGCGGCCGTAGTTCGGAATCTCTGAGCGCCAGGCCGAGCGGTCATTGCCATGCATCACGGTGGAGGTGGACTTGCGCTTCATCGCGCCCTGCAGTTGCGTGGTGCGCGAGGCACCCTCGAACTGCAAGCGGAGCTGCTGCTTGCCAGCCTGGTAAACCACCTGGTTCCCTTTGAATGAGAAGCTGGAGCGAAGGCCGCGTGCGACGAATGCTCCCCCCGCGCCGCTGGGCGCTGGTTCAAACCGCAGGGGAGCGGCATCCAGAATGCGTGCGGCATCCTTGTTTGTAACGGCGGCAGAGATGATGCCACAGGCGAGAGTCGCCATGATAACGGTTTTACGAATTCGCATAACGGGAACTATTTATTTTACGACGTATTGGGGGGGCCGTGTGAGTACGTGGAAAATTGTTTACTCCCGCTACGAACACAGGCGACAGGCGACACCGCCCGTCACACCTCGTGAAGCCGTGCTTTTGCAATTTCGTAGCGCACGCATTTTGCTTGCCGCCTCGACATTCTTGTCGAGGTCTGGCGCGGTGTTGAAAATAAAACGTCGAGACGAATCTCGACGCTGCAGACATGAATGTCCGCGCCACGATTTCACCGAGGCTACATTGGCGTATCGCGAAAACTATGCGGCATTGGGCGGTTTCGCCTGCTCTTCAAACGCAGAAGACTACTGCGCCTTGGCAATCGCCCGGAACTTCGGTGGAGTGGTTTCGCCGGCGAACTGGAAACCGGTCAGGTAGGCCAGCCGCACGATCTTTTCCATCTTTTCGAAGTTGATCTTCTCCACCGTGTCGGTGGTCTGGTGATAGTCCGGATGGAAGCCCGTGAACCACCACAGGGCGGGCACGTCATGCAGTGCGAATGGATAGTGGTCGCTTCGGAAATAGATGTTCAGGGCTGGTTCTTCGTCCCACTTGTAGTTCAGCTTCAGCCCCACGGACTGGTTCACGGCCTCGACGGCGGCTTTGTAATCCGGGCTGTAGTTGGCGCCGATCAGGTTCAGTTCGTTGGACGTGTCCTTGGCGATCTGCAGCAGGCCCTTGGTCTGCGGGCTTTCGGTCTCATTGCGCCCGATCATGTCGAAGTTGATCACGGCGCGAGTTCCGGCTATTGGCCGCAGCGGATGCGAAACATAATAGTAGGACCCAAGCAGTCCGCGCTCTTCGGCTGCGAAGACAGCGAAGACGATGCTGCGTTTGGGCTTCACTTCGTTCTTTGAGAATGCATTGGCCAGGGCGATCACGCCAACGGTGCCTGAGCCATCGTCGTCGGCTCCGGCATAGACTCCCTTCGGCGCCAGACCGTCGTGATCGTAGTGCGCACCGAACAGGATCGTCTCTGCCTTCAGCTTCGGATCGCTGCCCTCGATCACTCCCAGCACATTGGACGTCGTGGCCTTGCGCTTTTCGGCTACCTTCAAGACCACGTCGGCAGAAACTCCGGTCAATACGCGCGAAGCCGGGGTCAACGTATCGTCGATCGACTTCTGCAGCGCCTTGCCCTGTCCGCCGAGCAGCTCTTCGGCAACCTTGTCATCGATGCTGATCATCGGAATCTTCAGTTCGCTGATCTCCAGCACCTGATTCGAAATCCGCGCCCGTTCGTTGACGCCGCGGATCCGCGCCAGTCGCTCCTGATTGGACGGATGCTTGCGATTCGGTTCAGACACCATTAATACCGCTGCCGCGCCATGTTTTTGGGCGTTCAGCGTTTTGACGAACGATCCGGCGTAGCGCGTGCTGCCTTTGCCGTTGAAGATCGATTTTGCGTCTGTCTCCTGCGGTTCGTGGTCGAAGATGAGGACGATCTTGCCGCGCACGTCGAGCCCGGCGTAGTCGTCGTATTTCAACTCCGGGGCCGTGATGCCGAACCCTGCGAAGACAACCGGCGCCGAGAGGTTCACGTCCTGCGGAAACGAGCCCGATGCATTCGGGGCGTGGTAGGTGGAGGTCTTGCCGTTCGCCTTCACAGTCAACCCGGAGGCCTGGCCGTCCATGCGAAACTCAATCAGCGGGACCTTTTGGATGATCGGCTTGATTCCGGCCTTGGCGAACTCACTGGCCACCCACTGGATCGCAACCTCGGATCCACGCTGGAGGCTGAGCCTGCCTTCCAGTTCCGGAGAGGAGAGGAAGGTGAGATCCGCCTTCATCTGACCGGCACGAATCGATTCGTAACCTGTCGCCGTCCGTGACCGGGTCTGGCCCAGTGCCAGACTGCACGCCAATATCACAAAGAAACAGCGCATATGTTTCCAGTGTAACCGGATTCATCGCCGCTGGTGCTTCCCTACCACCGAAGTGGTGCAATGCAGCCATTGCTAAGAGTGTAAAACCATTGAACTTAAAACCACTTACTATTTGGCGTGCGGAATGCATTAGCAAGTTCGGGAGATTTGATATGAAAAAGTTACTTGTCGTACTCGCAGCTGTAGTTATGACCTTGCCTGCCTTTGCCGCGGGACGTGGTTTTCGCGGTGGCGGTGGGTTTGGATACGGTCCCGGCTATTGGGGCGGTCCCGGCTACTACTCGCCTTATGCCTTCGGGACCCCGAACGCCGGAGAACTGAAGCTCGACACCAATGTGAAAGAAGCAGAGGTGTTCATCAACGGGGCCTTCGCCGGGACAGCTGGCAAGCTGAAGACCATGTACATGCACCCCGGCACTTACAATGTCGAGCTACGCGCTCCGGGCCGGACACGCTTCCAGGAGAAGGTCTACATTGTAGCCGGCAAGACCCTGAAACTGCATCCGGACCTGCATGTCCAGTAAATTGTTTAAACGCAAAAAGCCCCACCCGGTGAGGTGGGGCTTTTTTGTGCATGAACCAGTTTAGAACTGGTTCCAGAGGTACTGATTGTACACTTCGTGGTGGAACTGGACTTCCTGATCCTTCACGACAGTGCCCAACAGGCGCGGGCAACGGTCCGCCGATGCCTGCTTCAGGTCGGCGTAACGGGCCTTCACATCTTCGCCCAGCAGTTTGGTGGTCCATTCCGCGGCGCGGAAGTTGGCCATTGCGTCGTAGATGTTGTCCGGCAGATAACGCTTCGCGTTGCGGAGCCCATCCTGCTTGTCGCCGTCAAGGCCGGTCTTGAACACCGAGTAAAGAACCATGTACGGGTTGGCATCGGGGCCCACGGAGCGGACTTCCACGCGCGAACTTTTTTCGTTACCGATCGGGATGCGGACCATGGAACCACGGTCGACGGCCGATGCGATGATCTGGTTCGGAGCTTCGAAGTGCGGATCGAGGCGGCGATACGCGTTCACGCTGGCATTGAGCAGCAGGCAGATGTCGTTGCCATGAGTAAGGATGCGGTCGACGAAATCCCAAGCAAAGGTGCTGATCTTCTCTTCACCCTTGGGATCCCAGAAAATGTTCTTGCCGCCCTTCATGACGGAGACGTTGGTGTGCATGCCGCTACCATTGACTCCGACAACCGGCTTCGGCAGGAAGCTGGCGGTCATGCCCATCTTGGTGGCAACCTGGCGGCAGATCAGCTTGTACAGCTGGATCTGATCGGCAGCGGCAACCACTTCGCCGTAGCCGTAGTTGATTTCAAACTGCGACGGTGCAACTTCGGGGTGATCCTTTTCGTTTTGGAAGCCCATGGCGCGCTGCACTTCAGCGGCGGTATCGATGAACAGGCGCAGCGGATCGCCGGGCAGCGAATGATAGTAACCGCCCTTGTTGACGTATTCGAACTTGCGTGTGTCGTGATAGCTTCGCTCTGCTTCGGTACCCGCGAACAGGAAGCCTTCGATTTCGTTGGCGGCGTTCAGCGTGTAGTCGTGAGCCTTGAACTGTGCTTCGGCGTATTCTTTCAAGACACCGCGCATATCGGCGGAGTAGGCAGTGCCGTCTTTGTCGATGACTTCACCGAAGATCATTACTTTGCCGGTACCGAAGATGTCGGCCGGAACCCAGTAGAAAGCGCTCCAGTCGAGGTTGAGGCGCAGATCGCTTTCGCGCTGCGCGGTAAATCCGCGGATGGAAGAGCCATCGAAGGTCAGGTTGTCCCAACTGCCCAGCAGGAAGTTCTTGTCATAATCCAGCATGTGCAGGCGGCCTTCCAGGTCGCTGAAGAGCAGGGTGACGGCTTTGATGCCCTTGGTGTCTTTTAGATACTTCAGGCGCTCTTCTCTGATCTTGTCGATCGGAACGCGATTTTTGCGGTCCTGCTTCGCCTTCAGATTAAGTTCTTCCAGTTCGGCGTACGGAAGAATCAAACGATTTTGCAACTGATTGTCCATGCTTATCCTCTCTGTGAAAGCCCGGTGTCTATTAGTTATCGACACTAACTGAGCCTGTTGGCACGAGCGCGAATCCTTAGCATATCGAGATTCGGCGGCCCCTCAATGGTCCGTATAAACTTGTAATCCAATCGGGAACGATTGAGCGTGCCGCATAGGCCCTTGGTTCGACCCGGTTCTCTTCCGGGGTACCGGAAAAAATGGGTTCGTACCGCTATAATATCACTTGATCAGGCACTCAGTGGGATTTCGTGCCTCGCACCCGGAAAGATCTTGTAACGGATTGCATCTCTTCTGCACTATACTGCAAGCACTTGATCTTAGACCTGGAGGATATACCAGATGAGTTCATTCCAAGGTTTTGCCGCACGAGTCCTGATCACCGGACTGGCATGGTGTTCGCTGGCGCAAGCCGAGATCACCATTACTCTCACCAAGGATTTCATCAAGAAGTTCAAAGATCGCGTCACCATTGACGCATCTTACACAATCGATCAGGCTCACAAGGTTCCAAACCCTCCGGCCAAGGACGGCGACATACACATCGCGGGCCGCGCTCCTGAAATCGGCCTTGCCGCGGTTGCGGAAGTAATGAACGCCGCCGGCCAGCCTAAGGCACTTGCCCTGGTAAAGTCGATGGTGGGCACGGATACGGCCGTGAATATGACCGGTGCGTGGCGCCTATGGTGTGAGCATGGCGGAGACGTAGAGCATGTGCAGGGAAAGGACCTGCAGCCATTCGACACGACGAATCCTCCTCATGTCTTTGAGATTCATCCTCTTCTAAAGTTGAACGATGTTAACGTGGCTAGCGGCTGGAAGCCGATTATCGGATTCAAAGCAAAGGACGCTGACGAAGCATTCAATGCCTATGAGCGGACAAGAAGCCGCATTGAGCCCGATGGGGACAACATCATCATTCATACCACCATGGCAGGCTTCAACTATGTGGAGTTCAGCATAGAGTTGCTGGAGGCGCCAAAGGAAGTTGAGGATGGATTGACGGTGTTTGCCTCCGTACACAATCTGGAGGGCGAACTCCTGGTACACAAGCGCCGCATGGTCTTTGCCAAGGGCACGCCTCCCGCCACAAAGGTGGCTGGCATGAAAAAGGGTGGCACGCTACACGTGCTGGGCATCCCGCGCATTGATCTTGCACTGGTCGATTTTCGTGCCAACAATGAAGACAATCCCAAGTTCAAGGACATTTTGAACTGGAGCCTGCCATACGAAATTATCATTACCGCCGTCTATCCGAAGTAGGTTTTGACGGCATTACCGGCGGGCTTCGAAAAAGCGCTTCATCTTTTCTTGCGCCTCGGCTCCGCAGACGCCCTCTACAACCTCCACGCGGTGGTTCAGCAGGTCGGAATCTGCCAGCAGGAACTTGCTGCGAACACCGCCGAAGCGCAGGTCGCGGGCGCCGAAGACCAGCTTGGCGATCCGCGCGTTGACGATCGCCCCGGCGCACATCACGCAGGGTTCAAGCGTGACGTACAGGGTCGTGTTTTCAAGCCGGTAGTTGCCGATTGTGGTTGCGGCCTGTCGGATGGCGAGCACTTCGGCGTGCGCGGTCGGGTCAGACAGCGAAATGGGGGAGTTGCAGCCTCGCCCGATTACTTCGCCTGAGGCTGCAACGATGACGGCTCCGACAGGAACTTCACCTGCCTGCTCCGCTTTCTGCGCCAACTGGAGCGCCTGCTGCATATAATACTCATGCCGTTCATCCATAAAATCGAATCATTCACCAGCATTGCACAGTGTCTGGTCTAGAATAGGTTAATATGATTCGCTATCTTCCGCTCATCATCAAGAGCAGCCTGAGGAACGGCCGTCGAAGCCTGCTCACCATTGGAAGCATCGGCGTGTCGCTGTGTCTGCTCGGGGTATTGATGGCCGTCTACTACGCTTTCTACTTCAGTGACCCGACTCCTGACCAGGCGCTGAGAATCGTGGTCCGCAACAAGGTTTCACTCACTAATCCGCTGCCGATTTCCTACGCTAATCAGATCAGGCAGATTCCCGGCGTGACCCAGATGGTCACCCTGAACTGGTACGGCGGCACTTATAAGGACAGCCGCGAGTCGAAGAACTTCTTCGCCCGGTTCATGACTGATCCGGCGCAATTGCTCAAAGTGCGGCCGGAAGTGGTTCTGAGCGAGGAGGAGCGCAAGGCCTTTATTCAGGACCGGACGGCGTGCATAATCGGACGTCCGTTGGCAGAAACACTGGGGCTGAAAGTTGGCGACCGTGTGCCTCTCATCGGTGACATTTACCCCGGCAATATTGAGTTGACGGTACGCGGCATCTATCAAGCTTCAAATAACGATGAAGCGCTGTATTTCAATCAGGAGTACATCTGGGAGGGGCTGCCTGAACGGCGCAAAGGACTCGTCGGGCAGTTTACGATTCTCGCCGATAACGCGGAATCTGTACCGCGCATTATCCGCACCATCGACGAGATGTTCGCCAACTCCACGGTCCAGACCAAGACCGAAACCGAGCAGGCGTTTCAGCTGGCGTTTGCTTCGTCGCTCGGCAATATCAAGATGTTCCTGATCGCGATCTGCGCGGCGGTTACGTTTACGATTCTGCTGGTTTCGGCCAACACCATGGCGATGTCGGTCCGCGAGCGGGTGAAGGAAGTGGGCATCTTGAAGACGCTCGGCTTTACCAAGGAAGCGATTTTGGGGATGATTCTGGGAGAGGCGGCGGTGATCTCGATCATAGGTGGCGTGGTCGGGCTTGTACTGGCAAGTCTGCTGTGCGCGGGCGTGCGGCGCGGACCGGCGATCATCGGCCAGTTGAAGACCATGTCAATGACGCCTCCGGTGATCATGACCACGATGAGCGCTGCGCTCGTTATTGGAGTGATCAGCGCCCTGACTCCGGCCTACGGGGCCGCGCGCACCTCGATTATTGACGCGCTGAAGAGTACGGACTAATTATGGCCATTCCTGTCGCATACAACTTTCGCAATCTGATTGTCCGCAAGACGACCTCTATCATGACGGCGTTGGGCATCGGCCTTACCGTGGCCGTGCTGCTGGCGATTCTGGCCATGGTGAACGGTCTGCGCACCTCGCTCGAAGCCACCGGCAATCCGCTGAATATTCTGGTACTGCGCAAGGGCTCCGACTCGGAACTGGTCAGCAACTTTGCCCGTACTGTGTTTCAGGACCTGAAATTCAAGGACGGTATCGCTAAGAACGAAAAGGGCGAGCAGATGGCCTCGCTGGAAACGATTTCGATTATCAATCTGCCCAGCCTGGAACAGCCCGATGGCATCAATATCACGCTGCGCGGCTTGGATCCGATCGGCATCAGCATGCGCGATGGCATCAAGATCACCGCGGGCCGGTGGTTTCAGCCGGGCCGCCGCGAGGTGGTGGTGGGCCGTCACATCGCATCGCAGAATCCGGCGGCGGCGTTGGGGAAGAAGATCCGCTTTGGAAAGGGCGAGTGGGACGTGGTTGGCGTGATGGATGCGGGCAAGGGTGCGTCGAATAGCGAGATCTTCGCCGACCTGAATCAGGTAGGCTCCGACTTCAACCGCCTGGAGGTTGCCAGTTCGGCGCTGGTGCGCGCTTCAGACATCATCACTCTAGACGCTCTGGTGAAGGGACTGAATGACGACCAGCGGCTGAACGTTGGCGCGAAGCCGGAAAAGGAATACTACGCCGCCCAGACCAAGACCGCGCTGCCGATTCAGATTATTGGAATGTTCATTGCTGCCGTGATGGCAGTGGGTAGCAGTTTCGCCGCGATGAACACGATGTACGCCGCGGTTGCGCGGCGCTCGCGCGAGATCGGCACGCTGCGTATTCTGGGATTTTCGCAGGCGAGTATTTTGTTCAGCTTTTTTCTGGAGTCGTTGATGCTGTCCGTGGTGGGCGGTGTGCTTGGCTGCCTGCTGGTGTTGCCCTTGAACGGGCTGACGACGGGTATGCTGAGTTTCTCAACCTTCAGCGTGATCAACTTCGATTTCACCATCAGCCCGGGCATTATGCTCGCCGGCATCGGATTTGCAGCGTTCATGGGCGCCCTTGGCGGGCTGTTCCCGGCTCGCATGGCAGCCAAGAAGGAAATCTTAACCGCATTGCGGGAAATTTAATTATCAATGGAAGCAGAACTGAAAAGTCTCAAGATAGACCGCAATCAGAAGCGGACCCCGGAAAGTTCCAGTTGGGCAGCACGGTGGATTATCATCGGCGTGATTCTGTTCTTGCTAGCCGGCGCGGGCCGGTATGCATACAGTACGTTGAATACCCCTCTCGAAGTTGAGATCGCACGCGTCAAAGCGGCATCCTCAGGCGATGCAGGCAACGGCAACAGCGTCATCCTCAATGCGACGGGCTACATTGTGGCCCATCACAAGATTCAGGTGGCGGCGAAGGTGGTTGGACGCGTGTCGTGGATTGGCGTGGATAAAGCGTACAAGGTCACGCAGGGTCAGGTGATCGCGCGTCTGGAAGACGACGAGTACCGCGCGCAGGTGCAACAGGCGCGGGGCAATCTCCAGAACCTGGAAGCGAAGTTATTGGAGTTCACCAACGGCTCGCGGCCGGAGGAGATAGCGGTGGCGAAAGCAAATCTCGATTCGGCCAAGGCCGATCTGGAGAACTTCAGGATTACGTTGGAGCGCACCCGGAAACTGGTGGCGGAGAAGGTGTCGGCCCAGCAGGTGTTGGACGATGCTGTTGCCCGCTATGAGGCGCAGGAGCGGCGCGTCGGTTCGTTGGAGCGCACCCTGGAACTGGCCCGGCTGGGACCGCGTAAAGAGCAGATCGATGCGATCCGCGGACAGATCGAACAGGCGCGCGGCGTTGTTGCTTACGCGCAGACACAGTTGGATAACACGGTGATCAAAGCGCCGTCGGCTGGAACGGTGCTGGAGCGCGCGGTTGAAAAGGGCGAGTTCGTCACGACTAATTTCGTCGGCGATAAAGGCGCGAAGGGCTACATTATTTCGCTGGCCGATTTGAACGACCTGCAGGTGGAGCTCGATATCAGCCAGAACGATTTTCGCAAGCTGGGGCCCGCTCAGAAGGGCGTCATCACGACCGATGCCTATCCGGAGCTGAAATACGAAGGCGTCGTGGATGAGATCTCGCCGGAGGCGAACCGGCAGAAGGCCACCGTGCAGATCAAGGTGAAGGTGCTGGCGCCGGACGATCACCTACGGCCGGAGATGAACGCCAGCGTGGCCTTCTATAACGAAGTGAAGAAGACCGAGGGCGCACCGCAGAAGCCTCTGATCACGATTCCGTCGGCTGCGGTACGTTCGGGCGCGGTGTTTGTGCTGTTCCAAGGCAAGGCGGTTCGGCGAGCCATCAAGACCAGTGGTTCGAATGCCAGCGGCGTGATTGTGGATGAGGGCCTGATCGGCGGCGAAGACCTGATTCTGAATCCGCCCGCCGATCTCAAGGATGGCGCGTCCGTGAAGGAAAAGAAGGGATAGCAATATGAGCAGCGAAATCGTTATCGAGACAAGCGATCTTTCCAAGGAATATGTCCGCGATGAATTTCATGTGAAGGCGCTCGATAAGGCCAGCATCACGATTCATCGTGGCGAGTTCGTCGCGCTCATGGGCCCATCCGGATCGGGCAAGTCGACGCTGTTGCACCTCATCGCTGCGATGGACCGGGCGACCGGCGGCCAAATCACCGTGCTGGGGCAGGATCTGCGCAGCCTGAGCGATCGCGGCATCGCGCACTGGCGCAATGTGCACGTGGGGTTTGTGTTTCAGTCGTTCAATCTGATTCCGGTGCTGTCGGCGATCGAAAATGTGGAACTGCCGTTGAAACTCACGAACCTCAACAAGAAGGAGCGGTTGGAGCACGCCGCGACTGCGTTGAAGTTGGTTGGCCTCGGCGACCGCATGGGGCACCTGCCGAAGCAGCTATCGGGCGGACAGGAACAGCGCGTGGCGATCGCGCGCGCCATTGTCACGGATCCGGACCTGATTCTTGCCGACGAGCCGACTGGAAACCTGGATGCGAACTCCGCGCAGGACGTTTTGAATCTTCTCTCGCGGCTGAACAAGGAGTTCGGAAAGACCATCGTCATGGTGACGCACGATCCGCATTCGGCGAAGTGGGCGAGCAAGGTTCGGCACCTGGAGAAGGGGATGTTGCTGCCAGAGGGACAGGTGCCTGAAGACTGGGCGCATTAGGGGCGATGCTGTTTCTGTTCCTGCTCCTTGCCGCGGCCGATGAAAAGGCACCCGATCTGAACCTGCTAGGCAAGACGGACACGCAGTCCGGCGCCAGTCGCCGCAATGAGAACGTCACGTTCAACCTGATCGATAACAACGTCATTAAAGACGTCAATCTACGGCTGGGTACGACGGCCACGATCAATCCGGTGTTCGAAGCGCAGAGCAGCTACTTCGGCGCCGAGTTCGGCAACAAACCGAAACCTCTGCTGCATGTTCCTTCACAGGCTGCGTCCGGCGTGCATGGCACGTTGTTTGAGACGCACTCCAATAGCATCTTCAGCGCCCGCAAGTTCTTTCAGGTTGGCGGCGTGCTGCCTGCGCACGAGAATAACTTCGGGCTGACCTTGAGCGCCCCTCTGGCGCAGTTCGGCTACATTACGCTGGAGGGTTCGGGGCAGTACATTCGCGGCAGCGTCAACGGAAATGTACAGGTGCCGACGGCCGCCGAGCGGACTCCGCTCACTACTGACCTCGCCGCCGCCCGCCTGATTCAACGCTGGCTCAATGCGTATCCTCTGGAGGCTCCCAACCGTCCGGATGTGAACCCGCGCGAACTGAACACCAACTCACCGCAATCGATCGATACGAATAGCGCCGCCGTGCGCTGGCAGTTGGGGAACCTGATCTTCCGCCATGCATGGACCACGCAGGTGGTGAATTCGTTTGAGTTGGTGGCGGGACAGAATCCGGAGACCGCGACGCGATCACACACATCGAGGCTGAGTTGGGAACATGGCATTTTCGTTGCGTCGCTGGGCTTTGACCGCGCGCATTCGGAGCTGACTCCCGATCCGCATGCGGTGGGTCCGCAGGTGCAGATCGGCACGGCGTTCACGCCGCTTGGGCCTGGCTCGAACATTCCGCTCGATCGCATAGTGAACCGCTATCGCAACGCATTCATGGTGAAGCGTAAGCAGGGCGCGCACAACTGGAATGCGGGTTGGGAGACAGGGCGCGTGCAGTACAACTCGCGCGAGGTGAGCAGCAATCGCGGCAACTATTATTTCCGTAACGATTTCGGCAATGACGCCATCACCAATTTTCGGCTTGGCCTGCCCAGCCGTTACAGCACCGGTATAGGCGACGTGGGCCGCGGCTTTCGCAACTGGGAGCAGCAGTACTTCGCAGGCGACACCTGGCAGGCGGAGAAGTGGCTGACGCTGAGCTATGGCATCCGCTACGAACCGGTGGTGGGGCCGAAGGAAGTGAACGGACTGACCACGATTCCGTTTCGCTGTGACTGCAACAACTGGGCTCCGCGTTTCGGTTTGGCCTTGCGGCTGCCGCGAAAGCTCGGCGTGATCCGTGCTGCCTACGGGCTGCACTACATCGATTTCACGATGGTCACGCTGCAGCAACTGCGCTGGAATCCGCCGAACTTTCACAAGATCGAAGTGCAGGTGCCGGAGTTGCTCAATCCGCTGGGCAACCTGAATGGCAGCCTGCGATCCACGTTGTTTGAACTGCAGGACAGTCTACGCTCGCCTTATTCGCACCAGTACAATTTCAGCTGGGAGATGGAGGTCCGGAAGGACTGGCGCTTGCAGGTGGGGTATGTGGGGAGCCGCTCGAATAAGCTGTTTTATACGTGGTACACCAATCGTGCGCGTGTGGTGGCTGGCATTCCGCTGAGCACGGCGACGATCAATGATCGCAGGCCGAATCCGAATTACTTCGATATGAGGCAGATCACGAATATGTCGCGGGCGTACTTCGATGCGGGCCGCGTCACGCTGATCGCACCCACGTTGAAGGGCCTGCATGTGGATGCTTCGTATTGGTTCAGCAAGGCGATCGATCTGGGCGGCAACTATCTGAACACGGCCGCAGGAGACGATTCGCGGAACACATTCAGCCAGGCACAGGCAAATGTGCAGGGCGATTTGAAGGGGCCCAGTGCGTTCGATCAGCGGCATGCGGTGCTGGCGCGGGCGAATTACTCGCTGCCGCGCAACTATACCTTGTCGGCATTCTGGATGGCGAAGACGGGGATTCCGTTTTCGGTGATTTCGGGATCGGATGCGCCGGGTTTCGGCAACTCCGATGGCGTGAATGGCGACCGGCCGAATGTGGTGGATCCATCAGTGCTGGGGCGAACGATTGGCAATCCCAACACCTCTGCGGAGATGTTGCCGAGATCGGCTTTCGCATTCATTCCGATTGGCGCGGCGCAGGGAAACCTGGGGCACAATACATTCCGGCGTGGCGGCATCCGGAATCTGAATGCGTCGATTGCAAAGACGTGGAAGATGAAGCAGGGGCGGGCCGTGATGCTACGGGCGGAATCGATCAACCTCGGCAACACGCCGCAGTTCGCTGAGCCGAATGCCGATTTGAGTTCGCCATCGTTCGGCTTGATTACCAATACGTTGAACGAAGCGCGGAGTTTCGCGTTTGCGCTACAGGTGAAGTTCTAAACGCAAAAAGGGCAACCTCGATGAGAGGCTGCCCTTCTTAGTAAGTTGTCGTAGTGCTTAGTAACGGCCGCGACCACCGCCGCCGCCACCACCGTAACCGCCGCCACCGCTGCGTCCACGTCCACCACCGCCGCCGCTACCGCCACGACCGCCGCCGCCACGATCTTCCTTGGGGCGTGCTTCGTTTACGTTCATAGCGCGGCCATCGAGTTCGCGGCCGTTCAATTCGGCGATTGCGCGGTCGCCCTCTTCGTTATTGCTCATTTCCACGAAGCCGAAGCCGCGGGCCTGGCCAGTTTCACGATCGGTAACAACGCTGACACGATCAACGGTTCCGTAGCTTTCAAACATGGAGCGGATCGCATCTTCGGTAGCGCCGAAGCTGAGATTGCCGACAAAAATATTCTTCATTAAAGTATCCTTTGGAATTTGCAGCGAGTGAAAGTGGGCAGGATCGAAAAAGCGCGGGGTAACCGATCAATGAAGACGATGCCAGAATCAGCGGACTGTCAAACTACTAATTAGACCATAGCACATCTTAGTAAGATCTCAGCACATTTATTATTGGGGGGAGTAGATAAAGTTACTGGGGCGTCTTTTCCGTGCGTGTCCATTCCCAGTCGGTTTCTCCCGCATTGAGCGGCTTGCCGGTATTGTAGCCGGCGTCGTGGAGCAACTGGAACAGCGCCGCTTTGGAGGTGCCCATGTTGGTGAGCTGGCTCTCTACCACTTCCACGACGATCTTAGGGTGATACTTTTTCAGCGTCTCCAAGGCGCCGTGCAGGGCGATCACCTCGGCGCCTTCGATATCCATCTTGATGGCGTCGACACGGGTGAGGTTCAATTCGCGGACCACGTCATCGATTGGGCGGCCGCGCACGGAGTACTCGCGCGGGGCCTCTTTGTAGGTGATGTCGGCGTTTCCTTTGGCGAGGGAGGATGCTCCGGAGTTCATGATGGGCGAGGCGAACAGGGTCAGCATCTGGTCCTTATCGGCGCAGGCTATGGGGGCGATGGTGACGTTTTGGAAATCGTTGACGCGCACGTTTTCGCGCAGTGTTTTCAGGGTGTCTGGATTCGGTTCAAAGGACACGACGCGGCCGGTGGTGCCGACTTTCAGCGCGCCTTTCATGGAGAAGTAACCGATGTGCGCGCCTACGTCGAGCAGTACGCTGCCCTCTTTCAAGTTGGTTGCCAGGGCGTCCCAGACCTCGGGCTGCCAGTCGCCGCCGCGCAGAATGTTGACCGAGACCAGGTCGCGCGGATCGAGCAGCATCTTGATGCCGGGCTCAGCCTGTACTACCGCGGGGGCGAGGAAGCCATACTGAATCAGCGTCGGTGCCAGCTGTTCCACACTGCGCTTGCCGGTCTCCCACGGCCAGTGATCCACCCAATATTGTTCGAGATTGAAGTAGGTCCGTACGCTGCCTGAGCGGTCGAGGTGAGCATACCCGAACAGGAGCAGCACTGCGACCAGCGGGACCGATAGGATTTTCAAGATTCGCGCAATCACTTCGTCAAGTATGACTGCTGCCGTGATGTTCTGCAATGAACGAGATTTCACGGATGTTAAAATTGAAGTTAATTCGGGGAGAGCTTTCCATGCGGTCCTTTATCTTGCTTCTTGTTTCTATTGCTCCAGTAAATGCACAGGACTGGCCGATGTATGGCCGCGACCTTGCGCATACCAGCTTTAACAACACAGAGAATCTGCTGGACATCAAGAAGATCTCCACCTTGCAGCCGGTGTGGACCTACAAGGCCGGCGCCGTGATCGCATCGGCGCCGACACTCGTGAATGGCGTGCTGTACTTCGGCGACTGGGCCGGCAACGTCAATGCCGTGGATGCGCAGACCGGCACTTTGATCTGGAAGAAATTTGTTGGCGTGGCGGCGACGCCGAAAGACCCGACCTGCCTTTCGGGCGTTGGCGTGAGTTCGCAGCCGGTGGTGGTGGGAGAGGTCGTCTATGCGGGCGGCGGCGATTCGGCGGTGTATGCGCTTGACCGCAAGACCGGCACGCAGCAGTGGCGCGTGCAACTGGCCGATCCGGCGGTGGGGTCGTACATGTGGTCTGCGATTGTGCCGTATCGCGGGTTCATTTATACGGCGATCGCGTCGCTCGGCGATTGCCCGATCGTGCGCGGCTCGATCGCGCGGATTGATCCGCAGAATCCGCAGCAGCCGGTGATCCGCTATCTGGTGCCTGCTGGTGAGCAGGGAGCCGGCGTTTGGTCGACTCCGGTGATTGATGAAGCGACCAACGAGCTCTTCCTGACTACGGCCAATGGCTACGAGCAGAATGTCGATAAAGGGTTTTGGGTTGGCGCGTTCATGAAGGTGGACCCGGCTACGTTTGCGACCAAGGCCTATTACCTTTTCCCCAATTCCGATTCGCTGACCGATCAAGTGGGTGGCTCGTCGCCGACCTTGTTTACACCTCCAGGCGGTGTGCCGATGGCGGCGGTGTCGCAAAAGAATGGGGTGATGTATGCGATCAAACGTAGCGATGCGAGTGTGGCGTGGACGCGGAAGCTGGCGGTAGCATGCACAGAGCCGGAAGAGGGCTGCGGATCTCTTTCAACGCCGTCCTTCGATGGGAAGACGCTTTATGCCGGCGCCGGTGTGCGCGATCCGGAGGGATTCGAGGCGGGCAGTGTCTATGCGATCAATCCGGCTGATGGAACAGTCGTCTGGGAGCATGACATTGACGAAGCCGTGATCGCTCCGACGACGATTGCGAATGGGATGTTGTTTGCGCCAGCGCTGGATGGCTTGCAGATCTACGATGCGGCGACAGGGCAGATTGTGTGGACCGACAATCATCGCGGGTCGCTGTATGGGCAGGTTATTATCTCGAATGGAGTGTTGTACGCCGCTTACGTGAGTGGTGAATTGACGGCGTGGAGGATTCCGGCGGCGAGTGCCAGCGCATTGTACAGTTACTCTTCTGCAAGCGGAGTTCCCGCGTTTGCGCCGGGCGCAATCGCTGCGTCCTATGCGACCGGCTTGACGGTGAACAGTGTGACGGTGACCGATAGCAAAGGACAAAAACTCAAGGCGGAGATCTTGTATTACACCGCAGGCCAGGTGAACTATGTGGTGCCGGACGTGGCAGAGACGGGCCGCGCTACCGTTACCGTGGCGGCGGCCAATGGGGTGACGGCGGCCGGGACGATTGAGATCAGTGACGTGGCGCCGGCGATCTTCACGGCGAATTCCGATGGGAAGGGCGCTGCCGCGGCGTATGTGACGTTATATGGACCGGGCAACGCGACGGCGAGCACGTTGGTGTTTCAATGCGGCACAGCGGCGGGGAGTTGCGTTTCCAAGCCCGTGGATATTGGGGCAACCGGGCAGCTGGCTTATTTGAATCTGTATGGCACGGGGCTGCGCGGACGGTCCACGATGGATCGGGTGACGTGCACGATCGGCGGGGTGGCGGCCACTGTTTCCTACGTTGGTGCGCAGGGCGGCTTCACCGGGCTCGACCAGGTGAATGTGCTGATTCCGGCGAGTCTGAAGAAGCGCGGAGAGGTGGATGTGGTCCTTTCCGTTGATGGGCAGTTGGCGAATACGGTGAAGATCGCAATTCAGTAAAGCCAATACCGCTCCCTCGCGGTCGCGGCTCCGTTTGAGTCTACGTGAAGAACGAGGTTCCGAGGCGCATCAGCAGGCTGAGCAGCCACACTGGCGTGATGGCGGCGAAGGCCTTGCTCTTGGGGATTCCGGCCATGAACGCCAGGCCAAGGGCGAGCACCACGAGATACCAGATTTGAAAAAGGGAAAAGAAGCCGAGCAGTGCGGCTAGCTGCTTGTTGGCATTCTCGTCAAGCAAAAGATCGAGCCCGAAGTGCGGGATCAACTGCTTCATCGATTGAATGTCGTCATGCTTCATGACGAGCACCACATACTGCGCGACGGCCTGCACGGCGTTGATGAGACCACAGTGTGCGGCCAGGGTGAACAGCTTCACGAAAGGCGCCTTGATGTCCATCACTGCGCAGGCCGCGGCCAGTAGTCCGGCGGCGATGGCCATCATGATGGCGGTGGAGATGGGCGTGGCGAAGACCGTGGCCTTGGAGATCATTTGAATGCGCGGCATGGCGGCTTGCAGTTGTTCGTGCGTCAGGCCGCGCGGCGGTTCATACTGCATGGCCTGGAGTGCGAACGGAATGGTTAGCCAGCCGATGATTGCCACCACGATGGAGATCACGATCAACGGCGGAATCCATGCCCATTTGTTATCGAACCCCTTCACTGCTTCTTTGGGGTCGATGAAGATGTTGAGCATCGCAAGTACGGGTTTCATGAGCGGAACAGGACCTCCTCACGTTTGAAGATGCGGACAGCGAGCGCGAATGCGATCGAGGCATAGCTGATGTTGGTGGCCATGGTGATTGCGTAGGACCTCCACGACCAGTCGCCACTGAGCAGTTCCTTCAGCAGCAGGCAGAAGTTTGCGATGGGGATGAACGGTCCGCGCCAGCCGAGCGTGATGCCCGGCAGCACGGTGATCATGCCTCCGAACATGCCGGCAAAGACGAGCGGCGTGAGATAGCTGGCTGCCTCGCGCGAACTGCGGGCGGGCGCTGCGACGGCGAGCGTAATAGCGGCGGAGAAGATGGCCATGGGGATGACGGCGACCACGATCAGCAGAAATGTTGAGGGCTCGACTCCCGTGGTGCCGAGTAAATTGGAGCCGCTGGAGGTCTTGGTGAAGTAGAAGGTCGCACCCATGCTCATCACGCTGAGGCAGGCGTTGAGGAAGGTGAGGGTAGAGACGGCCAGCAGCTTGCCGAGTACGATCTCTTCGCGCGTGGCCGCCGAGGAGAGCAGCATCTCCATGGTGTGGCGTTCCTTTTCGCCGGAGGTCATGTCCATGGCCGGATACATGCCACCGCTGATCATAAACACCACTAGTATGAGTCCGAAGATACTCGCGATCAAGGCCGCTCCCATGCGGCGGGGAGGGGCGACATTCACGTTCTCCACTTTGAACGGCGTGAGCGTATCGAGAGGCAGGCCCGCTTTGGCGAGACGTTGATTGACGATGAGGGCGCGCAGGGCATCGAGTGTTTCGCGGGCACGGCCGCGGGCGATGGAGAGGTCGGCCTGCGATAGATCGGAGTAGAGCCTTACGGACGTGGCTGTCGACTCGATGCCGAGGTCGTAGGTTTTCGATTCGACGGCCTGGCGTGGATCGGTGGTCTCCTTCAGGTCGAAGCCGGCCTTTTCGAAGGCAGCGCGAAGGCCGGGAAAAGTGGCCGGGTCGTGGAAGGCGATGGCGTAGCGTTTGGCGCGGGCTTCGGTCTGCTGCCTATCGACGAAGCGGTTCATGCCGATCATCACCACCGGCATGATGAGCATGGGGAGCAGGATCATGCTGACGATGGTGCGGCGGTCGCGCGAGAAGTCGAGGATCTCTTTCCGATAGATTGCGAGTGCTGTCTTGATGTTCATGCGGCCTCCTTGAGCAGCGCGACGAAGACTTCTCGCAGGCGTTGTTTGCCGGTTCGTTGGCGCAGTTCTTCCATGGTTCCGCAGGCTCCGATTTTGCCTTCATTGATGATGGCGATGCGGTCGCAGAGGTACTCGGCTTCCTCCATGGCGTGGGTGGAGAGCAGCACGCATTTGCCTTTGCGTTTGGCGTCGAGAATGAACTCTTCCACCACGTGGGCGGCCGGGACATCGAGTCCGCTGGTGGGTTCATCGAGGATGAGGACGGGTGGATCGTGAATGACGGCGCGGGCGATCTTGACCTTCTGCTTCATGCCGGTGGAGAGCTTGTCGACTCGGGAGTTGCCGTAGTCTGCGATGCCAAAGACATGGAACAGTTCAGCGGTACGGCGCGCGATCGACGCTTCGTCCATGCCGTTCAGCTGGCCGAAGAAGCGCAGCGTTTCGCGCGGCGTGAGGCGGTGATAGAGGCCCATGTCGCCGGAGAGGAAGCCGAGGCTGCGGCGGACCAGGTCGGGCGATTCGAGCAGGTCATGGCCAGCGACAGTTGCGCTGCCTGAGGACGGGCGCAGGATCGTCGCGAGCATGCGCAGGGTGGTGGTTTTGCCGGCGCCGTTGGGGCCGAGCAGGCCGAAGATCTCTCCGGAGTCGGCTTCGAAGCTGACTCCGGCGACGCCGACTTTGCGTCCGCGTTTCTTGTCTTCGAAGATTTTGGCGAGGTTGGAGACGGTGATCATTTAGTAGTCCCGGCGTTCGACGATCTGTATTGCGGCCCAGGTGATGGCGGCGGCGAGCAGTGTGCATGCGGCCATGCCGATCCAGAGGATTTCATGGGTTGTGAAATAGGCTTCGCCGCTGAGGAAGCGGTAGTAGGCAAAGGGCTGGCTCGGATTGATGGTGCGTTCGAGGATCAGCAAGGCGATGAGGAAGAAGATGCTGGAGAGGCGGCTGGTCATGTCGTCATCAATGAGCGAACTGACGACGAGTCCGAGGGCGTAGGGGATCAGCATGGCGGCGAAGGAGATGGCGCCATAGGCCAGTGCGTCCTGGAAGGAGTAGGCTGCCGATACCAGGGGCGAGAGCGCGACGATCATCAACTGCGGTACGAAGGCGAAGATGGCGAGTGCCAGCAGTCCGATCGCGCCGCGGTAGAGCAGCAACGTGTGGCGCCTCACTGGAAGAGAGAGCATGAAGGCGGCCGCGGCGGAGTTCTGGTCGCCACGTTCGCGCAGGCATGCACCGTTGGGGAGGATGCCGGCGCTGGCGATTGTCATGGCGAGCATCGGCAACAGGAGCAGCTGGTTGAAGGCGTTCCAGTGAGCCCAGATGAAACTGGAGTAGTTGGCGGTGACGGAATCGATGGCCTGTTGGGTGAACGGCAAGAGCATGAGCATCATCTTGTCGCGCGCCACATTGTGGGTTAATTTCTGGTAATCCCAGATGGTGACGAGGCAGAGCGCGGATATCGCTCCGAGGCCGAAGGCGAGGCGGACTCGCATTTCCAGCCAGCTTTTATAGAGAAGAATCATGAGCGGTCTCCTTTCACGCTATCGAGGAAGATCTCTTTGAGCGATACAGAGTCGATGTCGAGGGATGCCGGTTTCAGGGCTCGCAGTTCGTCTATGGCGTGGTCATGACGGACGAGCAGTGAGGCAGTGCGGCCGTCGATGCGGGCTCCGGGGATGGCCGGGGCGGTGGCGTCAAACACGAGGCGGACCCGGCGGTAGTTATGCTTGAGGTCATCGAGCGAGTCTTCGACTACGGTGACGCCTTTATCGATGATGACTACGCGGTCGGCGATCTGTTCCACTTCGGCGAGCTGGTGGGATGAGAAGAATACGGTGGTCTGGGATTCGGCGGACATGACGACCAGCGACTGTAGGAGCTGTTCGGTGGCTGCGGGGTCGAGGCCTTCTGTGGGTTCGTCGAGGATGAGCATCTCGGCGCCGCGCGCGAGGGCAAGCAGGAGCGAGAGCTTGGTCTGGCCGCCTTTGGAGAGTTTGCTGACTCGGCGGTCTGTGGGGATCTCAAAGGTATCGAGCAGTTTTGCTTCGATTTCGTTGGACCAGTTGGGGTAGAAGGCTTTGGTGATTTTGATTACCTGGCTGACCTTGAGGTAGCCGAGGGTGCCTTTCTCTTCGGTGACGAAGGCGGCGCGCTGTCGGATCTGAACGCTTTGGGCGGGGTCGGCGATGTTGAGTCCGAGGATGGTGGCGTGGCCTGCATCGGGGTGGATCATGCCCTGGAGCATTTTGAGCGTGGTGGTTTTGCCTGCGCCGTTGCGACCGAGGAAGCCGCAGATGGAGCCGGCGGGGACGCTGAAGTTGAGGCCGCGGACGGCTTCGACTTTGCCGAAGGATTTCTTGAGGCCTGTGACTTGGATCGCCATGCGTTATTGGTTCCTCGAATGGGTGAGCCTGCTTTCGAAGAGGCGGCGGATCTCCTCTTCGGTGAGGCCCATGACGGTTAGTTTTTCGATGGCGTTTTCAATGAGGGCGGCGGCTTTGCGCATGCGGTCGAGCTGGGCTTTGCCTGCGCCATTGGCGGCGATGAAGGCGCCCGCGCCCTGGCGGAGTTCGACTACTCCTTCGTGTTCCAATTCGCGGTAGGCTTTGGCAACGGTGTTGGGGTTGATCACGAGATCCTCCGCTACTTTTCGGATACCAGGCAGCTGTTCGCCTTCGCGCAGGGCGCCGGTTTCGACGGCGTGGCGGACCTGCTCCATGAGCTGGATATAGATGGGGACGCCGGAGCCGGGATTGGGGCGAAAGAGCATGGTTAAGTGTGCTACTGAACTAGTACAGTATTACTGTACGGCTGGGTAGGGATTTTGTCAAGGGGTCTTAAAATAGATTCGCCGCGGCCCAGGGGGGGAGCTTTAAAGGCTTTTATTGGCCACGGATGGACACGGATTCACGCGGATAAGACTGGGATGGGGCGCAATCCCTTGCGCCCTCAGCTTTTCAGGTCTTCCGGGAACACCGCATAGCCTTTAGGCGGCGGGAAGAAGGTCCGCAACAGTTCCAGGCGTTTGCGCATATGCCGGCTGGCCAGTTGGCGGGGGCCGGTTTCGACGTCGATGTCGCAGCAGATGCCGTGGAGGAAGAGCGTCAGAGTGTCGATGAAGCTTTGGATTGCGTAGGCTTCGAGGGCTTTGCTTTCGCGGCGGACTCCGGTCTTGGACCGGCGCAGGGCCTGCTTGAGACGCCAACTGGTTTCGTCGACTTCGCCGTGGACTTCAGCGTTGAGTTCGTCGCGGAGTAGGCCTGAGTAGCCAGTGATGACTTCTTTGCCTACGATGCCGCTCATGAGGACGGCGATGCCGTGGAAGAGGTGGTAGTGGTAATCGGCCATCTCCTGCTCCCTGACGCCGAAGGCCATGACGTGGCCCTTCTTGGTGTCCCAGGCGGAGGCCCAGACGAGCTTGGCTTCGGGCGGGCGCTCCATGGAGATGAGGTCGGTGCGTCCGGCGGCGGGCTTGCCGTTTTTCTTTTCGAGGTAGGGCACCAACAGGACGAGGATCTTCGGAAGCGCGGCTGCTACGGTGGGGGGCAGGGCCGCGATCGGCTCGTTGAGGTACTCGCGCGACTCCATTTCGGTGAGTGGGGGAATCGCGCAGTAGTAAGAGAATGTGGGACCGATGGCGATGCTCTCGCTACGGAAGCGGTCGGCGAATTCAGTGACGCTCAACTTCTTATTCGGATCTGAGGCGGCCATTTTGGGTGTCGATTTCATTTTAGTCCTGGCAGCGCGCATTTATTTGGCTGCCAATGCTGCGAGTGATTCGTTGAAGGGCGCGCGGGCCACACCGTTTTCGGTAATGATGGCCGTGACGTAGCGATTGGGTGTCACGTCGAAGGCCGGGTTCCTGACGCCGATGTCGGTGGGGGCGATGTGGACTCCGTGGACGTGGGTCACCTCGTTTGCGGCGCGCTCTTCGATGGGGATTTTGTCACCGGAGTCGAGCGTGAGGTCGAGCGTGGAGACGGGAGCCGCGACGTAGAACGGCACATTGTTTTCCTTCGCCAGCACGGCTACCGAGTAGGTTCCGATCTTGTTGGCGACGTCTCCGTTGGCGGCGATGCGGTCGGCGCCGACGACGACGCAGCCGATGCGGCCGGACTTGAGGAAGTGGCCTGCCATGTTGTCCGTGATGACGGTGGTGGGGATGCCGTCCTGCTGGAGCTCCCACGCCGTGAGGCGGGCGCCTTGAAGGAAGGGGCGGGTTTCGTCGGCAAAGACGTCGATCTTCTTGCCCATTTCGACGGCGGCGCGGATCACGCCGAGCGCGGTGCCGTAGCCTGCGGTGGCGAGGGCGCCGGCGTTGCAGTGGGTGAGGACGGTCTTGCCATCCGGGACCAGCGGCGCGCCGTGGCGGCCCATGGCCTTGTTGATTTCGATGTCTTCGAGGCGGACCTGCTTGGCCTCTTCGACCAGCGCAGCGCGGATTTCGGCGAGGGGCTTGCCGCGCAGGCTTTGATAGAGGGCCTTCATGCGCTTGGTGGCCCAGAAGAGATTGACGGCGGTGGGGCGGGTGGCGTCAAGAGTGGCGCAGATGGTGTCGACTTCGGCGTCGAGGGCGGCGCCCACGTTGGCGGCTTCCGATTTGAGGACGCCGATGGCGACGCCCATGGCGGCCGCCACACCGATGGCGGGGGCTCCGCGGATGATCATGGAACGGATGGCTTCGGCGACTTCTTTGTAGTCGCGGCAAACGACGTCGACAACGACGTGCGGCAGTTTGGTTTGGTCAATCATGACCACGCCGTCGTCGGTCCAGAGAATGGTTTCTACCATGTTGAGGAAAGTCCTAGGGCTCGAAAAAATGTCTGATCAGGGCACAAGCCCGCCGAGGGGCTGTAGGCCCGGCTCCGCGGATTTGATTTTCCTGGGACCTTCTAATGATGACACGTTGGCGGGGGGAATTGTGGGGATTCCTGCTGGTTATTCCTGGAAGGCATCCATAGCACCGTGGCGAACAGTCAGGACCGTAATGGTTCTCGTCCGCTTGTTGATGGCGAAGATCACTCGATACAGATTCGGCCGATTTCCATAGAGCAAGTGGCGCAAGGGTTGGCCGTTTTTCCGGCGCTCGGGAGCGGCGGGGCAGCGCAAAGGAAGATTCGACAGGCTTTGGATAGCCTGTTCCAGGCCGTTGAACCACTTTGCGGCAGCTGTTGAATTATTGGCGTCAATCTTTCGGAAGAGAAACTCCAAGTCCAACGTGGCGCGCTGGGAGATGTTAACGAGGAATGCCATACTTGGCACGAATTTCGTCGAATACGGCCTTCGCCGGACGAGTGCGGCCGTGGTCAATGTCGTCGAGTCCCTGACGAATTGCTTCGTTGACGTCGGCGCGGGCGGCAATATCGAGAAGCCGCTGATAGGATTCGGCATCCTGCACTACGGCTTCAGCCTTTCCGTTGACGGTCAGGATTACCGGACGCTTGTTCTTCTTGAGTTGCTTCATGAAGTCCCCGGAGCGGCGTCGAAACGTGGTCAGCGACTGGATATCTTTGGTGATGTCGAGCATGGAGTTCAAATACTATTTGAGCACCTTTTGAGGTGCTCAGGATGAAGGTAGCGGAGGGAGTTCTAAGTCTCCAGTTGTATGTTCACTTTCGTGTGTGTTGGATCTGGACTGTCACCGAGGCGTCTGGTTGTCCTTTGCACTGGCCGCCTACCCCATCATCCTTCTTCCAATAACCATTATCAGGATAATAGTCATCTTTGTACCCCAGCGCCAATGGCCCAGCTTGCGATACGGTCAGGGTTTTGCCGATCACGCTGGAGAGCTTCGATTGCGCTGCCTCTCCTGGCATGCGAATCAAAGCAAAGTGACGGGAAGCAGAATCGGGCCCTTGAGGATCGACATATCTTTTCCATGTCAAGCCACTTCCTCCAGGTTGGACGCACCCCCCGGCCGTGATTTTGACCACGTCACCAGGGCGTAATTGAATCTGGTTGTAAGAAGTTTCGAGTTGGGTCAGGGTGGGCCTTGCAATGCGCCACACGGTTTCACTGGCCGAGTCGGCTTCCTTCTTTACCGATTCGGCATTTTCAATCAGGTTGGAGGCAATGTCCCTTATTACTGGATCCCGATCCTTCCGCATATCGTCAACAGCTTTGAATGTTGTCAGACTAATGGCACTGCTGGAGGCTGGAATTCGCGTCAACGCAGACAATGCACCGACTCGCAAGAGATAGGAGCTATCTGCATTCACTAAGACTTTCTCGATTGAGGGGATTGCCGAGTGGCCTTCTTTGGCAATGTCCCGGCGTGCTTCCGAGCGAATTCTCGGGTCGTTAGACTGAAGTCGGCTGAAAAGAACGTCCAAGGACGTCTTTTCCTCAGCATAGGCTACTTGCTCCTGCCAAGGCCAATGCAAACCGGATGGCTGCTCACGATTGACAGTCGAGAGATTTTCTTCTGTGCCGTCCTTTAGAACTGTTAGCCGATTGCTCTCCCTGTGGTATCGCAATTTCAACCCATTCTTGTAAGCTGTCGGTTCGACCGGCACGATGTAGGAATCTCCGTCGTCAGCGGCGGTCTTATATAGGCGGAAGCTCAACGATTTTATTTGACTCGCCGTCGTTATCCGCCAGTGAAGATCGAAGATCTCGCTTCTCTTGTTTCGATACTTTTGAAGCGTATAGAAATCAGCTGCTGTGTCAGTGGCGCGAATTGTCTCAGGATCGGTGAGGTTTTCGACTGTGCCTGCAAGCGTTGCTTCCGAAGGCATAAAGCCCCTGTATGCAATCAGGCTGATGATTCCAAACGTCACGAGCCAAAAGAAAGAATAGAGCCAAGGGAAAAGCACAGGTGACTCTTTACGTAATCCTCTAAGCAGCTTTTCGATCACAAAGACAAGAAATACCAAAAGGCCAGCGAGGCCGAGGTTAAGGATATCGACATAGGACTTAGCAGCAGATATCGTCATGTTGCAAATTCTAACACAGCATTTTCTTGCCGAATAGTGTCCTCATCAGGGGATCTGTTTCGATTACTGGACTGGCAACTGTGAACGTTTCAGCTATGGATATATCAGCGACCGCAACTCGCTAAAGCTGGCCTGCTTCTTTACCCAGTAGGATGAAGGTCAGGAAGTAAGAGAAGTTGTAAGTGGCATGAGTAGCCGTGGAGGCGAGCGTTGAGTTGGAGCGGTGGCGGACGTAGCCGAAGACGGAGCCTGCTACAACGAGCAATACCAGGCGCTGCCAGTTCCATGAGTATTGGGTGCCGTGCATCAATGCGAAGGGGAGTGCTGTTAGTAAGATTGCCGGCCAGTGGCCCAGCGATTGTTGAAGGAGAGGTTGAAGGAAGCCGCGGAAGGCCAGTTCTTCGCAGACGGGGGCTAGTGCCACGGCGGAGACTCCGACTAGTGACAAGGACGCGGTAGTGTCCATCAGGTCGTCCATCGGGGATTTCATTTGGGGAGTTTTGAGGATGGCGCCAAGGACGATGATGGCGACGGTGAGGACTAATCCGGCGGAGAAGTAGCGGACCACTCCTTCTTCGGGGAATTCGAAATTCAGCGAAGCCCAGAACGGGCGGTCGTACTTCATCAACAGCAGCCAGCGCAGGGCGATGTACCAGAACAGATAGCCCAAGAATTGGCCGGGGATGGCCTTCATCGCCTTGCTCGGTTCATAGCCGGGGATTAGTTTGAAGATGCCGAACACGATGACCGAGCCCAACAGCAGGCAGGGAATGGCCAGGGCGGCGAATATCAGAAAATCCTGCCAGTCCCAGAACGGCTTGCGCTCCTGGTTCACTGCTCGCTCTCGATGAGGGCGGCGGCCAGCAGTGGGATCATCAGTTCGTGATGGCCAGTGAGGGAGTAGCCCTTGCCGCCTGCATTCATGTGGGGGCGGTCCACTACGTTCACTTTGGGGCGGTAGTGCTGGAGCATATCGAAATTCACGGTGGTGAAGTTCGCGAGCGGGTAGCCGAGGTTGCGGACCACCGATACAGCCTTGAGGAAGACTTCGGGCATGACGACCGCGGAGCCGACGTTGAGATAGACGCCGCCGTCATCCAGGCCGCGGACGATGGAACTGAATAGCCGGAAATCGTGATGGCTGCCGATGCCTATTGCCGATGGATTGGCCGCCGGATGCGTGTGCGGCGTGTCTGTACCGATGGCTACGTGCACCGTGACCGGAATGCTGTGGCGGTAGCACTGCAGGAGCAGGCAGCTGCTCGCGTGCTCGGGCTTGGCGATGGAATCGAGCTTACGGCCGAGGGCCTGGCCGATGCCGATGGCGCGGGTGAGGCCTTCGGCGATGGCGACATTCATTTCGCGGCCGGTCTCTTCGGCCGAGCCGAAGCTGCCGTCGGGAAGAACGGCTTCGACGTCTTCGCTGGTCCAGCCGGCGATGGCGATTTCGAAATCGTGGATGGAGCCGGCGCCGTTCATCGCAAATGCAGTGGCGTAACCGCGGCGGGCCATATCGATTAGCACCGGGGCGAGGCCGCATTTGATGACGTGGCCGCCGATGCCCCAGATGATCTGGCGGTCTTTATCGCGGGCTTCCTTCAGCCGCGCGACGACGGCGCGGAATGAATCTCCGGCGAGGATGTGGGGCAGGGAGGCGAGCAGTCCGTCGATGCCGGAGCCTTTTTCGTAGACAGCGGCGAAGTCTTCAGTGCGGACTTTGCCGCCGCGGGAGTGGATGGAAACGGTCTTCAGTTTTGCGAAATCGAGCGGTTCGATGGAGTACTTGCTCATTTATTTCTTGAGTACCTTTGCCAGGGCTTGCGCCGTATAACTCTTCTTGTTTTTCACCACTTGTTCGGGCGTGCCTGCGGCCACCAATGTGCCGCCGCGTTCGCCGCCTTCGGGGCCGAGGTCGAGGATCCAGTCGGCCGATTTGATCACGTCGAGGTTGTGCTCGATGACGAGCACGGTATTGCCGAGATCCACCAGGCGCTGCAGGACTTCCAGCAGTTTGCGCACGTCTTCGAAGTGCAGGCCGGTGGTGGGCTCGTCGAGGATGTACATGGTGCGGCCGGTCTGGCGTTTGCTCAATTCGCGGGCGAGCTTGATGCGCTGGGCTTCGCCGCCGCTGAGTGTCGTTGAAGACTGGCCGAGGTGGATGTAGCCTAGGCCGACGTCGCACAGGGTTTCGAGCTTCATCTGCACCAGCGGGATGTTGGCGAGGACGTCGCGGGCCTGTTCGACGGTGGCTTCGAGGATGTCGGCGATGGAGTGGTTCTTGTATTTGACGGCGAGAGTTTCCTGGTTGTAGCGGCGGCCGCGGCAGGCGTCGCAGGTGACGTAGACGTCGGGCAGGAAGTTCATCTCGATGCGCTTGAGGCCGTCGCCCTGGCAGGCTTCGCAGCGTCCGCCTTTGACGTTGAAGCTGAAGCGGCCGGGCTTGTAGCCGCGTTCGCGGGACTCCGGCAGGCGAGCGAAGATATCGCGGATCTGCGAGAACACCTGCGTGTAGGTTGCCGGGTTGGAGCGCGGGGTGCGGCCGATGGGGGACTGATCGATTTCGACGATCTTATCGATTTCCTTGATACCGGTGATCTTGGCGTGTTGGCCGGGGTCGGCCTTGGAGTTGTAGATCTCTTTGGCGAGGGAGCGGTAGAGGATGTCGTGGACCAGGGTGGACTTGCCGCTGCCGCTGACGCCAGTGACCACGATCAGCTTGCCGAGCGGGAACTCTACTTCGAGGTTCTTGAGGTTGTGTTCGGTGGCGCCGGTGATCTTGATGGACTTGCCATTGCCGGGGCGGCGGACGTCGGAGTAGGCGATGGAGAGTTCGCCGGAGAGGTAGCGGCCGGTGAGTGAGGCCGGGTTGGCCTCGATTTCCTTGGGAGTGCCGGCGGCGACGAGTTCTCCGCCGAGGCGACCGGCGCCGGGGCCGAGATCGATGACGTAGTCGGCGCGTTCGATGGTTTCGGCGTCGTGCTCCACTACTAAGACGGTGTTGCCCAGGTCGCGCAGGCGGGCGAGGGTGCCGAGGAGGCGTTCGTTGTCGCGGGGGTGGAGACCGATGGAGGGTTCATCGAGGACGTAGAGGACGCCGCGGAGTTTGGAGCCGATCTGCGTTGCCAGGCGGATGCGCTGGGCTTCGCCGCCGGAGAGGGTGGCGGAGGAGCGTTCGAGGTTAAGGTAGTCGAGGCCGACGTCGAGCAGGAACGCCAGGCGGTTTTCGATCTCTTCGCGGATGCGGCCGGCGATCAGGGTCTCGCGGTCGGTCAGCTTCCAGGCGCGGGCGGCGGCGAGGGAGCGGGTGAGCGACATCGCGGTGAATTCGGCGATGGAGACGCCTTTGACGCGGACGGCGAGGCTGGAGGGCTTGAGGCGGCGGCCGGCGCAATCGGGGCAGGTGGTGGCGGTCATGTACTCCATGAGCCACTCGCGATAGCCTTCGGTGGAGTCCTGGAAGACGCCGTCGAGGATTTTGAGGATGCCGGGGAAGCCGTCGCCGCCTTCGAGCAGGGTTTTCTGGGCTGCCTTGGGGAGTTGCTCGAAGGGGAGGCCGATCTTGATCTTCGACTTGCGGCCGAACTCTTCCAGACGGTGGGTCATGTAGCTGGCGGAGGCGCCGGGGCCGAGGCCGCCATCGAGCAGGGGCTTGGAGGAGTCGGTGATGACTTTGACCGGATCGAAGGCCCAGCGGCTGCCGAGTCCGTTGCAGGTTTCGCAGGCGCCGAAGGGGCTGTTGAAGGAGAATGACCGGGGCTCGAGTTGGGGGACGCCGGCTCCGCAATCGGGGCAGGCGAGTTTTTGCGAGTAGAGGTGCTCGGCGCCGTTGAGGATGGAGACGATGACGAGTCCACCGGCGAGCTTGGTGGCGGTTTCGATGGAGGCTTCGAGGCGCTGTTCGATGCCGGGCTTGATGAGGAGGCGGCCAAAATCCTTGGAGCAGAGGCCGAGGCCAATGGCAACCCCGAACTCTATTACGCAGCTGCCGTTGTATACTACAACTGTGGCTTTCTGTACCACCGCATCTACAACGTCGGCCACGGGACACAGCGTGAACCTCGGCTGCGGACGGCGATACATTACTTCGAATTAACCGTCCAATTTGCCGAGAGAGCGGTGAAGGTGTGGAGGGGGAGGGATGCGGCGGGTATGAAACCACCAGGACCGCCTGTTGCTGAGTTCTTAGCACCTCCTGCCGGAGGCCGCCGTCGCAATACCGCCCGGAACACTCATCGTCTCCGGTTCTTACGGAAGCACCGCATGACGGTTCGCGGATACTCATTAGGAGAGTTGGCCAAGAAGTCAAAGGTTTCGCGTTCGATCCTCCAACAGGTCTACGATCGAGGAATCGGCGCATACAAGACCAATCCCAGATCCGTGCGAATGAAGGGTACGTTCCGGAAGGGCGTACGGGCTCCGTACTCCAAGAAGCTCAGCAAAGAGCAGTGGGCAATGGCTCGGGTCTACTCGTTCCTCGATGGAAACCCTAAACATGATACAGACCTCCGTTAGAAGAAGTCCAGCTGGGTTGTCAGATCATGCGCGAGATTCCCGCTTCCAGCAGCGTAGGAAATGTACAGATGTACTCGATCTCCGTTGTTCAACCTCTGACTCGCGTTGTAAAACTTTTTGCTAATGTCATTTGATCCAAACGTAATTGAAAAGTAGTTCCCAGTTGCAGAATTTCCAGCTGGAATGGGTCCAATGGTTGTCAGCGCCAATCCGGATCCAACCGTTGTTGCGCTCAATGTCCAGGTCGTACCACTTCCAGCCGTGATGTAGGTACCTGCTGCAATACCTGTACCATTGATATATTGACCAATCGCTAGCGTTGCCGGTACGGCAGATGTTACAGTCAGCGTAGTCGAACTAAAACTTCCTGTGAAAGAAGCGACTGGGCTTCCACCTGTGATTGATGTCGAAGATATCGTTTGACTCGGATAGACTGTCCAGGTACTTCCACTACCAGATACTATGTACGTATTGATGGTAACTCCATACCCAAGAACAGATTGACCCACTGCTACGGATCCGTAGGTTACACCTGACACTGTTAGTGTTGTTCCGCTGATTGCACCTGTATACAATGCAGCAGTAGATGCAGTAGTAACAGTAGGTGTGTAATAAACTGTCGCAGTAACACTAGTTCCTGTTCCCGACGGAATGTTGTTCAGGGAAGCTGACATTCCGCAAAGGATGGCGGGCTGCTGCATGTCGTAATATGCCGCTGGAAGTCCAGGGTCTGGGAAAGTGCCCGCACTGATTGCTTGCGTACCTGGCCAACAATACCCGGCGCCTGCATTGGTGATTGTTCCTTTCAGACCATAATATACGATCGTTGGGTAGACGAACGAACTGAATCCCAGACCCCCCGCATTCTTAGTGACCAGATCTACACCAGGTCCAATTTGAATACCCGCAGTTGCCAAGTATGTTGGATATATAATTGTGCTAGGAAGGGTCTGTAAGATATCGGATGCCGTATAACTTGAACCGGCTGCTGGAAACACTGTACCAACGGTTGTGGATCGCAGCTGAATTGAACCAATTCCTGGACCGATCGTATCATTCGTTTCAACCCCTACATACGTACCCGTTGATGCAAGATTTGAAGGAGCGGCTACGTAGACGTTCACGTCGCGCGTACTCGCTTGGTTTGAATTTGAAATCAGTATACCACGAATCTTACCAGCCCCATTTCCAATCACGTTGATCGTAGATGCTTTTATGCTGTTGAATGAGAACGTACTTGACGACAGAGCACCCGTTCCACTGAACTGGACACCATATACGTTGGTTGTTGATGTCCTATCTGTCATTCCAGTATTATTCACAGTAACAACGCAGGTTCGAAGTTTGGCAGTCTGTGACGTTCCGGTCGATGCACCCTGTGGAAAGAGTACACCCACGAGAGTTGCTCCAAGAATCTGACTACCAGACGATGCCGTAAGATTCAGAGTAAGGTTCTCAACACGACATGAATCACCCATTGTAAGAAGCACCGTTGTTGACCCCGCGGCTGGAACAACGTTTGCCGTAATCACAGTCGTTTGAAGAGAATGCCCGGTTATAGATACGCCATTTGGAACCACCAGGCCGGAAGTAAGTGTGTAAGTGCCCGGTAGAATCCAAATCCCCTGTCCAGAAGATACGGCCGATAACGCTGCTGGGATCGTCTTAAAGGGGGTTCCGCCAACAGATGCAGTTCCATTGTTACCGTTCACCGCGTCTACGATTGCGATATTACCTAATGTAAACGGAGCTGTCGTACATCCTATCGCAGGGACCCGACCAACACCGGGTATGTAAGTAAACAGAATCTGCCCTGCCATTAGGTTATATCCCCCGTATATAATAAATGGCATCAGAATCCGATGTTACAAAGGGAGTGTCGAATGATACGATCGAGACGTACTACTACGTGATCTTCTGGCTGGTGGCCATCTCCGCAGGTCTCGTGGTGCTGTTCGAGCTGTACGTGATGACCACGGCCCCGAAGCGGGGATTCAACATGCTTCTGCGTTCAGCACCCGCCCTGATCCTGGGTGTGGTGAATGCGATGTTCCTTTACATCCTCTCCGTGCGGGCGTTGAAGTAAATATCGGGGAAGAACAATGCCGAAAGACGGAGTGCCAAACATGTTCAAGAAGGGCGCGGAAAAAAAGAAGCGGATGGCGGTGGAACGGCCCAAGAAGACGCGTAAGCATAAGCACGTGCCTGTTGTGATCGCGGATGAGGAGTTACGTGAGTACAATAGAGAGGTCGACAGGCAGCAGGCAGCGAAGGCAGCGCCGGCGGCGAAGGCAGCGAAGAAGGCAGCGGACGATGCGGCCGAACTCGGGCAGAGGCACGGAGGCCGCCGCACCCGCCGCCGCCGCCGGGCACTGCGGAATCCTACTCGTCGTGCACTGAAGTAAATCTCTGGGATGAGTAATGGGCGACATATACGTGATTCTGCTGAAAAATGACGTGCTCGATGGGGAGATCTACCGCTCATTTGAGGACGCGAAAAAGGCACTCATAGCCACGGCTATGGAGAACAAGTGGAGGCTTGAAAACGACCGCGACGAGCTTGCGATAAAGGGCTTCGAAAACAAGTTTGGATTCGTCGACGAGGACGACCCAGTTAACTTTCCGGAAGAAACAGACGTTCTTACGAAATTGAATGCTCGGATTCGGGGCGAAGGCGGTTTCCAACCCATAAATATACGTAAGCTGACGTTGGGTGGTGGTGGACGGCGGAAGACCGCCCGCACCATCCGCATGAAAAAGGGCGAGTACCTCCGCGAACATCATCACCTATTCCGGGTACTGCGGAATCCTACTCGTCGTGCACTGAACGCCGAGCTTCGTAGGCAGCAGAAGGAGCTGCGGGAGAGGGGGCTGAAGTGATCAATCAGCCTTATCGGAATCCGTCGATGTAGCCAGTACACCTGCGGCAAGAACGTTGAGGAACAATGACAGGATGCGCCTGTCGGTGAACGATTCGCGGTAATAGAGGACACCGATCAATACAGCTGCGATACTATTCACAACTGACCAGGCCAAGCTCGTTACGGCAATTCCTGTCTTAGCGATCTGAGTGGTCTGATAAAAAATAAGAGGCTCGACTGCGTAGATCAAGGATGCGATCGGCAGTCCAAGATCTGCTCTGAGCCTACCTGTACCTACTTCTTTGACCAATATAACCATGCCGATATCGACCACCGACATGATGAATGCGAAGAAGAAGACGATGAGATTCATTGTATGAAGGAGCGAATCAATTACCAACTTGTCTCCTTCTCTAGACGACGCTCCGCTAAGTTCGCCGCCGGTTGGACATCCTTCGGTGCCCAACTGATTGTGCACAGACTACCCTCTCCGGGTATCGTAAAGTCCGAGTCAGGAAACCACTCGCGTAGTCGGGCTAGTCCGTAGTCCTTTGCGGTTGTCGTCATGTGCTGACTGAAGCAGAAGAGCATGGACGTTATGCCCCCCTCGGCAGCACGACGAGCGGACGTGTAGACACTCTCGGCCCACACCTGTCCTGTGAGTTCCTCCTTGCGGGCGGCGTCGGCGGCGAGACGAGCGGCGGCGGCGGCGGGGGCATTCTGAAGCTGAGAGCGAGTGATGGGCTGCATGATGGAATGGAAACTAAGTACGTAAGGGGGTGAGGGATCCGTTTTCCGCTACTGCAGCGTCATCTGATGGATCTCAAAGTTGTTTCCCTTCTCGAGGTACAGCGATACGACGCCGTTCTGTGTTGTTACTTCCGCGACGGCGTCGTCCCACAGCAGTTCGGCGCTGGTATCGTTCACGGCTGCATTCTCCTCCAAGAATGCAATCCACCTGGCCTTGATTGCAGCTAGCGCGTCGGTGAGGGACGTGTAGGGTGTAGGGTAGAGCGTGTGGCCGTTGTCGGTGACTTCGAGGACAATGTAGAAGGACGACATGGTGACCGCAGCAGGGTAGTGTTCTGGGGTGTCGGAATCCGTTTTCAGACTGCCCACCTTCCTCGGGCAATGTACGCACTCTACTGGATCGGTCTTAACGGAATGAAGGGGAACGGCCAGCATATCC
>Ga0118677_10002361_pt1 | contig 38197 bp, 40 predicted proteins | sample AliMusrvi5mmetaG_FD_86154 | JGI IMG/M metagenome (GOLD analysis project Ga0118677, IMG submission 86154) | reverse complement strand
GATCTGGGTGATGGATAGGACCAAGTTCACGGCCACGCTAACCCAGGTGCTGCGACTGGCGGCGGCCGCGCGTTCGGTCGGCGTGTGCGTGGCGTGCTCGGAGCTGTCGTCGATGTCGGTAAAGTTCATGGGGCGTTCTTTTGGCTTACTGGTAAACCCGCAGCATAGCGCGCCAGGGTTAAGCTTTGCTGAGGGCCTACAGGATGACCAGATGCTGGGCCTTGGCTCCCTGAACGGCGCTGAGCGGAATGCGTTGGTCGAAGCTGACCAGTCGCCCGGAATGTTTGACCGCCAACGCCAGCAGATACAGATCGGTGAGCTGATGGGGGCTGTGCATGTGCTGGTGATGGAACGCCGCTGCGTCCAGCAGACTGATGTCGTCCGGCCATAGGCGGTGGTGCGGTGCCGCAACCGAGCCTTGCAACATGGCAATCAGCACGGCGAGGGGTTGTGGGCTGCTGTAAGCGCTTTGGCTCATGATGCGCAGGCAGCCGTTTTGGGTCAGAGGGCAGCTGGCCCAGCCGGAGGCGATGTTTTTCTCCAGCCAAAGTGCGGCGCGCTCATGGTGCACATGGTCACGGTCATGCAGGGCAATCAGTACGTTGACGTCCAGTAGCGCGCGCATCAAACACCCTCCGCGTCACGCAGGCGGTCTATCAGCTCGTTGCTGACAATGCCGCCGCGTTGGGGCAAGGGGCGAATACCAAACCCTGCCAGCCGCTCGGATACATTGGGCTTCTGGCTGCCTGGCGAGGCGGGTTCCACCAGCCCCCGATTCTGAAAGGCGCGCCTGGCCAGCTCGCTGATGACATGGCCCAGGGTTTTTTTTTCGCGCTGCGCTATCTCCTTGGCGGCAAACAAAACGTCGTCGGCAATGTCAAGGGTGGTGCGCATAATCAAACTCCAGAAGTGATGATTGATGCGTTAGCATCACGCATCACTTTAACAGAAGCCCCTAGTGAGCGCTGCCACCACAACCACTTAACGGCTCAGTCCGGCGTAGCGGCAGGCTCGCCCAGCGCACGCAGGCGCAGATGCGCGGCGTCTTCCCAGTCCACCTTCACGCTGTTCTTGGCATTCAGGTAATGGTTGGTGAACACATCCAGATAGGCGCTCAGCGTGTCGGCGGCGTGCGGTTCACCGGCAAGCTCCAGGCACAGCGCCGCCACCTCCGAGGTGCATAAGTGGTCATCGCGTTTGGAGCGGCGTAGCCGGTAGTTGGACAACTGCTCTGGCTGCAGGCTGAGCACCGGCAGGTGGTCGAGATACGGGCTCTTGCGAAACATCTTGCGCGCCTCCGACCAGGTGGCGTCCAGCAAAATGAACAGCGGGCGCTTGCCGGCCACTGGCCTCACTTCCGTCACCACCCGCTCGGCGGCCTCCACATATTCGCCGGGGAACACCACAAAGGGCTGCCACTGCGGGTCGGCCAGCATCTCCAGCAGGGTCGGGTCCACCGCCGTGCGCGCCCAGCCAAAGGCTGCCGTGTCGGCCACCATGTCGGCAATCAGCCAGCCAGTGTTGCTGGGCTTGAGCGGCTCGATGTCGCACATGATCAGGCACACCCCGGCTGTAGTCGGCACGCTGGGGCGCAGCGCGCACAGGCAGTGGCTGTGCATCACGCGGCAACCGGTGCAGCGCTCCTTGCGCGAACCGCGCGCGATAAAGGGCTTGAGGCTGCGCTCCAGGCGGGTGGCGCGCAGGCGTGCCACCGCATGCAGGCTCAGGCGGGCGACGGCGTTGGAGGCAGAGTGCCCTGGTGAAGCAGCCAGATCAAGCGGCTGGGCTGTGGCGGGTTGGATGGGCATGGGCGATTGTGCGCGATGCCGACGGCGTGGGTCGGCCTGCGCCGGCACAACTGCCATAAGCTATAGAAAACCGTAACCCTAGATAGCACCACCCACCATGCGCATCCTTCACACTTCCGACTGGCACCTGGGCCAGCACTTCATGGGCAAGAGCCGTCAGGCCGAGCACCAGGCGCTGATAGCCTGGCTGTTGCTCCAGGTCGAGGCGCATGCGGTGGACGCAGTGCTGATTGCCGGCGATGTGTTCGACACCGGCGCGCCGCCCAGCTATGCGCGCGAGCTCTACAGTCAGCTGGTGGTGCGCCTGCACAGCGCCGGTGTGGCCTTGCTGCTGCTGGGCGGCAACCACGATTCCGTCGCCACCCTGGGCGAGAGCAGCGCGCTGCTGGCCCGTTTGAACGCCACCGTGGTGGCCGCCGTGGCTGACCCTGCCGACCAGTTGGTGGTCCTGCCCTTGCGCGGCGGCGAGGCCGGTTGCATCGTCTGCGCCGTGCCTTTCATACGAGCGCGCGACGTGCTGCAAAGCCAGGCCGGGCAGAGCGCCGAGGAAAAGCAGCAGTCCATGCAGGCCGCGATCCAGGCCCATTACCTGTCCGTGCATGCAGCAGCGCTGGTGCGCCAGGAAGAGTTGTCGCAAGCGTTGGGCAGAAGGCTGCCCCTGTTGGCCACTGGCCACCTCACCACCGTGGGCGCCAGCAGCAACGAGTCGGTGCGCGAGATTTATGTCGGCTCGCTGGAGGCCTTTCCCACCGCTGCCTTCCCGCCCGTGGATTACGTGGCGCTGGGCCACATCCACAAGCCGCAGAAGGTGGGCGGGTTGGAGCACATTCGCTACTGCGGCTCGCCGATTGCGCTGGGCTTTGATGAAGAAAAGCAGCAAAAAGAGGTGCTGCTGGTGGACCTGAACGCGGATGGCCTAAGCGCCGTCACCGCCCTGCCGGTACCGCGCTTTCAGCCGCTGGTGTCGGTCAGCGGGAACCTGTTGGAGCTGGCTGCGGCCATAGTCGAAGCAGGCGCAGAAGGGACTAGCGAAAAACCCGTCTGGCTGGAAGTCACGGTGGAACAGGACGACTACCTGGCCGACCTGCCGGCGCGCATCGAGGCCATGACCCAGGGCCTGCCGGTGGAGGTGTTGCGGGTGCGGCGTCTGCGTGGCAATGCGGCGGCCAGCTTGATCGGCGAGCTGAGCGAAACGCTGGATGAACTCAGCCCCGATGAGGTGTTCGCGCGCCGCCTGGCACAGGAAGATCTGGTGCCGGAACTGCAGCTGGCCCTGCACCAGCGTTACCGCGCGGTGGTTGCCAGCCTGAGCGAGGACGCGCAATGAAAATTCTCAGTCTGCGCCTGAAAAACCTCAACTCGCTCAAGGGCGAGTGGTTTATCGACTTCCGCAAGGCGCCGTTTGCCGACAACTGCCTGTTTGCCATCACCGGCCCCACGGGCGCCGGAAAATCCACGCTGCTCGACGCCATCTGCCTGGCGCTGTACCACGAGACCCCGCGTCTGAAAAGCATCTCCGCGTCGGCCAACGACATCATGACGCGCCACACGGTGGACTGTCTGGCCGAGGTGGAGTTTGAAGTCAAGGGCGTCCTGTATCGCGCCTTCTGGAGCCAGCGCCGCGCCCACAATAAAGTGGACGGCGCGCTCCAGGCGCCCAAGGTGGAACTGGCTTCCGGTGACGGCACGATTCTCAGCAGCCAAAGCAATGACAAGCTCAAACGCATTGCCGAGATCACCGGCCTGGACTTTCCCCGCTTCACCAAATCCATGCTCTTGGCCCAGGGTGGCTTTGCCGCCTTTCTGAACGCCAGCGCCAACGACCGGGCCGAGTTGCTGGAGGAACTGACCGGCACCGAGATCTACGGCGAAATTTCCAAGTGCGTGTTCGAGCAAGCGCGCGAGGCCAAACAGCAGCTAGCTCAACTCAAGGCCCATGCCGAAGGCGTGGAACTGTTGAGCGCAGAGGCGCGCGACGTCATGCAGACCGATGGGGACCGCTGGGGCATCGAACTGCTTGCCGTGCAAGTCGCTCACCAAGCGACGCTGGCGCAACGCCAGTGGCAGCTGGATCTGGCAGCTAGCGAACGGGAGCTGTCGGACACGCGGGCCGCCTGCGACGAGGCTGCGGCCGACTTGGAAGCCGTTAGCCCGGAACTGCGCCGCCTGGCCGACAGCGAACCCGCGCAAGCGCTGGCGCCGCTGCACCAGAGTTGGAAGCAGGCGCAGGCCGCGTGCACCGACAGCAAGGCCGTGCTGGCGCAGTTTCGGCTGGAGAGGCAACGCGAAACCACGGCGCACTTCCAGCAACAGCACCTGGCCCAAGCCCTGTCCAGCCGCCTTGCAGAAAATGCGCAGAGCGCTTTGGCGCGCACCAGCAGCGAACACCAGCAGCACCTTGACTTCTGCAGCGCCCACCCGCAGCACGCCACCCTGGGCGAGCGCCTGGGCAGCTGGCGCCAGCAGTTTGAACAGCGCCACAAGCTGCAACAAGGCATAGCCCAGCAGCAACAGGCCTTGCAGGAGCTGCAAACCGAGCAGGCCGCGCGCAGCCGCAAGCACGGCGACCAGAGCGCCCTGGTGCAAACCGCAACGCTGGCCCAAACCGAGGCAGCCTGCGCACTACAGCTGGCACAGGCCGAACAGAATCAGCGCCTGGCCGGCCAAACGCCTGCCGCCCTGCGTCAGCAATGGCAGGCCGAGCAGGGCCATGTCCACCGCTGGCAGCAACTCCTTGCCCAGGCCCAGCAGCGCCGCACACTCGCAGTGCAGCAAGCCACGTTAAACGAAGACATGCAGCAAGGCGAGACGACGATTGCGCAACAAAACGTTGTCGTGCTGGCCTTGCGCGAACAGTTCCTTGCGCTCAAGGAGCAGGTGGCCGACAAGCAAAAATTGCTCGATCAGGAGCGCCGCATTCAGAGTCTGGACGCGCACCGCCAAGCGCTGCAGCCGGGTGATGCTTGTCCCCTGTGTGGGGCAGTGGAACACCCCGCCATTGATGCCTACCAAGCCCTCGATGTGTCCGCCACCGCCGCCGCCTTGCAGAGCAAGCAGGTCGAACTTGAGAAGCTCGTCAGCCTAGGCCAAGCCGCTGCGGCTAACTCGGCGGCTAGCCAGGCCAAGCAGGGCGAGCGGCTGCTTCAACAGGAGAAAGTGAGCCAGCAGATCGGCCAGTGGCAGGCCGACTGGGCCGCATCCATCGGCCAGGTGCGCGCCGCGCCGCTGCTTTCGCAAGGCGATTGGAAAAGCGCCGAGACCCTGGCCGCTGGCCAGCAGGCAGCGGCACTTGCACTGGCCCAACTCGCCAACGATCTGCAGGCCGCAGATGCGGGTGAGCAGGCGATTCAGCGCGCGCAAGCCATTGCCAACCAAGGCGCTCAAAATTTGCAGTCGGCGCAAGGTCAGCTGGCGCTGTTGCAGCAGGCCGCGCAGGAGGCGTTGGCACGTCACGCTACTCTGGTGCAAAGCGGTCAGACCCATCAGAAAGAACTCTCCACCCTGGAAGCCAGCCTGCAAACCACTCTGCAAGCGGCGGGCTACAGCTTGCCGGATCAGCACGAGCCGTGGTTGCAAGCGCGTGACGGTGAATGGCAGCATTGGCAGCAAACCCAAACCCAGTTGCAAACCCTGGCGCAGGCCATCACGCGCCAGCAAGCCGAATGCGAGGCCGCGCAAACACAGGCCAGCCTGTGGGCACAGCGCTGGGCCGACCTGCGGGCCAGCCTGGGCGACCAAGAGATTGCACTGCCCGCACAGCCGGAGCTGACAGACCAGGCCTTACCCGCGGCGCTCAAGGCCTGCAGCGAAACCATCACCCGTCTGAGTCAGGTCATCGCCGCCCTGAACGGTCGACGTGAACAAGTCGAGGCCGCCCTTGAGCAGCAAGGCGCAGCCCTGGCCACCGCCGAGGCCGCCTGGAACAGCGCCCTGCACGCCAGCCCCTTTGCCGACGCCGCAGCGTTTGAAGAAGCACTGTTGCCCGAACCCGAACGCCAGCGCCTGACGCAGTTGAAGGAAGTGCTGCGCGCTGCCCAACTAAGTGCCAGCGTCCTGCTGCAGGCCGCACAGGCCAAACAGGAGCAGCTGCAAGCCCAAGCGCTCACGCTGCTGACACCCGAAGAAATAGCCACGCAACTGGCAGGGCTGGAAGCGCAACGTAGCGGCTTGAGCGAGCAGATCGGCGCCCAGCGCGCCCTGCTCTCCAGCGACGCGCAAAGCCGCAGCAACCAGCAGGCGTTGTTTGAACAGATCGGCGCGCAAACCGCCGAGGCCGACATCTGGCAGCGGCTGGACGGCCTGATCGGCTCGGCCAAGGGCGACAAGTTCCGCAAGTTTGCCCAGGGCCTCACGCTCGACCATTTGCTGTTTCTCGCCAACCGGCATCTGGCGCGCCTGCATGGCCGCTACCTGCTGCGCCGAAAAATCACGGGCGAACTGGAGCTCGACATCGTCGACGCCTGGCAAGGCGACACCACGCGCGACACGCGCACCCTGTCGGGCGGCGAAGGCTTTCTGGTCAGCCTGGCGCTGGCCTTGGCGCTGTCGGACCTGGTGAGCAACAAAACGTCGATTGACTCGCTGTTCCTTGACGAGGGCTTTGGCTCACTAGACGGCGACACCCTGGAGATCGCGCTCAACGCGCTCGATTCGCTCAACGCCAGCGGAAAGATGATAGGCATCATCAGCCACGTCGAGGCACTGAAGGAACGCATCCCCGCCCAGATCCGCGTCGAGAAGGGCGGCGGCATCGGGCATTCGCGGCTGCTGCTGTAGCGGGGCGGGACTGGACTGGACGCTTGAATCCTTTTGGCTATAGTGTGTGTGCACTGAATCGCTCATGATCTGTTTCAATGCACGTCAATGGATTGACTTGACGAAGGCGATGGAAGGTGGCGTCGGCGTTGATGCTGCGCTTGTCCTTGGCGTCCTGCAGGCCGTGCTCCTTGATGTAGTCCCACAGCTTCTTGATGACCTGGGTGCGCGCCACCGCCTCGCTGCCGATCACGGCGGCCAGCTCGGGGCTGCGGCAGTTGGCGCAGGCGGTGGAGGTCAGACGGGTGGCGGCCGCGTAGAGGCTTGTTGCATAAACCCCGTACTGGTGAAAACACCCGCTACATCGGGCAGTTGCCCGACTGGCCAGCGTTTCGTTATGACGCCAACGCACTGGCCGGCCCACTGGCGCAGGTTCACCGGGCGCAGGGCCAATTGATGGGGCGCATGGCGGCGCTGGGCCTGGCCCAGCGCGAGCAGGCCACCTTGCAGGTGCTGACCCAAGAAGTCCTCAAGACCAGCGAAATTGAAGGCGAGCTGCTCAACCTGGACGCCGTGCGTTCCTCCGTCGCACGCAGGCTGGGCCTGGACATTGGCGCACTTGCCGCCAGCGACCGCCATGTGGACGGCGTGGTGGACGTGGTGCTGGACGCCACCCGCAACTTTGACCAAGCGCTGAGCCGCGAGCGCGTACATTTTCAGGCGCCACCGGCGGGCAGCTTGCTTGCGCAGACCGATGCGTTTGTGCAATGGTTTAACGCCGCCCCTGTGGGTGACGCAATCGTCAAAGCCGGGCTGGCGCATCTGTGGCTGGTGACCCTGCATCCCTTCGATGATGGCAATGGCCGCATCAGCCGCGCCGTGGGTGACATGGCGCTGGCCCGCGCGGAAGAAACCAGCGCTGACGGCCCCCGTGGGGGCAACATGCTTTCCAGCGCTTCTACAGCTTTAGCGCGCAGATACAGCGCGAACGCAAAGCCTATTACGACCAACTGGAAGTCACGCAAAAAGGCACGCTGGACGTGACACCCTGGCTCAGCTGGTTCTTGGCCTGCCTGCTGCGCGCCATGCAAGGCGCAGACGTCACGCTGGCCGGCGTGCTGGACAAGGCGCAGTTCTGGCAGCGCTGGGCAAGTGCTCATCCGACACCGCGCTGCGTGACATCAACGACCTGCTGGCGCGCGGTGTTCTGCGCCAGTTGGAAGGTGGCGGGCGCAGTGCAGGGTATGCGCTGGAATTAGGGACTAATCTGCACGCTGTCGCCCCTATCCAGTGAGTCCGACGGCTTATTGGGTAACCCTCAGGGTTTAATGAGTAACCCCATGGAGCTGGTGTTTGACGAAGCACGCCGCCGCGAGCTATTTAACGGATTGCCATGCGAACTGACTGCCAATGTGGGCGCCATCCGACAGCATTACCTGCGCCCATTGATGCATGGCGTTGATCTGGTGCAGGTGCACACCAACTTCGAGAAGACGGCCTGGTGATCTACAAGGCACCAAAAAAAGGTGAGCAAGAGGAACGCATGGACAGCACCCGCTGTGCCGACCTGATGCCGGTGACGCGGATTTGATCGGAGAACTGCCGCAGCTTGAGCAGGCTGGTGTTCGGGTCTTCCGCAAAGTAGCGCTCGGCCAGCGCGCCCAGGCGCCAAAGCTGCGCCTCGTAGGCGCGCAGCATGTCAAAGTTCGAGCGGATGTTGTTTTCCATTGCGCTACCGTCCCTGGTTTCTGTGCAAATGCATCTTGGTTTGCACAGAGTATGGGGCAATGCGGGCGCTTACAGGAGCCGCCCGAACGCGGCTGGCCCGCCCACCGACCGTTGTTACGCGCTGAGGTGCTTGCCCGCAATCCCCGCCAGTTCAAACATCGTCACCTGCGGCTTGCCGAACACGGCCAGGAGCTTGGCGTCGGCGTTGATGCTGCGCTTGTCCTTGGCGTCCTGCAGACCGTGTTCCTTGATGTAGTCCCACAGCTTTTTGATGACCTGGGTGCGGGCCACCGGCTCGCTGCCGATGACGGCTGCCAGTGCCGGGCTGGGGTTCATGCCGGAGGCGGCCGTGGTTTTGCGCGGGGCCTTGGGTTTGGCGGTGGCTGATTTGGCTGCTGCCGTCTTCTTGGCCGGTGCCTTCTTTGCCGTAGCACCTGTGGTCTTGGCGGCGGTCTTGCCAGCGGCCGCAGGCCTTGCCGCTGCCGTCTTGCGCGGTGGGAACTTCGATGGCGCAAATTCAAAATTCACCTTGCCCTCCTCGGCGTCCCAGGCCAGCATGGCCTTGAAGGCGCGCCGGGTGCGCATGGAGACAAACTTGTCCAGCAGATCGGTCTTGCCCGTCGCCAGCAACTTTTGCATCTGGGCGCGTTCAATCGGCTGCTGCAGGATGACCTGGCCGGTCTTGAAGTCGCAGCTGGGTGTGGGGTGCGCCATGGTCGGCACCGAGCGATCGCAGACGTAATTTTTGCCGTGCTCGAACACCGAGCCGCCATTGGAGTCGCCGGCACCGGCGCCGCACTTGGGGCATGGGCCTAAGGTTTCCTGGGCCGAGAAGTCGATCAGCTCGCCGCTTTCTTCGCCCGCTTTGTCGTCGCCAAAGTCAAACTCCAACTTATAGTTTTTGGTCTCGTCGTCGAACTTGATGATCATCTCGGCGGTGAAGGGCCAGCCGGCCTTGGAGCGAAAGCCGTCCAGCGGGCCGATATGTTTGTCGCGCAGGAATTGCTCCACTTCCACCGGCTCGGGTGCGGCCAGCGTGGCGTAGTCGCCAGGGATGGTGTCGCGGTCGTATTCCTTGGCCTTCTTGACCATGCGCTCGGTCATGGCGGCAATCTCGGCCATGAAGGTTTCGCGCTTGAGCTTGCCTTGCTCCATCTGCGCCAGCTTGTATTCCCACTCGCCGGTGAGTTCGGCCTTGGAAAGTTCTTCCACGCCCAGGCCGCGCAACAGCGTCATCAGCTGGAAGGCCTTGGCCGTGGGGATGAGCTCGCGGCCTTCGCGCAGCATGTATTTTTCGGCCACCAGGCCTTCAATGATGCTGGAGCGGGTGGCTGGTGTGCCCAGGCCTTTTTCCTGCATGGCTTCGCGCAGCTCGTCGTCCTCCACCGTCTTGCCCGCGCCTTCCATGGCGCCTAAGAGCGTGGCTTCTGAATAGCGTGCGGGCGGCTTGGTCTTGAGGCCCTTGGGGTCCACCGGATTGCCGTGTACCTTTTCATTCGGCTGCACTGGCACCAGGTTCTGGCCCTTGTCGCCGTCTTTGGCGTCGGCTACTTCTTCGGCGGCTTCCTTGCCGTAAATGGCCAGCCAGCCCGGCTTGACCAGGACCTTGCCCTCGGTCTTGAAGTTGTGGCTGGCGGCAGGCGTGGCCACCGTGGTGATGCGCGTGGTGACCTGGTATTCGGCGCTGGGAAAAAAGACGGCCAGGAAGCGCTTCACCACCAGGTCATAAATCTTCTGCTCGGCCTCGCTCAGGCCGCTGGGGGCTTGCAACGTCGGGATGATGGCAAAGTGATCCGAGACCTTGGCGTTGTCGAACACGCGCTTCGTCGGCTTGATGTAGTTGTTGTTCAGCGCAGTGAGCGCGTGCGGTGCCAGATGCCGCATGCCGCTATCGGCCAGCATCTCGAATGTGCTCTTGACCACCGGCACATAGTCTTCGGGCAGGTTGCGCGAATCGGTACGCGGGTAGGTCAGGGCCTTGTGTCGCTCGTACAGAGACTGGGCAATCGACAGCGTGGTCTTTGCGGTGTAGCCGAATTTGCCATTGGCCTCGCGCTGCAGGCTGGTCAGGTCAAACAGCAAGGGCGAGGCCTGGCTGGTGGGCTTGCTTTCCTCCGTGACGGTGGCGGGCATGCCGCGCACCAGGTCGGCAATCTCCTGCGCTTCACGCGCGTTCCAGACACGGTCGGCCTTGAGTTCGGCGTCGTCCGGGTTTTTCTTCCAGGCCGGGTTGAACCACTTGGCCGGGTAGGCACCGGCCTGGGCGTTGAAGGTGGCGTGGATTTCCCAGTAGTTGCGGCTGATGAACTTGCGGATTTGCTCCTCGCGCTCCACCACCACGCTCAAGGTGGGCGTCTGCACCCGGCCCACGGTGGTCAGAAAGAAGCCGCCGTCGCGTGAGTTGAAGGCGGTCATGGCGCGGGTGCCGTTGATGCCCACCAGCCAGTCGGCTTCCGACCTGCAACGCGCCGCATCGGCCAGCGGCTGCATCTGGGCGTTGGTGCGCAGGTTTCCAAAGCCATCGCGAATCGCCTGCGGCGTCATGCTCTGCAGCCACAGGCGCGAGACCGGCTTGCCCAGGGGCTTGGCGCCACCCGCGTATTGCTCAATCAGCCGGAAGATCAGCTCGCCCTCGCGGCCCGCATCGCAGGCGTTGATGATCTTGTCCACATCGCGGCGCTTGGCCAGTTTGACCACCGCGTTCAGGCGGGTCTTGGTCTTGTCCACGGGCTTCAGGTCAAAGTGCGGCGGGATCACCGGCAGATTGGCAAAGCTCCACTTGCCGCGTTTGACATCAAACTCCTCGGGCGCCTGGATTTCCACCAGATGGCCGACGGCGCTGGAGACCACATAAGCGTCGCTCTCAAAATATTCGTCGTGCTTTTCAAACTTGCCCGCGGTCGCGGTAAGTGCCCGGACGATGTCCTGGGCTACGGATGGCTTCTCGGCAATGACTAAAGTTTTCATGTCTGACTACAATCCAGTTTCTCGCGCGGGTGCGCGCTCACACAGGCACGCACACACGCGCCCATACGATTCACCATACCAAATTTTTGCGACGTGGCCAAAAACACAGTGAAACCCTCGGCGACTTCCGATAGCCGTCGCATCCAGACCCGCCGCTCCGGCGTGCATGGCAAGGGCGTGTTTGCCCTGGTGGACATTGCCGAAGGCGAAACCCTCATCGAATACGTGGGTGAGGTCATCAGCTGGCCCGAGGCGCAGCGGCGCCATCCCCACAATCCCGAAGATCCGAACCACACCTTCTACTTTCACATCGACGAAGACCATGTGATCGACGCCTTGTTCGGCGGCAATTCCTCGCGCTGGATCAACCACTCTTGCGACGCCAACTGCGAGGCCGACGAGCAGGAAGGCCGCATCTTCATCAAGGCGCGGCGCAACATCCTGGCCGGTGAAGAGCTGAACTACGACTACGGCCTGATCATCGACGAGCGCTATACCAAGAAGCTCAAGGCCGAGTACCCCTGCTGGTGCGGCGCCAAGAAGTGCCGTGGCACGCTGCTCGCACCGAAGAAGAAGAAATGACCATCCGTTGGTCGGCCGAGGCCATTTGGGAAGCGGTCGCGCCCTTGCTGCCGGGCTTTACCGTGGAGATCCTGCCGGAGATCGATTCCACCAACAGCGAGCTGATGCGCCGTGCACGCGCTGGCCAGATGGAACCGACTCTGCTGGTGGCCGAGCGCCAGACCGCGGGGCGCGGGCGCCTGGGGCGCGACTGGCAAAGCGATACCGATGCCGGCCTTGCCACGCTGACCTTCTCGCTGGGCTTGCCGCTGGCGCCCAAGGACTGGTCCGGCCTGTCGCTGGCCGTGGGGCTGGTGGTGGTGCAAAGCCTGCACCCGGCGCTCAGGCTCAAGTGGCCCAACGATGTCTGGCTGGATGAGCGCAAGCTGGCCGGTATCTTGATTGAAACCACCAGCGTCGGCGAGCTGCGTTACGCGGTGATCGGCATAGGTATCAACCTGCTGCCGCGCGCCGCCGACGGCCTGCGTACGCCGCCTGCCGCCTTGGCCGAGGTCTTGCCTGGAGCCAATGCGCCGTCCACGCTGGAAGCGATCGCCTTGCCCCTGGTGCGCGCGGTGCTGGACTTTGAGACCCAAGGCTTTGGTGATCTGCGAACCGCCTTCCATGCACGCGATCTGCTCTATGGCCGCGAGGTGAGCTGCACCGACGGCAGCACCGGATCTGCGCGCGGCGTGGACGCCAGCGGCGCCCTGCTGCTGCATACGGCCAGCGGACTGCAAAAAATCAGCAGCGCCGAGGTCAGTGTGCGACCCGCTGCTGCACCGACACCCACCTAGCCAACCCATGTTGCGACTGCTTGCTCTGGTTCTGCTGCTTGCCAATGGCCTGTACTTTGCCTGGGGCAATGGCCTGCTGCTGGCCTATGGCTTGGGCCCGGCGCAGCAAGGCGAGCCGCAGCACATGGCCCAGCAAATTGCGCCTGCTTCCATCAAACTGCTCAAGCCAGAGGAGTTCAAACAGCTCGAGGAACAGGTGAAGGCCGAGCGCGAACCCAAGGAATGCATGGAGGCCGGACCTTTTGACGCTGCTCAGGCGGCGGTGCTGCGTCAATCGCTGGCCGATGCCTTGCCGGCTGCAGTCTGGGCGCTGGAGGAGGTGCACATCGTTCCCCGCTGGATTGTGTACCTGGGCAAATACGCCAACGCCGAGGCCTTGGCAAAAAAGCGCGTCGAGATCGCGGCGATGAACCTGTCGCTGGAGCCGCTGGAGAACCCGGCGCTGGAGCCCGGCCTGTCGCTGGGTGGCTACGGCACCAAGGCTGAGGCCGATGCCGCCCTTGTGCGGTTGAGCGCACGGGGTCTGCACACGGCGCATGTGCTGCAGGAGCGCGCTGAAAGCACGGGTTTTCAGTTGAAATTGCCGGTGGTGGGCGTTGCACTCAAGCCCAAGCTAGACGAGATCCGAGCAATGCTGGGCGGCAAGCCACTGGCCCCCTGCGCGAAGTAGCCCCCAGCTAGCCCCACGGATTAGCCGAATTGCGCTTGGCTGGCGTCGGCGGGGAAGCGCACGGTAAAGCAGCAGCCCGGCGGAACCTGTCCCGGGCGCGCGTCGTCCACGGTGACCTCGGCGCGGTGCTGGCGTGCAATTTCCAACACGATGGGCAGGCCCAGACCGGAGCCATCGGCCTCGTTGCCTAAAGCGCGGTAAAAGGGCTGAAACACCAGTTCACGCTCGGCCGGTGCGATGCCCGGGCCGGAGTCTTCCACCTGGATCACCAGCACCTTGCTGAACGGGTCTATTAGCACCCGCGCCGTGATGATGCCCGGCCTGCCCAGGCGCGAAGGCGTGTAGTTGATGGCGTTATCCACCAGGTTGCGCACCATCTCGGTCAGCAGGGTCAGGTTGCCCTGAATCATGACCCCCTCGGATGCCGGTTGTGCGCCCTCGTAGCCCACGTCAATGTGCTTGTCCATGGCGCGCGGCACGCAGTCTCGGATCACGTCCATGGTCAGGCGCGCCACATCGCAGGGCCGGTGGCCCAGCACCGTGCTGCTGCTTTCGGCGCGCGCCAAGGCCAAGAGCTGGTTGACGGTATGCGTGGCGCGTATGCTGGAGCGGCCAATCTGGCGCAGCGATAGCTTCAGGTCTTCGGCGCTGGCGCCTTCACGCTGGGCCAGATCGGCCTGCATGCGAAGGCCCGCCAGTGGCGTTTTGAGCTGGTGCGCGGCATCGGCCAGAAAGCGCTTTTGCGTGGCAATCGAGTCCTTCAGCCGCATCAGCAAATCGTTCACGGAAGATACCAGCGGCGCCACCTCCATCGGAACGGCCTCCACCTCCAGCGGGCTCAGGTCGTCCGGGTTGCGGGCGCGTATGCGCTCTTCAAGGCGGTTCAGTGGCTTGATGGCTTGCACCAGCGCCAGCCACACCAGCAGCACGGCCAGCGGCAGCACCACAAACTGCGGCAGCATCACGCCCTTGACGATTTCGGTGGCCAGCACCGAGCGCTTGTCCATGGTCTCGGCCACCTGTACTAGGGCCGGCTTGGCGTTGGGTATGTCGAGTTTGACCCACATGTAGGCAACCTTGAGTGCATTGCCCTTGTACTCGTCGTCGCGCATATGCACCTCGCCCGAGGCGGCCTTGTCGTCCTCGCCAGGAGGGGGCAGGTTTTTCTCGCCGCTTAAAAATTCGCCATGCGGGCCCAGCACCTGGTAATAGACCGTGTCCGTTTCATCGGCACGCAGCAGCTCGCGTGCTGGCAGCGGCAGCACAAACTGGGCGTGGTTGCTTTTGATGGTGATGAGCTGGGCCAGCGCGCTGACGTTGTATTCCAGCGCCCGGTCAAACGGCTTGCCCGCAATGCCCTGCGCCACCAGCCAGGTCAGCACCAGGCTGATGGGCCACAGGAACAGCAGCGGAGTGAGCATCCAGTCCAGGATTTCCCCGAACAGGGAGCGCTGCTCACGCTGGAAGATCTTCATGCGTTAGGGATTTTTTCCAGGCAATAGCCCAGGCCGCGCACCGTGGCAATGCGGATCGGGCCCTTCTCGATCTTCTTGCGCAGCCGGTGGATATAGACCTCGATGGCGTTGTTGCTGACCTCTTCGCCCCATTCGCACAGTCGCTCCACCAACTGGTCCTTGCTGACCAGACGACCGGCGCGCTGCAGTAGCACCTCCAGCAGGCCGAGTTCGCGTGCCGATAGTTCCACCATCTTGCCGTCTATGGTGGCCACGCGTCCGGCCTGGTCATAGGTCAGCGGGCCGTGTTTGATGCTGCTGGTGGAGGCGCCCATGCCACGGCGTCCTAGGGCACGCACGCGGGCTTCGAGTTCCTGCAGGCTGAAGGGCTTGGCCATGTAATCGTCGGCGCCATAGTCCAGGCCCTTGACGCGCTCTTCCACGCTGTCGGCGGCGGTGAGTATCAGCACCGGCAGCGAGGAGCCGCGAGCGCGTAATTTTTTTAGTACCTCCAGGCCATGCATTTTTGGCAGGCCCAGGTCCAGAATCAGCAGGTCAAATTCGGTATTGGTCATGAGCGCCGCGTCGGCCTCCGAGCCGCTGGCTACATGGTCCACCGCCGCCCCCGCGCCGCGCAGTGCGCGCAGCAAACCGTCAGCCAGCACTTGGTCGTCTTCTGCAATCAAAATCCGCATGGAGGTCTCCGTATTGTTCTGACATTCTAGGCCTGCATTCCAACTGTCACTCGCCGCTATAGGCCTCCAGACCCAGTGCCATGACGGTGGCAACGGCATCCCCCACGGCGCCGCGCAGCTCGGCCTCGGCCTGCGTCACCGCCTGCTTGTAGGCTGCCAGCCAGGCCATGCCAGTTTCGGTGAACACCACCCGCTTGACCCGGCCATCGGCGCTGTCGCCAACGCGCCGCACCATGCCCCAGGCCTCGCACTGGGTGACCAGCGTGCCCATGGCCTGTTTGCTCATGCTCGCAAATCGCGCCAGATCGGTCAGGCGCGCGCCTTCCACCGGCAGATGGCGCGTGATGTGGATGTGGGCGGCGCTGACCTGGCCGCGCGCTGCCAGATTCGATAGACCCAGCGGCACGCCGGGATGTTGTGCCATGCATTCCATCACCCGTGCATCGAAGCGCGCCAGCGCCAGCCGCAGCCAATGACCCAGATGCGCGTTGCGCCAGGTTTCGCTGTATGCGCAAACGGATTCAATCATTGCTAAATGATAAAGCAAACTGACTAAAAAAGGGGTATACGTATTTCAACCAGGGGCGTTAAACTACTGTTCAAGCATCCAGCCTGTGAATAAGGTCAGGTGCAAAGCAGAATTCAAACCCGTTTATTTTCAGGAGATTTTCATGGAAGCACCCGTTAAAAGCATGGCCCCCAATAGCGAAAAAGCCAAGGCACTGGCCGTGGCACTGGCCCAGATCGAAAAGCAATTCGGCAAGGGCACCATCATGCGTCTGGGCGAGGGCGAGGTGATTGAGGATATCCAGGTGGTCTCCACCGGCTCTCTGGGGCTTGACATCGCTTTAGGCGTGGGCGGCCTGCCGCGCGGCCGTGTGGTCGAAATTTATGGCCCGGAATCGTCCGGCAAGACCACGCTGACGCTGCAGGTGATTGCCGAGATGCAAAAGCAGGGCGGCCAATGCGCCTTTGTCGACGCCGAGCACGCGCTGGACATCCAGTACGCGCAAAAGCTGGGCGTGAACCTGCAAGACCTCTTGATCAGCCAGCCCGACACCGGCGAGCAGGCGCTGGAAATTGTGGACAGCCTGGTGCGCTCCGGCGCGGTCGACCTGATCGTGGTCGACTCGGTGGCGGCACTCACGCCCAAGGCCGAGTTGGAGGGCGAGATGGGTGACAGCCTGCCGGGTCTGCAAGCACGCTTGATGAGCCAGGCCCTGCGCAAGCTCACCGCCCACATCAAGAAGACCAATTGCATGGTCATCTTCATCAACCAGATCCGCATGAAGATCGGTGTGATGTTTGGCAGCCCCGAAACCACCACTGGCGGCAATGCGCTCAAGTTCTACGCCTCGGTGCGCCTGGATATCCGCCGCACCGGCACCATCAAAAAGGGTGACGAGGCCATTGGCAACGAGACCAAGGTGAAGGTAGTCAAGAACAAGGTGGCTTCACCGTTCAAGACAGCAGAGTTCGACATCCTGTTTGGCGAGGGCATCAGCCGCCACGGCGAAATCATCGACATGGGTGTCAACGCCCACATCATCGAAAAGTCCGGCGCCTGGTACGCCTACCAAGGCGAAAAAATCGGCCAGGGCCGCGACAACGCACGCGAATTCCTGCGCGAGAACCCCGATCTGTCGGTGGAGATTGAAAACAAGGTGCGCGAGTCGCTGGGCATCCCGCTGGTGCCGGTGGCCGAGGTGGAAAAGGGCAAGGCCAAGAAGGCTGACAAGGTCGAGAAGCCAGAAAAAGCCGACAAGGTCGAGAAGATCGACAAAGCGGACAAAATCGACAAGGCTGAATAAGCCGCTTCGACACCATGGCCGCCTCGCCCATTTCTTTGACCGGGCGCGCCCTGCGTCTGCTCTCCACCCGCGAGCATTCGCGTGCCGAGCTGGAACGCAAGCTGGCCAAGTTCGAGGAAGAGCCGGGTGCGCTGGCCAAGGTGCTGGACAGCTTGACCACCAAGGACTTCATCAACGAAGGACGGGTGGTCGAGTCGGTGTTGTATCGCCGCTCCGCCAAGCTGGGCGCTCAGCGCATCAAGCAGGAGTTGAAAGCCAAGGGTCTGGAGCCCGAAGCCGTGGCCGAGGCAGTGACTCTTCTGCGTGCCAGCGAGCTGGAGCGAGCGCGCGAAGTCTGGCGCAAGAAGTTTGGCACGCCACCTGCGGATGCTGCGGAACGCGGCAAGCAGATGCGCTTTTTGGCGAGTCGCGGCTTTGGTGGCGACACCATTCATAAGGTGGTGTCTGGTGGAGATGAGGACTGAAGACCGCTCTTAAATCCCCAGCATCAGTTGCAGGTTCTGCACCGCCGCACCACTGGCGCCCTTGCCCAGATTGTCCAAACGCGCCACCAGCACCGCGTGGGCAAAACCATCGGCTTGCGCGTCATTGCTGAACACCCGCAGCTCCATCTTGTTGGTGTTGGCCAGCGCCACCGCATCCAGCTTCAGATCAGCAGTCACAGGTTCCACCGTCACCCAGGTGCTGCCGGCGTAATGCTTGGCCAAGGCTTCATGCAAATCTGCCGCCGTGGGCTTGCCCGGCAGCGTATCCAGATGCAGCGGCAACTGCACCAACATGCCCTGCACAAAATTCCCGACTGAAGGTACAAACAAAGGCCGACGCGTCAGGCCGGTGTAGCACATGATTTCAGGGATGTGCTTGTGCTTCAGGCCCAGCGCATACAGCTCCATCGCAGGCGCATGACCCGCTTCATAGGCTTCCATCATGCTGCGCCCACCACCGGAGTAGCCGCTGATCGAGGGCAGGCAAACCGGATAGTCCACAGGCAACAGTCCGGCATCAATCAGCGGGCGAATCAGCGCGATCGCGCCGGTGGCGTAACAGCCTGGATTGCCGACGCGCTGGGCACCGATGACGGCCTCGCGCTGTCCTGCAGCCAGCTCAGGAAATCCGTAGATCCAGCCCTTTGCCGTGCGGTGCGCGGTGGAGGCGTCGATGATCTTGGGGCCAGGCTTGCCAGTTTCCGCCGCGATCGAGTCGATCATGGCCACCGATTCCACGGCGGCATCGTCATGCAGGCACAGCACCACCAGATCGGCCTGGGCCATCAGGGCGCGCTTGGCCAGTGGGTCTTTGCGCAGGGCGGGGGCAATGCTCAAAACCTCCACGCTAGACATGTTGTGCAGGCGTTCGCGGATTTGCAGACCGGTGGTACCGGCTTCGCCGTCGATAAAAATTTTTTTCATGGAGTGCGTGAAGTAAGAACCTAGAAACTTTTAAGCGGTAACCTTGATGTAACACGGGGTTGTGGAGTGCCGCGCTGTAAGACAGCTACAAGTTTTGCGCGCTGCAGCATGATACAGTCCCGCCCTGATGTGCCCAGTGCCATGTGTGCGAGTTCACGCTTGCGCACCGTGGTGAACATTGTCCAGCCTCTAGAGAGATGTTATGAAGATTCATGAGTATCAAGGCAAGGAAATCTTGCGCCAATTCGGTGTGCCGGTGCCTCGCGGCATCCCCGCCTTCACCGTGCAGGAGGCTGTGGAAGCCGCACAAAAACTTGGCGGCCCGGTGTGGGTGGTCAAGGCCCAGATCCACGCAGGTGGTCGCGGCAAGGGTGGCGGAGTGAAGGTTGCCAAGACCATTGAAGACGTCAAGCGCATCGCTGGCGAAATCCTGGGCATGCAGCTCAAGACCCACCAGACCGGCCCCGAAGGCCAAAAAGTGCGTCGCCTCTACATCGAAGACGGCGCCGACATCCAGAAGGAATACTACGTTTCCGTGGTGACCGACCGTGCCACGCAAAAGGTGGCATTTATCGCCTCCAGCGAAGGCGGCATGGACATCGAGGAAGTGGCGCATTCCACTCCTGAAAAAATCATCACCGAGTTCATCGACCCCCTGACCGGTCTGGGCGATGAACAGGCCAAGAAGATTGCAGACGCCATCGGCATGCCTGCTGGTTCCACCGCACAAGCCGTGGACATCTTCCAAAAGCTCTACCAGTGCTACATGGACACCGACGCGTCGTTGGTTGAAATCAACCCGCTGAACCGCGACGGCAAGGGCAATGTGATTGCCCTGGACGCCAAGTTCAACTTTGACGCCAACGCGCTGTACCGCCACCCCGAAATCGTGGCTTACCGCGATCTGGACGAAGAAGATCCTGCCGAAGTGGAAGCTTCCAAGTTCGACCTGGCTTACATCAGCCTGGACGGCAACATCGGCTGCCTGGTGAACGGCGCCGGTCTGGCAATGGCCACCATGGACACCATCAAGTTGTACGGCGCAGAGCCCGCCAACTTCTTGGACGTGGGCGGCGGTGCTACCCCCGAGAAGGTCACCGAAGCCTTCAAGATCATGTTGAAGAACCCCAAGGTCAAGGCCATCATGGTCAACATCTTTGGCGGCATCATGAAGTGCGACACCATCGCCACCGGCGTGATCACGGCCTGCAAGGCCGTGAACCTGTCCGTACCTCTGGTGGTGCGCATGAAGGGCACCAACGAAGATCTCGGCAAGAAGATGCTGGCCGAAAGCGGCCTGCCCATCATCAGCGCCGACACCATGGCCGAAGCGGCCCAAAAAATTGTGGCAGCGGTCAAGTAAGGCGGAACACGAATATGTCTATCTTCATCAATAAAGACACCAAGGTCATCACCCAAGGCATTACCGGCAAGACCGGTCAGTTTCACACTGAAAAATGCCAGGAATACGCGAACGGCAAGAACTGCTTCGTCGCGGGCGTGAACCCCAAGAAGGCTGGCGAGTCCATCTTCAACATCCCGATTTACGCCTCCGTGAAGGAAGCGGCATCTGAAACCGGTGCCACCGTTTCCGTGATCTACGTGCCACCAGCCGGTGCTGCGGCTGCCATCTGGGAAGCCGTAGAAGCCGATCTGGACCTGGCCATCTGTATTACCGAAGGCATCCCGGTCAAGGACATGCTGATGGTGCGCAACCGCATGAAGGCCAAAGTGGCTGCCGGTGGCAAGGAAACTTTGTTGCTGGGCCCGAACTGCCCAGGCCTGATCACCCCCGATGAAATCAAGATCGGCATCATGCCCGGTCACATTCACCGCAAGGGTCGTATCGGCGTGGTTTCGCGCTCCGGTACCCTGACGTACGAAGCCGTGGCTCAGCTGACCGAAATCGGTCTGGGTCAGTCGTCTGCTGTCGGTATTGGTGGCGACCCCATCAATGGCCTGAAGCACATCGACGTGATGCGCGCCTTCAATGACGATCCAGATACCGACGCGGTCATCATGATCGGCGAAATCGGCGGACCGGACGAAGCCGAAGCCGCCCGCTGGTGCAAGCTCAACATGAAGAAGCCTATCGTCGGCTTCATCGCTGGTGTAACAGCACCTGCCGGCAAGCGCATGGGCCACGCAGGTGCCCTGATCTCCGGTGGTGCCGATACGGCCGATGCCAAGCTGGAAGTAATGGAAGCGTGCGGCTTCACCGTCACACGCAATCCGTCTGAAATGGCCAAGCTGCTCAAGGCCTTGCTCAAGTAAGCAGACCTTGTATTGCACGCTGCGGGGCTAGTAAGCACGCAAAAAAGAGCCCAAGTTTCAGCTTGGGCTTTTTTTGTTTGTCAAAATTGCGACTGGCACGCAAGGGCGGGCTCTTGTCGGCGGAGTGGACGTCTGCTAATGTGCGCCCTCAAACGCTGGGCAGACACTGAAACATAAAGAAGCGAATGCAATACAAATTTTGCTCCGTCACGGATGTGGGGCGCAGCCGCAGCAACAATGAAGATTCGGTCGCCGTGGACGAAGCCATGCGCCTGGCGGTGTTGGCCGATGGCATGGGCGGATACAAGGCTGGCGAGATTGCCAGCGCCATGGCCACCTCTCATATCAAGTCGGAGATGGGGCGCTGGTTGACCGAGGCCGGTGATGCGGCACGTTACCGCGAGGTGCGCCGGGCCATGGAGCTGTGCGTGGACGGCGCCAATGTGTCGATACTGAACGCAGCCAACTCCAACTCCCATTATTCGGGCATGGGCACCACCCTGGTGATGGGGGTTTTTCGGGATGACGGTCTGGTGATTGGCCATATCGGCGACTCACGCTGCTACTGTTACCGTGCGGGGAAGCTGCGGCCCATCACCAAGGACCATTCGCTGTTGCAGGAGCAGCTCGATGCCGGTCTGATCAGCCCGGAGCAGGCAGAGAATTCCAATATCCGCAACCTAGTTACCCGCGCACTCGGCGTGGAAGCGATGGTGCTGCTGGAGGTCAACGAGCACGGTGTGGAAGCGGGCGATGTCTACCTTATGTGCTCCGATGGACTCACCGACATGATGAATGATGCTGCCATCGAACAGCTGTTGGCGGAGCAAGCCGAGCTCGAGCACAAGGCGCAGTCCCTGGTCGACGCCGCCAATGAGCGGGGCGGACGGGACAATATTTCCGTTCTGATGGTGGAAGTCACTGAGGCAGCTGAAAAGCGGGGTTTAATCGCCAGATTGCTGGGAAAATAATGCGTGTGCCATATGCCAGTGTCCAACCATAGGAAAAGGAGCCGGTCATGCCGAAAATGATCGTGTCGATCGACGATGTTGTTATCAAGGAAGTGCAATTCACCAAGGACAGAACCACCTTGGGACGCCGGCCATACAACGATGTTGTGATCGACAACCTTGCCGTCAGTGGTGAGCATGCGGTTATTTTGATGAGTGGCTCCGAGGTCACCCTGGAAGATTTGGGCAGCACCAACGGCAGCTACGTCAACGGACGGGCCATCAAAAAGCAGGTTCTGAAAAACGGCGACGCCATCGAAATCGGCAAATACAAGATCAAGTATGTCGATGAAAAGGCCGCCGATCCGGCGGACAAGACCGCTGGAGTGCAGGCTCGTCCCGCAGCCACTGTGGTCCCCGCGGCTCCGGCAATGCCGATGGCCCCCGCATACGCGGCGACCGAGGTCGGCAATGCGTCGCCCGCAAGCATCAAGGTGCTTAGCGGCGCTGCGGCCGGGCGCGAAGTGCCGCTGACCAAGGTGGTGACGACGATCGGCAAGCCTGCAGTGGCGGTGGCGGCCATCACCAAGCGCCACCACGGCTATGTGGTGCACCATGTGGAGGGTGGCGGCAACCCCACATTGAATGGAACACCGATTACGGCCGACCCCGTGGCCCTGAAAAATGGCGACTTGATTGAGTTGGCCGGTACTCAGATGCAGTTCGTCCAGGTCTGAGCGCAGTGGCTGACGCCAACGGGGTATTTGAATCCAAGGGTGGCTCGACATGAAATCCATAATGAAACACTGGCCGCGGGTTGCGGTGTCCCTGCTGCCGCTGATCTTTGCCTTGTTGCACGCCACGGGAATCATGCGTCTGGATATGCTGCAGCGTCTGGATGACATGATTTATGACTTCCGGCTCAACGCTACCGCACCCAGAACGCTGGACCCGCGAATTGTCATCGTCGATATTGACGAGAAAAGCCTGAGTGAAGTGGGGCGTTGGCCCTGGAGCCGCAAATATCTGGCGAGCATGGTGGACGAACTGTTTGACCAGCAGAAAATCGCCGTACTCGGATTTGACGTGGTATTTGCCGAGGCGGACAGCAGTTCGGGCCTGTCTCAGCTGAATGCACTGGCGAAAAATGAACTAAAAGACCAGGCCGGCTTCAAGGAGAGCCTGCGCGGGCTGCAAACCAGTCTGGACTATGACGCGCTGTTTGCCAAGTCTCTTAAAAATCGGCCTGTGGTCATGGGCTACTTCCTCAATGACAGCGAAGGCAGTCCTAGTGGTGTGTTGCCCTCGCCCGTGCTCAACAAGGGGTCTTTGGAGGGGCGAACCATTCAGGCTTATCGTTGGAATAGCTACGGCTCCAATATCGCTGAGTTGGCCAAAGCGGCACCCACAGCGGGCTATTTCAACCCCGTCATTGACCATGACGGCGTGGTGCGCTCCCTGCCCATGCTGGCGCAATACCAAGGTCAGTACTACGAATCCCTGTCGCTGGCCATGGTACGCATGTTGATGGGATCGCCGCCAGTCGTGCCAGGCTACAGCTTTGATGGCGCCGCGTCCGGCCAGTCTTCCAATATAGACCTGCTGAGGCTTCGCTTGGATGGCAAACACTTAGACATCCCGGTGGATGAAAAGGTTGCCGCGCTGGTGCCGTACAGGGGGCACGGAAACGTCGCAGGCGGTTCCTTTCAGTACATCCCGGCTTCAGACATTTTGAACCACCGCCTGCCGCCCGGCAGCCTGAAGGACAAGATCGTGTTGGTGGGAACCACCGCCCAAGGCCTACTGGATCTGCGGGTCACTCCCATGGATGAAACCTATCCTGGTGTGGAAATCCATGCCAATCTGATCTCTGCGCTGCTGGACGGCAAAACCTTGCTTCGGCCCGATGTCGCGCAGAGCTATGAGGTGGGCTCGCTGATTCTGGCCGGTCTGGTGCTGGCTATAGCCCTGCCGTTTTTGTCGGCATTGCAAGGGGTTGCGTTGAACTTGGTCGTGGTGGCGACGCTGGCAGGGCTCAATTTTTGGTTGTACCAGGTAGATGGCTGGGTTTTGCCGCTGGCCGCCTCATTGTCCATGGCGCCGCTGGCGTTTGCACTCAACATGAGCTATGGCTACTTTGTGGAGAGCCGCACCAAACGCGAATTGGCCAATCTGTTTGGCACTTACGTGCCGCCCGAGCTGGTTGACGAAATGCTCAAGGACCCCGATGCCTACACCATGAAGGCCAGCAACCGCGAACTCACCGTCATGTTCAGCGACATGCGCGGCTTTACTGCGATGTCGGAAAAGATGGAGCCCACGCAGTTGCAGGAGCTTCTGACCGGCGTGTTCAGCAATCTCACCGCATTGATTCGTGCAAATCGGGGCACCATAGACAAATACATGGGTGACTGCGTGATGGCCTTCTGGGGTGCGCCGGTGGAGACGCCGGACCATGCGCAACTGTCGGTGAAGTCCGCCATAGCCATGGCACACGCGGTGCGAGGCATCAATGACGAACACCGCGCTCGCGGCTTGCCAGAGATCGGCATTGGCATCGGCCTGAATACCGGCACCATGTGCGTGGGCGACATGGGCTCCAATATCCGGCGTGCCTACACCGTGATTGGGGACTCGGTGAATTTGGGGGCGCGCCTTGAAGGCCTGTCCAAGGCCTATGGTGTAGACATCGTGGTCAGCGAATCCACCCGCAACTTGGCGCCGGATTTTAGCTGGCAGGAATTGGACCGCGTGCGCGTCAAGGGTAAGGCCGTGGCAGTGGCGATTTTCTATCCCTTTGCCCCTGCCGAACAGCTCAGCGCGGAGCTCGCGCAGGAGCTTGAGACTTGGGGTCATTGCCTCAAGGCCTACCGGGCCCAGGACTGGGAACAGGCCGACAGGCTGCTGGTCCAGTTGATGGCCATGAACCCGACGAAATACCTGTACCAGCTCTATGCCGATCGGGTCAGCACCATGCGCCAGCTGCCATTTGACCCCGACTGGGATGGCGCCACCAATTTCGAAACCAAGTGAGGCGAGCCCGGACCGGGCAGATTCTGGCGTTCGGCCATGCGCCGGGGTTATCCTCTGCACTTCACGCACACCACAGCAACCGAAATGACCATGCCCGCGATCCAACTCTTGGATCCAACCCAGCCCTTAGGCCAAGACCAGGTCCCCGGCGCAGCGCAATGCGTCCATCGGAGCCCTGCCCGTGGCTGACGCTGTGTCGCCCTTAGGCGAGCCTGGCTCCGCCGAGCAAGCATTTTTTGACTCGCAAAAGCTGCCCTCGCAAAAGCGCGGCATGACCTTTGAGGGACTGTTTTATCGCCAGTTGCACCAGGTCACGGCGCGCATCCATAACACCGAAAACATCGAGCAGATCATGCTGGAGACCAGCCAGGATATCTGCAAGCTGCTCAATGCGGACCGGCTGACCCTGTATGCGGTCAATGCCGATCGCACGGCCATTGTGTCGAAGATTAAGACCGGCCTGAACAGCAGCCGCGACCTCAAGCTGCCGATCTCGCCGCAAAGCCTGGCCGGCTATGTGGCCTTTAGCAAAAAGGCCTTGAACCTGCCCGACGTGTATGACCAGGAAGCTCTCAGACGCATTCATCCGGCGCTCAGCTTTTTGAAGGAAGTGGACCGCCGCTCAGGCTACCGCACGCGCCAGATGCTGGTGGCGCCCATACTCGAAGGCGAACTGCTGCATGGCGTGTTGCAGGTGATCAACAACAAGAGCGATGAGCCCTTTGGCGCATTGGAGCTGGAGGGAGTCTCCGAGGTCTGCAAGACGCTTGCCACCGCCATCCGACAGCGGGCCATCAAGGCCGAAGACGGCGTGCGCCGCAAGGCCACCAAATACGATGGCCTGGTATCAGACGGCTTGCTCACCCATGAGGAGCTGGTCCAGTGTGTGCAGGACGCGCGCCACCAGCAGGTCCCGGTGGAGCAGCAGCTGCTGGTCGGCTTCAAGCTCAGGCTGGAACAAATTGGCGCGTCCCTTTCCCAATTCTTCAGCGTGCCCTACGAGGCCTTCAACCCCGGGCGCATCCGCATCGAATCCATGCATGGCCTGCTGAAACGCGAATTTGTGGAACAGCAGGGCTGGATACCGCTGGAAGAGTCGCACGAGGGCCTGCTGGTGATGTGTCTGGACCCGGAGGCCGCGCGCGGTGCCCGCGTCGTGCCCCAGGTGTTTCCGCGCATCGCCAAGTTCGCCTACCGTGTCGGCACGCAACTGGATTTTGATCAAACCCTGGCGCAGTTGTTTGGCGCGCCAGCCGATACCGGCACCATTGACGACCTGCTGGCCGGCATGGACGGCGGCCCGCTGGACGATGGCGGCGCCGAAGACGCGCTTGAATCGGCCGCGGCCGACAACGAACTGGTCAAGTTTGTCAACAAGGTCATCATCGACGCCTACAACCAGAAGGCTTCGGACATCCACATCGAGCCGATGCCGGGCAAGTTCAAGACTGGCATCCGTTTTCGCATCGACGGCAGCCTGCAGCCCTATGTGGAGGTGCCGGCCCATTTCCGCCAGGCCATGGTGACGCGCCTGAAGATCATGTGCGATCTGGACATCTCCGAGCGCCGCAGGCCGCAGGACGGCAAGATCAAGTTCAAGAAATATGGCCCGCTGGATATCGAGCTGCGCGTGGCCACCATTCCTTCGGCCGGAGGCTTGGAAGATGTGGTGATGCGAATTCTCGCGGCGGGTGAGCCGATTCCGCTGGATAAACTGGGTCTGACTCCGCACAACCAGGCGCGCCTGGAAGCCGCCATCAGCAAACCGTACGGTCTGTTTTATGTCTGCGGCCCTACCGGCTCCGGCAAGACCACCACGCTGCATAGTATCCTGAAGTTTCTGAATACGCCGGACACCAAGATCTGGACCGCCGAAGACCCGGTGGAAATCACGCAAAAGGGTTTGCGCCAGGTGCAGATCAACAAAAAGGCCGGCATAGACTTTGCCCTGATCATGCGTGCCTTTCTGCGCGCCGACCCCGACATCATCATGGTGGGCGAGTCGCGCGACAAGGAAACGGTATCCATGGGCGTGGAGGCCTCGCTCACCGGCCACCTGGTGTTTTCGACCCTGCACACCAACTCGGCGCCCGAATCCATCACCCGCCTGATCGACATGGGCATGGACCCGTTCAATTTTGCCGACGCGCTCTTGGGCATCCTGGCACAGCGTCTGGCCAAGCGCCTGTGCGACTGCAAGCAAGCCTATGTACCCGAAGCCGAAGAGCTGCGCCTGTTTGTCGCCGAATATGCCGAGGAACTGCGCCACTCCAGGGTCTGGAAACTCGACTATGCCGGTGAAAGCCGGAAATTGCTGGACCAATGGATGCAAACCTATGGCGAAGCGGGCCAACTCAGGCTTTACCGTGCGGTGGGTTGCGACAAATGCAACAAGACCGGCTACAAGGGGCGTCTGGGCCTGCACGAACTGCTGGTGGCCAATGACGAGGTCAAGCGGCTGATCCAGGAGCGTGCCCGCGTGGCCGAACTTTTTGCCGCTTCGGTGGAGGGCGGTATGCGCACCCTGAAGATGGACGGCATGGAAAAGATCATGCTGGGACTGACGGATTTGAAGATGGTGCGGCAGGTCTGCATTAAGTGATAAAAAGTCCATGACGAAAATGTCAGCAAGAGCATATTTCGTCGGAGTCAAGGGCAAATTCTGACGGAAATGGTCCTGGTTGTTTGCCTCACGGCACAAGGTAGACGCTAGAATCCGTGGCACGGAATCTGCTGATATGTTCAGGTCCGTACTTTTTAACCAAGGAGCTGAATATGAAACGTTCTATGCAAAAGGGTTTCACCCTGATCGAATTGATGATCGTGGTGGCCATCATCGGTATTTTGGCCGCCGTCGCGCTGCCGGCATACTCAAACTACATTATCAAGGCTAAGGTCGGTGCTGCGCTCGCGGCTGGTGACTCCTTGAAGACTGCGGTTGCGGTTTGCGCACAGGAAAATGGCGCCGTATTGACAACTTGCAATACCACAGGCACTACCCCTACAACCATCCCAGTATTCACGGCAACCAAGGAAGTTGCCAGTGCGACTGTGGCGTTGGGTGTGATCAAGTTGACCTTGGCCTCTGGTATCGGTACCGGTGTGGATGGCGGTGTAATTACCATTACACCTAGTACCGTGGCGGATCAAACCACAATTACTTGGACCACCTCTGTGGATTCGGCTATTACTAACACCACGGCTAAAGACTTGATTTTGAAGAACAACGTCTCAGGTTCATAGCTGCATAGGCTAAAAGCACCACTTCATCGTTGTGCCAAATGAAAAACCCCGTCAGTTACATGGCGGGGTTTTTTTATATTGATTGGCTGAAACTCCTGTTTTCTACGGTTTCTATTGAAGGCAAGTTTTTGTTGGAAGAATGAATAAGGCAGATAAACCATTCGCAGTTGACGCTGTGTGGGCCGTGTTATTGCTGGCCCTGCCCTGGCTCAATCCATTCACCTATGGGCCCACGCCCGCCGTGGCGCAGGGTTTGGTGGCCTGGCTGGCCGCGGCAGTGTGCTGGTTGCTCTGTGAATGGTCGGGCGTGAACTTTTCGGCCAGAGTCCGTTTGCTTGCCACAGCTTGGTTGCTGGCCGCCGCTTTGAGTGCGGCCATGGGCCTGCTGCAGTATCTGGGTCTGTCCGGACCATTCGGTCCGTGGGTGGATTTTGTCGACGCGGGCCAGGCCTATGCCAATCTGCGCCAGCGCAACCAGCTCGCCACCTTGCTCGGTATCGGCGTTTCGGCCTTGCTGTGGTGGCAGCAGACAACCGCCCAGTCAACAGGCGGACGGCGACTGGTGTGGCTTGGTGGCTTGGCCCTGTTGCTGGCCGCAGCCGACGCTGCCAGCGCTTCCAGAACAGGCTTTGTGCAACTGCTGCTCTTGTTCGGCTTGAGTCTGGTCTGGCGGCGCGGGCGTGGCACGATGCTGTGGGCGCTGATTGCCTATAGCCTCGCTGGGCTTGTGTTGCCATTTTTGATGCCGCATGCGCCTATGTCAGCGCAGGCAACGCTGCAAAGCGGCATCCTGGGTCGGGTGGGCGAGGCCTCGGGTCGGGGCATCCTGTGGCACAACGTGTTGCAGCTGATTGCGCTCAAGCCCTGGCTGGGTTGGGGCTGGGGCGAGTTGCGCTATGCGCACTTCATCACCCTGTATCCCGGCGAGCGCTTCGACCAAATACTGGGCAACGCCCACAACCTGCCGCTGCAACTGGCGGTGGAGTTGGGCCTGCCTGTTGCCATCGCCTTGTGTGCTGGGCTGCTGTGGCTGGTGTTGCGTGCCAAGCCCTGGCGCGAACAGGACGTCACGCGGCAAATGGCCTGGAGCGTGCTTGCTGTGATTTTTGTGCACAGCATGCTCGAATATCCGCTATGGTACGGTCCGTTCCAGTTGGCCGCAGTAGCTGCCGCCTGGATGCTGTGGCAGAGCAGAGCGGGGACGGCGCTAGCCCCGGCAGCGCATGGCGTCGCCAAACTGTCCCTGGTCTTGGCCGTATGCACCTTGCTGGCCAGCAGCTACTCCGTCTGGGACTATTGGCGCATCAGCCAAATCTATCTGCCGGTGCCAGAGCGCGCGCCAGCCTATCGAGACGACACCTTGGACAAAATCCAAGCCTCCTGGCTGTTTCAGGGACAAGTGAAATTTGCTGAGCTAGGGGTGACGCCGCTCACTGCAGACAACGCGCAGCACATCTACACCCTGGCAAAAGAGATGTTGCACTTTTCGCCCGAGGCCAGCGTGGTGCAAAAACTCATAGTCAGCGCAAGGATGTTGGGCCAGCGCGAAGAAGCGGCCTATTACGAGAAGCGCTTTCAGGCCGCCTATTCCCCGGAATACGCGGCCTGGCTGGCTGCCGAGTCAAGCGCCCGTCACAAAACTCCCTGATCCGGGTTTTTACGCCGTTTTTACCGGGAAATAGTCCGATCGGACTATGCCTTAGTACCTGTAAAAGTCCATTCGGACTATTTCCCCAAAGCACTCCAAAACCTAAACTTCCTACACCGTTTCAACAAAGTGAGTGCCCCATGAAAACCCTTATCCTCTCCATCGCTCTGGGTGCTTGCCTACTGGCCCCAGCGTTTGCTAGCGGTTCGGGTGACGACCACCAGAGCAGCAAGCCCGTTGTTGTGAATAAGGTCTTTTCATTTGCGCAAAATTCGGACAGCGCGTCGGTGCAGTTCACCGTGAAGGCCAGCAACCTGGGTAAGGACGTGCTGGTGGATGCATCCTGGTCCGATATGCTGGTCAATAACTCCAGTTATAACGGCACGCTGGGCTGGACACTTTCCGGCATCACATCGCGCACCGGCAGCCTGCTGGACGGCGCTGGTCAAGAGAGCAGCAGCTTTATCAGCCTGTCCGGTCTGGCAGTGGGCAAATACAAGCTGACCTTCACCGGCAGCTGGGATGCAGTTTCCATCACCGCACCCAAGAGTAGCAAGTTTGAATTTAGCAAAGGCAGCGTGAGTCTTGAGGATGTGCAGTTTGTCAACCACATCGCGGTAGCTGCGGTTCCGGAACCCGAAACCTATGCCATGCTGTTGGCCGGTCTGGGCCTGATCGGTGCCGCAGTCAAACGCCGCAAGCAAGTTTGATTGCAGAAACCCAGCGGCATGCTGTCGGTATCAACAATTTAGGCGCCGGCCACAAAGCTCCCTGACTTGCCGCCGTGCTTTTCCAGCAGCTTGACGTCGGTGATGGTCATGCCGCGGTCCACCGCCTTGCACATGTCATAAATCGTCAGCAGCGCCACCTGTACCGCGGTCAGCGCCTCCATTTCGACGCCGGTAGGCCCTACCGTCTCGGCGGTGGCGTGGCACAGCACCTGGGCGGCTTGCTCGCCAGACTCGGGCAGCACTTCAAATTCCATTGCCACGCGCGTCAGTGCAATCGGATGGCACAAGGGAATCAGCTCGCTGGTGCGTTTGGCACCCTGGATGCCGGCAATGCGGGCAATGCCCAGCACATCGCCTTTTTTTGCGCTGCCGGAGGCAATCAGCTCCAGCGTGGCGGGGAGCATGGTGATGCGACCCTGGGCGACTGCGATGCGATGGGTTGCCTGTTTGGCTGCCACGTCCACCATGTGGGCTTGGCCTTGGGCGTCAAAGTGGGTAAGGTTGCTCATAATCGGGACTTTACCCGAGCTTGACCCGCAGGTCGCCCACTTGATGGCATTCTGTGGCCTCGCACTTCAACGCGTTCTGATGCACTTATTCCATTCAAAGCCGTATTTCCGCAACGGGCTGGGGCCCAGGCTGGCCCTGCTGTGCCTGGCTAGCCTGCTGGCAGGACCTGTCATGCCGCAGTCTCAAGCAGCGCCGTCACCGACTGTGGCCACGCCCCTGCCCAATCTGGGCGACGGCAATGACATGACGCCGGCCGCAGAGAAGCGCATTGGCGACCGCATTGCGCGCGAGCTCTATCGCGACCCGGATTACATCGACGATCCTGTCATCACCGATTACGTGCAAGGCATTTGGCAGCCCCTGCTGGCCGCCTCACGCCAGCGTGGCGAGTTGCTGCCGCAGCTCGATGAGCTGTTTGCCTGGGAAATCCTGATGGGGCGTGACCGCACGGTCAATGCCTTTGCCCTGCCCGGCGCTTACTTTGGCCTGCACCTGGGGCTGGTGGGTATTGTCACCAGCCGGGACGAGCTGGCCTCGGTGCTGGCGCATGAGCTCAGCCACGTCACCCAGCGCCATATCTCGCGCAGTATGTCGCGCCAGGCCGCGCAGGCACCGTGGCTGATGGGCGCCATGATTTTGGGCATTCTGGCCGCCAGCAAGGACCCCAATGCGGCGCAGGCCACGATTGTGGGCGGCCAGGCCGCCGCCGTGCAAAGCCAGCTCAATTACTCGCGCGACATGGAGCGCGAGGCCGACCGCATTGGCTTTACGGTGCAGACCCAGGCCGGTTTTGCGCCCCAGGGCTTTGTCAGCATGTTTGAAAAGCTGCAGCAGTCCAGCCGTTTGAACGACGCCGGTGGCTTTCCGTATTTGCGCACCCACCCCTTGACCACCGAGCGCATTGCTGACATGCAGTCGCGAGTGCGCCAGTCTGACAAGGGCGACGCCGCGCCGGTCACCACACTGGAGCACGCCATGGTGGCGGCACGGGCCCGCGTGTTGTCCAATCCTGCGGTCGACGAACTGCGCATCTGGGCGCAGCAGGCCGAGCCCGCCAATCTGGCCAAACTCAAGCCAGCGGCCCAGGTCGGCGTCTTGTATGGCGCCACGCTGGCGGCGCTCAAGTTGCGCGATTATTCGCAGGCCCAAGCCGACTTGCAGCGCCTGCAGCAGCGCACCCAGGGTGATGGGCCGGGTGCCCGCCTGACCCGCTTGATGTCGCTGGAGATGGCGCTGGTTCAGGGCGATATGGTTGCGGCAGCCCTCCTGATAAAAAGCCCCGAGGTGCAGAAGGACCGCAGCCGGGCCGCACTGCTACTGCGTGCGCAAACTGACACGCTCACCGGACGGGCAGACAGTGTCGCGCAGGATTTGCAGACTTGGCTGGCCGACCATCCGCGCGATGCCCAGGCCTGGCAACTGCTGGCCGCCGCCGATGCGGCAATAGGACGCCCTGTCGCGGCCGTACGCGCTGAGGGCGAGGTCAACGTGGCGCAACTGGATTTTGCAAGCGCGCTCACGCGCTTCAAGGCCGCGCAAGACCTGGCGAGCAAGAGCACGCTGCAGGTGGATCACATAGACGCGTCGATTGTGGACACAAGGGCCCGGCAAATGGAGCTACTGCTGAGGGAACAGGCGCTCGAGCACTGAGTGGATCAGCATGCCCAGCAGCGTGTAGACCAGCGAGCCAATCAGTGCCGCGCCAAAGCCACGCACCTGAAAACCGTCCAGCAGGGCGGCGGCCCAGTAAAACATCAGGGCGTTGATTACAAACAGGAACAGCCCCAGCGTGATCACGGTGACCGGCAGCGTCAGCACGATCAGGATCGGACGCAGGACGGCATTGAAGAAGCCGATGACCAGGGCCGCCGCCAGCGCCGCAGAAAAGCTCTGCACCACCACGCCGGAGTACAAATGCGCAACCGCCAGCAGGGCGGCCGCACTGAGAAGCCATTTGACAAGCAGTTTCATGTGCTCAGCATAGCACCATGCGATAGCGCACAGGCTATGATGCGCCTCCCCTCAGCGCCACCAGTCCATTCCGTTGCCAGGCATTCACATCACCGATATCGAGTCCGCCATCAACTACTGGCGGCAGCGCGAGCCCTCGCCCGACGGGATGGCCTTGCCCTCTGCCACCAGAGCCTTGGCCGAGGCCTATGCCTTGATGGTTTATCACCGCGAGAGTGAGGCCGACCAGGCCACCATGCCCTCCGAAGCGTTGGCAGCCTGGATGGAGTGGTACCACAGCACGCCCGACACCCCTTGCATTGCCATTTGCTCCACCAGCCAGGGCGACGATATATGCAAGGGCTGTGGTCGCAGCTTTGAAGAGGTGCAAAAGTGGACCGAAATGGACGCTGTGCAAAAGCGCGCCAGTTGGCGCCGCATCACCCTGGAAGGTACGGCCTGGCGCTTCAACAAATACGCGGAAAGAGTTATTTCCAGCGGATAGGTTCGATATCGACCGTGTTGGAACTGTCGCCCAGGGTCAACGTGCCTTCCTGAATCGTCGCCTGCAACTGCATGCTGCGTTGCGCCAACGGAATCAGCGCCTGACTGGCCAGTGTGGGAATCCGAAACACCGACAGATTCTTGGGCCGACTGAGCTTGCTCTCCATGCCCTTCCACCAGACCTCGGCCGCGTGGTTAAAGCAGTACAGAACCACCTCATCGGCCTTGCCGCAGGCCTTGAGCAGGGGCTTGTCTTCGGGCTGACCGACCTCGATCCAAAGGCGGGTGAGGCCGGTGAAGTCGCGCAGCCAGGCGTCGGGTTCATTGACGTCGGACAGACCGGCGCCAAAGCTTAAGGTGCCATCGCCACCACACACGCTTTGCAGCTTGTGCGCCTGAAACGCCAGCGCCACCAGCCGCACCATCATGCGTTCGTCGGTTTCGCTGGGGTGACGCGCCAGAGTTAGCGCGTGGTCGGCGTAGTAGCTGTGGTCAATGTCGGCAATCTGCAGATTGGCCTTGAAGATGGTGGATTTAATCGCCATTGATCGGTCGCTCAGACTCGTTTTGCGAGTTCAGCGGCCTTGCCGATGTAGGTCGCCGGCGTCATGGCCAGCAGGCGGTCTTTTTCGGCCTGCGGCAGCTCCAGGCCCTCAATAAAGCCGCGCATCAGTTCGGCCGTCATGGCTTCGCCGCGGGTGAACTTCTTGAGCTGCTCATAGGGTTGGGGCAGACCAAAGCGGCGCATCACCGTCTGGATCGGCTCGGCCAGCACTTCCCAGGACGCGTCCAGATCTTCGGCAATCGCGGCCTTGTTGATTTCCAGCTTGTTCAAACCGGTCATCAGCGACTGGTAGGCTAAGGCCGCATAGCCCAGGCCGACGCCGATATTGCGCAGCACGGTGGAGTCGGTCAGATCCCGCTGCCAGCGCGACACCGGTAGTTTCTCGGCCATATGGCGCAGCACGGCGTTGGACAGGCCCAGGTTGCCCTCGGCATTTTCAAAGTCGATCGGGTTGACCTTGTGCGGCATGGTGCTGGAGCCCACTTCGCCGTCGCGCAGCTTCTGCTTGAAGTAACCCAGCGACACATAGCCCCAGACATCGCGCGACCAGTCGATCAGGATGGTGTTGGTGCGTGCCACGGCATCGAACAGCTCGGCCATGTAGTCGTGCGGTTCGATCTGGATGCTGTAGGGCTGAAAGCTCAGGCCCAGGCCCAGCGGCTCGGGCGTTTCCACCACCTTGCGCGCAAAGGCTTCCCAGTCGAAGTCGGGCCAGGCCGACAGATGGGCGTTGTAGTTGCCGACCGCGCCGTTCATCTTGGCCATGAGCTTGATGCCGGCGATCTTCTCGCGCGCAGACGTCAGGCGCACCACGACGTTGGCGATTTCCTTGCCCACCGTGGTGGGACTTGCGGTCTGGCCGTGCGTGCGGCTGAGCATGGCAACTCCGGCAAAGGCATGTGCCATGTCGCGCAGCTTCTCGATCACGGCGTCCAGCGCCGGCAGCAGGACCTGCTCGCGGCCCGCCTTCAGTTGCAGGGCGTGGCTGGTGTTGTTGATGTCTTCGCTGGTGCAGGCAAAGTGCACAAACTCGGCGGCTGCCAGCAGTTCCGGGCGCGCCTCGAACTTCGACTTGAGCCAGTACTCGACCGCCTTCACATCATGGTTGGTCACTTTTTCGATCGCCTTGATGGCCTCGCCGTCGGCTTCCGAAAAATGCTTCACCAGGCCCAGGAGGTAAGTGCGCGCTCCGCTTGAGAGCGGTTTGAACTCGGCAAAGCCGCAGTCGCTCAGCGCGATGAACCAGGCCACCTCGACCTGGACACGGCGATGCATGTAGCCCTGCTCGCTCATGGCAGGACGGAGTTTGGCAAGGCGCGCGGCATAGCGGCCATCGAGCGGGGACAGGGCTGATATGGCAGAGAAATTCATGACGGGATTGTAGGTTGCGCGCTGCCAGCGGGCGAGCGGTCTGCCGACTTGTAAGCGCATGTATAGAATGACCGTTCCCGCAACAGCAGAGCGCCCATGAAATTACTAGGATCCAACACCAGCCCCTATGTGCGCAAAGTGCGCGTTGTCATGGTCGAGAAGAAGCTCGACTACGCCTTCGTGACGGAGGACGTATGGGGCGCACAGGCGACGATCACGGAAACCAACCCGCTGGGCAAGGTCCCGTGCCTGGTCATGGAAGGCGGCGAGGCCTTGTTCGATTCGCGCGTGATTGTTGAATACCTGGACACCTTGTCGCCGGTGGGCAAACTGATTCCTCCGGTCGGGCGCGAACGCGCCGAGGTCAAGACCTGGGAGGCGCTGGCCGATGGCGTGCTTGATGCACTGCTTCTGGCGCGGATGGAAGCGACCTGGGCCGGGCGCAGCGACTCAGAGCGCAGCCAAGCCTGGATTGATCGCCAGATGGGCAAGGTGCATGCATCCCTGAAGGCCATGAGCAAGGGCCTCGGTGAGAAGACCTTCTGCGCCGGCATCCACCTCACGCTGGCCGACATTGCCGTTGTCTGCACCCTCGGCTATCTGGATTTCAGGTTTCCCCAGATCGACTGGCGCAGCGAATACCCCAATCTGCAAAAGCTGCATGACAAGCTGATGCAGCGCACCAGCTTCGTGGACACACAACCCGGTTGATCGGCAGCGCCTGCGCAGCAGGCTGTGGGTATCGGCTCGATACGTCTTTTACATTGGCTTACGGGTTTCGATGTGCCACGTTCCGGGATCGGTACTAAAGTGTGCCGACCATGGTCACATACAAGACGAAGACGATCTACAAATGCCGTGAATGCGGCGCTACGAGCTATCAGCATGTGATCGGTCGTGCGCTCAATGGCGCATTGTTGCCGACCGGCCAATACCGTTGCACCGGATGCAGAAATGTCTTTGCCACCATCCGCGCCTGGTGGGAGCCCCGCCGCAATCCGGAACTGCAACACAGCACCTTTGGCTGAAAGCGCAGACGGCCTGCTAGCATGCAGGGTATGAGCAACGTAGCCGCCATCACAGCCCTGTCCGACAAGATCTGCGCGCGCGAGAGCGTGGCCGAACGGGTGGCGCGACTGCCGCGGCCGCTCGTGTTCACCAACGGGGTGTTTGACGTGCTGCACCGTGGTCATGTGCTGTATCTGGCCCAGGCGCGTGCGCTGGGCGCGAGTTTGCTGGTGGCACTGAACACCGATGTCTCCGCCCGCCGGCTCGGCAAAGGAGCGGACCGGCCCCTCAACAACGAAGCCGATCGCGCCATCGTCATGGCGGCGCTCGCGAGCACCAACCTGGTGACCTGGTTTGATGACGATACGCCGCTGCAACTGATCGCTGAAATCCGGCCCGACATTCTGGTCAAGGGCGGTGACTACGACATGAGCAAGCTGGCCGAGACGCGCGTCGTCGAGTCCTACGGCGGACGCGCGCTGGCCTTGCCCTTTGTCGATGGCTATTCGACAACTGCCCTGGTGCAAAGAATACGCCAAGCCTGAGATTGTGCGAACAGGTAAGATTCCGGCGCGTGCATGTGCCGTATCAACGAGAGTGAGAATCTTCCATGTCTTTGTCCATGTACCAGGCCAGCGTGCCACGCTTTGCCAATATTCTGAGCAACCTGTCCAGCATCCTGGACAAGGCGCAGGCCCATATCGATGCGAGGAAGATCGACCCGGCCACGCTGACGACCTACCGCCTGTTCCCCGACATGCTGCCGTTTACCAAGCAGGTGCAGATCGCTTGTGATACGGCCAAGGGCGCTGTGGCACGACTCGCCGGAATCGAGAACCCGGTGCATGAGGACAACGAGAAGACCTTGCCCGAACTGAAGGCGCGCATCGCTAAGACGCTGGCCTTCATCCAGAGCGTGAGCCCGGCGCAGATTGACGGCACCGAAGACAAGGACATCGTCATCCGGCGCGGCGAGACCGAGACCCACTACAAGGGCATGCAGTTCCTGCTCGGCAGCGCAATCCCGAACATCTATTTTCACGTCACCACGGCCTACAACATCCTGCGCCACAACGGCGTCGAGATCGGCAAGCGCGACTACCTCGGCAATCCCTGAAGTCCGTTCTGCGCGTGTTTGCGCCCGGCCGCCGTGCCGGGCTTTTTCTGTACGGTTGCGCACAGACCACCGGGTGCAGTCTGTCTAGCATCTGGTGTTATGAGCATCACGACCGCACTTATCGCCACATTCTTCACTCTTTTCTGCGTCGCCGCTGCAGCAATGCTGCTGCGCCTGCTTTACGTGGCCGCAGGCATCGCGAAGCAGGCAGAAACCGAAACGCTGCCGATGGAGCCCAATCGAGAGACAAGTGCTCGTCGCCGTGCGCGGGCGGGTGCGCCGAGCCACGCCAGTCTGCCCAATTTCCCGGCCTTCACCGCACTGAGCGCGACGCGAATCAGATTTCCCTCGGAATGATTCGCAGGATACTTCGCGACGGTGGCTACCTCACTGGGCATTAGTAAAACCACCAATGCAATCGTATTTGGAGTGTGATAATTTCCATAAGGGCTTATGGCTCTCCTCGTACCCCTCCTACGGCGTGGATAAGAAAGCCCGGCCTAACCCGCCGGGCTTTTTTTTGTGCGCCCAGCATGGGCGCACTCCCGGAGGTGCAAGTCCTCCCGCAAGCTGACCACAGCGAGCGAAGTGAAGCGCAACTGCATGAGGGCGACCGAGTGTGGGAAGGAAGCGCGGAG
>Ga0118677_10002360_pt1 | contig 38201 bp, 33 predicted proteins | sample AliMusrvi5mmetaG_FD_86154 | JGI IMG/M metagenome (GOLD analysis project Ga0118677, IMG submission 86154) | reverse complement strand
TTCACTTGAAAAAGGGCAGTTAGGGGGCTCTTGTGCTTGAAGCCGATTGTTAGATAATCAATACCCCATTTTATATATTGGCTGAATTATTTCTATTCGAGCGAAAAGCGATGCCATCAATGAAAAATAAACGTTTTAATCTTCTTCTTATTGCAGTTGTTACCCTCGTGGCAGCCTGGTCATTATGGCCAACCTGGCGCGACTACTCCCTTTCGAAACAGCTCAGCACCTTTAAGTCAGCACCGGACAGTCTTCGCTACACTCTGAGCAACCGTGATGAGATAGAGACTGCCCGCAAAAAAAGTCTCAAACTCGGCCTTGATTTGAAAGGCGGCATGCATCTGGTTATGGAAGTTGACCAGGTTGATCTGTTTGAACAGAAAGCCTGGAATAAAGATGCAAAGTTTACTTCAATTATGAATACCGTCCGGAGCAAAGCCTCGAAAAGCGATGCTAAGGTTCTTGATATCCTTGCCGGGGAGTTCAAAAATGAAAATATGCGCCTGAGCCGCTATTTTTACGATATCCGCAACTCAGACCAGGAAATTTCTAAAAAACTGGAGAAGGAGTCCGAAGACGCTCTTAACCGCGCAAAGGAGATCATTCGCAACCGTATCGATCAGTACGGCGTAGCTGAGCCGGTCATCACAACGCAGGGCAGCAGAAAACTTATCATAGAACTTCCCGGTGTTTCAGATGAAAACAGGGTGAGAAACCTTCTGAAAGGAACAGCTAAGCTTGAGTTCCGGCTTCTTCGTGATCCTGAAATACTCGTCAGGACTCTTGACAGGCTCAACACCTATATGGTTCAGAATATAGCCGCTCCGCCAGTCGCTCCTGCGGCTGACGCTTCACAATCTTCATCAGTTTCATCGCAGCTTAAGTTGCCCGTACCGGCACCGGCAGCAGCCAGGCCCGCCTCTCTCAAACCGATATACGATGTTATCGGTGTATTCCAGAACGGAACGGCCTATACCACAGAGCGCTCCAAGGATTATGTGGTCTCCCTGCTTCATCGCAGCGACATTCAGGCTCTCTTGCCACAGGATACCGAGCTGCTGCTCGCCGCCAAGCCTGAAATCGGCAAGAATGGCGAAAAACTTTTCCCTGTCTATCTTGTAAAAAAGACTCCTGAGTTGACGGGCGGTGTTATTACAGAAGCTAAGGCGACTTTCGGTTCGCAGGGTGTGCAGCCTGAAGTGCTTATGGCAATGAACTCCGAGGGAACCTCCAAATGGGCCCGTATTACCGGAGCAAATATCGGCAAGCGTATTGCCATCGTGCTTGACGGTGCGGTCTACAGTGCTCCTGTAGTGCAATCGAAAATCCCGAGCGGCAACTCTGTCATCAATGGAATTGAGAGCCTTGAAGAGGCAAAAGATCTCGAAATTGTCCTCAAGGCGGGAGCTCTTCCTGCTCCGGTCAGGATCATTGAAGAGCGTTCCGTGGGACCTTCACTCGGAGCCGATTATATCCGCGCTGGAATCCTCTCGCTCGGCTGGGCATTTCTGGCGGTTTCTGTCTTTATGCTCCTCTACTATAAAAAGGCAGGTATTGCTGCCGATATAGCTCTTGTGCTTAACATTGTCATTGTTCTTTCAGTACTTGCAGGGTTCAGTGCATCCCTTTCATTGCCGGGTATTGCAGGTATTGTTCTGACTATTGGAATGGCAGTCGATGCCAACGTTCTGATCTATGAGCGCATACGCGAAGAGCTTGACGGAGGAAAGGTGCTGAAATCCGCGATTGAAGTCGGGTACGACAGGGCTTTTTCATCGATTCTGGATTCGCATGTAACAACGCTTTGTGCAGCATTTCTTCTCTTTACCTATGGAATCGGGCCGATTCAGGGATTTGCCCTTACCCTTATGATCGGTACTGCAGCAAGCCTCTTTACCTCGATTGTCGTGACCAAAGAGATATTCTCGTTCCTGCTCGACAGGAACCTTATGACGAAAAAAAGTTTCGGTTAATTTTTCAATACGTAACAACCCATGAGGATTTTTCATAAAGCCAGCTTTGATTTTATACGGTTTCGTAAAATTGCCTATATCTTTTCGCTTGTTATTCTTGCATCAGGGATGATATCTCTGGCTGTTAAAGGTTTGAATTACGGGATCGACTTCAGGGGCGGATCTGAAGTGCTTATACGGTTTGAAAAAAATATAGATGTCAGTACCGTTCGTTCCGTTCTGGATGTGGCAGGAGTTTCAGGATCGCTGAAGCAGTACGGCATGGACCGGTCGTTTCTCTTCAGTACCGTGTTCAATGGTGAAACCAACGATTTGAAATCACTTGTTTCACATGCTTTAAACGACAGGCTCAAAAACAATCATCACGAAATTGTCCGCGTTGAAGCTGTCGGCCCGAGCATTGCATCTGATTTGAAATGGTCTGCTGTAAAAGCTCTGCTGGCATCGCTGCTGGCAATTCTGCTCTATGTAGGATTCCGCTTTGAGCTCAAATTTGCCACTGCAGGAGTGGTTGCTATTTTTCATGATATTCTTACTGTGCTTGGTCTCTTCAGTCTGCTTGGAGGAGTGTTTGAGTTTATGCCCCTTGAGATGGATCAAAGCATCATAGCGGCATTTCTTACCATCGCGGGGTACTCCATTACCGATACCGTTGTTGTCTACGACCGTATAAGAGAGCGCATCCGAGGACAGAAGCCCTCTGAATATGAGCGAATCTTTAATGAAAGCATGAACCAGACGCTTGGCCGGACCATTATAACCTCCAGCACAGTGCTTCTCTCTGTTCTGGTTCTCTTTATTTTTGCAGGCCCGGCTATAAGAGGGTTTGCTTTTGCCGTGTTCATCGGTATTCTTATTGGAACCTATTCATCCATCTTTGTTGCAGCGCCTCTTGTCTATGACTGGCTTAGGCTGTCAAAAAGCCCTGTCCATCTTAGAGGAAGCAAGGTATCCTGAGACGCATATCCCCTTTTTGGGGGCCCGGATTAAACAATACTATATATACCTGAGGAGTTAAGGGATGAATAAAGGATTTATAAAAGCGGTTCTACTCTCGTTTGCCGGCACGCTCTCTCTGCAGTCCACGGCTTTTGCTGTCGTTGCTGATCGTGTTGTGGCGGTTGTCGGTAAAGAGGCTATCCTGAAGTCGGATATTGATGGTCGTGAGCTTATGGCCCGTATGCAGACTCCGGAGCTGGCGGAGGTAAAAAATCTGTCACGCACCATCCTTGATGGACTGATTGATCAGAAAATCATCCTTGCAAAAGCTAAAATCGACAGTGTTAAAATTGACAACAATGCTGTTGAGGCCGCTGCCAATGATCGGTTTAAGCAGTTGAACTTACGGTTTGCTTCACGAAAAGAGATGGAGCTGCGTTTCGGCAAATCCTCGGCAAGTATTCGTGAAGAGATTCATCAGGAGCTGCTCAATCAGGAGCTGATCGATACCCTTCGGAGGAAAAAATCGGCAGGGGTAACTGTTTCCTACGCCGAAACAATGGCTTATTATAATGCAAACAAGGATCGGCTCTCCAATATTCCTGATGCTGTGGCTGTCGCGCAGATCATCAAATACCCGTCCGTTACGCCTGAAAGCAGAGCTCAGTCGCTTACCATTATTGAGCAGATCAAAAGTCAGCTTAAGAGTGGCGCCGATTTTGCCGAGACGGCTCGCAAGTACTCTCAGGATCCTGGCTCTGCAAGAGTGGGCGGTGATCTTGGATATGTTCAGAAAGGCGAGCTGATAAAGAGTTTTGAAGATGCTGCAAATCAGCTCAAAGATGGTCAGGTGTCAGACGTCGTTGAAACCCGTTATGGCTTCCATCTTATCCAGATGCTCAACAAGGATGTGAATTCAATCCACGTTCGTCATATTCTTATCGGCTTCGATCGCTCGAAAGTGGATGTCCCGGGTGTCATTCAGCAGCTCAATGCCATTCGTGCGGATATTATCAGCGGGAAGACGACATTTGCAGCAATGGCCGAAAAGTACTCCGATGATCAGATGACGGCAAAGCTTGGAGGAGCGATTACTACCTCCGGTTCCAGCAATCTGCTCTTTTCGCCGTTGACCCTGCGTCCTCAGCTGCAGACAATTATCAGCTCCCTGAAGAAAATCGGCGACATCTCCGCTCCGCAAAAAATAGAGCCACCGCAGGGTGATTCATTCTATGGGATATTCATACTGAATAACAAGGTGGCTGCGCACAGACTGGATGCCGAAAAAGACTATGCACAGCTTGCCGATATGGCTCTTGAGGATAAAAGCCGCAGTATGTTCGCCGAGTGGGTTAAGAACCTCCGCAAAGAGGTCTATGTCCGCCTCTCAGACATCTAAACGGCGGACGTAGCGCGCATTCTTTTCAATAAAGTCTCTTCTTGGCTCTACCTTGTCTCCCATAAGCGTAGAAAAGACGTGGTCGGCTTCCATTGCATTCTCTATATTTACCAGCAGCAGTGAGCGGTGGGCAGGATCCATTGTGGTGCTCCAGAGCTGTTCAGGGTTCATCTCTCCAAGACCCTTGTAACGCTGGATATGGATATTGGCTTTCCCTTTCTGCATCTTTCTCATTGAGTCGGAAATACTGTTGCGCTCTTCGTCATCCCATGCATACTGCTGTTCCTTTCCTGATTTTACAAGGTAAAGCGGAGGTTGAGCTATATAGACCCTTCCTGCGTCGATCAGAGGGCGCATGTGGCGGAAGAAAAATGTCAGAAGCAGTGTCCTGATGTGAGCACCGTCAACGTCAGCATCGGTCATGATGATGATTTTGCCGTACCGCAGTTTTTCTGTCGAAAACTCCTCTTCCCCGAAGCTTGTGCCGAGGGCAAGAATAATGGTTTTGATTTCCTCGTTTTCCAGCATTTTATGCAGGCGGGCTTTCTCAACGTTCAGGATTTTTCCCTTCAGTGGCAGAATGGCCTGGAAGCTTCTGTCTCTTCCCTGCTTGGCACTGCCGCCTGCCGAATCACCTTCAACGATATAGAGCTCACAGTGCTCAGGGTCATTGATCGAGCAGTCAGCAAGCTTTCCCGGAAGACCGGAACTTTCAAGCACCGATTTTCTGCGAGTAAGCTCCTTGGCTTTACGCGCAGCTTCCCTTGACATTGCAGCGCCTTTAACCTTCTCTATGATGACTTTGAGGACATTCGGGTTGCTTTCGGCATACTCGGAGAGCTGCTCATTGAGAATGGTTTCAACAATGCTCTGGGTTTCGCTGTTGCCAAGCTTTGTCTTGGTCTGGCCTTCAAACTGAGGCTCTGCAACCTTTACAGAGATGACAGCAGTCAAGCCCTCTTTAAAATCATCACCGGTCAGTGCCAGTTTCAGATTTTTCAGAAGATCGTTTTTCTGTGCATATGCATTGAGTGTTCTTGTCAGCGCCTTTCGGAACCCGGTGACGTGCGTTCCGCCTTCCTGGGTATTGATGTTGTTGACATAGCTGAACACATTTTCCTGATAGGTGTCGTTGTACTGGAGTGCTATTTCAACAATAGTGGAGTCTCTTTCACCGTAAATGTAGATCGGCTCCTTGAGCAGGCCCATGCGGTTCTCATCAATAAAGAGGACAAACTCCTTCAGGCCGCCCTCAAAATGAAAAATTTCCTGCTCACCCTGCGGATCCTGAACCGTTATACTGAGATTTCTGTTGAGAAACGCAAGCTCCCGCATCCGGTCGACGATGATATCCTTCCGGAACTCGGTTATCTTGAAAATAAGATGGTCTGGCATAAAGGTGGTTTTTGTACCACGCTGGTCTGAAGGTCCTATAGCCTTCACATCGCCCTGCGGAACACCACGTTCAAAGCGCTGGAAATAGACTTTGCTGTCGCGGTATACCTCAACTTCGCACCATTCCGACAACGCATTGACCACCGATGCGCCGACACCGTGAAGACCGCCGGAAACCTTATAGGCGCCCTTGTCGAATTTACCGCCTGCACCGATAACGGTCATAACCAGCTCAAGAGCCGATTTTCCCTTTTCAGGGTGAATATCTACAGGAATACCTCTTCCATGGTCAATAACGGTAACTGATCCATCAGGATTCAGTGAAACAAAGATATAGTCGTTAAAGCCGCCAAGGGTTTCATCGATTGAGTTATCGACAATTTCGTAGACCAGATGGTGCAATCCTCTGCTGTGAATGTCGCCGATATACATGGCCGGACGCATCCGCACATGCTCGATGCCGTCAAGAACCTGTATGTTGTTTGCTCCGTATGTCGAAGGGACTGGAATTTCTGGTTGAATGGCTGGTATTGGGGTATTGATATCGGTTTCCGGCATAAGTATCAGCTTGTAACTGGTGAGATTAAATTTGACAAAACCTGGTGTGTCAAGATAAGAAAAAATGCCATCATTATTTGCGCCTTTGTACTCAGTAATCAGCCCAAAATGCGTCAATATAATGCTCTATAACAAAAGAGGTTATAGGGTTCTCTCCTGTACTTTCACCCAGGACCGTAATAACGTCAAACCGGCACCCTGTTTCGGGTTCGCCTGAAAAAGCGAGAAATGCTTTTGCCGCCTTTATGATCTCCCTCTGCTTCGCAACGGTCACGGCTTCAGCCGGATGACCTTTTTCCCGGGAGGAGCGGGTTTTCACCTCGATAAAGCAGAGCGTATTCTTGTGCCGGGCAATAATATCGATCTCATTGCGATGGTACCGGTAATTGCGCTGCAGGATACGGTATCCTTTTTCTATAAGGTAGTCAGCTGCAAATCGTTCACCCTCTTTTCCGAGCAGATGGGGATCAAACATGGTGTGCGTTATTTTTCACCAAGTTGTCTGAGCTTGAAGCTTTTGCGGTGAATCGGGCACCGTCCGTACTGCATAATCGCCCGGACGTGTTCCCCTGTGCCATAGCCGACATGCCGCTCAAAGCCATACTCCGGCCACTTGGCGCCGTATGCCGCCATAATTGCGTCCCGATGGGTTTTTGCCAGCACAGAAGCTGCGGCAATCGAGAACACCAGGGCATCTCCCTTCACAATGGTCGTATAGTGAATCCCGAGGCTTGTCTTGAACCTGTTGCCGTCAACAAGCAGCAGATCCGGCGTCACCGGAAGCGACTCAACAGCACTGTTCATGGCAAGCATGGTTGCCTGAAGAATGTTTATTAGATCGATCGTCTCAGGCTCAACAGCTGCGACTGCCCACCCCAGAGCATGTTCCTTTATTTCAAGGGTAAGCTCCTCCCTGAGTCTTGGCGAAAGCTTTTTGGAGTCATTCAGCTGTTCCAGCACACTGCCATCCGGCCTGAACCAGCGGGGGAACACAACCGCTCCGGCGACTACCGGCCCGGCCAGAGGCCCCCGGCCAACCTCATCAATACCGCATATCATCCCGGTCGTTTCCCAAAGGGGGAACTCATAGTCGGTTTTCATTGGAACAAAATGGTTATATGCATCAAGCTGATAATCTTGGCGTGGTCATTTTCCGTCCCTTCAGCACACCAAGAATCGCTTGAAAATTGGCAAGTCCTGCTTCAAGGTTTTCGATGATCTCAACTCTCTTTTCCAATGAGATCTATATTTGATTATTTTCTATTACGAATTACCTTTTCATTGCCATACTGTTCCGGCATTACCGGTGTTTGATCCCATACGCGACCGTCAAGCATACGGCCTGCTTTCTTTTTGTTGAATCCTCCCCATTGTTTGAAGAAGAAGGGAACATTAGCTTGTCACATCCAGTGACAGGGTTCCAGGTCATCTCTGTCCACTCTATGTGCGATTGTGCCATGGTTAACTCTTTATTATAATATCGCGTGCAATATTTTTAGCAGCAGCATTGTTGGAAGCGAACACAAAATGATAAATCGGAACGTTACGACTGTTACGTAGCATGAGCGGAGTTTCAGTAACATATCGCCATATCGTATGCAACTGACGAATATACAGATTTGCAATATGCTGAATAGGATTCCTGATTGTTCTTGTAATCTCGTCATCACCAAACAGGGTTGTCTGTTTTTCTTTTTTGAAAAACTCCGCCCTGATTTCCTCTTCTGAAAGCTTTTTATGTCGCGCATGAAGAAGAATGCATTCGAGAGGCTTGAGGTCGGTGCTGGTTGCAGTCATATCCAGAGTGACGGCTATTCTCGGATTGTATTCGTTAATCTCATCGCGAGCGCGTTGCTCCGGTGTCTGGTTCAAAGAGGAACTATCCTCCATTTGAAAAAGCGCTTAAACTGTTACGTCTATGAACGCAGGAAAGGAGTATTCGAATACATGAAAAATACTTTAAGTAATGTACATATTTCCATAATAAATACTGCAGGCAAAACCCGCGAAAGGACTCTTTTGGTACTTGACTGCACTATCATGATGTGTATCTTGCAATCAGCATTATCAATGCGGTAGCGATCCTCTATTTCCATTTCACCTTCAGTGAGGGCGTTGCTGATTCCTTGTATAATTTCTTATCTTGATCGTTGGTTTGCAGGTCTGTTTTCCTGCCTGCCATCGGTTTTTCCTGTCTAAATGTATTGATTGGTATTGGACGCTTGACTCTTGACCTGTTTAAGAGCAGCGTTGCATAGTTCTGCGACAGGTGGATTTCAGCTGTATGTGCGGCTTAAAGAGTGACAAAAGGGGCTTGCCCCCTGGTTCTTACCATTATAAAAGAGTGAACGAATGAAGAAGAGTTCGAATAAGCAGTTGTTGATGAACAAGACTGGCGACGAGATACAGGTTGCGCTTGTTGACGAGGGTCGTCTGGTCGAGTTGATTATTGAGCGCCCTGAAAGCAAAAGAAGTATCGGTGATATTTATCTTGGCCGGGTGCATAAGGTTATCGAAGGGTTGAAGGCGGCATTTGTCGATATCGGGCAGAAGTCCGACGGTTTTCTTCACTTTTCAGATGTAGGCACTACCAGTGAGGACTACCGAGCACTGATCGAGGATGATGATGATGATGAAACTGTCGTCGGAACTGAAGAAGAAGGTGAGGAAGGTCTCCTTTCTGTTGAAGCGCCCGCTGCTGAGCAGAATGTGAAAGCGTCGGCACGAAGCGGCAACAAGCGCATGTCAGCCGATACCGAGGACAAGGGTGAAAAACGTCAGTCCTATACGCAGATTATTGCCGGCAAGCTGAAGCCTAACGACTCCATTCTTGTCCAGGTCATCAAGGAGCCTATAAGCAGCAAGGGTTCACGCCTTACTTCCGATATTACCATTGCGGGTCGATTTATGGTGCTGCTGCCTTTTGGGGGTGGTCAGGTAGCTGTTTCCCGCAGGGTGGTTGTTCGTAAAGAGAGGGCAAGATTGAAAAAACTTGTGCGCTCCATGCTTCCGGAAGGTTTCGGTGCAATCATCCGTACGGTTGCCGAAGATCAGGAGGAGGCCCTGTTGAAGCAGGATCTCGAAAAACTTCTGGCCAAGTGGACGCAGATTGAGGAAAAGCTTCAGGATGCCGCTCCTCCTCAGCTGATTTTCAAGGAGGATACCATCATATCAAGTGTTCTTCGCGACTCTCTGACCTCCGACGTCACTGAAATTGTTGCCAATTCGCCCGTCATCTACAAAGAGACGCTGAATTATATCCAGTGGGCGGCGCCTGAAATGGTTAAAAATGTCAGCCTCTACCAGGGAAAGCTTCCTCTGTTTGAAGGCTATGGTATCGCAAAAGATGTCGAGTCGATCTTTTCCCGCAAAGTCTGGCTGAAGTCAGGCGGGTATATCATCATCGAGCATACCGAAGCCATGGTGGTTGTTGACGTCAACAGCGGACGCTATGCCGCCAAGCGTGAGCAGGAGGAGAACTCTCTCAAGACCAACCTCGAGGCGGCCCGTGAGGTAGTCCGTCAGCTTAGGCTTCGCGATATCGGCGGTATTATCGTCGTTGATTTCATCGATATGCTTGATCAGAAAAATGCCAAGAAGGTCTATGACTCCATGAAGACCGAACTGCGCAACGACAGGGCAAAATCCAACATCCTGCCCATGTCCGATTTCGGAATCATGCAGATTACCCGCGAAAGGATACGTCCGAGTCTGATGCAGCGTATGGGCGATCAGTGCCCGGCCTGCGGCGGAAGCGGAGTCGTACAGGCAAGGTTTACGACCATCAACCAGATTGAGCGCTGGCTAAGAAAGTATGCGCTTCAGCACGCCATGCGCTTTCAGCAGCTTGATCTCTACGTGAGCCCGACGGTTGTCGAACCGCTGCGGAACAGCGATATGAAAACAGAGCTGAAATGGTTTCTCCAGCACATGCTCTTTGTTCAGGTGAAGGCGGACGAAAGCCTGAGAAGCGACGATTTCCGATTCTACAGTAGAAAAAACAACAAGGACATTACCGCTGAATACGGCGATATCTAATAATAAGAAAGTGTTTTATGGGACAGTATGATAAGTTGAAACAGGATATTCTCGGCTTTTCTTCGTTAGGCGCGGCTGCGCTCTGGGAAATTCCGGAAGCACGCAACGTGTTTGATCAGTTCAAGCAGCTGCTCAATGCTGGTCTGGTGAGGGCTGCTGAAAAATCCGGTGAGGATTGGGTGGTCAACGCCTGGGTCAAAGAGGGCATTTTACTCGGCATGCGACTTGGTCGGCTGCAGGAAAGTCATGTCTCGCATGACGGACAGGGCGCCGGGCTCACCTTTATCGACAAGGACACCTATCCGCTTAAAACGATAAGGCTTGAAAATAATGTGCGCATTGTCCCAGGAGGATCGGCCGTCCGTGACGGCTCCTATCTTGCGCCTACAGTTGTCATGATGCCTCCTGCTTATGTGAATGTCGGGGCCTATGTTGATGAGGGAACCATGATTGACTCCCACGCTCTTGTCGGCAGCTGTGCGCAGGTTGGTAAAAAGGTGCACCTTTCGGCAGGCGTTCAGGTTGGCGGTGTGCTTGAGCCGGTAGGGGCCATACCCGTTGTTATCGAAGATGAGGTGATGGTCGGCGGCAACTGCGGTATTTATGAAGGCACCATTGTCAGGGAGCGAGCGGTGATAGGTACCGGGGTTATTCTCAATGGTTCAACGCCGGTCTATGATCTGGCGCGCAATGCGATCTACAGAAAAACAGCCGAGGCTCCACTGATTATTCCTGCCGGAGCTGTCGTTGTTGCCGGATCACGCAAGATCAAGGGTGATTTTGCTGCTGAACACGGACTTTCAATCTATACACCGGTTATTATCAAATACCGTGATGGTCGGACAGACAGCGCAACGGCTCTTGAAGAGGCTCTCAGGTAGGTGCCCGTGAATCGCTCCCGGAAGAGTCAGGATGGCCGCAAGAGGGGTAATGCTCCCGGCCGCAGGATGCGGGGATTCCTTGTGTTTCTTGTTTTGTTCTGCTCTGTGCCATCCACTTCGCTTTACTGCGCAACAGCTCCCTCTGACAGAGGGTATTTTGATATCGTTAAAAGTATCGACCTGTTTGGCGAGGTGTATCGCGAAGTTTCAAAAAGTTATGTTGATACCGTCAATGTCAGCAAGATGATATATGCCGGTATCGATGGTATGCTCCACACCCTTGATCCCTATACGGTATTTCTTAATGAAGAGGATTCGGGCGATCTTGATGATATGACCAACGGACAGTATGCCGGTATCGGCGTCATCATTTCGCCCGTTGACGGAGTGCTTTATGTAACATCGGTTGTTGAGGGCAGTGCAGCAGCAAAGGCCGGGATCAGGGCGGGTGATGCTATTGTTTCGATCGACAGCAAAGATGTTAAGAAGTCGCCATTTGCAGAGGTGAAGTCACTGATGAAAGGAGTCTCAGGTACTCCGCTTTCTCTCAAGCTGGAGCGTGAAGGTTCCCAGCCTTTTTCTGTCAGGGTTATCCGTGAAGAGGTTCGGGTCAGTCCGGTCAGTTATTCCGCTATTATTGATGGTATCGGCTATGTCGAGATGAAAACCTTCAGTTCTCACTCAGCGGAAAATTTACGTGAGGCCATACTTTCTCTTCAGCGTCAGGCTGCAGAGAATCACGTGCCGATGAAAGGGATTATTCTCGATCTGCGCAACAATCCAGGCGGGCTCCTGACGGTTGCCGTTGATGTAACCTCGCTTTTTGTTAACAGGGGCAGTTTAGTTGTTTCAATTCGAGGGCGGGGACCGGAAACCTCAAAAACCTATGTAACATCTGTTCCTCCACTCAATGCCTCCCTTCCGCTTGCGGTGCTTATCAATTCCGAGAGTGCATCCGCGTCTGAAATTGTAGCCGGCGCAATCCAGGATCTTGACCGCGGGGTAGTTATCGGTGAGCGCTCCTTCGGTAAAGGACTGGTGCAGTCCATTATCAGGATATCCTACAATAATACCCTCAAGCTGACGACAGCCAAGTACTATACCCCCTCCGGCCGTCTGATCCAGAAAGAAAAAGATGGAGTCAACGATGTGCATCAACTGCTCCGCAAGGTAAAAGGGGATGCTGCAGAAAAGACATTCTATACCAGAGGCAAAAGAAAAGTGTACGGCGGCGGCGGAATTACCCCTGATATCCAGCTTCCTGATCCGGCGCGTTCATCCTATATAGCTGCGCTTCGCAAGAAAGGGCTGCTTTTTCTCTTCCCGGCATTCTATTGTTCTTCTCACCCGGTTATGCCTTCGCTGCCGTTGGATCGCAAAGCGCTGATGGCCTCCTTCAGTGACTTTTTGCAAAGAAAAAACTTTACCTATCTCTCTGAGGCTGAACGACGTTTCAATGAACTGAAGGAGAGCATCAAAAAAACGTCAGGCGCTAAAGATGTCGAATGGGTGAAAACGCATGAAGGACTCCGCCAGGAAGTCAAAAGGCTCAAGGTGCTGGAGATAGCCAAAGAGTCTGAAAGAGTCTCGCTATTGCTGGAGCAGGAGGTTATCCGTACTTATAATGAGCGCCTGGCCCGTAAGACTGAACTCGATCACGATCCTGCTGTGAAAAAAGCGCTTGAAGTGCTCTCCGATTCCCGGAAATATTCAGGAATTCTTCATCCCTGACCATTCTGAAGCTGCCCTTTCTCGAACTCACGTATTTGACGATGCGCACCGAATGCGATCATAAGATTGCTCACAGTGAGCAGGCTTTCAGCCAGTCCGTGCAGCAGATCATCGTGTGAAAGGGTCGGAAAACCTCGCACTACAGTCGCGAGGTAGATACAGAAGACGGTTACGGAGATAAAGACAAGGACAAACCAGAAGCCAGCCACTGTCAGTGCCGAAAAAACAGTCCGGTCGCGCCTGTAAAGAACAATAAGCAGCACCAGAAACGTAAGATAAACAATGCTTGAAAGCTGCAGGATAGTGTCAAAAATATCCGCACCCATATAGGATTGCGGTTTTCCTGCAAACACAATAGCGGCAACAGCAGCACTATACCCTGCCGCCTGCTCTCTTTTAGTTGCTTTCAGGAGATTCAGTGTGGCCCATAACAGTGAAATGCTTCCGAAAAAATTGATCACCTCCGACATATCCAGAAGCAGCGGAATGGAGTCTGTGGATATGTGATACCCAAGAACAAAAAAACTGCCGAACCAGTGAGGAAGCATGGCTATGCCGAAGAGCCTGATGTTGCGCTTCCCGGTCAGTGTGCCGTATCGAAAAATCAGAAAGGCTCCGATTCCCCACTCAAGGGCCGACGAGATATGGATGATCCAGTTCGGAAAAGAGAGGAGCATTTAAGAGCCTTTGATCAAGTGGTAGATGTTTTTAGAAAAAATTTTCATCTGGGTTGACCAGGGGGCCGGTATCATCTTTTTATAGAGATAGGAGTCAAAGGTGATCCTTTGCACATCATCATCAGCGCAAATGGCCACAAAGCTCTCCCTCAGGCGGTCAGAGCGGTAGTAGACTGCCTGCAGCACTTCAAGGCCGAAAAAGATAGGTGCATAGAGCTTTCGAAACTCATCTTCATAGTTCTTCAGCGGGGTATTTCTTTTCAGGTGCTCAATCATTGCTTGCGCTCCCAGCTTACCGGATCGCATGGCAAAAAATATACCCTCTCCGTTAGCCGGAGTTACCAGGCCTGCTGCATCCCCTACAAGAATTGATTTCTCGGCAGTAAAAGATTTACGAGGCTTCATCGGAATTTTAGCGGCCTCGTCCAGGTAGGGAGTATCGGTAATCCCTATTTTCTGAATAAAGCGCTTCTGGAGCGCCTTGATATTATACTTGTTGTCCTCTGTTCCTGTTCCGATGGCAAGGTGATCCGCTTTGGGAAAAATCCAGCCATAAAAATCGGGAGAGACTTCACCGTCAAACCAGATTTCCACTATATCGCTGAATTTCTGGATGGATGGCGTGTAGTGGAATCGCTGCTGCATGGCGATAACTTTCAGCTCATTCGGCGGAAAGTGCAGTTCATCGGCGGTTTTAGAGTTTGCCCCGTCAGCACCGATAATCCTCAGCACTTCAACCGGCGGCACCTTGTTGTTTAGAGTACTGATTACAAAGCCGTTGCCGGAAGGCTTGATGGAATTAACCAGACCTTCAACGACAACCGCACCCGCTTTTTCAGCTTCTGAACGGAGCCAGCTGTCAAATTTTTCACGCCTTACCATGCCGACATAGCCGTTCGGCATTCGCATCTCAATAACTCTGCCTTTGGGAGAGCGGGCCCTCATGCGGGAGAGTTTCTTTTCCACCAGATCCAGAGGAATATTGAACTCTTCGATAAGGCCAAGAGGAATGGCTCCTCCGCATGGCTTGACATTGTCAAGGTTTCTCTCAAACAGAACAGTAGAAACTCCTGCCCGTGCAAGTTCTGCAGCAGCAACAGCTCCCGAAGGTCCTCCTCCAATGACGGCGACATCGTAACGCATTGTTATAAAAAGAAATTAACCGGCATTAATGCGACTTAGACAAGCTTTGCCGCCAGAAACGATCTGACTTGTGAAATATCAATTCTTTCCTGCAGTGCGGAGTCCCGATAGCGTACCGTTACAGTGTTTGCTTCCAGCGACTCATGGTCAACCGTAATACAGAACGGTGTGCCGATTTCATCCTGTCTCCGGTAGCGCTTGCCGATAGAGCCGGCATCATCATACTGGACAAGGAACTCTTCAGAAAGCTCATCACGCAGCTTCAGTGCAGCTTCACCCATTCCGCCCTTCTTCATGAGCGGCAGTACCGCAGCCTTTACCGGAGCCACTTTAGGCGACAGTCTCAGCACTACGCGCTCTTCGCCGTCAACGGTGTCCTCCGTATAGGCATCTGCGAGCAGCGCAAGGAAAAGCCGATCGCATCCGGCTGAGGTTTCAACAACATAGGGGATGTAACGCTCGTTAGTCAGCTGGTCGATATACTCCATGTTCTTGCCTGAAAACTCCTGATGCTGTTTCAGGTCAAAATCTGTTCTCGAGTGTATTCCTTCAATCTCTTCTATTCCGAACGGAAACTCAAACTTTATGTCGTAGGCAAGGTCGGCATAGTGGGCAAGCTTGTCATGCTTGTACCAGTGCAGTTTCTCCCTGCTGATGCCAAGAGAGTCAGTGTACCAGTTAAAGCGCTCCTCTCTCCATGCTTCAAACACCTCAACCTGGCTGCCTGGTTTTACAAAGTACTGCATCTCCATCTGTTCAAACTCAACCATACGGAAGATGAAGTTGCCTTTGACGATCTCGTTACGGAAAGCCTTGCCGATCTGTGCAATTCCAAAGGGAACTCTCATGCGCGACGATTCCCGCACGTTGTGGCAGTTCACAAAAATGCCCTGTGCTGTTTCAGGACGCAGATAGACAATACTTGACGTATCAGCAACCGCTCCCATATTGCACTGGAACATCAGGTTGAACTGACGCACTTCTGTCCAGTCTCCCGATCCTGTATCCTGAGCTTTCATCCCCTCGGCAATGATCAGCTCATAGAGTGCGCGGTTCGAATCCTTCGCTCCTCCGGCTGCTTCGTAGGTCGCCTTAACTCTCAGTGCGTCCTCTTCCTTGCCTTCGCGGCGGAGTTTTTCAATATGATTTTCAATCAGGTGGTCAGCACGGTAACGTCTTTTGGTTGTCTTGTCATCAATCATCGGGTCATTAAAGCTCGACACATGTCCCGAAGCCTCCCAGACCCTGGGATTCATCATAATCGAAGCATCAAGCCCTACAATATTCTGATGGCGGCGCGTCATCGATTTCCACCATAGATCCTTGATATTCTTTTTCAGTTCACTGCCGAGCGGACCATAGTCAAAGCACGAAGAGAGCCCTTCATAGATCTCCGACGACTGAAAAATAAACCCTCGGCGCTTAGCCAGTGAAACCAGTTTATGCATGACTTTATCAGGCGGCAGATTGACGCTCTGCACCCGCTTCTGCTCAGAATTACTCATCATTCAATCAAAATGTTATAAAAAAATCCCTTAGGGATTCCCATTCAATGGAAAACATTGAATATAAGAAACAAAGGAACATAACCAGCCACCCCCTCCTTGTCATCCCGATCTCTCATTCGTGACATCTCATCTTTCTCCGCGAAGCCCCCCGCTCACCCCGTCTGTATCTCGGTTTTAAGGGCAATCTCTTCGAGAATCCCGCTAACTTTAAGGCAGGAACTCATCTGACCGAAATAGACAATACTCCTTCCCCGGGTATGAACTTCCCATGTACACTGCTCAGCTTTCTGACGGCTGCATTGCGTAGCCTTGATGATCTGCATGATGACCTCATCGAAGGAGTGCTCTTCATCATTGAACAACACGACGCGATATGCGTCAAGCGTATCAGTCCCGGAGCTTTGTTCACTCTCTTTTGTTGCCTGCCCGGGAAAAGATGCGTTCCAGCTGATCAGCAGGGAGGAGTTCATGGTTGTTCCGTTCTATCGGTTTAAAACTGTAAAATAGGAAATGCTTTCCTACAGATGCAAGAGTAACAGATGCCCTGGACTCTTATCGTATAACAGGCTCGAGAGCACCGAGCGAAAAAGTGCCGGTTGGCGATACCGTGAGTTTAAAACGGGCACCTACCGGTATGGTCATCAGATCCTGTATATGGCCGTAGGAGAGCCCTGAAAGGGTCGCGGCGTGATTGTTGAGCATACTGTAATATTCGAATACCCGTTTCATTCGTTCATCATCACCTGTTTTTTCCTGTTCGCCTGAGAATTGGCCAAACAGAATGGCACTGCATCGTGAAAGAAGGCTTGCATTGGAGAGATGCGACAGCATCCGGTCAACGCGGTATGCAGGCTCGTTGACGTCTTCGAGAAAAAGAAGAGTGTTATTGAAGGACGGAAGAAAGGGTGTCCCGATCATGGAGGAGAGAACAGAAAGGTTGCCTCCGATGAGCTGCCCTTCTGCCGAGCCCTCTCTAATACAGGTAACGGGATGACTCTTATGGTTCTGAAGCGACAGGGCATAGCCCGGAGAGGTTAGCATACCCCAGAAATGCTCTTCGGTATAAGGCGAGGGAGAATGGAGCTCCGTGGCGAGCATGGGGCCGGAAAAACTTATCAGACCGGTTTTGGAATAGAGAGCAAGAGAGAGAGCTGTAATATCTGAATAGCCCGCAAGAATCTTCGGGTTGGACGCTATCAGGCTGTAATCGATGTTGTTCAAGAGTCGCGCAGCCCCGGCTCCGCCTCTCAGGCAGAATATTGCCTGCACTGAAGGGTCGATGAACATGTCGTGAATATCGTGCAGCTTTTCTTTGTCGGCAATTGCAGGGTCAGGATCGATTCTGTTCAGGTGGAGAGATGGCTTGACGTTGTAGCCGTTTTTTTCAAGATAGCGTATCGCCTGCCCGATTTTTTCAGGATAAGCGCAATGTGAAGATGGGGAGATCAGCCCGATGGTATCTCCCTTGCGCAGGGCTTTTGGTGTGAGGATTTTCATAAAACCAAAAAAACATCAGCACCCGTTAGGATGCTGATGTTTTTTATTCATTTGCATGAAATCAGGAAATAGTTTCAGTCAGCAGAATGGCCTTGTTGCCGCTGACCTCTAAAAATCCGTCCGAGATTGAAAATGACTGTTCGGTTCGATCTGCCAGAGCAAGTTTAACCTTGCCTGTTTTCAGTGACGAGAGCAGGGGTGCATGGTTTTTCAGTATCTGAAACTGACCCTCTTCTCCTGGTGCCGTTACACTGACAACCTCCCCGGAAAAATAAAGCTTCTGGGGTGTGACGATCTCTATATTGAACCCTTTATCGGAATTCGCCATGATTTTTGCCTGGTTTAGATCGTTTTAGCTTTCTCAACGGCTTCCTCAATGGTTCCGACAAGGTAGAATGCGCTTTCCGGCAAACTGTCATGACGGCCTGCAATAATCTCCTTGAATCCTTTGATGGTCTCCTCAAGCTTGACATACTTTCCTGCAAGACCGGTAAAGGCCTCGGCAACAAAAAATGGCTGGGAGAGGAAACGCTGTACTTTTCTTGCTCTGGAAACAACAAGCTTATCCTCATCGCTTAGTTCATCCATACCGAGAATGGCGATAATATCCTGAAGATCCTTATAACGCTGAAGAAGCTGCTTGACTGCCTGAGCGGTATCATAATGATCATCGCCGACAATATTCGGGTCAAGGATGCGCGATGTAGAATCAAGAGGGTCAACCGCAGGGTAGATTCCGAGCTCTGCAATAGAACGGGAAAGCACTGTTGTTGCATCAAGGTGAGCAAAAGCAGTTGCAGGAGCAGGATCGGTAAGGTCATCTGCAGGAACATAAATGGCTTGTACCGAGGTGACCGAACCTTTCTTGGTAGAAACGATTCTGTCCTGAAGTTCACCCATTTCTGTGGCAAGGGTAGGCTGGTAGCCTACAGCACTCGGCATACGTCCGAGAAGTGCGGACACTTCTGAACCAGCCTGGGTAAACCGGAAAATATTATCGATAAAGAGCAGTACGTCGCGCCCTTCTTCATCACGGAAATATTCAGCAATACTAAGGCCGGTCAAAGCAACCCTCTGACGGGCACCTGGAGGCTCGTTCATCTGGCCGAACACAAGCGCGGTTTTGTCGATAACGCCTGATTCCATCATTTCGTGCCAGAGGTCATTTCCTTCACGGGTACGTTCGCCGACTCCGGCGAAAACGCTGAAGCCCGACTGCTGTTTGGCGATATTGTTAATAAGCTCCATGATCAACACGGTCTTGCCTACACCTGCGCCACCGAAAAGACCGGTTTTACCGCCGCGAGAGTAAGGCTCAAGAAGATCAATAACCTTGATGCCTGTTTCGAACATCTCTGCTTTCGTGGAAATGTCTTCAAATTTGGGTGCGTGACGATGAATGGAGTAGGTTTTTGCAGTATGAACTGGACCTCTTCCGTCAATCGGTTCCCCGACAACGTTCAGCATTCGGCCTAACACTTCAAGACCGACAGGAACCTGTATAGGCCGGCCAGTATTTGCGACGCTGAGTCCTCTTACAAGGCCGTCAGTGCTTTCCATGGAAACTGTGCGAACGCGCTCTTCGCCGAGATGCTGCTGTGTTTCAAGTACAAGCTTTGTGCCGTCAGCTCTTGTAATAGTTAATGCATCCAGAATTGATGGCAGTTGTCCTTCAGGAAAATCTACATCAACAACCGGGCCGATGATCTGGGAAATCTTACCTTCTTGCATAGTGACAGTGTGGATAGGATTTTATAGAGTAATCAAACGTTCAGGCATCCATTCATTGTCTGGGGGCCCTTTTTTTAATCGGGAATTATGGCTCTGATCATCCCGTTGTAATGGTAGTTCATGAAACGAGCCACCTGAGGGAGTTGAACCCACGACCTACTATTTACGAAACAGTTGCTCTACCAACTGAGCTAAGGTGGCTTAAGCATATAAAACAAATCAAGCCGAAATATAATTTTTTTGATAAAGAAACACAAAGATAAATACATCCCATTTATAGACGTCAAAAAAATAGAAGAATTGTATATTAGATGGTGAAGGCATTTTGTGATGATGCTTTTTTATTAAACATGAACCGACTTATTACAATGATGAAGATGGCAAGGTGTTCTGTACGTGTGGTTTTACTTGGATGTTTTTTATGGGCTGCAATGACAGGTCCTCTGTCTGCCGCACCTGCCTCTGATGCGTCACAGCCCGCTCCTGCGTTTACTGTGGTCACAATCGACGGAAAAACAGTAAGTTCGGCCAACCTCACAGGTACATCCTATATTATCAATTTCTTTGCCTCCTGGTGCCCTCCCTGCCGTTCAGAGATTCCGGATATGGTTGCCCTTCAGAATCAATACGGCCGTAAAGGATTCACCTTTATCGGAGTGGCGGTTAATGAAACCGAGCCGACGATAAAGGCTTTCATCAATAAAAATCAGATCACCTATCCTGTCGTTATGGCTAACGAGCAGATAGTCAATGCCTTCGGCCGATATGTTAATGGAGGCATACGTGCAATTCCGACCTCTTTTGTCGTCAATTCTTCAGGCCGCGTCACCCAGGTTGTTACCGGCGCGCGAAATAAAGAGGTGTTTGAAAAAATTATTCTTGATAATGTCAGGAAGCATAAGGCATCTAAATAAAGCTCTCATCAGATGATTGGTGTTTGTAAAGTCCCGGATGAATGTTACAATCCGGAAATATATTCTCTCTTATACGTCCGTGGCCCAGGTGTGGTTGCGGACGTTTTTTTTGTATAACCTATAGACAATGAAAGAAAGACCATGAGTTTACTTCAAATTAATCCTCCGGATTATGTGAAAAACAAAAAGCTGATTCAGTGGGTGAAGGAAACCGCTGAACTCTGCCGCCCAAGCTCCATCCACTGGTGCGATGGTTCTCAGGAAGAGTATGATGCCCTCTGTCAGCAGATGGTGAAGAGCGGCACATTCATCAGACTTAATGAAGAAAAACGTCCGAACAGCTATCTCTGCCGTTCAGATCCGAGTGACGTTGCAAGGGTCGAGGACAGAACCTACATATGCAGTCTCCGCCGTCAGGATGCAGGACCGACCAATAACTGGGTAGCTCCGAAAGAGATGAAAGAGACTCTCAATGAGCTCTTCACCGGCTGTATGGAAGGCAGAACCATGTATGTCATCCCTTTCAGCATGGGACCTCTTGGATCGCATATTGCGCATATTGGCGTTGAAATTTCCGATTCTCCCTATGTTGTGACCAACATGCGCATCATGACGAGAATGGGTCGCAAGGTCATGGAGCTGCTTGGCGAAACAAGTGAGTTTGTTCCTTGTCTGCACTCAGTAGGTGCACCGCTTGAGCCAGGCGCAATAGACGTCGCATGGCCATGCAACGGCAAGAAATATATTGTCCACTTTCCTGAAGAGCGCCTGATTGTTTCCTATGGAAGCGGTTATGGCGGTAATGCACTTCTTGGCAAAAAATGTTTTGCCTTGCGTATTGCATCGTCAATGGCTCGTGATGAAGGCTGGCTTGCCGAGCACATGCTGATTCTCGGTCTTGAATCACCTGACGGCGAAAAAACCTATGTCGGAGCAGCATTTCCAAGTGCCTGTGGTAAAACAAACTTTGCCATGCTTATCCCTCCTCAGGCTTTTGATGGCTGGAAGGTTACAACTATCGGTGACGATATTGCCTGGATTAAACCCGGTGAAGATGGTCGTCTGTATGCTATCAACCCTGAATATGGCTTTTTCGGCGTTGCTCCAGGTACATCGGATAAATCAAATCCGAATGCTATGGCGACTCTCGCGAAGAACTGTATTTTCACCAATGTAGCCATGACTCCGGACGGAGATGTCTGGTGGGAAGGAATGACTGATGTGGCTCCTGACGAGCTGATTGATTGGCAGGGAAATCGCTGGACTCCTGATTGCGGAAGGGTTTCTTCGCATCCTAATGCCCGGTTTACCTCACCGGCAAATCAGTGTCCATCGCTGGATCCTGACTGGGAAAATCCTAAAGGAGTTCCGATCAGTGCCTTTATTTTCGGTGGTCGTCGTGGTGATACTGTTCCACTTGTGTATCAGTCTGCAAACTGGAATTTCGGAGTATATCTTGCAGCTACAATGGGCTCAGAAAAAACCGCTGCAGCTGCCGGTACGATTGGCGATGTTCGTCGCGATCCTTTTGCCATGATTCCTTTCTGCGGTTACCACATGGGCGACTACTTCAATCATTGGCTCCATGTTGGCCGGACTCTTCAGGAGCCGCCAAGAATTTTCGGCGTCAACTGGTTCCGCAAAGATGAGAACGGCAAGTTCCTCTGGCCTGGATTTGGCGAGAATATGCGCGTACTGCAATGGATTGTCGGTCGTGTTCGTGGACAGGCTGCCGCTGTCGAAAGTCCGCTGGGCTGGATGCCGAAGTATGAGTCGATCGATTGGACAGGTCTTGAAGAAATGACTTCAGAGAAGTTTTCAAAACTGATGTCGGTTGACCGTGAAGCATGGAAGACGGAGCTTCTGTCACATGAGGAGCTTTTCGCATTGATTTACGACAGGCTTCCCAAAGAGTTTAATCACATCCGCGAACTGATGCTCTCAACGCTTTGGATGTCTCCAAGGCACTGGTCGCTCGCTCCTGAAGATTACTCTCTCGACCATTGATTCGGTCTGGGGTTAAAGTAAAAAAAGAGAAGGCGCCCTCCAGGGCGCCTTCTCTTTTTTATCATAAAAATCTTGTTATCAATCCTCGTCAAGGGTGAAGCCGATTTTTATAGTTACCTGCCAGTAGGCGATTTTCTGGTTTTCCACATGACCCCGGGTTTCTACGATTTCAATCCACTTGATATTTCTGATTGATTCAGAAGCTTTTGCAACAGCATTATTGACTGCTTCTTCAATGCTTGTAGGCGAAGAGCCTACAATTTCGATTTTCTTATAAATGTGAGCGCTCATGGCGTATCATGGTTTAAGTGCTTAAAAAAAAGGTACACGTAAGGTGACGCGTGCGTCAGTTCAGCACTCATATTAGCAATTCAGGCGAAATCTTCAAAAAACCTTTCTATGCCTGAGCATTGTTGTAATAATGATAATCGAGGGAAGAGAGTGGGGTTGTTCATGTGTGGGCGCCGCCCGGAACAATCATCAACTTAAAGGTTGTTCCGGGCACAGGGGGCAGGTTGTTACATTCCTAGGGAGCGAAACAGAAGCGGCAACGCGCACAGTGCGATGGCAACATTAGTTGCTCCGCAGATTTTGGTGATAGTTGCATTCTGCTTGTACCAGGCAAACGGAAGCAGGATGGTAAGCACGTTGATAAGAAGAAGAACCGTGCCTAACGGCCATATTTTTCCCATCAGGATAGCCTTGTAGCTGAACACCGCCGTGATGAAAAAGATAGCGAGAAAAAGGTGAGCGTAAATTTTTTTGTCACCGGGATTGTAGAAATGCATGGCCACAACAACCCAGAACAGGCCGTAAGTGGCAAAGATTGTCCCGATGTAAATTCTTGCTTCAGGCGGCATACCGACATCGAACAGATAGAGACAGGCGGCAGTGAAAAGCTGAGCGAATCCGCCGAAATAGAGTGCAATATGGGCAAGATTTCTTCCCAGTTTTGCGTGATCAGTCTCCTTGTCAAGTCCAAATCCCAACTGTTCCAGGCCAAAAACCCATACAGTGACGATAAGTCCAAATAATCCGATAGCTTCCGGATTAACCACATTCATCATCAGAGCTCCTTTTTATTTTAGTTTATAACTGTTACTGCCGTTCAACGGATGCAACGGCTGCGTCAATGTACTGCAATTATTTTTAAAGAATAACAGAATTGTTTTGTTACGATTGTAACACGTTTTCCGCATTCTTTTAATACCTTGCAACTTTGATGAAGACAATAAATGAACATGTTTTTACCCGATGACCTTATCTGCTGAAGAATCCACGATTAACAATTCTGATACGGCCGGGCCTCAAACAAAAAAAGGCATTTCGAGGCCGTTGCTTTCAGCTTTTCCAGCTTTCCAGAGCAGGAATTTCCGGCTTTATTTTCCGGGGCAGGTTATTTCCATGATAGGAACATGGATACAGATGGTCGCGCAGGGCTGGCTGGTGCTTGAAATTACCGGTTCGGCTTTTGACGTTGGAGTAGTTGCTGCGGCCTCGACCCTCCCGACTCTTTTTCTCTCACTCTTTGGAGGGGTGATTGTTGACCGCTACCCGAAGCGAGCCATTCTGCTCTGGACCCAGTCATCCGCAATGATCCTTGCCTTTATTCTTGGCATTTTTGCGGTGACAGGTACCGTTACGATCTGGATTATTATTGTGCTTTCGTTTCTTCTCGGCTGTGTCAATGCTCTCAATGTCCCGGCTCTGCAGGCGTTTCTCAGTGAAATTGTTGAGCGGGAGGATCTTGCATCTGCCATTGCGATGAATTCAGCTATCTATAACGGCTCCAGAATAATCGGGCCGGCTATTGCAGGATTTCTGATTTCAGCAACAGGGACGGGCGTTGCCTTCCTTGTCAACGGAGTCAGTTTTTTTGCGGTTATCCTCTCTCTCCTCTCCATGAAAAATCTCCCAAAACAGGTTGTTGCTAAACTTCCCATACATCCACTGCTGTCGATCAAAGAAGGGTTGAAATATTCCTGGAATCATCCGTTGATAAGAACCATTGTCCTCTTTATTGCCGTGATTTCAATTTTTGCATGGTCTTATGTCACCATGCTTCCAGTTATAGCTAAACGGACCTTCGGTATGGATGCTTCAGGCCTGGGGTATCTTTACGGAGTTTCAGGGCTTGGTTCTGTTGTTGGTACCGTGGTTGTCTCCATATACTCCAAAAAAATCGACCGGCTCTTTTTTATTGCCGGAGGAAATATCCTTTTCGCTCTTGCTCTTATAGGATTTACGGAAACAACGGTTCTCCCTGCGGCTCTCGCCTTTCTTTTTATCGCAGGCTTCGGGCTTGTTGCTGCCGTGTCGACCATGAGCGCAACCATTCAGAGTACTGTTGACGATCGTTTCCGGGGACGTGTGATGAGTCTTTATATGATGGTTTTCATGGGATTCATGCCGATCGGCAACCTTGAGATCGGCTATCTTTCGGAACACTTCGGCACAGGGCTTGCAATCCGTATAGGCTGTGTTGTAACAATTTTGGCCTCCTTTGTTCTTCTATATTCCAGCAGAAGTGTCCGTATTGCCTACAGCCGCTATAAAGACCGGTGAAAGGCTGAATAAAAAAAGGAGCAGGATTGCTCTCAGAGAGTTATCATCAGAGGGAACCCTTATGCGTGGTGTTGCGTTAAAGGCAATGGGTATAAATATTATAACGCAATGATTTCTTATGAAACAGCTTTGCATACAGCTGCTTCTCTTTGCAGCACTGCTCTTACCCTCTACAGCTACTGCGGAAAAAGTCAAGACCTTCAGAACAATGGAACAGCACAAACCCTCCAATCCGTATTATTCCCGTACAGATACGGCGAAACTCAACCTGCCAGATGCGGTGTGGAAGCAGGTGCTCGCCCCGGAGGTCTATGCTGTAGCGCGTAAAAAAGAGACCGAGTCTGCGTTTTCCGGCAGGTTCTGGGATTATACCGGTAAGGGAACCTACTACTGTGCAGCATGTGGAAACGCTCTTTTTCGTTCCGATGCCAAATTTGCCTCAACCTGCGGCTGGCCGAGTTTTTTTGCGGAAGTGAGGAAAGGAAGTGTCACCTATATTCCGGACCGGTCATACGGCATGGTAAGAACTGAGGCCCTCTGTGGAAGGTGCGGCGGACATCTTGGACATCTCTTTGACGACGGCCCGCCGCCTACCGGAAAACGCTATTGCATGAACTCCGTCGTGCTCGATTTCGTCCCCGACAAGCAGGAAACGAAAAAAGGTCAATAGCGCTCAGTGTGACGATGAGAGATCGACCTTTTCCCCTTTTGGTATCCTGATCAGAAGGAGCAGAGGCATGGCAAGGGCAAAAAGGAGCGCAATAAGCATAAATGCATCCATATAAGCCAGATGGTGGCTTTGAACGGTAACGGTGCCTTCCAGCGCTTTTATGCCAGCGAGTTCCGCTTCATGCTGAGACATGCCCGCTTTCATGGTGGCAAGCTGCTGAACACTTTCAAGGCGTGTGACCGCAGCTGGATCATAGGGCGAAAGGTGGCTGAGAAGCTCCACCCTGTGAGCAGCAACCCGCCTGGCGATATAGGTATTGGTGATAGCAATGCCGAACGAGCCCCCAAGCTGGCGAACCATGTTGTTGAGCCCTGTAGCCTGCCCGATGTCTTTGCCGTGCAGCCCCGCAACAGCGAGCATGGTAACGGGAATGAAAATAAACCCAAGGCCGAACCCGCGTAACAGAAGTATCCAGAAAAAGTTATCCGCTCCTGACTGCATGGTTTGCTGACCGAGTTCCCAGCAGAACATGGTAAAGGAGACCATACCGACAGCCATCACTTTTTTCGGGGAGACACCCCGTTGCAGCGCTATGCCGAGCGGAAGCGAGATTATTCCCGTTACAATTGTGCTTGGAAAAAGCACCAGTCCTGTCAATAGGGCGGTAAAGCCCAGCAGTCGTTGTACAAAGACAGGAAAGATAAAGAGAGAGCCATAGAGGCCATAACCAACAATAAAGGTAAGAACTGCCCCAATTGCCAGGTTTTTGCTTCGGGCCAGCACTCTCAAGTCAACTGCAGGTTCATCAGTGTGCAGCTCCCACCAGACAAAACCCAGAAGTGAAATAGCGGCTATGAGGGTAAACCAGGTAATATAGGGTGTTTCAAACCAGTCTTTCGCCTCTCCCCGTTCAAGAATGAACTGCAGCGAGCCGATGCCGACAGCAAGAAGCCCAATGCCTGCCCAGTCAATTTTAGAGACCGTGTGCTGGACTTTTGGCTCTCTGAGAAAAGTGAATGCAGACCATGCGGCAAGCAGTCCGACCGGGATGTTGACGAAAAAGCACCACTCCCAGGCAAAATAGTCGACAAGAAAGCCTCCGAGCAGCGGCCCAATGGTAGGGCCGAGCACAAGTCCCATGGAAAAGATGCCGGTCGCCTTGCCGCGTTCTTCGGGGCGGTATGTTTCGTAAAGGATAGCCTGTGATGTTGGTAAGAGAGCACCTCCGCCGAGACCCTGCAGGAAGCGGAAAATCACCAGGGCCCAGATATTAGGGGCCATGCCGCAAAGCAGAGAAGCAAAGGTAAAAAGCAGAATCGAACCAATGTAGTAGTTTCGTCGTCCAAGCAGGTTTCCGAGAAAGCCGGATAGAGGGATCACAATAACATTGGCAATCGCATAACTGGTGATGACCCATGCAGCATCATCAATGCTGGCACCAAGGTTACCGCTGATCTGCGTCAGCGCTACATTCACAATGGTGGTGTCGATCAGCTCAAGCATTGCCGACACGATCACCGTCAACGTGATGATTATTTTCCTGAATCCAGTATCATAGGTATGGGCTGGATTCGGCAGCATTGCCGCTACCGCCATACCATTCTGCTGCTCAACTTTTGCCATTCTTTACGCTTGCTTTTTTGTCATTCCGAATCCCCCTCGCGGGGTGAGGAATCTATCTTAACAATCACCAAAATTATTTCACCTTGATATCCACAACCACGTTCATACCAGCGGCCAGCTGATGATCCTTGTCCGGCTTTTCAGTAAACACGATTTTGACTGGAACGCGTTGCGTAACCTTTATGAAGTTGCCGCTTGCATTGTCGGGAGGAAGCAGTGTGAATTTTGCGCCGGTACCCGATGAGAGCGACTCAACCTTTCCTTTGAACTCTTTATCAGGGAACGCGTCAACCTTGATTGTAACCGGCAGTCCGGGATGTATGTTTTCAAGCTGGGTCTCCTTGAAATTTGCAACAATCCAAAGCTCTCTGCTCCCGACAATTCCGATAAGCTGCTGCCCTGGAGCAACATATTGTCCGGGTTGTACATTTTTTTTCGAAACCTGACCATTCGCCGGAGCAGTGATTGTCGTGTAGGACAACTGAAGCTCAGCCTGGTGAAGTTCAGCTTCGCGCCGCTTTACCTCGGCTTTCTGCAGCGGAATCTGGGCAAGTGCGGCCTTATACTGGTTTCCGGCAGCGGAATATTGAGCTGAAGCAGCCTGCGCACCGGCCTTCACGCCATCAAACTCTGCCTGAGAAATCACGTCCTGATGCCGGAGATTTTCGCCACGGCGAAGGTCAGCCTGCTGTTTTCTGCTTGTAGCTTCAGCAGCATTTGCCGAGGCACTGGAGGCATTTGCCTGATCGCTTGTTGCCTTTAAAGCTGCCCTGGCGCTCTCCACAGCTGCAACAGCAATATCCCGACGCACTTCATAGTCAGCAGCTTCAAGCCTGATAAGGGTATCCCCCGTATGAACCTGCTGGTTATCCTTTGCCAGAACCTCCTGCACTTTTCCGGGTATTCGTGAAATGACCGGGTAGACATCCCCCTCAATCTGGGCGTTGTCGGTTTCAACGTACAGGAATGAGTGATAGAGGCTCATGCCTCCCCAGATAAGAGCGGCGGCAATAATCACACCTGCAATAATGATGCGCAGCGGATTCGATGCCTTTGCCGGATCTTTGCCGGAGGTCGGGGTTCCTTGTACTGTTTGTGATTCAGGGTGTGCCATGGTTTTTGTTTTTGTTGTCAGGTGTTTTCAATATCACAACAGGGCATGAAGCCTGCCGCATAACTGTTTCCGCAGTGCTTCCTACCAGAAGCCTTGCTATCGCTGTTGTTCCGTGAGAGCCGAGTACAATCATATCTGCATTATGCTCTTCTGCATACACAAGAATTCCAGTTGCAGGGTCGCCGTATTGAACAGTGAAAATGGCGTTTACGGCTTGCTGGGAAAGCATGTCGCTGTATCGCGAAAATTCGTGCAAATGCTTACTCAGCAAGCCGTAATCATTGTTTTCCGCCGGTGCGACATAGAGGATGACGAGTTCCACACTCTTGCCGTGCATTGCGGCGGCGTAGCGCACTACGGAATCGGAAGCTGCTGAAAAATCAACAGCGCAGATTATTTTTTTGAGTGACATCGTCATGCTACCAGAATATCTCCCCGGTTGCCCGTTTCAATGTGTAATTATTCATGACATAGGCATAGTCAGCTCGCAGTTTTGCAAGTTCCGCCTCCGAAAGTGATGCTTCGGTATTCAGCAGGTCAAGAACTGTCGCCATGCCGTTTTCATAGCGGGCCCTTGCATGTTCGGCTGCAAGTTTGGCTTGTTGTACCTGTACTTCTGTAGCTGTAATCTTTTCTGACGCGGTTTTCAGCGCATGAATCGTCTCTTCCACATCATTTTTCACCTGCAGCTCTGTATCGAACTTTCTGTTTGCCGCAGCATGCATAAGTGCGGTAGCCTCCTGGCGTTCTGCACTGGTTTTGAATCCGCTGAAGAGAGGCACCTCCAGATGCAGGCTGCCCGCAAAATTTTCCCGGATTTCATTGATGTCGGGCATAAGTCCGTTCGTAACGCCGTATGAGGCGCTGGCGGAAACTACTGGCAGTCCATTTTTCATGGCAATGGAGCGCCGCTGCCGGGCCGCTGTTTCATTTTCAACGGAAAGCTTCATCTCAAGCCGCTGATTCAGAGCCAGTGTAACAAGTTCGGCATTGTTACGATCAGCCCTGGTTACAGCAAAAGAGCCCTGAATATTGAGAGGCAGATTATCTTCCATCCCGCTCAAGCGTCGCAGTGTCAGTTCCTGGCGGAGCAGCTCATGACGCAAATCGAGCAGTTTGCTTTTTGCAGCAGCAATTCGTACGTCGGTGGAAAGAACGTCAAATTTTGTTGCGGCACCTGTCTGGTAACGTTTCGTTGTGAACTCGAGAGCCTTGTTGAGTGCTGCTATCTCTTTCTGTTCAACGCCTATGCTTTCGCGTAAAAACAGGACACCGTAAAAGAGCTGCACAGCCTGAAACGAGAGATCTCTTCTGGAGATTTCAAGCGATTGTTCAGCTGTTTTCTTTCCTGTCTTCGCAAGATCGACAGTAGAGCCTCTTTTCCCGAAATCAAACAGAGTTGCCTTTGCGGTGACTTTGGCTTCATAGTTGTCATTTGGCGCAAACTTGAGCATGGGAGTGCCAAAAAAACTCATTTCCGGCACAGGGTTGAGATAGGTATACCCTGCACTGGCGGAAATCTGTGGAAAATATGCGCTTCTGCTCTGTGTAATACGGGCATCCGCTGCCCGGACCTCATCTGATCCGGCCTTGAGCGTATGATTGTTTTCACAAACCAGATGTATCGTTTTTTCAATCGTAAGCGCTCCCTCAACCGGTATTTCAGCACCGATTGCCCATATCGGCCAGGCAAGCATGATTGCTGTTGCTGCAATTCCGGCAGTTCCGGTCAAAATTCTCTTCATAGTGGCACGATGATTTGTTCCGTTATTGTGCTGACGCATCGACAAACATGGGTTTGAGTATGTCAGGTAGCCTATAAATGCAATTTACATGCCAGACATCGAAAAGGGATAATAACAGCAGCACCCCTTGCTGCATAAGGGATTTATTTGTTGCTGGTCTTTATGGATTCTGAAAAAATCAGAATATTCCGTATATAGTGTTCTTAATAGTTCAGAATTAATTGACCCCTCTTCTATTGCCATGAGTGTTTCTTCTGTTCATGAGGCTCATCTTCTCATGCAGTACATCAGTGATGCGGTTGGATCCATTCGCGATCCTGACGAACTTTTCCGTACAGTTACAGACAAGCTTCGGCTGGTATTTGAGTTTGATTCTGCCGTGATTATCACCTTTGACAAAGAGCGGCGGTATAGCAATGTTATTTTTGAAATGCTTCGATTTCAGCTTCCTGAAGGCATTGAACGCAAAAAAAGGCCGATTGCGGGCTCATGGATTGAGCCGCACCTGGTCGATTCGACTGTATCTGTTTTCACCATTAAGGAAGTTCTTGACCGTTATCCTTCAGATTATCCTATTCCGCATGTTCTTTACGATGTCGGCATGCGTCAGGCTGTGTTGTCGCCACTCAGGACAGGCGGAAAGATTGTCGGGTTTCTGAATTTTGTGTCAAAAGATGAAAAAAACTGGTCTGAGAGCGATAAAGAGCTTCTTGCCACTCTTTCATCACCGATTGCCGTTGCGGTAAGTAATACCCTTGCATACGAGGAACTCCGCCTTCGTGAAGCCCAGACGGCCATGCAGCTTGCCGTCAACAATGCCCTGCTGACCATAAAAGACCGCAACAGGATGCTCCTTGCTGTCTGCGAGCAGATCGATAAACTTGTGCCCTGTTCGTATCTTGGTATTCGTGTTATGGGCGATGACGGAAAGTTTCGTCTTTACGACAATTTCATGCGTGAAGAGGGCAGCGCCTTTTTTCCGGTCTCCTCGGCTGAAAAGCTTGATATTGCCGATTTTGAAGAGATCTCAAAAGAGAGCTTTTCATTGATTACAAATCCCGGATGCTATGGAGGAGAGGCTTTTCGTCGTCTTTGCCGAAAGTATCGCATACTGGAGCTTGCCCGGGAGAAATTTGGCGTATGCTCTCTGATAACTCTTCCGTTATGGGATACCCCCGGAAGTCGTGCAGGCCTGATTATTTCCGATACGTCACGCTCTTTTGATGAGCACGATCAGGCTACGGTCAGCCTGATTGTTCCCCAGCTCTCCCTTGCCTTGCAGAACTATCTTGCATTTGAAGAGATCGATGACCTCCGACGTAAGCTCGAAGGTGAACGCACCTGTTTAATCGAGGAGATCAAGGCAGGTCATAATTTTGAAGAGATTATCGGTAACAGTGCCCCGCTGGCGGCGGTATTGCATCGCGTAAGTCAAGTTGGCCCTACCGATGCCACTGTACTGATCCAGGGAGAAACCGGTTCCGGAAAGGAGCTTTTTGCCCGCGCGCTTCATAATCTCTCTAACCGCAGGCAGCGTGCATTGATCAAGATCAATTGCGCAACATTGCCCGGCACGCTTATTGAGTCAGAGCTTTTCGGTCATGAAAAAGGGAGTTTTACCGGAGCAATAGAAAGGCGGATCGGCAAGTTTGAGCTGGCAGAAGGCGGAACAATATTTCTTGATGAAATTGGCGAGCTTCCGCTGGAACTGCAGGCCAAACTGCTTCGTGTACTTCAGGAGCGAGAGCTTGAAAGGCTGGGCGGTAAAATGGTGATAAAGGTCGATGTTCGTGTTATTGCCGCGACGAACCGTGATCTTGCAAAAGAGGTGGCTGAAGGGAGGTTCCGTGAAGATCTTTTTTTCCGTCTCAATGTATTTCCGCTGTCCATACCCTCACTCAGTGACCGTCGTGATGATATCCCCATGCTTGCGGCTCACTTTGCCGCAAAATTTTCCAGAGAGTTCGGCAAACCTCTCCGTATGTTCAAAGAGAGCGATATGCAACGTCTGTCAGCCCGTGAGTGGAAAGGCAATATCCGTGAACTCGCTCATCTGGTAGAGCAGGGGGTCATTGTTTCTGATGGTAAATCGCTTGATTTTTCAACAATACTCTCTCTTCCTGAGCCATCCGCAAAAGGCTCCATTCCGGAAGAGGTTAAAACCATGCACGATTTCGAGCTCGATATTGCCCTGATGGAGCGTGAGCTCATTATCGACGCCCTCGAACGCTCAAACGGCCGGGTCAGCGGTACCGGAGGAGCAGCCGAGCGCCTCGCCATGCACCCCAAAACCCTCTACTCCCGAATAGAAAAGCTCAAAATCCAAAAACGCTTCCACTAACCCCCCCTGCCCTCTGCCCACCGCCAACAGCCAACTCTTCTCTCCCCCCTCAGCACTATCTTTTACCCGCAAACAGCGCGGATAGCTTTAGCAACTATAGGAATCCCCTCAGCGATCTGCCGAGGTGTGTTGTTACAGTACGAGAGTCGCAGCGAATTGTTTTGTATGCCGGCAGGATCAAAGGTTTTTCCCGCAACAAACACAGCTCCGCCTTCGATGGCGAGAGTCATTATCCGTGTTGCATCGGCATCATGCGGCAGGGTAAGCCAGATGTAGAATCCTCCCCGGGGTTCATTCCACTGCACATAGTCCGGGAGGTGTTCCCTGAGGGCTGAAACCATGGCAGCGGCTCTTTTTTTATACTCAAGCCGTACACTGGCAACATAACTGTATATCTGACCTGAACGTATGAATGCATCAGCGAGCACCTGGGTAAAACTCGGCGAACAGGCATCAGCAGACTGTTTGATGAGTTCACATTTCCCATAAATCTTTTCCGGCACCAGCATCCATCCAAGCCTTAGTCCGGGCCCGAGAATCTTGGAGAATGACCCGGTATAGCACACATTGATGCCCTCAGGATTAATCGCCTTGATCGGCTTGAGGCGCTCCTGATCCTCCTCGAAAAAATAGAGATCTCCGTAAGCGTCATCCTCAATAAGCGGAATGTTGGTTCCCTGAAGCGTTGCAATAAGCTGCTTTTTGCGTTCGGCAGTGTAGAGCACTCCGGCCGGGTTGTGGAAATAGGGTGTGATATAGAGAAACTTTGCCTTCTCATTTCTCTCAATTTCCTTTCGAAGCCCCTCTATCGAAATGCCGTCGCTGTCAACCGCAATTCCTCTCAATTCAGCTTCATAAGAGCGGAACGCTGAGAGCGCGCCGATAAAGCAGGGCTTTTCAACAAGAACCGGCTCCGCAGGGTCAATAAAGGCTTTGCCAAGAATATTCAGGGCCTGCTGGGAACCTGTCGTAATGAGCAGCTTGTTTTCCTTTACCGGGAGCCCCTTTTTTTCAAGGAAACCTTCAAGTGACTCAAGGAGCGAGGGCAGGCCGGGAGTTGGCCCGTATTGAAACGCGGCCTGTTTTATTTTAATATCAAGCGCCCCGTAAAGCTCTTCGACTGCCTCAACAGGAAAGAGGTCATTTCCGGGCATTCCGCCGGCGAACGATATGATGTCAGGTCTTGATGCCAGGGTCATAAGATCCCTGATCTCTGAGGAACGAAGTGATGCTACCGCTTTTGAAAACCTTGGCATGAGAGCGTAAATAGTTAAACCTGGATGACATCCCCTTCCTTCAGAAGCTCCATTTTGTGCTCCTGCAGGACATCGATAATTTTCTGAAGAGAGTCCGCCCTGATGACGACTGTCGCCTTGCTCTCTCCCGAAGCAAAGGCATACATATACTCAATGGCGACATTGTTGTCTGAAATGATCTGGAGCGCCTTGTGCAACCCCCCCGGCCGGTTAGAAATAATCATCCCTACAACATCGGTAATTTTAACGGTAAACCCTTTTTCCTTAAGCACCTGCGCAGCAAGTTCAGGTCTGCCCACAATCATGCGTAGAATACCATAATCAGCCGTATCGGCAATGCTGAAAGCCGATATGTTGATGTCGTTGTCAGCAAGAATCCCTGTCAGTTCAGTCAGCCTTCCGGTTTTGTTTTCAAGAAAAACCGACAATTGCTTAATAATCATGGTATAACCTCATTTTGATAATGTTGTACCAGCTTCAATTTACAATAAAGTCAAAAGTCCGGATAAAAAGCTATTCAGCTCCCCCTCTCAGTCATTTCGAAACGCAATGAGAAATCTATTTTCTCAGCCCTCAGCACTTATTCCTCACCCCTCATCCCGCTCTGAATATCGATCAACTGATTCCATTGCTCTTTGAACTGCCGATTATAAAACGCGCTGAGTTCTCTCATTTCCCTCAATTGACGGTCTTTATCGGCATTACGAGCTACTTTTGCCTTTCCTTCTTCTGTTCGCGGGCCGGTTGATTTCGTCCACGGTTTCCACTGTTGTATCATCTCCGCTTGCCGCGCCCTTCGCTCTGCCGACCATGCGTTTGCCCTTGGCTTTGTCATGCTTCAATAGTTTGTTTTGCTCAAGCTCTAACTTTTTCAGAGTTTTACCGTCGGCATTACTATCCCGGGCAAGCGTGTTGTTGACCTGCTGTGGACCATTGCTGATGTTAGCCTGGTTGGTTATTACGGTTTGCCTAGGGTTCTTGATATTTGAGAGGGTCTCAATCGATGCGCGACTCTGGTTCTGAGCCTTAAAGGCCATGCGCGTATATACCGCTTTCATTTCCAAATGCCCGATATCACTTGCTTGTCTTGCAAAATCGGCGAACATCGCATTCAAGGCTAAAATTTGTCCTATAAGTATTCCTTCAATCCCTTTTGTTTCGCCGCTATGAAACTCATCCATTTGCCTGTGGATTTCCTCAACCATATCGTAAGGCGGGATATCCCCGATAGGAACAAAATTTTTTAGTACTGAAGCAGCATTTCCCGGACCGCTCAAGACATACTCTGCAGCCCTTGCACCACTTGATCGTTCATCTCCCGGTGTCTTTTTAAAGATGTGCAAGTGTTTGGGTATACTCTCCAGGTCGTCCATCCCCAGTTTAATCTTCTCCAGATCAATCCTCTCCTGATAATCCCTATCCAAAGCATTCATCTCTTCCTCTTTCATGATTGAGGCTTTAATGGTGATGTTTAAAAAGAAAAACAGATAAAGTGATTCCGAGGTCTTTGTGATTTTTATAAGTTACGTTTGTCGATTACCCGCTTCGCCTTGCCCATGCTGCGCTCTATGGTGCCGGGTTCAACCAGTCTGATAGTGGCACTGATGCCGAGGGTGCTTGAAATATTGGCCTTGATCCGATGGCGCAGTCCTTCCAGCTCTTTTACCTCATCGGAAAAGAACTCCTCCTCAATTTCCACCTGGATTTCCATGGTATCGAGGTTGTTTTCACGATCGACTACAATCAGGTAGTGAGGTTTTGTTTCACTCATTTCAAGCAGCACCGATTCCACCTGTGAGGGGAAGACGTTGACACCCCTGATAATGAGCATATCGTCCGAACGGCCCACGCATTTTTCCATGCGAACGAGCGTCCTGCCGCACTGGCATTTATCGGCATGAAGGCGGGTCAGGTCGCGTGTCCGGTAGCGGATAAGCGGCATTGCCTCTTTTGTGGCCGGAGTGAATACCAGCTCGCCAAGCTCACCGTAAGGAAGCAGTTCACCGGTATCGGGGTTGATGATCTCGGGGATAAAATGGTCTTCAAAAATATGCATGCCGCGCTGAAACTGGCACTCCATTGAGACACCGGGACCGATTATTTCAGTGAGGCCGTAAATATCATAAGCCTTGATGCCGAGCACCTGCTCAATTTGCGCGCGCATCTCCTGAGTCCATGGTTCCGCACCGAATACTCCGGATTTGAGTTTTATTTTTCTCGGGTCAATTTTTTCCTCAACGAGGGATTCACCGATAAAGGCCGCGTAAGATGGCGTGCAGGCGAGTACGGTAGAGCCAAAATCTTCAATGAGCTGCAGCTGTTTTTTTGTGTTGCCGCCTGAAATCGGCACAACAGATGCACCTACTTTTTCTGCCCCATAGTGGAGACCAAGTCCGCCGGTAAAGAGCCCGTAACCATAGGCAACCTGGATGATGTCAGCTTTTGTGACTCCCGCCATGGTGAGTGAACGGGCAACAACTTCGCTCCACATTTGAATATCGTTATGCGTATATCCGACCACTGTCGGTTTTCCCGTGGTGCCGCTTGATGCATGAAATCGAACAATATCCGGCTGAGGTACGGCAAAAAGGCCGAAGGGGTAGTTGTCGCGGAGGTCTTGTTTTGTTGTGAAGGGCAGTTTTTGCAGATCTTCAATTCCTTTGATGTCACCCGGCTCGATACCTGCTTCCTGCAGTTTTTGGCGGTAGAAAGGAACCGTGTCGTAGACACGTTTCACCATCTCCTTTACCCGCTCGCCTTGAAGTTTCAGAAGCTCTTCGCGCTCCATACACTCGTAATGCTCGTTCCAGATCATAGCTCTGTGGCTTGAGTTTGAGATAATTCCTCTCCCTTTCTGAATGCTCTGATGTTGATATCCACAATATCAGGGCCTTTTGCATGAAAAAGCTCTCCGATAGCCGATTCCAATTGTTCGGTGGCAATTCCCATATATGGAGCTGCGGCTCCCAGCATTACCATATTGGATGTTCTTGCATGGCCTGCCTCACGGGCAAGTTCTGAGGCGTTTACCAGCACCGGCCGGTTCGTTCTGTTCAGTTCAGCAAGTATATCTTCAATTGCCGGATAGTTCTCAATATTGATAAATGGGTCTATAGAGGTTATGATTCTGCTGTCGGGAGCCAGAAATGGCAGATAGCGAAGCGCTTCATGAGGTTCAACAGAGAGAATGATGTCTGCTGTTCCTTCAGCGATAAGATCAGAAAAGATCTCTCTGTTGGAAATCCGCAGGTGCGACTGAACCGCTCCTCCTCGCTGGCTCATGCCATGAACTTCTGTCTGACGGATATTGAGATTGCTTTGCAGGACTGCCCGGCCTATTACAGCCGCGATAGTGAGTATTCCCTGACCGCCAACTCCTGCAAGAATGATGTTGATATTCATAATATGATGTTACTGGCTGGCCACCTTTTTTCGTTTTTTCCGCGCAGCTGTTTCAATACATTCGCGCTGGGCAATCACCACCGATACCCCTTCATAGCTGATTTCCTCTCTGAGTACCGCCATATTTTCCTCAAGATGCGATTTCAGCGGGACGATGGTTCTGATATGCCGCTCTTCAACACCAAGTCCCCTGCAGATATCAAGAAGCCGTGAGCCGGTTGCAGACGATAGCTGACCGCCGGTCATAGCTGTTGTGTCGTTGTCAGCGATAATAACGGTGAGTGGCGAGCGGTCATTAATGGCATCAAGCAGACCGGTCATGCCGGAGTGTGTGAACGTCGAATCACCAATCACCGCCACTGCCGGCCGCAGTCCTGCATCTGCCGCACCTTTGGCCATAGTGATCGATGCGCCCATATCGACGCATGTATGAATTGCATTGAATGGCTCGAGCGCTCCAAGCGTGTAGCAGCCGATATCTGAAAAAACATGGTGCTCTCGAAATGAGCTCATGACCGTGGTAAGCGCGTCGTAAAGGTCACGATGGCCACACCCTTTGCAGAGGGCTGGTGGCCGATGAACAACAATATCCGGAACCGGCATTACAGTTTTTGGTTTCATGCCAAGTCCACGGGCGATAATGTCGGCATTGAGCTCTCCTGTTCGAGGAAGAGTTCCATCCATCCGCCCCAGGATGCTCTCTCCGCCAAAATAGCCTCTCAGGAGCTCTTCGTAGACAGGGTAGCCCTCTTCGGCGACAAGAATAGTATCGCAGGATGCAAAGAAGCTTTCAACCTGTTTTCTCGGAAGCGGATACTGTCCGATTTGAAGAACAGGAAAGTCAAGCCCGAAGGTCTGACGAACCTCCATTGTATAGTTGAATGCAATGCCAAAAGCAATAACCCCTTTGGAGCCGGTCCCTGTGACAAGGCGGTTAAGCCAGGAGTGCTCTGAAATTTTTTCAAGTTCCTTCTGCATGCCCAGTAAAACATTGTACTGCCGTCGGGCATTCTGCGGAATCAGTACAAATCGTTCAGGGGCATAGATGGCATGGAGAGGGTTCTGCGGGCGAGCGCTTTTGGATTCTACTCCTG
>Ga0118677_10002359_pt1 | contig 38207 bp, 27 predicted proteins | sample AliMusrvi5mmetaG_FD_86154 | JGI IMG/M metagenome (GOLD analysis project Ga0118677, IMG submission 86154) | reverse complement strand
GATTCGTGCTTTCACGGGATTGTTATGATCGGAATGATGGGCCTCGATCGGTTCCGGTATGATTTCCCTGTTTGCCAATTGCAAGAAATAGCGGGAATTTGGAAATTGAGTCAGAATCTTTGTGAGAAAGAGAATATCCTTCGTTTTACAGAGTCTTTGTTGGTCTCGTGGTTCTGGGACACCGGGTTCCGGGAATTTCAGGAACCAGAACCATTCCGGTAAGGTTTTAGTTTTCATGGTATTGAGAAATCCAATCGAGCGCGAATTGTCGGGTTGTTTTGGAAACCGGGGTGTTGTCGTAGCCTGAAATTTCTTTTAGTTGCCATCGTCCAATGGTGTTTCGCGTGATTGAAAGGGTGGCTCGTTCTGGTTTTAGGAGTTTGTAGAAATAAATTGATCCCGTAGCCACATTGCCAAGGTAAGATCGAACGCAGTTGGCTTGAAGACGTCCTTCTTCTATGAGGCACGAAGTCGAATGCAGCGGGATGATTTTTTCATTTCCCTGAATGGGCGGTTCAGGGAATTCATGGAACCGATCAGTTTGATTGCGGTTGATTTTCTCGACCCATTGATCATGAGAATTTTGGATTTGTTGGATGGATTGAAATCGTTCCCGAGCTGTTTTTCCGAGCTGCTTTTCCATTCTGAGAAGATCTCTCATGAGTCCGGGGATTGAATCCAACTGATTCCGGGCGAGTTCCTGAAGTAGTGAGGAGGTGATTCTTTTTCGGAACGATTGATAACCAAGAAAAGTCAGTACGTTCGGGTTTAGGCAGGGGAGATGTCGCAGATTTTTTTGCCAGTCTGAATCTTTCAGAAGATCCCGGAGAGTGAGTAACCAGGAGATTGAACAAGCGAATGTCGGGATTTTTCGGAGAATCGATTCCGCGCAATCATGAAAACCGAGCGCTTCACAGATGTTACGCCGTTTCCATGGGATAAATCTGCGCATCTGGCGTGTTGCCTCTTTTGAAGGACGATCTGTAAAGATCCAGCACGAGGCGAGAGAATAGGCAAGGGCGGGATTACTGGTAAACATCTCTAGCGCTCCTGGGCATCGGGCGGCCATGACCATCAGATGCCATTGCCGATTGGGGAACGGAGCGATGACTTTGCGAACTTCGATTGGAACCGGGCTAAAATAATTTCGCACCCTTTGCATTTCCTCATCCATCCGATCCAATGACTGATTCAGTGCGATGATTTCCGGATCTTCAGAAGGATTCCTTGTTGCGGAATGGTTGCAGCCAATCATGGCATCGCTGCAATCTTCAGGGCGGAACCGGTGTCGGCTGCGGACGGCGTCCAGGTTTCCTGTTTCGATACAGAGTCTCGGACGGAATCGGGACCATTGGGGCTTTTGAAAGGTTTTTGTCCAAGCCGCCAATTCGGGCCATCCTTTGATCACAATGATTCGGGTGGATGAGAAGGCGTAAAGTTTGCCATTTTTGGCACTGATTCCAGGGCGGAATCCGGTTTTTGTATCGTTGAAATTTTGAGATGATGAACTCATTGAGCGCATCATCAATGACTTGGTGTGACATTGATGGTCATACTCTGGAAAATAGTTTTCAATGATTCAGAGGGTAAGACAGCAAATGTCAGCCCCCACTTGTTATGATCTACGGATGAACAAGGATTTCCTGAACCCTTTTTGGCTTTTTAACAAATTACCTGAACCAGGGTGTCGTGCTCCCCGGGATCGTTTGCGTGTGGTAAAAACAGGAGACATTTTATTTTTGGCAACTCTGCTGGCCGGTTCGGAATCATCCCAATATTTTTTAGAAATGATCGGTCCCGGTAGCTCCCGGGCATTGATCCCGGAACCCGTGGGAGTCGAATCTCCCTCTGATGACAATCTTGATCGTTCAATTTCCAGGATCAGCGCAGCAGATGTCTGGAGCTGGATTCGAGATCGTTATTTCCCAATCCAACCGACCCATGACATGGACGGGTTTCGGGTTAAATCAAGAATCAGGGCCGTAACGATTCGAAGGTTGATTAGGGATCGCTTTTTTTCATTACGTCAATTGCTAGCAGAGAAAAATCCAGCACCTTTCGAGCTTGTCGTCCATGGAGTTTCGATGAGCAATCGATCGAATGAGTTTTTGGATTTCGCCCGGCACTTGAAATGGCCTTTTAAAAAAGGTGAAGACCCGCTCTTGATTGATTTTCATAAGGTTCAATTTTTTAAGGGGAACCCCTTGGATGGAAATTTAGTATCGATGGATGCGCTCCACTGTTCGAACGTTTCGGATGGATCTGTCACTCCCCCGAGTGAGCCGTCTGGAATGGTTTGTTATTGTCCTCTGGACGGGCCGGTTCAGCCGTTGATGTTAAAACTTCGAACATCGAGGGAAAGCTGGAAGAATCTTGGCGGACGCGAGTGGAACCTTTGGGTCTGCCCGCATTGCCTTGGGCAGTTTAAACATCAACTGTGGATGATGAGTTAAAATGATCCAGCAAACATAAAAACCGATCTCCTTTTTCCGCTCAATTAATTCTGGCTATCTTTGATTGGGATTTTAGGATTGGCCTGCCCAAAATGAAATCCTATTTCCTCGCCCCCCTCCTTGCCCTATCACTTTTCCTGATCCACCCGGCAACAGCACAGCCTGTCAGCACGCACGTTTATTTCTCCCCTCATGGTGGATGCACTGAAGCCGTCGTGGATGCATTAAATTCAGCCAAGGAAACCATTTTGGTTCAAGCCTACTCATTCACTTCGGCCCCGATAGCCCAAGCCCTTGTAAATGCTAAGCATCAAGGAATTGAGGTTCAGGTAATTTTGGACAAGAGCCAGAGGCGTGAACGCTATTCTTCGGCTGATTTTGTGATTCACGAAGGGATCCCGACTTGGATCGATGAAAAACCGGCCATCGCTCATAACAAAGTCATAGTGATAGACGGCCACATCGTCGTAACAGGTTCCTTCAATTTCACCAAAGCCGCCGAAGAAAAGAACGCTGAAAACCTGCTGGTAATCGACGACTCTGAACTGGCGGTGAAATATACGAAAAACTGGAAATCTCGACAGGTGGATTCCGTTCCGTATGCGGGAAGGTGAGCTAATTCAACAGTTTTTGAGACAACGTTTGCCATCATTTTAAGGCATTAAAATCAGCTGCAAAAATCATCGGCCAAGAGCGAGTCTTTGACCAAGAAATTTTGGTAATTTGTTCCTTGAAATTTTCTTCTGCGTTTTTGAGATGTCGTATTTCACCCTGCGAAATTCAACAGTCTGTTTCTCTTGATTAAAAATTACGTAGCTCGCATCTGGATTTAAGTCCCTCGGTTGCCCAACCGCTCCGACGTTGATCAGATATTGGCACCCGGTCTGCAAATCAATCTTACCAATCCCTCGTTTTCCGGTGGTCATGTAATCGTCGATTTTTTGCCAAACCATCGGGACATGCGTATGCCCGTGAAAACAAATACGCGCATCTTGAAAACTCGAATGAATATCGGCATCCATTGGGCTCGTGATATAATCCCATTTAGACGGTTCGATAAGCGAGGCGTGGACGAATTGGCACCCCTGATGATTGTAACCCATCGGGCAACCGCATCTAGCGGGACGAACGCTAATCTGTGAGAGTGCTCGCGTGCGTACGCGACTTTTAAGATTTCGACTGATCCTGATCGGCCTGCCAGGCCATCGGCGTCAACTCCGCGACTCGGCTCTTTGGCCAGTCGGCGATTCTCGGAAGAACATCCTCAAGGTATCGGCGCACGTCGATCTTCAGCCGCTTGCAGGTTTCCAGAACCGACATGATCGCCGCCACTTTCGGTCCGGCTTCCTGGCTCCCAATATGCAGCCAGTTTTTGCGTCCGAGTGTGATCGGCCTCATCCCGTTTTCGGCCCAGTTGTTATCAATTTCCGTGATCCCGTGCCCCTCGGTGGCGTAACGCTTCAATTGATCCCAACGGCTCAGGGTATAGTCGCAGGCACGACCCAGCGCGCTCTTGGGCAATACCGCTGCCCGAGCCTGCACGATCATCGGCTTGAGCTCTTCGAGGATCGGCCTCATCATCTTGCATGGAATGCACTTTCCCGCCCCCAGATCCACCAGGCGCGGCAACGCCTTGTTCTGAACCGCCTGAACAGCAATACTCGCTCTGTCCGGTGCCGCCGCTGGCTTGTCGTTTTTCTTGACAACAATGACCGCCGCCACTGCGACTGCCACAGCAGCGATAATCGCGATATTCTTGACGTTCATAATGCCCGAATGCCTTTTGATTAGCCCAAATACTTCTCGATCTCGTCCGGGCTCAGGACCTTGCCCGCGCTCTTGACAACCCCATCCACTACCAGCGCCGGCGTCACCATCACGCCGAACTTCATGATGTCCGCGATCTTCTCGACCTTTTCAAACTGCGCCTCTACGCCCAGCGCCTGGACCGCCGCCTCGGCGTTGGCCATCAGCGTCTTGCACTTCAGGCAACCCGTGCCCAGAATCTGAATCTTTTTCACGCTCTTTTACCTTTCCGTCACATGATGGCGTTAAACAAGTATCCGACCGTCATGATCCCAAGCGCCACAACGCCGAAGAACACAGCCAGCAACCGGGGCTTGAGCACTTTGCGCAGGATGATCGCCTCGGGCAGGGAAAGCGCGATCACCGCCATCATGAACGCCAGCACCGTGCCCAGCGCCGCACCTTTGCCAAGCAGCGCCTGCACGATGGGAATGATGCCTGCGGCGTTGGAATACATCGGCACGCCGATGAGCACCGCCAGCGGCACCGACCACCACGCGCCTTTGCCCATGATGGCGGCCATGAAATTCTCGGGTACGTAACCGTGGATGCCCGCGCCCACACCGATGCCAAGTAACACATAGGGCCATACGTGCCCCACAATGTCTTTTACCGCGTCTACGCCGAGACGGATACGCGCGGGCCAGTCAAGTTCCGCTTGCAGGCCCGTGTCGCCCACCTGCGTTTGGAACACCCAGTCTTCGACGTACTTCTCCATCCGAAGACGCCCGATGACCCAGCCGGATAGGATGGCGATGGTTAACCCGGTGCTGAGATAAATCGCCGCGACCTTCCAGCCGAACAGGCCGAACAAAAGCACCAGCGCCACCTCGTTCACCATCGGCGATGAGACCAGAAAGGAAAACGTCACCCCCAACGGCACACCGGTTGTGACGAAGCCAATGAACAATGGGACTGCTGAGCAGGAACAGAACGGCGTCACAATTCCCAGCAAGGCGGCCAGAACATTACCGACTGACTCGCTTTTTCTGGAAAGGATCTGCCGCGTCCGCTCCGGGGTGAAGAACGACCGGATGATGCCGACACCAAACACCACTAGCGCAAGCAGCATCAGCACCTTGGGCGATTCAAAGACGAAGAACTCGACTGTTGCGCCAAGACGCGTTTCCTTTGCCAGTCCGCACAGAGAATACGTGAACCATGCAGCGATCGGTTCGAGACTGGCATATAGTAGCCACCAAACCGCAAGACCCGCGACACCGATTGCCAGACTTTTGCGGCACGCAGGAAAACGCATGCTTACACCTTCTTCCTCCATTGCGAGATCATCCTTTGAATTCGACCTCTTCCGAACAGTCGAGCGGATTTCAGCCTACGCATTCTCTTGATCACCCTTGATCACCGCTTCCACACAGTGCATGAAGTTCAGCACACAGGGCACCTTCAGTGAGTAGAACACCTGTTTGCCACGCTTGTCGTCCGCCACCACGCCCGCGTTCTTCAAAACCAGCAAATGCTTGGAGACTGTCGAAAAATCCAGTTCAAGCCCATCCACCAACTCGCACACGCAACGCTCCCCCGCCTCCAGTTGCTCGACGATCCAGAGGCGGGCTGGATGCGCCAGAGCTTTCAGCACCTTCGTCTTCGCCAACAGAACCGCCTTATCGGTTTTCTTCATGAGTGACCTTTTGACGTTTTGTTATTTGGCATAATAGCCAAATGTTTGGGCCTTGTCAATTCTTCGCGTTTCGCAATCAGAGTCCACCCGACCTTTACCCTTGAAGTACCCCCGCTTTCCCCGTATCCTTATCGCCATTGACAAACGGGACATTCATGGATTATCTGCCTTTCGCTTTCAATATTCTTCTGCTGCTCTTCTGGATACGACTCTGGTCGGCCCCCGACAAGGAGTTTTACTTCAATCCGTTTCTTTCGGGCACAGTCCGCCTGACCGATTCGGTACTCGCTTTCCTGAGGCCGGTACTCAATTTGCCCGAGCAAGCCGCGGCCTTATTGCTCATTCTTTTTACGGTGGCGTTCAAAACACTCTTAATGGCGCGTTTGAATGTCGCATGGACACTCTCTTTCGGCACCGACTTCAGCTATGCGCCGTCTGTGACTGACAGTCCATGGAGACCGCTACTTCTGTTCAGCGCGTTTCATTTCACCTCGTTTCTGCTCAAGTTCTGGAGCGTCTACCTGCTGGTGAAAATCATCACACCACCGCAGCGCATCAACCGCGCCACGGAAGCTCTCGACTTCTTTGCGCGCCCCTTCTCTCGTCTCCCGCTTCTCGCGCAACCCGTTGTTCTGGTCGCCCTGCATGTCGCGATGGCGTTCGCAGTCTCTAGAACAGGCATATTGAGCACAGTCAACCCACTCAGCCAAGAAACAAAAACCGTTGACACTTCGCCGTTTCTGTCTGGTCCTCTCTTCGCCCAACTCCTCAAAACAGGTTGGCTTGCAGCCCTTTCTATGGCCGACGGCCTCGCTTTGCTGATTCGCTCGCTTTTCATCCTGATCATCGGCAATCTTGGAGCTGCTCTCATACAAGCGCAAAGCGCAGTCATCATCTGCAGCGAGGGTGTTGAGCTTCTAATGGGACGCTTCGCACGCAGCCGAGCCATGGCCACAGTAGGAATCGATTTCACACCGCTCATCTTTTTCTTTGTTGTAGACATGGTGTATAGGGGCGTTTGCCTCGGGATAGCAAACCTTATCAACTCGCCTCTTTTTCAGTAATGAGCGCCGTCCCATTTTGGCAAGCTAACACAGGCTATTGATTTCTCATGAACTGGCTTCATCCAGCGAACGACGGCTGCGTACTGACCGTGAAGGTTACGCCGCGCGCCAACAAATCGGAGATCGTGAGCGCCGACTCTGACTGGTTACGCGTACGGCTCAAAGCCTCACCCGTGGACGGCAAGGCCAACATTGAGCTAACCGCACTCTTCGCCCGGACCTTCAACGTTTCCAAAAGTTCTGTCGAGATCCTTACAGGTGACACCTCTCGGATCAAGCGAATCAAACTGCGCGGCGTCTCGGCCGAAGCGGTCATGGCGCAGATTACCTCTTGAAAAAAAGCACCTCTCTGATATGAAACGTTTTCGACTTGTCCTTTCACTGCTCTTGGCTGTCACGTTTTCTTTCGGCGCAGCCAACGTTTTCGACATGCCCAGCAAGCACTTTCGGCACCTCCAACTGTTGGCGATAATGGATGCGGCGCATGCACGACAGGATTACGCCGCCATGGAGGGGGCTAGCCGCGAAGGGGTCGAACTCGGCACTGCCGACGAGCTCTGGTCGTACAATCTCGCCTGTGCTCTCGCCCTGCACGGCAAGTCGCAAGAAGCGTTAACCGCGCTCGACCATGCCATCGACCTCGGTTTTCTCGACACGGAGCATCTGGGTGTCGATTCTGACTTCGCGTCCCTGCGTGATTCAGAGGCTTTCAAAATGCGACTTGCACGTATGAAAGCTATGCGCGAAAAGGGACTTCCAGTGCCAAGCCAGATCATCGCCCTTCCGCCCGACGACAAACTGACCGTCATGCAGACATCCTCCAACACCCTTTGGAGTTTCCAAATGGGACTTTTCAATGTTTTCTTTGGCATGTGTCCTGCCAAGCCCCCCGCCGAGTACAGGGGGCCCGAAGCACAGACCATTCGCATGTGGCAGCAAGAGGGAACTTCCGCTGGCAACCACGGGTTGCTCTATGCGAACCGGGACAACAGCACGAAGCCGCTGGATGTCACCCGCTTTCCCGGCCTTCTTCGGCTCGACTATTCGCAGGAGATGGTCGAGCGCAAGCTCAATATCGGGTTGCCGAACAGTCTGTTTGTGGTTGAGAAAAGTAACACGCTACTGCCAGTCATCGGCCATTCCTCCATGGGATATATGAACTCGCCGTACTGGCGCAGTCAGCCGCGCGCAGTCTGCGGCGATCCGCATCAAACAACTCTTCAGTCGATCATGTTTTTGGGCAACCAACTCTATCTCTATCCCGCATATGGCGACTACGACCTCATCACCGGAGACCTTTTCCCCGCTAACACGCCCTATTTCTTTGCTGTCGCGGGCGCGAACAATGCCGAGCAACCGTTCTTAGAGGCTGCGTTCGCGGCGATGGCCGCCTTCAGACCGGAGACAAGGGCTGAGCTCACGCGCACAGGCTTACTCATGCCAACGCTGCAGATGCTTTTCCGCGCATCCCAACGCACCGTCAAAAGCCGAAGTGACTATCTATCAGGAGTCGCCCATCCGCCCGTCTTCCAGGCTGCCAATCTCGACACGGGCAAGCTCGTGCAGATGGCGCACGGCCTGATGACCAATGACTTGCCTCCCATTATCGTGCTGAACGTCCAGCATGAAACCCACATGATTCCTGACCGCGATTTTTTCGACATCCTTCGCTCAGAACAACTCTTCGACTCTCCCATGGCCGTCGCCCGCATCTTTCGCGGCACCGCCCGAACCCGCACGCTTGAGATCCGGACACAATGCAGGCGCGAGAACGTCAAACAGCACTGGGTTGTGCTTCAGGGAGACCCCTCCAAGATCACGTTTACGCCCTGCCCGACGAACAGTTCCTTGATGAAACTGACCGTCGCCTACCATGACCTGTTCCCCACTCCCGCCGGAAACGGTAAAACCATCATGACCGCTCGAGTGGACATCGGAGTCATCGCTGAAACGGAGGCCGGCTATTCTGCGCCCTCGTTCGTCAGTTTCTGTTTCTTGAGCAATGAGCGGCGCACCTACGCCGACGATGGCCGGATCCTGTGCGTCGACTACACGCGTCACCAAGCCGGCTACACTGACCCCCTCATGAGCTACACGCGCAACTGGAAGGATCGCTACCTGTATGATGACAGGAGCAACTTGATTGGCTGGGTTAGAAGCCGAGGCTTGGATGAAGAACGGTTTACTGCTTACGGACACCGCATCGTGGCAACCGATGCACGCGGACGTGCCACGCGGGCACATGTCGTCCGCTACCTGCCTCGGCGCATCAGTGCAGAGGAATCTGCCGAAGGCATCCCAGACTTGGCGCAAATGGACGACAACGTAGAAATCATCTACCGCTACGCCTCCGATACCGATTTCGTCGGCACACCGGACCTCTCCACGATTAAACAGGAGATGCAGCCACCGGCATCCGCGCCTTAAAGGCCAGCGGAACGACCAGCACCGGGCACAGTGACTGGCGGGACACCTTGCAGGCGACATTGCCCAGCAGCCATTGCGTGATGGCGCCGTGACCTTGTCGTCCGAGAATAATCAGATCGACCTCCTGCTGTTCGGCGAAATCGAGAATCATCCGAGCCGCATCGCCGATTCGCATTACAATTTGGAGCGTCACACTCTCCGGCACGCGCGGACGGTAGCCGGTGTCGATCGCTTGGTCGATGTCGGCCCGTGCTTGGGCATCGATATCGCCAACCTCGTAAATGTACCCCTTCCAAAACTGTGCGTCTGGTTCGGGGATCACATGCAGGATGAAGAGTGTGCTCCCTTTGTTGCGGAGTGCCGCATCAACGGCGAAATCGAAAGCGAAATCCGCATTTTCGGAGAAATCCGTGCAAAACAGAATCTTACGGTAATGCCCGTAGCGCATACCCGACTCGTCCATCGCATCCTCCTTCCGGCGGTATCTCAATCACTTTTCTGAATCGATCACGAAAGCACGGATTCCATGCGGCGGCAGATCGCCAAGTAGTATTCCGCAGTCGCGAGCCCTCTCCAGAGGCATCTCGCCCTCGGGCGTGAGCAGCGACAACCGCCACGGACCGCGTTCGCCCAGCCACCTCTCAGGTGCTATTTGAAATGAGAACGTTTGGGGCGAACCGCTGGCATTCACTACGAATACAGCCATCCGGCCAGCGCCATCCCGCCACACGGTGCCCATTACTTCTGGAAGCCGTGCCGTGTGCGGTGTGTTTCGATTCCACACGAGCTTCGCTTCCTGCACAGCAGCCGACGGATGTACCTCGTCCACCAATTGACCATACACCAGAAAGTTCTTTGCAGCCAGGCGATAACGGCATAGTTCACACTGGAACTGCTGCTTTATTCGGTTAGCATCTTGCAAGATCCATGGATCATTCCACCCCAACTGACAGCCCCAAAGGAAATCGCGCGCCTGGGCCACACAGAAGGACTCTTCCGTGTCGCGTGCCGACTGCGGGCTGGCGAAGTAAATCGTGTAGCCTGAATAAACCGCAGGAAGCAAGGGCACGTCGCTTTCGCTGCGCGGGCTCCATGCGAGATAGGCGTCGACCGTGTCCATGTACGGCTCCGCTGTATTTTCTGTCGTCAGAGCAACCCCTGCCTTTGTAGCTTCTGCTCTAACGCCCGTAAGCAGGGTGCGGTAACCGTCCGCCCAGTAACGGCCCCCGCCGACCGGATGCCCGTGAGACGCATCATAGCACGCCGCGGGAGCTGCCGCGCCAATCTGATCGAGATAGATGGCGTTGACTCCGCATTCACCTATCAGTCGGTGGCAGACCTCTCTCACTTTCTGTTGCCAGAGTTTTGTGTAAGGACACATCGGCACCAAATTGCGCCCAGAGCCGTAAGTTTCGACGTAAATGTCGCCTGAAGGCTGTTTACATGCCGACATGCGAGCCCCTTTGAAACTCGGAATGTCTCGGTCCCACAATCTCGCGTTGATGTACGGCATCACGGTCTGTCCGCGCGCCACCAGTGCGTGCGTCGCGTCGGCCATGCCATCCAACGGCGGAAAGTACTCTGGATAACTGTTGTCGAACGGTATCCGATGCCAACAGTACCAGTGCACGCCAACCGAAACTCCTGCGAAGAGCCGCTCCGCTTCCTGCATGTTCCGAACAACGCCCTCCGGCTTGCCGTTCAGCAACATCCAGAAACCCAGATTCTGCAGATTCATTGGGCAGTCGGTTCGCTGGCGGATCGGGCCCTTGGCCGTCCACGCCTGCTGCAACGCCCATGTGCGGTAAAGCTTCGCCGCCTGCCACCAGTCGCCTTCGTACGCCGCGATCACCACCGGATAGTCTGGCGCACCGGCTGCGCCGGCAAGACCTGCATTCTCAGCCAGCAGACGGAATGTCACGTCCTGCTCACGCGACACGACCACGCGCTTGTCGCGAGCAGCACCGTCATGTGCCGCCAAGTAAAGCCCGGCTTCGCCCAACTGAAACGTCAGCATCTGTAGCGGACATTGGCCTGAGGGGTAATGCCCCTCGAAATGCCCCGTGTAATGCCGCATCAGCGAGCCGCCCCAGTTGCCGTGCGGTAGCAGCACATCCGCCGTGCCCGGTTTGGCCACGCTGCGTAACAGCGGATAGTCGGTCGACCACACGCCATAGTGTTTGCTGCGGTTTTCGACGCTCAGCCGCCACGCGCTTGATCCCATGCCCGGTTCGAGGCATACCTCGGCCCGAACATCCACGGCACCGGGTTCGCCGGGCAAATCCAAACCCTGCCAAAAAAAGGCCATACCGTCGCGAGTGCGCTCGGCGAAAACCCGAGCGGGCTTGCTCCGGTTGTCGAGCACCACCGACTCCTGTTTGCCGTCCAGCCCCATCGGCGTTTTGAACGCCATCAACCACAGACCTGCAGTTCCATCGCGAGCCCTCACGAAACGGCCGCCACCCGCCAGACGGTTTTCGATGCCGACGCAGTCGAACCCTTCATCCGCCCCCCCGAACGCGACACGCAGGGCGAGATTCCCGATCTCGTATGCGCCCCGCACCGGATCAGACTCCGCAGGTACCCACGCTTTTTTGTCTCTGAAAAACCGGATATCTGGCAGACGTTCCATGCCCATCCACTGCGAATACCACGCGCCGTCCTTGGCGGGTCCGAAATAGAGACCGCCCTCGAAAGCATGCGTGCGCCCTTCCCATGTCGTAGTGGCGCTACGCACGTAGTACACAAACTCATTCGAGGCGTCCCAACAAACCGAACCTTCGAAGCCAGTGCCACATGCGTTCGTTCCGTCCGACATCACAGCCCACTGTGTAGCAGACACCGCTTTGCTGGGTTCGCCTTTCAGCTGCATAACGTGCGTTTGTAACGGGTCTCCCGTCACAAAAGCAGAATAGTGGCGATCCGCACGCGTCAGGTGAAGAAAATGCAGTTCACGCCAGGCCCCGTCATCGCTCTTGGCGTACCTCGCTGAGACCTCCACTACCGGAGAGAACGCCGTGTAAGTGAAACGATAAATCGCACGGGGGTTCCCCGGCGTTTCGGCACTCTTCGTGCCATATCCCGTGCGTGTTTCAACTGTCACACGCAGAGGGCTTTTGAACACCACGCGAGATTCTGCGTCCACACAATCTTTGGCGCAGTATTGGGCAAGCCTGTCGCCCTGTGCCCGCACAATGCGGTCCAAAAAATAGAGGTGCGGATCACTGCAGCCGGATTGGACAAAGGTGATGTCGCGCGGAAATCCACCGCCACCATGAGTGGGCTGGTTCAGGCGGAAGTAACTGTTTTCTACAGCAATCGTCGTTCCATCGTCGGCACATACCAAATCGCTCGCCAAAACTGCCTCGACGCGTTTAGGCACCAAGGCGAACGTGCGAACTGCGTCCGGCGCGGTCTTGCCCGGCAGGAACCAGACCAGCTCAGGCGTTTCGCAACTCGCGTCGACAATGCAAGGAACAGCGACCGCCTTGCCACCGGTCGTCTCCGCGAGCGCATCTGTCTCGAACAGACGCTTCCATTCGCGCGTCACAGCGTGGTGCACAACCGCATCCCGGCGCTCAAACGAACCGTTGTGCACCTCCAGCGACCACTCCGCGCAGAACGCCTGCGCGGCCCACAACGCAAGCCACATTCCAAACCAGATGCCTTTCATGCCGATACCTCCACGCTCACGGACTTCCCGTCTGCGTGCTACACCGGTCCAATTACCGTACGCATATCCAAACCGATGTTTGATAATATACAGCATAAAAGCACTGATGGCGAGGTCGACTGCACTACGCGCTTGCTGTGATACCGGTCCTGACGTTATTATTACGAAAAAGGAAAACAGATATGTCTCGCATCTTGACCATCTTATTAGTCGCTCTCCCTTGCGCGGTTTCAACACCTTGTTCGTTCGCTGCGGAGCAAACTGAAACCCCAAAGTGTGACTCGACAGGTGTCTGTACAGAGGGCACCAACCTAACTGTTGCGACCGTTGGCAAGCACATCTGGGCGAACACCCGCCTCTACACTGATGTGCCCTTGCCTGAGGTGCAGAAATGGCTCACCGACAAGCCTGAACTGAAGGGTAAATTCCTCGTCATCGAGTTCTGGCGCACCTGGTGTGGGGCATGTAAGCGAATGACTCCACTGATGAACACGCTGCAAAAGAAGTATGGTTCGGAACTGGTTGTCATCGGCATCACCGGCGAAACAGAAGAAGCGGTCAAAGCTTACGCAGGTCCAAAGAAAGACTACTTTTTAGCCCTTGATCAGCCGCAGTCAGGCAATGGCAAGACTATAGCCCCTGAACTACAACCGGCTGTCAAGGAAGACTCGGCTGCCGCATCGGCCTTACCCGACCAAACGACAGGGACAGCAACGGACCGCCCTGGGCAGGGCCGGTATGAAGCCTCGTTCGGCGTCTGGGGCTGGCCTCACGTCATCATCCTGGAGCCCATATATCGCACCGTTGTCTGGGAAGGCTTCACGGGGCTCAAGGGCTACGAGTTGACCGAAGCCAAAGTTGCCAAGATGCTCGCCATCGGCCGTGCAATGAAAGAAGAGGCGGCGAAGAAGAAGTAGGTGGTCGCGGTTGACGTTTCCTGAAGCGCACAGCTTTCGGCCGACCCCTATGTGACTGAACGGCCTTCTATTCCGTCACGTCGGCGAGTCCAATGTCGATGCCTTGTCCGCCTGTCTTTTGATGGCAGTGAGCGGCGATCAGGATTTTCGCGCCAGGTTTCATCGCGGCACGCGCCTCGCGTGAGACTTCGAGCGGCACAAAAGCGGTTGTGTACCCGCTTTCCTGTGCGGCGGGAATTCCGTTCACGTAGATTTCAACGTCTTCGTCGTGATAGGCAACGAACGCAAGCTGCGGATGCGCTCCGTCCGGCAGCGTGATTTCGCGGCGCAGCCAGATATCATCGGTTTTCCACAGCGTGTGTTGAACAAATCCAGGCGGACGGGTTCCAAAACCGGCCGGCCCTTCCTTCCAGCCCTTGGCGTCAAAACTGGGTTTTATCCAGCTGTCCGCAGGTTTTTCCATCGTATAGCGCCACGTTTGTTCGGAAGGAACAATGACGCTAATTTTAGGTGGCACCGGCAGAGGCGACCAGTTGACAGGGTTCATCTGATCGCGAGAGGCCCATTTTTTCCACATGTTTCGGTCCGACAGTAACTTGATGAAAAATCCGCCAACGACAGGTCGTGCGTGCATTCCCCCGCTTTTCACATTGTCCGTCACATACGAATCGGCTATCGGATCCCGCGCAGTGGTTTCGTTCAGGTAATCGTAAATCGGGGCAACAAGGGTCTCGAAATCGGTCTGACTTTCAGCGAGCGTCGCGCTCCAGACTGACCAATCCGTTTTGGTCAGGTGCGTACGCGAATCCAAGGGTACGCCATAGCGCAACATCACGCTCTTGTAATGTGCGACTTCCTTTTGTGCAACGGATGGCGGAAAAATGTTGAGGCCAAGAAGACGGTCCCACACGAGATTGTATTTCTGGCTCCAGGTTCCCGGCTTATCGAACGCCAGTCGGTAATGATCGCCTTCAGCAGCAACCTTCATCCAGTGCTCCGCATCGGTTTTCGCGAGGTCTAAATATTTCTTTGCCGTTACCTTGTCACAGCGCATCTGGCAAAGGTCGCCATAGGTGGCCAACCCGAGGATCGCCTTCACCGACAGGTTCGAGTTGTGCGCGAGATGCCCCATGAAATCGTCAGTGCAGAGCTGGTTTTCCGGGTCAAGGCCGTATTTTTCGAGGTACTCGGCCCACTGCGTGAGTTGCGGCCACCAAGGCGCAACGAAGTCCGCATTGCCTTCCGCTTGTGCGATCGCGTCACAGAGAATCAGCATGTTTCCGCTTTCCTCAACGGCCATGGCCTCGCCGCCGTCGTCGCGGCCGAAGACTAGCGGATACGTCCCGAGATCGTGCGGCGCGTTCGGAAATCTCCAGTGAGGCGAGGCGGCATACATCAACACGTGAACCAGCGAGGCTTTCGCGAGAGACGGGCTGAGGAGAATCCAAATCGGATCCATCGGAAAGAAAACATCCACGGTCGCAATGTCGCCATTACTGGTATTTTCCTTCGTAAAGAATAACGGCTGCTTGTTCGCATCAGCGGCGAGACCGTTGGCAGAGACGCATTCGCGGTAGGCCAAGGAGGTGATCTTTGCATACTTTTCTCCGCCGATCCGAATCATATCTGCCATGAGTTCTTCGTCGAACGCCGAACAGCGAGCGAGCACTTTCGGAAAATCCTGCGCAGCCTTCTGCAACAGTTCCGTGATCTTGACACCGTTGCGCGCCCAGTACGGCAGAAGTTTTTTTCCGAAATATTTGACAGCGAAGAGTTCATCATAGGCAACGATGACTTGCCGTTGCACGGTTTCTCCTCTGATGTTTCCGAGGTCAAAGGCGAACGCCAGAACCGGCTGTGCGTCGTTCACCGCGCGCGGCATCCGCTTGTCATCTTCTGCAGGGAGAACGCCCGTTTCGACGAAACAGTTTTCAAGAACGTCGTTCGCGCCGATTGCCGACTTCGCCCGCGCTTGCTGAGCCGCGACATAGGCGTACCCCCAGTTGATACGATGATCGTCTCCGCACGATCCGAGAATGGGCTGAGCCTTTGTGCCCACACGCAACGCGGTCAAATCGCCAGCCGCTGTCCGAGACCAGTCGACGACTTCATCGGTTTTATTGACCGCAAGTTGCGAACTGGTGCTGTCGTAGATCGCAACTTTGTGCTCCGAGCCATCAACAGCGCGAATGTCCCACGTGATGTAGCTCAGCGGCCATGAATAAACATCGAGGTCATCTGGAAGCGCCGGCTCAAGGAATGTCATTGTTACGTGAACGCCGGCATCCTCGAATTCGCAGATGCTGCGCGTTGGCAGAACCCTGGTAGACGTCTGCGTGAACGGCGGCAGATTTTTCGGCTCACCTCCCATGAGCCGGTATGCCTTGCCGTCAATGCGGATCAAGCTCACAAGCGAATGCTCGCGCCGCGTCCAATGTTTTGTGTTCTCGTCATTCAAATGGTCGGCATCCGACCAAATGCTCAAAAACGGATTATAGGTGACCAGCGGAACAGAGGGCGGCCGAAAATCAGCCACGGCCGTTTGTGACTTCAAAAAAACAGCGGCTATCAGTGACACAACAAACAGCGAGATTGTTTTTGTCAGTTTGACTCGCCTGTTCTGTGGATTCAAACTCGACATACGCTGATACCTTTTGGATGTGATGACATGGTTTCAGACTTCGGGCAAGGGACGATCAACTACCGCCTTGCCGCTTGTTATGACAAGAAAACGCATCAACCCGCTCAGTGCAGCGGTTCCCTGCACCTACAGCACCTTCGTCAACGCCTGCAGGCCGCACTTTTTCACCCTTTAGAACGGGCGTAAAATCACTTGCCGCACACATGCTTCAGCCAAGCTTCCGCCAGCGATGGCCAGGTGTCCGTTGTTTTGCCGTGTTTACGCAGACCGTACCCGTGTCCACCGTTGGGGAACAGGTGCATCTCGGCAGGAACCTTGGCTGCTTTGAGAGCGATAAAGTAAGCCAGACTGCTATCGACATACGGCCCGTCATCCTCGGCCTGAATCAAAAAAGTCGGCGGCACATTAGCCGTCACCGGCAGTTCCGGCGACATCTTGTACCCGTCCGCAAACAGATAAGCCGGATAGATAATGAGTGCGAAATCGGGACGGCTCGGCTGCGTGTCCGCCTCATCGACGGGCTCGTAAAAGCGCTTCTCGAAGTTTGTGCTGGTGCGCACGGAGAGATGCGCGCCTGCCGAAAAACCGATGACACCTAGACTTTTCGGATCGATATTGAACGCCTGCGCCTTGGAGCGGATGAGTCCCATCGCCCGCTGGGCGTCGCAGAATGCGGCGTCTCGATTTTTCGGCACGCGGTACTTCAGGACAAAGGCCGAGATTCCCTGTCCGTTCAGCCACTCAGCCACTTCGGTGCCTTCGTGGTTCCACGCGAGAATGCCGTATCCGCCGCCGGGGCAGATCATCACGGCGGAATTAGGTTTGCCCGTGTCCTTCGCGAGAAACACGGTCAGGCTTGGCACATTCACGTCCGTCAGGCGGACGATGTCGTCCTTCGACGGGTTCACCTTTTCTGGCGCATCACTCGTCTTGAGCGGAATCTTACCCGCCGGCCAAAGAGGAATCACCTGTTGCTCCGCATAGGTCACAGCCATCATCCCGCACACCACCATCAGGCTCGTCAAGCACACGTTCATCGTCATTTCAAGGTCCTTTCAACTGTTGCACAAAACACTCAGGTTTCCGGCCAGCGTTGCACGGCCATTTCGCGCAGTTTGTACTTCTGGATTTTCTGGCTTGCCGTCATCGGATAGGAGTCAACGAAGCAGACATACTTGGGAATCTTGAACCAGGCAATTCGGTTGCGGCAAAAGTCTTCAACGTCTTGCTCTGTGATCTCGGAGCCCGGCATACGGATGATGAATGCTGCGGGCTGCTCGCCATATTTCTTGTTGGGCACGCCGACCACTTGCACATCCTGCACGCCTGGCATGTGGCCAATGAAATCCTCGACCTCCTTAGGTGAGATATTCTCGCCGCCGCGGATGATCAAATCTTTGAGGCGTCCGGTGATATAGTAGTACCCGTCTTCGTCCATCTTCCCGATGTCGCCGGAATGCAGCCAACCGTTCAGATCGATGCAGGCCGCTGTCTGTTCGGGCATCTTATAGTAGCCGGTCATCGTGTTGTAGCCTCGGCAACAGATCTCTCCGGGTTCATTGAGCGCACAGATCGCGCCCGTGTCAGGGTTGATGATAGCCACCTCGATGCCGGGCAGCGCCTGCCCGATCGACGTGCACTTGCGTTCGATGCTGGTCTCGAAATAGCGCGTCTGCGTCATCACCGGTCCGGACTCGGTCAATCCGTATGGGATCGTCACTTCGCGCATGTTCATCTGGCCCACGCACTGCTGCATGCGCTTGACGGGGCAAGTCGTCCCCGACATGATGCCGGTGCGTAGCGACGAGAAATTGAATTTGCTGAAGAGCGGATGATCAAGCATTGCGATGTACATCGTCGGCACACCGTAGACCGCTGTGCACCGCTCTTTCTCAACCGACATCATGACGTTCACCGCGTCGTATTTCTCCACCAACACCATGGTGGCCCCATGGTTGATGCAAGCCATCACCCCCAGCACACAACCGAAACAGTGGAAAAGCGGCACCGGAATGCACACGCGATCAGCCGCCGACATATTTTGACACGCGCCAATCCAGAAGCCGTCATTTGCAATGTTCGAGTGCGTGAGTTGCACGCCCTTAGGAAAACCGGTCGTGCCGGAGGTGTACTGCATGTTCACTACATCGTGACAGGTGAACTCTCTCTGCCGCGCTTCGTACGCCCCATGCGGTGTCTGCACCGATAGCGCCAGCAACTCGTTGATCGAAAACATGCCGCGGTGCTTTTCCGGCCCCAAGAAGAACACGCGCTTCAAGAAGGGATAACGGGCCGACTTCAATGCGCCTCGCGGTTGCTCTTTCAGCTCCGGGATCAGATCGTAAATCGTCTGCACATAGTCGGTGTCGCGGAACCCGTTGATCAAAAAGAGGTTCTCCGTGTCCGACTGCTTGAGCGCGAAATCAATTTCCGCACTCTTGTAGCTGGTGTTCAACGGCAACAGCACGGCGCCGATCTTTGCGACCGCAAACATCAAAGGAATCCAGTGCGGCACGTTGGTCGCCCACAGTCCGACCTTCTCTCCGCGTTGCACTCCCAGCGCCATCAGACCGCAAGCGAGTCGGTCCACCTCGATGCCGAATTCGTACCACGTCAGTCGGAAATCGCGGTCAGCGTACACCAACGCGTCCTGCGGTCCGCAGCGCGCGACCGTTTGATCTAGCAACTGACCCAAGGTGTAGTCACGAGTGACCGGAATATTGTTCCAAGGCAACCCGCGTGACACAGCCTGCTTGTAAGGCGACTGACAGGGTGCCGTGTTAAGCGGATCCGTCAGTTTGAACAGCGGTATTTCCATAAGCTCGCGCCCTGTCACAGCGGCATGCAGATAACCGCATAAATGGCCGCAGGCTGAGCGCCTGAAGCTTTGACGAGATGCTGGACGACCGAGTTATAATAGGCAGAATCGCCGGGCATAAGCACCTGCGTCACCCCGCCGTAAACCAGTTCGACAGCGCCTGAGACCACAACGATAAACTCTTCGCCCTCATGAGACGACAGCGGCGCAGTCGCATCTGCCGCAATATCGATATAGAACGGCTCCATATGGCGGTCTGTTTTTCCGCGACCTAAAGGACAATAGCTGAAACCTCCGGCTGTACAGGCTTTATGCGTGGCTTGCTCACCGGTACGCGCGTCAGCCCGAACAATCACAGGATCAGGTTGATACTGATCGTCCATAAAGGTGCCGAGCCGCTGCCCCAACGCGCGGGACAGCTTAACCAGCACACCCAGCGCGGGATAGACGTCACCCGCCTCGACAGCGGCGATCACGCTTTCACCGACACCCGATTTCTCCGACAGTTCCACCACCGTCATTTGCAAACGCCCACGGTAAGTCCGTATGCGTTCCGCCACTTTACATCCATCGGCCATACACGTTTCCCGCTTTTTACTTGGCTCCGAACCTGTATTCCGTCACCGTCTTGTAAACCGCGCCCGGACGCAGAATCGTGGACGGGAAGTTGGGCTGGTTCGGAGAGTCGGGCGAGTGCTGGGTTTCCAGCGCAAGACCGCCGCGATAGCAGAGATTCCTTCCTTGTTTTCCAGGAACTTTGTCGGTCAGGAAGTTTCCGCAATAAAACTGGATGGCAGGTTCGGTGGTCCACACCTCCATATAACGCCCCGTGCTTTTCTCATAGAGGGCGGCTGCCGGCGCAAGTTTCCCGCTCTGGCTGTTGAGCACCCAGTTGTGGTCGTACCCGCCTCCGAACCGGAGCTGCTCATTGTCGGCATTGATGCGCGCGCCGATGACCCACGGCAGCGTGAAGTCGAACGGCGTTCCCTTCACTGGCACGGTCTGTCCGGTCGGGATCAAGCCTTTGTTGACCGGCGTCATACGGTCAGCGAAAAGCGTCAGCTCATGATCAAGAATGGTGCCTTCTGCCTCACCCTTGAAGTTGAAGTAGAGATGTTGCGTCATATTCACAGGCGTGGCCTTGTCTGTCAAGGCTTCGTACTCGATGCGCCAAACATTTTCGGGCGTCAGCCAGTAACAGACTGTCACCTGCAGATTTCCCGGATACCCCTGGTCGCCATCGGGACTGGTCATGGTCAGCTTGACGCCGACGTTTTTGCCCTCTGACAGCGGCTCACTGTGCCACACATAGGCGTCGAAACCCTTGGTGCCGCCGTGCAACGAGCAGGCCATACCACCGGGCGCGTTATTGGTCGGCAGGGTATAGGTCTGGCCATCCAGCGTGAAGTGTCCGTTGGCAATCCGGTTTCCGTAGCGCCCGATCAACGAGCCGAAGTACGGATCCTGAGTCTCATATCCGCCAACATTGTTGAAGCCCAGCGTGATGTCTGTTAACTTCCCCTTGCGGTCTGGGGTGAACAGCCTAACAACTTTGCCACCGTAATCGATCACGTCCATCACCACGCCGCCCGCGCCGGTCAGCGTGTACTGATGCACCAGTTGCCCGTCCTTTGTTTTGCCGAAAGGTTTCATCACCACTGAAGGTTCGACAGCACCACTCATCTTCGCACCCACTCCTTTGTTAGAACAACTGTTGGAAGAACAGCCTGAAACAACCCCTGCTGCGATACACGCAACCGTTAAGCCCTGCAACATCGATCTCATTGACTTGCTCCTTCCGGTGTAGCGACACTCGTCGACCACCGTTCACGAATCACTTCTTGCCGATCGCATACGCAGCAATTCCCTTGCCGCGACGCAAGTACAGCACACCGTCCGCAACAACCGGGGACGACCAGTGCTCACCGTTTCCGTATTCAATTCTGAACGAAGAAATCACCTTATAACTGTCCGGCTTCACATCGACCAGCATCACTTTGCCGCCATTCACATCATACGTGATCATCCCCGCCGGAGTGATGCAGAACGAGGTTTTTTTGGCGCCTTCAATGTCGTATACGACTTTGCCGGTGGCGGGATCGAAACAGGAAAGCTTTCCTCCCCCGGAGGAAAATATCCTTCCCTGATAGAACGCAACGCCTTGGAAGTGATTGTCTGAACCTTTGTCCGACCACACGAGCTTTGCCACATCTCCAGACACTTCGACCATTTCAGATCCAAAGCCATACCCAGAGGAAATGAACAGGCGATCCGGCGCGCACAGGACAGGCGTGTTAGGGTGCACGGCATACTTGTTACGGTGAGGATGCTTCCAGAGTGGGGCGCCATTTTCGGCATCGACGCCGACCAGATGGTCCTCCAACATCGTGACCACCTGCCGTTTGCCATTGATGGTCAGCAAGGCCGGCGAACAATATGCGCTGCGCTCACTCAGCCCTTTGCTTTTCCAGAGCACATCGCCGGATTTAGCGTCCAAGGCAACAATCGAGGCATCCAGCCCGCCGGGCTGGCAAATCACCTTGCCATCGTAGATCAGCGGATTGTCGGCGATTCCCCACGTGATATTGCGCCCGCCGAACTTGGCATGGGCATCCACGCTCCACACCACTTTGCCACCTTTGCCGTCAACGCAGACAACATGCCCTTGCCCACTGATGACATAGACGAGTCCGCCGACAACGGTTGGCGAGGTGCGAGCGAACTCGTAACTGGCTCCCCACTCCGGACCGTACTCCGTCTGCCAGCGGATCGCGCCGGTTTTGGGATCAAGCGCATACAGGTTGCCGACCCGGCTCTTTTTGTCACCTGTGCTGCCGGTGATGAAGATCGCTCCGTTGACCACGACAGGCTCAGAGAACCCCTCTGAGGGTAACTCGGCTTTCCAGAGCTGCTGCGGACCGCTCTCTGGCCAACTCGCCAAGAGCGACTCGCCCGTCACAATGAGATCTCGGTTACTGCCACGCCACTGGGGCCAATCGCCCGCCTGCGCTACCAAACTGAAACACCCACAACTCACAAGTGCGAACCAAATACCGCGCATAGACATTCCCCTTATGCAATAAACACATGAATCTACATGCGCCGTATTTTATTGAATCTCCCTTCAGATACCAAGCCGAATTTCGTTGTTTACGTGTCCGGGTGCCGTGGTCTAAGATTGAACTCAATGAGGTGTGCGTTCACTAGAGCGCTCGTCACATGCGTTGCGCTGATCGCATGGTGGTGCAGAGCCGCAGCAGCGGACGGTCTTTCCCGTACCGTTCCGTTTCCTGTGCCCGAAATCAGCCTCACCCAAGAGGGCCTGACTCGCGTCACTTTACCGGATTGTGTACCCGATTTTCAATCTTCCCGCCCAGTACTCCCTGTAACAGGCGTTTCGTTTGAACTTCCCGGTGGCAGCGAAGTCGCCGAGGTCACCCTGACACCTGGCGCTGTTCGCGAGATTCCCCTCACGGCCCCCATCGAATGGGGCCAGCCACCTCGTCAACCGTTCGAGGCACCTCGACCGGCAGTGGCCGCCGATCCCGAAATCTACGGTGGCACACAACCTTACCCCAACTACGCGCAACCCGTTTGGCGGCTCGATCCCACGCACAGCAGCAAGCTGCTCTCTGTGCAAGTCCATCCGGTGCGTTTTGACCCGGCACGCGACGTTCTTCTTGTCGCCGATTCAATGACTGTCACGGTTGCGCTCAAGCAGCAACAACAACCCGCCCCTGTGAAGCGCGTTTCACTCGCTTCAACGGCGACTTCGCCCCTCGAATCGACAGGTCCTTTTACCTATGTTGTCATATCCACTTCCAACCTGATCAACAACACGGCCGGGCCTTGGAATCTGCAAGCCTTGTGTGCCGCACGTGCACGCGCCGGCTTCATTCCAAAGATGGTTTCCACCGAATGGATTCAGGCGAATTATGGGGGCACGAACCAAACCCTCCGCATACGCGCCTTCGTTCAAGATGCTTACGCGAAATGGGGAGTCAGGTACCTTCTTCTCGCTGGGACCTTCGATCTCCTGCCCGTCCAAAAACTGCATGTCGCCTTCAGAGACATTTATCTAGACCTCGTCACGGATATCCCTGCTGATGCCCTCTACTATGGTTGCATGGACGGCTCTTTCGACAACAACGGAAACGGACTTTATGGCGAGCCGAACGATGGTGCGGGCGGCGGCGATATCGACCTCACAGCCGAAGTGATGGTTGGCCGTTTCCCCGTCGCTAACGCCACTGAGCTTTCCAACATGATCCGCAAAACGCTGCGATATGAGCGTGCGACCGCTTCGGATCTCCGCCCCATTGTCCATGCAGCCGAAAAGATGGATCTGGGTTCGCTGGTATACGCCACCGGCTTTATGGAGCAACTCCGCAATGGCGCCACGTCCGACGGGCTCACCTCGCTCGGCTTCAAGAACTCCCCATATTCAGAAACCTTCGACACCGACCGAACCTTCTACGACTCCGATGCCGCCTTATGGACCGGAAGCAACGCCCTTTCCTTCCTGAATCAGAATTTCAGCTGTCTCAACCATATCGGCCATGGAAGCTCAAAAACGTGCATGAAGATCTCGCTCGCACAAACGTCTAGCCAGAATGCGCTGCAGGCCTTCACCAACACCATGCCCTACTTCGTCTATTCTCAGGCCTGCAGTTGCGGCGCGTTCGACACCTCAGACTGTTTCGCAGAGCAAATCGTCACTGTCAGCAACGCCGCTTTTGCCGCCATCATGAACGCACGTGACGGCTGGGAATACCCCAACGTGGTCGGAGGCTATTCCCACCGATTCCACCGCTGTTTCTGGGACGTGGCTCTCCGCGGCAACGCCACTCGCTTCGGCGAGATCAACGAAGCCTCCCGCCGCATGAGCATCTACCTGCTCACCAATTACTCGGCCAACTATTGGCGCTGGGTCTATTATGAGCTCAACCTCTTCGGCGACCCTGCGACGCCGTTCGCGGCAGCCGTCAACACCGTGCCACCCGCGATCACGCACGTTCCGCTCGTCAACACCTATGACACACAAAACACCTACCGCGTCACCTGCACGCTAGAACCCATCGGCATCTTCGACCCAGATGCTATCACACTTGTCTGGCACACGGACCGCGAATCAGGAATTGTCCATACTCAGTGTATGGCGCAGGTCTCCGGCAACCTTTTCGAAGCGTTCATCGCGCCGCAGCAGGCAAACACCCGCATTGGCTACGCCATCCACGCGCTGAACCACGCAGGCTGCGAGGCCCGTAGTCCCGCGAACAGCGACAACGCCTTTTATGTCACAGACCGACTCGCTCTCAATATCCTAGGGTCGCCTACGGGATACGGCCAGCCATCACCCGACTACGGTTCGTATTCGTTTGCATCCGGACTCGTCGCCACCGCCTCGGCGCCGGCCATTGTCTCCCTCAGCGACGACACACGCGTCTCCAACAGCGGTTTCGTCGGTACGGGAAGTGCTCCGCAGAATGGAACAAACCAGACGGTCACATTCCAGATAGACACCTCATCCTTTCTGGTGTGGATGTGGCAGCGCGAATACCGTCTTTTGGTCAGTACTGATGTCGGTGAACAACCCATCCAGACTAACTGGGTGGCCGCAGGAAGTTCCGCTTCAGTTCCTGACGCCAAAGAAACCATTACGCTTTCGAACGGCACCGTGTTCGCTTTTGCCGAATGGCACCTCGACGGTGTACGCACGCCTGCCACACCGAAGCGCAGCGGACCTTTCTACGGTTCCCTCGCCATGAACATGCCCCATCTGCTTCAGGCACATTACCTGCCCATCGACCTTGATGCCGACACCAACAGCATTCCCGACTGGTGGGAGTTCCAATACTATGGCGCCAACGGCCATGACTCCAGATCCGACGATGACGGTGACGGCTACACCTTGCTTGAAGAGTACCAAGACCGCACCGACCCGCTCAATGCCGCAATCGTTCCCGCACCGCCGTATATTGCCTTAGCTCCTCTCGATGAGACACAGGCACACCCAGGGCCCTTCATCATCCGAGCCACAATCACCGACACCTACAGGGTCAGTGGCGCCACCGTGCACTGGCACCGCAAAACCGAGCCGTGGCAAAATACGCCCATGCAGGCCACGTCCAACAACCTGTTCGAGGCACCGATCGGCGACATCTCCGCCACCGGCGACGACTTCGAGTATCAAGTCATCGCCTCCGACCCGTCCGGCCGCATCAGCCAGACCGATGTCTTTTTCCTCTTCCTGTGCTACTCGGTTGCCGACACTTCCAGGTTCCACGACCTCTCGTTTGTGGCGCTCCCCACCCAGAGCATCGTCTCCGCATACATGAACCTTTTCAACACAGGTAATTCCGACCTCGTGTGGACCATGCGCTTCGCGCGCGTTGAGAGCATTGTCGACCCCGCTTTGCCCTGCTGGAATCGCATTTCTCTCGGCCAGGCGTGGGAAGTCTCCACCAACCGTTTTACCTCCGCGTCCTACGCGCTCCACAGCCGACTTGTCTCCAATAGCGCGGTTACCGCTCCTGTGCGTGCGACCATCACCATGCCCCCTCTCCTCATCGGCCCAAATGCGACACTTTCCTTCAAGTATTGGATACACTCCGAACCCTACCAAAGCACCACGCGCGCATTTGACGGCGGCATCGTGGAGTTTTCGAAAGACAACGGCATCACCTTCGCGCAGCTCAAAGGTCCCTACACCCACACCATCTACGGCTGGGATGCCTCTCCGTGGACGAACGGCACACCTTGTTTTGCAGGTTACGGAACCGAAGGCTGGCGCACCGCCACGTTTGATTTCACGAAGGAGTATCCGGAAGAAAACGGATTCCAAGGCCGCAATTTAGTCTTCCGTTTCCATTACGGCGCCGACAACAACGTCGATAACGAGGGATGGTACGTTGACGACGTCACCGTCATGCCGCTCGAGTATCAGAACGGTTTCTCACACAATATCGAATCAACATACAACTACACAATCGCCGCCGGCAACTACAAGCGCATCCTCTGGTACAACCAACCCAATACGATGACTGTGCGCGATGATAATCTGACCGTCTTTATTTTCAGCAACGACCCCGTGAACCCTGTCTACAGTTTCTTCTGGGGTGTAAAAATTCGCGACTATCCGTTTCTGCCCAATCTCTCTGCTGTGCAATCCTCCGCCGGTGACGGACGCGTCCGACTCACAACAGGTATCGCCGACCAAGATGGCGAGCCAGTCAACATCGGTGTGGACTGGTCGTCGGATAACGGCAAGACCTGGCTTCCCACCGCTCTCACCAATGTTCTCTCTGCAACTGGCACCGTCGCCTTCGCCACGGCAAATGGCATGCTCACTAACCTGCTAACAGCCTCTGGCGGTACGCATATAACCAACCAGCTCAGCGCCATATGGGAGTCTCGCGCCGTTGCACTGCCCATCGCCGTCTGCACACAGACGCTCTTCCGCCTCACAGCCACCAATGGCTACTTCGGCAAAAGCTATGTAACGCCGCGCTTCACCGTAGACAACGTGCCGCCTATGTTTCTTGCCGGCGCGCTCACCCTTTCCCCGCTCAGTTCGATCGGCCTTTACGCTGTTACCACCAACCTGCTCAACCTCGCCTGGCCCGCGGCAACCGATGCGCCTTCCACCGGCGCAATCACCTACCGATTGGCTGATCTTTCGGCGGCCACGAACATCGTATCCCAGACAAACGCGACCCTCTCAGTGTCCAACCGGCTAGATCGCACGCACACCTATAGCGTCACCGCGTATGACCCGGCTGGCAATGCCAGCGAAGCGCTTTCTGTCACAATGCTTGTTCTCGACGCCTGTGGCGACTATGACCACGACGGCTTGACTACCGCCGCCGAAGAAATCGCTGGCACTTTGGCAACGGATGCGCATGACCGCTTCACGGTCGCCATAAGTCCGCTTGTCGGTAAAGCAGGCCTTCTTTCTCTCTCGTGGCCAAGCGTTGCCGGACGCCTTTACACAGTTGAGGCCACAGCTACACTCCTGCCGCCCGCATGGCACTCCCTTCCAAGCTGCACCGATATCCCCGGCACCGGTGCGACACTCAATCTCCACTTATTCAACAACCAAGAATCTCAGTTCTTCCGCCTCCGCGTGCGAAAAGAGTAACCATGGTGAACATCCGTTCTTTTTCAGCTCCTGTGCCTCTCCGCGCAGCAGTCTCGGTTTTCGTTTTCTTGCTCATTGGCTGCCGCCCAGCCCAAGAACCTCTGCGCGTCCAGTGGCTCACAATGGGCACTGTCGCTGCCGTGCAGTGCACAAACCATGCGGATGCTCCTCAGGCGCGCGATATCTCCCAGACCGCCTTCGACGACCTCGACCGCGAACTCTCCGCTTGGAAGGACGAGAGTGTCCTGATGGCAGTCAATCGCGCCGCCGGAACCGCTGAACCGGTTCCGGTTTCCAGCTCCTTCGATTTCGTTCTGAGATTCGCATTGACCGTCTGTAAAGAGAGTGACGGCGCATTTAACCCGCTCATCGGCCCTGTCATGCGGGTTTGGGGATTCAACGGTGCGGCCTCACGTCAAACGCTGCCTGACGCCGCTGAACTGCGTGCCGCTGCAGCGCTCGCCGACTGGCGATCGATCGAATTCGTCGCACGCACCAACGGAGCCGCTTTGCGCCTTCCAAAGCCGGGTATGCAACTCGATCTCGGCGCGATCGCAAAAGGCTACGCCGTGGATGTTGCATGGGAGCGTCTTAAAGCAGCTGGACATAAGAACCTGCTCATCGATCTGGGCGGGAATCTGCGAGTGATCGGCGAAGCGGCTTCCGGTCGGGGCGGCTGGCGCACAGGCGTCCGCAACCCGTTCGAGGCGGGCGACCTCATCGGCAAGTTTCTGATGCGCGACGGCGAAGCGGTCGCCACCTCAGGCAACTACGAACGCTTCGTCGAAATCGAAGGTGTCCGCTATGCACACATCATGGACCCGCGCACAGGCATGCCCGTCACTGGCATGGCGGGCACCACGGTGGTCGCACCCACCGCTGTGCTGGCCGATGCGCTCTCCACCACCCTTTTCATTCTCGGTCCTCAGCGAGGCACGGAACTGCTCCGTAGCCATCCCGGCTGCGACGCGCTGTGGATACCCGACACACCGACCAATCTGACCGTCTACGCGACGGCAGGCATGGCGAAGCGACTCACACCCATCGGCAAAACCCCTTACCTACTCAAGGTCGTTTCTTCCGGGGCATCCGATCACTCTCGACCCTAACGTCTTCTCCGGACCAAAAGCCCATCAAGGAGTTCTATGCGTTTCATCCGTTTTCTCTCCGATTCTTCTACGCCTCTCACTGGCATCTTCCACCCCGATGGCAGCGCTGAACCCATCGACGGCGATCTCTTCCGCGCGTGGCAGCCTTCGGGTCGCCGTGTCGGCGTGACCAAGCTGCTCGCGCCGCTCCACCCGCCAGTGATCCTCGCCATCGGGCTCAACTTCCGCGAACACGCCCTTGAGACTAAACAGCCCATCCCCGAGTTCCCGGTTCTTTTTATGAAAAGCCCGTGGGTCACACAGAACCCCGGCGACCCGATCCTGATCCCCACGCACCTCGCCAGCACAAAGGTTGACTACGAGGCCGAACTTGTTGTGATCCTCGGCAGAGCCTGTAAGAACGCTACGCGTGAGAACGCGTTGGACTACGTGTTCGGCTACACCTGCGGCAATGACGTCACTGCACGCGACTGGCAGAAGAGCTTCGGCGGCAACCAGTGGTGCCGCGGCAAGTCATTCGACACCTTCGCGCCGCTCGGCCCCTGCATCGTCACCAAAGACGAAATCCCCGATCCTCAGGCTCTCACATTGCGCGCACGTGTGAATGGCGAACTGCGCCAATGCTCCAGCACCTCTGATCACATCTTCAGTGTGGCTGATTTGATCGTCTTCCTGAGCGGCAGCACAACACTGCCCGCAGGCACGGCGATCTTCACTGGAACACCGTCTGGAGCAGGGTTCGCCCGCACGCCGCCCGTCTACCTCGCCCCCGGCGACACCGTCACCATCTCCATCGACAGCATCGGTGAACTCACCAACCCTGTCGCGCTTGAGGCCTAGGTTTTTTAGCCAACACCGAACACGGCTAGGCGGCGGATCTTCGGAAGCGCCACGGCCTTGGTCGCCCGGAAACGGACCTTGCCCACTTCGGTGCGATTGAATTGTTGAATCCGTTTGTGCCCGACCGACATCCCGCCGCAAAGATTTTGCCACGCGCTACCGGGCACAAGGCCTTCGATTTCATAGGCCCGCACGCGCTCGCCATATGCAGTGTCTTCCATCACCACAACGTGATCGATCTGCGCAGGCTGTTTCAACACAAGCTCCACTGTCTCGCCTTCGCCGTGTGTCTCGGCAACGGGCGAATCAAAGCGACGGCGGATCTCTTTGCCGAAATTGGCATAGTGTGGCACAATCGACTCAGGAATCAACCCCGTTGTGTCAGGCGTCGAGTTAAGGATTAAATTGCAGTTGTGTCCAACCGACCGGTAGTACATGTCCATCAACTTGGAGAGCGTCTTCTGCTGGAGTTCGTCACTGGGCTTTTCAAGCGTGGTCCGTCCTTTCCAGAACCAGTCGTGCCCCGGCAGCGGAACATCGCATTCGCCAGGATTCCAGATCGTGCCGTCTGGGTCACCGGCACCGGAGTCGTTCAGTCTCTTGACCGTGTTCCAGCACGGATATTTCGCCACACCGTTTTCGTTTCCGATCCACCGGATACCACCAGGCGCGGGACTTTGGAACACGATCGCATTGGGCTGATGCCGCTTCAGAATGGGATACAGATCGGGGCCGCCCTGTTCTACCGGCAACACGCCGCCATCGAACCAGATCTCGGTCAGGTCGCCATACTTTGACCAGAGTTCTGCCAGCATCGTCTCGCAGGCCCTGTTGTAGTCTTTCTGCCGCAGGGCACCCCACTTGATGACGCCGGGATTGTCTACGCCCCACCATGCGTTGCACGACACGCTCGCATACAGGCCAGGCTTGATGCCGTATTTCTTGCACGACGCGATGAAGTCCCTAACCACATCGCCGGTGCCGCCTCGCCATGCGGTCTGCCTGACACCGTAAGGATACGCGTCGCTCTGCCATGACAGAAAACCTGTGCAATGTTTGGCGACGAACACCGCATACTTGGCCCCCATCGACTGGGCAACCTCCAGCCACTGATCGGTGTTCAGCTTGTCAGGGTTGTAGGTGTTCACATCGGCGGGCGCGCGCGGCTTCATCTGCCCAGTGAAGGTCACCATGTCGAAATGGACAAACAACCCCAGTTCCAAGTCTTGCCATGCGCGTTGCTGTGGCGAAGGTCGTGCCACACCGTTCTCTATGCCAGCCGGTGTTTGACCCAACATCTGCACAGGACTCATTGCCGTCCCCACCGCTCCAACCGCAAGTGACTCACAGAATGCTCTTCGAGTTGTATTCATCTCGTCCTTTCGACCCCGTGACCCAAACACAAACGATCCGTCTCACATTCACTCCGGCTGAGCTTCTGGATAGAAAAGCAAGTTCAAGAAGATCGGCAAACCATATGGCGCTTCCCTCCAGAAGCATCACCCGCAACAACGACAATCGCTTGCACCCATACCGCCACTCCGCTTCACAAGAAGGTCGGAACTGGCCAATTGACAGTCCCCATCAGCGAACAGGCCTGTGGCCTCCAAACCTAATGTCGGTTAATGTAACATATGACAATGTCCGACATCAAATTCGTTCATGAAAATGAAATGGGGCCGCCACAAGTGACGCCTCATCTGACCTGCGAGTTCAAGCATGTCAATCAAGACCTTGTATTCATAAAATGTAGTTATATGATTCATTAAATGTCTGTCTGTTTAATTAAAATGAAATAGCAAAGTCATAAAATATTTGGCTGCAAATAAATGCGAAAACGACTTTGTTTTGGCGCAATCCCTGCTTTAAAGATTAGCCGACAATGGAAACCTTTCAAGGAGCATGGCATGAATACGAGTTTCAAATGGCTGAATAGTGCGCAGTTCATCGGGGCATTTATCGACAACGTGTTTAAGATGATCACCGTGATCTACTTGTTCACAACCCTGCACCGCGAACTCACGACCACACTCACCCTCGCCTCAGCCTTGCTTGTTATTCCTTTCCTGCTTTTTTCGAATTGGGCCGGCGTGCTGGCAGACCGCTACAGCAAGCGAACGCTGACTCTCGCCATAAAATGGGTGGAGTTGGTGTTCCTGTTGTTGGCCTTTCCCGCCCTATATTCCGGGCTCGAATGGCCGATGCTGACAGTGCTTTTTCTGCTGGCCTCTCAGAGCGCATTCTTCGGTCCTGTCAAACGCGGAATTGTGCCAGAGCTGGTCGGTTCGGACGAACTCTCCCGTGCGAACGGCTACATGACTGGGACGTCATACATGGCCATCGTCCTCGGGCTCTTCCTCCCTTCGCTTGCTGCCACTGCAGTGCACGCGAGTTGCCTCAGCATGTTGCTGGTGTGCGTCGCGGTCTCGGTCATTGGGCTCCTCTGCGCCTACTGCATCGAACCGACACGTGCTGCGAACCGAATTTCACAGGCTTCGATCTGGATCGTACCTGACGCGATCCGCGCCTTTCGTACGCTACCAACCGTTTGGTTGAAACGTGCGGCCCTAGGCACCATCGTTTTCTCAGGCCTTGCCGCACTCTTCCAGCAGAGCCTGGTGGTCTATGCCCGCGACATCGTGAACTTGTCAGTTGAGTCGAGCGGCTTCCTTTTCCTACTTGTCGCAATTGGCATCGCGCTAGGTGCGCTGCTATCCGGACATCTCTCCAAACACACGGTCGAAGTCGGACTCATCCCTGTCGGTACGGTCGGACTTGCCATCGCCATTGCCGGCCTAGGGCTGGCGCACAACCGCGCGGCTATCGCATTCCTGTTGGTGTTCTCCGGATTGGCATCTGGCATGTGCATCGTACCGCTCACCGCCTATGTGCAAGGCCAGGCACCCGCTCACAACCGCGGCGAGATTTTTGGTGCAATCGAGTTCTGGAGCTTCGCGGCCATGGTCGCAGCCTCGGGCGTGTTTTATGCGATGTTTGACCTTTTGCATCTTAGCACACGGCTCTGCATGTTTCTGACTGGGTTCACAGGTGCCATGGCTGCCGTCTGGTCCCTGATCCGTCTGCCGGACTATGCCGTACGATTCCTGATCTCCCGTCTGACACGCTTGCTCTACCGCGTAAACGTGCGCGGCTTGGAGAACCTGCCGCGCGAGGGTGGCGCGCTGCTCATCGCCAATCACATCGCCTACGGTGACGCCACGATCATCCAATCCACTACACAGCGTCCGATCCGTTATCTGTTGTCGCGCGACATCTTCACAAGTTGGGGCTGGTGCCGCCCGATCTTCAAGCTCACAGGCGCGATCCCGGTTCACACCAGCGACGGTCCTCGCAAACTCGTTGAGTCTCTCGGAGCGGCCCGCACGATCCTGCAAGACGGCGCACTGGTCGGCATCTTTCCGGAAGGTGAACTCACCCGCACAGGCACAGTGCAGCCCTTCCACAAGGGTTTCGAAAAAGTTGTAAACAGAACGGATTGCCCCGTAATTCCCGTACATTTAGACAATCTTTGGGGCAGCATCTTTAGCTTCCGCAACGGCGAACCGGGCTGGCGATGGCCGCGCAGCCTGCCACTGAGCGTCACGGTGCGTTTCGGCAAACCACTGCCGTCAACCGTCACCGCAGAGGAGGCGCGGCAAGCCGTGATCGAACTTGGAGTCGAGACCGCGATGGAACACGCGATGCGTCCACACAACACTTTGCCCAGCAGACTGCTAGCGCAGGCCCGCAGGCTGTGGCATCATATTCTCTTCAGCGATACACTCGGTCAGAGCGTCACGTACGGCCAGTTGCTGACGGGAGCCGTTGCGCTTAACACGCGCCTTGCACCTCGCCTCTCTTGCGAGACAAACGTAGGCCTCCTACTGCCTCCGTCCGTTGCCGGTGCGCTTGCAAACGTGGCCCTCACGCTGCAAGGCAAAACCGTCGTGAATCTGAACTGGACCGTTTCTGCCGAAGCCTATCGCTCCGCCGTCGAACAAAGCGGACTGCATCACATCGTCACCTCGCGCCGATTCATAGACGCCGTGAAACTGCCAGAAACCTCCGCCAGCCTAATTTTCATGGAGGAGGCGATCGCAGGGTTGACTCTGCGCGATAAAGCGAGAAGCCTGCTGCGTGCCCGCTTTGCCCCACTGCATGCGCTCGTTGCAGGCCAAGCGCCTTGTCCCTCGGACGCCGCGTGCATCATTTTTTCATCGGGTACCACAGGCACACCTAAGGGCGTTGTGCTGAGTCATGCGAACTTACTTTCGAATTTGGATGCGCTCGAAACTGTCGTTCCCGTGACCAGCAAGGACACACTTTGCGCAACGCTGCCCCTCTTCCACTCGTTCGGCTACCTCGGCACGCTGTGGTGGCCGCTCTTCGCACACATTCCTACGGTCTACCATGCTAATCCGCTTCAGACCATCCATGTGATCCGCTTGATCCGAGACGCTCGTGCCACCGTGCTACTCACCACGCCGACGCTGCTCCAGAACTACATGCGCCGCGCCACCACCGAAGACTTCGCAAGTCTGCGTCACGTGTTCACCGGCGGCGAGAAATTGCACAACGTCCTGACCGACGCGTTCGAATGCACCTTCGGATTACGTCCGTTGGAAGGCTACGGATGCACCGAACTCTCACCGGTCGTAGCCATGGCTCTACCCAACCGCACCGCAGAAAACCGCATCATCTGTGGAAACAAGCCAGCCAGCACGGGCCGTCCGTTGCCGAACCTCGCAGTCAAGGTGGTCGATCCCGAAACCGGTTCACCCTTGCCCGTCAATGCCTCAGGGCTTCTGTTCGTCAAAGGCCCGAACGTGATGCAGGGCTATCTGAATAACCCTGCTAAAACCGCAGAAGTGCTGCATGACGGTTGGTACAACACCGGAGATATTGCCCGCATCGATGCGGACGGATTCCTCTTCCTGACCGACCGTCTGTCGCGGTTCAGCAAGATTGGAGGCGAGATGGTGCCGCACGGTGCGATTGAAGAGGCCCTGCAGCAGACGTGTGGCATCAATGAACCCTGCGTGGCTGTAGTCAGCACACCCGATGAGGCTGAGGGCGAACATTTGGTTGTCTGCCATACCCCGCAGGCGGGCGATGCTGAAAGTCTGTTCCAAGCTCTGAAACGAAGCGGGTTGCCGAACCTCTGGATCCCGAGCCGCAACCATTTCCTTGCCATCCCATGCATCCCAGTGCTCGGCACGGGCAAGATCGATGTCCGCGCTATCCGCCTCTATGTACAGCAGGCCAAATGCGCATAAGCTCACCGCGAAGATCGCATATGAACCGAAAGGTCTTCATGTCCATCGTTCCCTTACTGTTGTGTGCGCCAGCAGCGTCCGCCAGCGCACAGGAAACCGTTGTTCTACTGCACGGCCTAAACCGCAGCCACCGCGCCATGTCGAAACTTGCAACGGCTCTGACTGCCGCAAGCTATACGGTCATCAACTGCGATTATCCATCGCGCCGCGCGGACATCGACACACTTGCGACTAACCTGTTCGCGGAGCTCGCCCCCCGACTTGCGTCCGCGCCCAAAGTCCATTTCGTCACCCACTCGATGGGCGGCATTCTGCTGCGCGCGTATCTGCAGCGTCACACGATCACCAACCTTGGCCGGGTCGTGATGCTCGGTCCGCCGAACGGTGGAAGCGAAGTGGTCGACAAACTCGGGGCTTACAACCTTTTCAAATGGGTTAACGGAGCGGCGGGAAATCAGCTCGGGACAGGTGCAGAAAGTCTTCCCATGCGGCTGAAAGCCCCCGAGTTCGAGCTTGGCGTGATCGCAGGCGACCGCAGCGTCAACCCAATCCTCTCCCTCATGATTCCAAGACACGATGACGGCAAAGTATCCGTTGAACGAGCAAAAACAGAAGGCATGCGCGATTTCATTTGTCTGCACGTCACCCACACCTTTATGCCGTTCAACCGTCAAGTCATCCAACAAACTCAATATTTTCTGAAAACAGGAAGTTTCCAAGAAAGCAGGGGGCGTGCCTTTTTTTCAAAATCACTCGAAAATCCGTTTCCGAGGATCGATGAAGCCCCAGCATGCCGCGCCCATGAGAAACAATCCGCCCATGACGTAAAGAGGGATGTTCCATTCGCCGTAGTAGAGCCGAAGCCAGTTCACCAGCAGAGGGCTGATGACCGAACTGAGTGCGCCGGAGGTGTTCATGGCGGCGCTGACCACGCCAGCATGGTTGCCGCCGATGTCGAGGCAGGTGCTCCAAGCGGAACCTAGCACAAACATGCTCGCCGCTACGGCCAGCGCGATCAGCGTTGCGGCCAACAGTGGGTGGTGCGCAAAACCAGCGAGGATCATAGCTCCACCAGCCAACGTATACGCAGCCGCGCCAACGGCACAGCGGCCTGCGCGCAACCCGAACCGCCGGGTCACAAGATCGGTAGTCACGCCGCCAAACAGATCGCCCACCACACTCAGGATCAGCGGCAATCCCGCAAAGAGTCCGAGTTGAAGCGTTTCCAAGCCGTGCTTCTCTTTCAAGTAGGTCGGAAGCCAAGTGATGCAAAAGAAGAACGCGAAGCTGTTGGGAAAATACATCAGGCACAGAGGCAGCGTGTTGCGGTGGCCGAACAACCGTTTCCAGTAGGCCCAGCCTTCGTGACGGCCGCTGTCAGGCATACGGTCGGCGACGATCAGTTTCAGTTCTTCCGAGTTCACCTGGCTGTGTTCGCTTGGGTCATTGCGGAACCACAGGTACCACACCGTTGCCCACACGAGCCCGGTGAGTCCGAAGAGCAGGAATATCGTTCTCCACTGCAAGTGAAGCGACTGCGTCAGCCACACGACCAGCAGAGGCGTGAGTCCGCCAGCCAAGTGGGCGCCGCTGAAAAAGATTCCCTGGACCGTACCTCGCTCCGATCTCGGAATCCAGCGGGAAAAGGTTCGCGCCACCGAAGGCCATGCGCCAGCCTCGCCAATGCCGAACAGAAAACGTGTCATCAGCATCGAAGTGAAGCTGAATGCGGCAGCGGTCGCCATGGTGAAGGCCGACCACCAAACAACGATCCGAGTCATCACGTGGCGCGTACCTCTCCGGTCAGCCCACCAAGCCGTCGGAATTTCGAAGCACGCGTAAGCCAAAGCAAAAGCGCTGAAGATCCAGCTCATCTGGACCGTGCTGAGATGCAGGTCCCGCATAATATTGGGAGCCAATGTCGAGATACAGGCGCGGTCCAGATACGTGACCATGGCGAGCAGCACGGCCAGCGAAACCACTTTATACCGAACGTGTGTGGCGCGGCCCTTTGAAGTTGTCTGGTCGGAGTTTGTTATCATAATCTTTTTTCTCTGGCATAAAGCCGCTACAAATTCGTCCCACGAACAGCATCACTAGCGTACACTATGACATGTCAAAGCGTCCAGCGGATTCCCAAAAGCGGCTTCATTTGTACCATCCGTATGTCTGACATGCGCGGACCATCTCGACGAAATTCTCGGCTTTGCATGAGGAGTGGATGCTGTTCGATGACATCAGAATATAGCCACCGCCTGCGCCGCCATCTGCAATCGCCTGGCGCACGGCGGCTGCAACTTCCTCACGCGTGCCGAAAGGAAGGAGCTGTCCGCAATCGATGTTGCCGGTGATGCAGACCCGGTTTCCCACTCGCCGCTTGACCTCTGCGAGTGACATGCCTGCGGCGGGCTCGATCGGATTGAGACCGTCCGGCCCAGCGTCTACGATCATTTCCAGCAGCGGATAGAGGTTACCGTCGCTGTGCTTGATGACTTTGGCGCCCTCCTCGTGAACCGCGTCGATCATCTTTTTCAGCCGCGGCAGCACGAAGCGTCCGAAGTGTTCAGGACTGAACATCGGGCCTCGGTTATCCGCATAGTCGTCGCCCAGAATAACAACCTCAGCGCCGGCACGTATCGCATTCCGCACGATCGCGATGTTGACGGTCAAAACCTTGTCCATCACGAGATCAACCAACTCGGGTTCAAGCAGGAAGTTGGCCAGAAGATTGTCGATACCCATCAGGTAGGCTGACCACATGAATGCAGCACGGTGATGAAAACAGATGGCACGTTTGCCTTTGTATCGTGCGACAAGTTCGGGCAGTTTGCCCAGCCGCCCCGGAGCATCAGGGTCAGGCGGCACAAAAGACTCGGCGTCTTCTGCCGTCACGATCGGTCCCGTGAGCGGATGTGCGACCGCTTCAGGCCCCGGGCTGTATCGCACGCCCCATTCATCGGTGTAGGTGCCATCGGCGTGTTCCGCAATCCGACGGAAAGCCGCGCCGCACCCCACTCCGTCCATACCGAGTTGATCCATGGCATCTGCCACATCGAGACACCTCGGCACTGCGGCATGAGCGACCTTCTCATCCACGACGAATTCCAACACCGGAACCCGGTCCGGCTGCTGTAAGGAAAGGGCCGCCTGTACACGCTCAACCGAGTTCATGAAGCTTCCTTATCGTTTGCCTGTCTCACAGGATATTCAGAGAAAGGGGGTATCCATTTGACGCAAGTAACTACTAGCCATTGTGGTCGTCCTCGACGATTTGGCAGAAACTCACCGGCGCGGTGTTCGCCGCCTGCTGAAGAAGCCTGTAAAACAACAGGCCCCTTGACCGGGCGGACCTGCGGTTAAATCGGAACGTGTACTCATCGAGGTAATAGTCGAGATGTTTCGCA
>Ga0118677_10002358_pt1 | contig 38225 bp, 34 predicted proteins | sample AliMusrvi5mmetaG_FD_86154 | JGI IMG/M metagenome (GOLD analysis project Ga0118677, IMG submission 86154) | reverse complement strand
CAAATTCCAAATTCCAAATGCCGAATCTCCCATGAGCGCGATTGCCGCGATGTCGGGGGGGCGGGTGATCGGGGCCGGGGGGAAGATCCCGTGGCATATCTCGGAGGACCTGAAATTTTTCAAGCGCACGACGTTGGGGCATGTGGTGGTGATGGGGAGGAAGACGTTCGAGTCGCTGGGGAAGCCGCTGCCGGGGCGCGAGAACTGGGTGCTTTCGCGGGCCGCTTCCTTTGAAGGGGCGAGGGTTTTCCGGCAGCCTGCGGAAATTGTTCCGCCCGGAGACGGGCGCGAGGTGTTTGTGATCGGAGGCGCGGAGCTTTACGTGGCCCTGCTTCCCCGGTGCCGGGAAATCCTGCTCACCCATGTCCACCTTTCCGTGTGCGGAGACACCTGGTTCCCGGTTTTCGAGCCGGAATTCGACGGCGGGGAAGTCATCGGGAGCGGCCCGGATTACGAAATCCGGAGATACCGGCGCACCGGTTCCTCAGCAGGTGCCTGAAGGTTAGGCCGCGATTTCGGAGGGCGGCTCGACCGGCTTGAAGCGGAACCGTTCCTGGTAGGCCCCGCGGTTGTGTTTGCGGCAGCATTTCACGCAGGCGACACGCCGGCGTAGCGGCCGGACGCGGGCGAGGACGGTCGAGCACTCGGGGCAGGCATAGAAAAATTTGCGGCCGACTTTGCGGCGTTTGAACGGCAGGTCGTGGCAGCGCGGCTCGTTGGGGATTCCCAGATCTTCGCAGGCGGTCCGCCACTCCGGGCCGTGCGCCTCGATGCGGCGTCTTCCGGCGCGGTGCTGGGCGAGGAGGTGCGCCAGCTCGTGCCGCAGCGTTTTCTGGACTTCACCCGCCGAGAACTCCACGAGTTTCGGGTTCAGGACGATCCTTCTTTCGCGCCAGCTCGCGAGGCCGGCGGTCGTCCGGAGTCCGGGGTTCCAGCAGACAGAAACTTTGAGCCCGCGGCAATCGGCGGCGGCCAGAAGCTGGTTCGCGAAGTCTTCGAGCAGGGGGTCCTGCCGGAGGCGCGAGCTTCTCCTCGGTTTTTTGAGATCCTCGGGAGAAGCCCTGACCCTCCGCATCACGGCCCTTCCAAAATTCAAAAGCAGTTGCTGGTATTTCATCGGGCGGCGAGCGGTTGAAGTTCGAGCACGCGCCCGACGGCGCGGATCGTCCGCCGGATGTCGTCCGGCGTGGTTTCGTGTCCGAGGGAAAATCGCACGCTGGCCAAGGCAGTCGGGGAGGGGACGCCCATGGCGATGAGGACATGGGACGGCAGGATCGATCCCACCATGCAGGCGGAGCCGCTCGACACGCAAATCCCTTCGAGGTCGAGCCCCATGAGGAGCGACTCGCCATCCGCGCCGGGGAAGCTGACATTCAGGGTGTTCGCGAGGCACAGCTCCGGGTCTCCGTTGCGTACCGCCTCGGGGCACGCGGCTTCGATCCCGTCCCAAAGCATCTCGCGGAGCGCGCGAAGATTTGTGGAATCCTTCGAAACAGCCCACTCGGCGGCCGCGGCCATGCCCGCGATCCCGGCGACATTTTCCGTGCCGGGCCTGCGGGTGTTCTCGTGGGCCCCGCCGTGCGAGGTGCGGGAAATGGCGACGCCCGCCGAAAGAAACAGCGCCCCCACGCCTTTGGGCCCGTAAAATTTGTGCGCCGCGATGGATGCCGCCGTGAGCCCGTCCTCGTGGGGCTTCACCGGAATCTTTCCGAACGCCTGCACGGCGTCGGCGTGAAAAACGACCCCGCGCTTCCGGCAAATCGCCGCCAGCTCGCGGACCGGCTGGACCGCCCCGGTCTCGTTGTTCGCGTGCATGACCGAGGCGAGCGTGGTGCCGGGGCGGATCGCGTTTTCGAGGCGCTCCGGGCAGACCGTCCCGGACGGATCCACCGGCAAAATGTCCACCTCGAACCCCTCGAAATGTTTCAGGTATTCGAAAGCGTGGAGAACGGCGTGATGCTCGATCGCCGACGTGATGATGTGCTTCCCGCGGGGCGCGTGTGCGCGGGCGATCCCGATCACCCCCAGATTGCAGGATTCTGTTCCGCCACCCGTGAAAACGATTTCGTGCGCTTTGACCGAGAGCGCCGCCGCGAGCCGGTCGCGGGCGTCGTCCACCGCCGCCCGAGCGAGCCGTCCTTCGGCGTGGATCGAGGACGGGTTGCCGAAGCCGCCGTCGAGAAACGGAAGCATCGCCTTCTTTGCCTCGTGGCAGAGCGGAGTCGTGGCATTGTAGTCTAGATAGACCATTCGAGTTGCCCGGAAGGCCGGGATTTGTCCGCGATGCGCAGTTGCTTCTCCTCGTAGAAAACCAGCGAGTTTTCCGGGACGCCGTGCATGAGAAATACATTCGCCCCGATCGTGGAACCCGCCCCGATGACGGTCTCGCCTCCCAAGATCGTCGAGTTCGGATAGATCGTGACCCGGTCTTCCACATCGGGATGGCGCTTCCCGCCTTTCACGATTTTCCCGGCCTCGTCCTTCGCGAAACTCCGCGCCCCCAGCGTGACCCCGTGATAAAGCTTCACGTGCGCGCCGATCCGGCAAGTCTCGCCGATCACCACCCCGGTCCCGTGGTCGATGAAAAAATACGCGCCGATCTCCGCCCCCGGATGAATGTCGATCCCGGTCCGGGCGTGCGCCCATTCGGTCATCATCCGCGGCAAGAGCGGCACGCGGGCGAGATAGAGGATGTGCGCCGTCCGCTGGATCGCGATCGCTTCAATGCAGGGATACGAGAGGATGATCTCCTCGTTGCTCAAGGCCGCTGGATCTCCCTCGTAGGCCGCTTCGATGTCCGTGCGGAGAAGGTTGCGCACCTCCGGCAGGATCTGGAGCAGGCGCAGGAGCACGTCTTTCGTTTTGGTTTTCGGGCAGGCCGGATCTGCCACTTGCAAGCTTTTCGAAATCTGGTCTTCCAACCCTTTCGCCAGCTTCCTCACCCGATCATCCGTCACCGCCCCCAACTCGCTTTTATGAATCGGGTTCTCATCGTGAAAACCGGGAAACAAAACTTGGAGCAACTGGCCGCAGATCTGCCCAAGCATGCGCTTCGACGGGAGATTGTGCCCGTCCGTGTTGTTCAACCCGCCAACTTCCTCATACGATACCAAGGTGTCGCGGATCACCTGCTTGAGTGCGTTTTCCATTTCTGCGCAAAAATATCCCCCACATATCCCCGATGTCGAGGAACAGGTTTTTTTTCTCTTTTACATCTCCGTAACTTGCTGAATACAAGAGGGGGTTAAAAAAATACGCGAGCTACGCGAATATGGCAAAACAACCCGATGCTCACCACATCTGTCCTCGATGTCGGATTAACACCGCCGGGGAACCAGCCGGCAAGACCCGATCAATTCGAGGCGGCAAGAGCGCCGTCGCTGGCGAGGCAGCGGAAGGCTTTTCCGGAGTGGCCGGTGGACTTGTGGTATTCGGAGACGATGGCATCGGCGAGGCGGTCGATTTGCGAGAGTTCGACGAGAGCGACGATGGCGCCGCCGAATCCGCCGCCGGTGAGCCGGGCGCCGTGGCAGCCCTTTTGGCGGACGGCGATCCCGACAAGCGCATCGAGTTCGGGGGTGCTGTTCTCGAAATTCTCCATCGAACTGCTGTGGGATTCCGTCATCAGGCGGCCGAAGCCATCGCCGTTTCCATCGCGAAGAAAATCGAGAGCTTGGAAGACGCGTTCATTTTCTCCGACGATATGGGCAGCGCGTTTTTTGACGAGGGGGGGGAGTTTGGCGGCGGCGAGTTCCGCGGAGCTGACATCGCGGAGCGCGGGCACGCCCATGATTTTTGCGGCTTCGAAACACTGGTTGCGGCGCTCGTTGTATTCTCCGCCGGTGAGCGCGTGCTTGACGCCGGAATGCACGATGAGGAGGCCGAGGTTGTGGGGGAAGGGGATCAGATCGACCATCTCCGCCCGGCAATCGAGGTAAATCACATGATCTTTTTTTCCGAAGATCGAGGAGACCTGGTCGAGGAGCCCGCAGCTCACCCCGACGAATTCGTTTTCGGCGCGGCGGCAGACTTTGGCGAGCTCGAGCGGGGAAATCTCGAACGGGTAAAGCTTGGTGAGCAGGACGGCCGTCGCCACCTCGATCGCGGCCGAACTCGACAGCCCGGCCCCGACCGGCAGGGACGCGGAAAAATCCGCTTCGAACCCGCCGGGTGTCGCGCCGGCTCTGGCGAGCATTTCGGCGACGCCCAGCGGGTAGTCTTCCCAACTGCCGCGGGGCTTGAGTCCGGCTTTCCGGTTGATCGCGACGACCCCGTTGATGCCTTCGCTCGCGAGCACGATTTTTCCGTCGTCCCGCCGCCGGCCGGCCGCGCTGACCCCCATCTGGATCGCCGCGGAGAGGACGACGCCCCCGTTGTAATCCGTGTGGTTTCCGAGGAGTTCGACCCGACCGGGAGCAAAAGCTTTGATGTCCGACATGGCCCGCCATCATTCCCGCCGCATCGGGGCTTGCCAAGCGACAATTCTGTGGCAATCTGGAGCCAGTCAAACAACACGGAGAAATCTATGCCTGAATCCACTGAATCCAAAATCGCCGCGAAGAAGCTCGAGAGCAGCACCGAACACGCCAAGAAGGCCCTCGATGCCGCCACGGAAGCGACCAAAGCGGTCGGACAAACCGTCAAGCAACACGCCCAAGTCGCCTACGAAGTCGGCAAGGAGCATATCACCGCAGCCGCCAAGGATCTCGGCGACGCGGCCAATGCCACCTACGAAGACGTCCGCGGACTGGCCAAAACCAAAGCCGACGAATACCAGAGCAAGGCCAAGGCCGCCTGGGGCGATGCCGCCTCCCGCGCCCAAACCTACCAGAGCGAAACCGAGGAGTATATCCGGCAGAATCCCCTGAAAGCCGTGGGAATTGCGGTGGGGATCGGGTTCCTCCTCGGCATCATCTTCCGTCGCTGATCGCGTTTGGAAACGACCGGCCATACTGGCGGCCAAGTTCCGGGCGGACGCCCGGTTCCCGAGCCGCGTGGTTTGATTGACGGGCTGCTGAGCCTGTTCGGCTCCTTCGGCCGATACTTCGAGGCGATCGGCGCGCTCGCGGGCGAGGAAGCCCGCGAAGCCGGGGCGCTTTTTTTGCGCCTGGCCGTGATGCTCGCGGCGGCACTATTTTTTGTGGCGTTCGGTTACGTCCTGCTTTTCCTTTTTGCCGCATTCCTGATCGCGACAGTTTTTCATGTGTCTTGGATCTGGATCCTTCTCGGCTTCACGGTCCTTCATTTTCTGGTGGCCGCGGTTTGTGCGGTCCACGTGAAGAACCACTGGCGGACGCCGGTTTTTCCGGCGACCAGAAGCGAGATCTCTCGTGACCTGGATGCGCTGAGAGGAGGCCGGAACCCGTGAGCAGCAAGGCCGAACTCCTTGCCGCCGTCGCCCGCAGCCGGGCCGCGATCCGGCGCGATTCCTCCGCCGTCCGCGCGGAATTGGACGTCGCCGCAAAAATCCAGAAGTCCGTCCGCTCCCGCCCGTTCGCATGGCTTGGCGGTGCCGCGGCGATCGGGTTCCTCCTCGCCGGCCCGAAGACCCGCACGAAAACCGTGACGAAAATCGTGCGGGGACAACCCGGCGAACCCGCCCGCGACACGAAGAAAAAACCGCGGGGGTTTTTCGGGCTGCTGCTTTCGCTTTTCAAACTGGCGATCCCGCTCGTACGCCCGGCGCTCAGCGCCTACGCGGCGAAAAGGTTCGGCGATTTCGCGCAGAAGCTGGCGAAGTAAGGCGATCTCTTCAGGCTCAGGCAACCCTGAGGTGCAACTTTTCGGAAGAAGCGGATTCCCTGCGTTTGCGCTCCGACTGAAAATATGGTGGGAACTTGCGGACTGTGGTATCTGTGAGGGCTTATGTTCGAGATCAGACCACGGGACAAGATGGTGGAGCGCGCGCTGCTGGTCGGCGCGTTTGTCGATCCCGCCGGCCGGGCGGATGCGGAGGATTTGCTCGAGGAGCTCGAGGAACTCGTCCGCACGCTCGGGATTCCGGTCATCGAAAAAATGGCCGTCCACACGCGCGAGACGCACGCAAAGTATTTCATCGGCTCGGGCAAGGCGGCCGAAATTTGCGAGCGGGCGAGCGAGCTCGAATGCGACGTGCTGATCTTCGACAACGAGCTGACTCCCGCCCAGCAGCGGAACTGGGAGGTGCTGGCGAAGGTGCTCGTGATCGACCGGCAGGAGATCATCCTGGATATTTTCGGTGCTCGCGCGCAGACCCGCGAGGCGCGGATCCAGGTCGATCTCGCCCGCATGGCGTATTCGCTGCCGCGCCTCACCCGCGCCTGGGGCCACCTCGGCAAACAGGGCGGCGGAATCGGTGCCAAGGGAGAGGGCGAGAGCCAGCTCGAACAGGACCGGCGAAAAATCCGCGGCCAGATCGACCGCCTCAAGCGCGAGCTGGCCGGCGTCCGCAGCTCGCGGGCGACCCAGCGCAAGGACCGCAAACGCGCCCCCGTGCCGAATGCCGCCATCGTCGGCTACACGAATGTCGGCAAGTCGTCGCTCCTGCGCCGCATGACCGGGGCCGACGTGCTCGTCGAAGACAAGCTCTTCGCCACGCTCGACACCACGACGCGCAAAATCGCCCTCCCGAACAAACAGCCGCTCCTGCTCACCGACACGGTCGGGTTCATCCGCAAGCTGCCGCACGACCTGATCGAATCGTTCAACGCCACGCTCGAGGAGGCCGCGCTCTCGGATTTCTTGATCCACGTCCTCGACGCCTCGCACCCGCGGGTTCTGGAATTCTACGAAACCACGAAAAACGTCCTCGAAGAACTCGGCGCCGACACGAGCCAGGCGCTCGTCGTTTTCAACAAGATGGACCTCGTGCACGACGAAACCACGCGCGCCTGGCTTCAAGGGCGTTTCCCCGACGCCGTCTTCATCTCCGTGCATTCGGGGCAGGGCCTCGACGAACTCGTCGGACGCCTCTCCGAACTCGTCTCCCGCCAAGCCCGTTCGGCGGAATTGTTCCTCCCCCTCGACCGCCAGGAACTCCTCGCCCGCCTCCACCGCGAGGGAACCGTCCACTCCATCGCCTACGAGGAATCCGGCGCCCGCATCCTCGCCACCATCCCGCCCAGACTGCACGACGCCCTCGCGAGGTTCATTGTGCCGGGGAAATAAGGCGCCTCAACGTCGAGATGCGGGCTAATCACGCCCATCTTCCCAGCGGGCGTAAATGCCGCAGGGCAAAACTCCAGAGCCGTCGGTGATCGGGAGCGCGAGCTCGCCTCCGTAGCAATTCCCGCCGGCCGGTTTCATCAGCCGCGCAAGCAGGCCGGTCAGGATCGTGGGGGAGAAACCCGTGGTGTAGGAATTGACGAGCAGGAAAAGCGGCTGGCCCGAGAGAATGGTCCGGCAACTCTCGAGCAGCGGCCAGAAATCCCGTTCCAATTTCCAGACCTGCCCCTCCGCCCCACGCCCGAACGAGGGAGGGTCCATGATGATGGCGTCGTATTTCTGGCCTCGGCGGGCTTCTCGCTGGACGAACTTCCCGCAGTCATCGACGATGTAACGGAGCCCGGCCAAGCCGGAGAGTTTGGCGTTTTCTCCGCACCACTGGACCATGCCTTTGGCCGAGTCCACATGGCAGACGGAGGCGCCGGCCGCTGCCGCGGCCACCGAAGCCGCGCCGGTATAGCCGAAAAGATTCAGGAGTTTGATCGGGCGGCCGGTCGAGCGGATTTTTTCCATCAGCCACGTCCAGTTTGGGGCCTGCTCGGGAAAAAGCCCGGTGTGCTTGAAATTCGTGGGGCGGATCTTGAATCGGAGGCCGGCGAACCCGATCAGCCAATGTTCCGGGAGCTGGCGTTTGAACTCCCACTGGCCGCCGCCGCTATCCGAGCGATGGTAGATGGCGTCGTAATCCCCCCACGGCTTGTCCAGCGGCCAGATGATTTGAGGGTCCGGGCGGATCAGGCGGATGTCCCCCCATCGCTCCCGTTTGAGACCGTTGCCACATTGGAGCAACTCGTAGTCCTTCCATGCTGTGGCGAGGAGGTTGGCGGGAGACGCAATCACATTTTCATGGCAGTGCCGGGAATGCAGACTCCGAGACTCGAACCTGCGACCCCCCGCCTTGTCAAGGTGCGAATTGAAAAAAATACCATCTCTTGCCGCTTCGTGGTATTTGCGGTTTCCAGAGCATTTCTGGGAATGCAGCCTACAGGACTCGAACCTGTGACCCCCACCATGTCAAGGTGATGCTCTACCAACTGAGCTAAGGCTGCGGGAAGGGGCTGAAACACTACCGGGAACCTTGTGGTTTTGCAAAGAAAAATCCACAAAACGCGCCGGGCGAGCCCCCGGCTTTTCTGCGCGGACGGCGGACGGCTTCGATGCGCAGCGAGAAACCCCGGTTGCCCTCGAACGGGGTGACGGTGCCGGTGATTTCCAGGACCGGATGACGCAGGGTTTCCAAGCCGAATCGGCGGAATGCGGCGGTGAACATCTCGGTTTCCAGCATGCCCGTGTGGTCGCAGAGGCTCAGAAATTTCATCGGCTGCCCGTCGTTCTGCTGGTGGAACCGGTCGGCGATCACCAGCCCGCAAATCGTCACCCGTCGCCCGGCGTAAGAACCGATTTCGCGGATCGGACAATACGTCTCCCATGGCACGTTCGGCCAGAGTTCCAGCGGGTGCCCGGAAACTGTGAATCCCAGAAGCTCCATCTCGTCTTTCAATCGGTCAGATCTTGTAGAGGCGGTTGTGCCAGACACCGCATTATCAGGATGGTTATCAAGTGTATTAACTCGACTCATATGAATCCCTTGGACAATATACTTACGGATTTGCCATATTCCATCTGTGCGGCTCGAACACAGCGAATCAAAGGCTCCTGCACGTAGCAGAAGGAGCAGGTCAGACTCTGTGGAGTTCGTTACCTCGGCAAACTCAGCGATAGACGCGAATTCCGGGAATTGTATCTCCGAAAGCGCGATTAAAAGTTTATTTGAGAGCCCCTTGATGGCGGAGAGGGGAACGCGGATGGTGGAGGGGCCTTCGGGAAGAAACGAAGTGAGTCCGTCGAATGATGCTCGTGGCATGGGCAACGCTTCACTTCGTTTCGGTTGTGCTCCTGCACCAAACACTCGTCTTTCCCATTTTACGATGCGCTGTCGCGCTGGTTTTTTGCCCATGTCTTGCTGGATTGTTGTTACGCATGGGCAGGATGCCCATGCCACGTTGCGTTGGCGGTTGACGTCTGGCGGGAGGAATCCGATGCCGAGGAGGCGGCATTCGAGCGAGTAGGCGAGCGGGGAGTAGAATCCCTTGCCGTGGGTGAGGACGGCGGCGAAGAAATCGGCGGGGTGGTAGGTCTTCATCCAGGCGGCCTGCCAAGCTTCGAGGGCGTAGGCGGTCGAATGGGCACGGCAGAACGCGTAGCCGCGGAACCCGTGGACGAGTTCCCAGACCGCTTGGATTTCTTCTTCGGTGCGGCCCCGGCGGCGGGCGAAGGCGAAGAATTCGCCGCGCATTTCCTCGATTTTGGCGTCCTGCACCTTCACCAATGCGCGGCGGAGGACGTCCGCTCGTCCGGCGGGCATGGCGGCGAAGGCGTCGGCGATTTGGAGGATGTGCTCCTCGTAAGCGATGACCCCGTGGGTGGTGCGCAGGCAGGGTTCGAGCGAAGGGTGGGGGAACGACGGGGGTTCGAGGCCGAGGGCGCGGCGGGCGAAGATTTCCTTGCGCAGGGTGTTCGCGGCACCGGGGCGGATGACCGAGACGATGGCGATGAGGGTGTCGATGTCGCGGCATCCGCACATTTTTTCGAGGCTGGTCATGGCCGGGCTCTCGATGTGGTGGACTCCGCGGGCGCGTCCGGTGGCGATGAGGTCCCAGACGGCGGGATCTTCCCACGGGCCGCGGTTGTCGGAGGCGGCGGAAATTCCGCGCGCGGCGAGCGTGTGCCTGGCATCGCGGAGGACCGAGAGCCCGCCCTGGGCGAGGATATCGAGTTTGACGAGGCCGACCTCCTCGACGGCGTCCATGTCGAAGTGGGTGGCCGGCCAGCCTTTGTTGCTCGCGAATGTCGGGGTGAGATCGTGGATCGGGTGCCGGGAGAGAACGATCCCGCACGGGTGGATCTTCGCGTGTCGCGGCAGGCCGTCGAGCAAGGCGGCAAGCCGCAGGGCGGACTTTGCGGGCTCGTCGTCGAAGAGCCCGTCTGCGGCGGCGGCGGTGACGGCGGCGGCGTCCTCCGCATTTCTGGCCGAGGCGAACGGCAGGTGTTCGGTAAGCCGCCGGGCCTGGTGGTCGGAGAGGCCGAGGACCTTGGCGATTTCGGCGAGAGCGGATCTTGCGTGGAAGGTGTTGAACCCGCCGACCGCGGCGACATGCCCCGGCGGGTGCTTTTTGAAAAGCATTTCGACGACCTCGTCTTTCCGGTCGTGCGGGAAGTCCACGTCGATATCCGGCAGCTTGTTCAGCGCCATGCGGTCGCGGTTGAGGAACCGCTGGAAATACAGCTCGAACCGGACCGGGCAGACATCGCTGATCCCGAGGCAATAGCAGACGAGCGAGTCCGCCGCGCTGCCGCGCGTGATCCACTCGATCCCCGCGCGGCGGCAGTCTTGGAGCAGGTCCCAGACGGTGAGGAAATACTCCGCGTAGCCGACCTCGGCGATGATCGCGAGTTCGGTTTCGAGCTGGGCGCGGTGGTCGGCGGAGGGGTAGCGATCCTTGAGCCCGGCATGAGCGAGGCGCGAAAGAAATTCCTGCGGCGTGCAGGCGTCCGGCGGGTCGAATCTCGGGAACCGGAGGGTCTCGAAATCGAAGGCGAAATCGCTTTCGATGACCTCGTCCGATGGCCGCGCTTCCGCAAATGATACTCCGCCGGATTTTTCCGGATGCGACTCGTCGAAGAGAGTGAGCGTGCGGATGCTTTGCAGGATCCGCAGCGCGCGGGCGTCGGACGGGCTTTCCATGCGGATCGGCCGGCCCGGGTCTCGCGCGATGGCCAGCCCGTCGCGGTGGGCTTCCCAAAAATCGCGCGTGACGAAATTTTCCGAGAGCAGGCGGCAGAGGTTTGAGTATCCGGCCTGGTTTTGCGCGTAGGCGCAGCGCTTCGTCCCGGCGACAGAGAGTTCGGCCCCGATGAGCGGACGGAGCCCGGCCGCCTTCGCCGCCTGGTAAAACGGCACCGCCGCATGCAGGTTCGGGTCGCAGATCCCGACGGTCTCGCATCCGGCCTCCGCCGCCAGCCCGACGATTTTTTCCGGCGTGAGCAGCGAATCCAGAAAGCTGTAGCAGGAGCGGAAGTTGAGAAGAGAGACCGGAGAGCGGCTCACAGGAGCGCGGGCATCCTGCCCGCCAGCCTTTTCTATGCGGGCGGGACGCCCACGCTCCTTTAGAAATTCAGCCGGCTCCTCGCGCAGCGTTTCGCGCGGCTGGCCGGCCTGCTCACGCAGCCAGAGGTCGTGTCCGCGGAGGATGGCGGACTTTCCGTGGCGCTCTCGGATCGTGTCCACGGCGTTGGCGGCGCGGTGGAGGACGGTGGAGTTTTTTGCGGACGGGAAAAGATCGAGTTCCTGGAACAGGCAGGCTTTGTAGAGGTTTCCGAGTTTGAGCGAGACGAGGCGGAGGCTGACGCGGCGCTCCCAGGCTTTGCGGAGGAGCGCGGCGATGAGGTTATAGACCTGGGTCTCCAAATCGGTCGGCTCGTCGAGGCTCTGGCTGCGCTGGGATTCGTCGAAGTCGTTGTAGCGGATGCGGACGCTGATCGTGCGGGCAGCCTGGCCTTCCGAGCGGGCCTTGGCGAACAGCCGGTCGGCCATCCCGCGCAGGACCGCCAGCGCGTAGGCATTGTCGGTGATGTCGCCCTCGAACGTCGTCTGCTCGGAATACGATTTGGCGGCCGGCGACTCGGGCACGACCGGGCGTTCGTCGCGCCCGCGGGCAAAATTCCAAAGTTCGCGGGCGGATTTTCCGGCGAAGAGCGAAAGCTGGTCCGGCGGGGTGGCGGCGATGTCGCGGATGCGCGGGAGCCCGGCCTCTCGGAGCGTGCGGGAGAGGAGGGGGCCGATGCCCGGGAGCCAGCCGTTGTCGAGCGGGGCGAGGAATTCGCGCTCGGTGCCGGATGGGACGGCGATCAAGGCGTCCGGCTTGCGGAGCTTGCTGGCCACCTGCGAGACGAGCTTGTTTGCGCCGACCCCGCCCGAGAGCGTGATCCGCAACGTCTCGCGCACCGCCCGGCGGATCGCCGCCGCGATGTCCTCGGGCGGTTTCTTCCTGTTCCCCCCCAGATCCGCATACCCCTCGTCAATCGACCCCACCTCGACCGACGGCGTGAAATCGTAGGCGTAGCTGAACATCATCCGCGAGAAATGCTCGTATTTTTCAAAATCTCCCGGGATCACGATCAGGCGCGGGCAAAGCCTCCGCGCCCGCGCCACCGGCATCGCCGACGTGACCCCATACCTCCGTGCCTCATACGACGCCGACGACACCACCCCTCGCGCCGAGCCGCCGACCGCCACCGGTTTCTTCCGCAGCCGCGAATCCGACGCTTGCTCGACAGAGGCAAAAAACGCATCGGCGTCGAGATGGAGGATCATAGTGTCCAAACGAACACTTTACGAGAAAAAAGTCAATACGGGATCCAAACGTCCGGTTTGACGGGTGCCCCGGCGGGGCATCATACTCCGCGGCATGGCTGTTATTGGAATCACCGGGAGCATCGCTTCGGGCAAATCCACGTTCCGGGATTTCCTTGTTCCCATCCTTCCGGCACAGGCTGTGGATGCGGATGCCATCGCCCGGTACCTGATCGAGGAGGACCCCGATGTGCGCGCGCAGGTTCTGGCAGCCATTTCCCCGCTTGCCTACAAGCCGGATGGCTTGCCGGACCGGGCCGAGATCCGGCGGATCATTTACGGCGATCCGGCGGCCAAGGCCCGTCTCGAGGCCATTCTCCATCCCCGGGTGAGGAAGACGTGGCTGCACGAGGCGGAACTCGCGAACAAAGAAAAGCGCCATCTTCTGGTCGATATTCCGCTGCTGTTCGAGACCGGGGCCGCGCCGCTTTTTGACATCACGGTCACGGTCGCCTGCTCTCCCGACATCCAGCAGTCCCGCCTCGTGGCGAGGGGGCTGGATGCCGGCCTGACGCAGAAAATCCTCCTGTCCCAGATGCCTGTCCCAGAAAAAATCGCGCGGTCCGGCCATGTGGTATGGAACGACGGCAAGCTCGACGCCCTGAAAGACCAGGCGGAATATTTCGCCGCCCGGCTTCGCGGGGATATCTGGCGGCCACTCCACCGGGGTTGAATCGACTTCCTTTTCATTCGACGCGCCTCCCGATCTCAAGCACTCTTCCGATATCATGAGATTTGTTGACCAGATTCGCATTCACGCCAAGGCCGGGGACGGCGGCAACGGGTGCTGCAGCTTCCGCCGAGAAAAATTCGTCCCCCATGGCGGGCCGGACGGCGGAGACGGAGGCAACGGTGGCGATATTATTTTTCAGGCCGACCACGATACCGACAATCTGGTCGCGCTTTTCTTCGATCCGCTCATCCGCTCCGCTCGCGGGGGACATGGGCTGGGGAAAAACAAGCACGGGCGGAGTTGCGCGCCGACCATCGTGCGGGTGCCCGTCGGCACGATTATCCACCGGGCGGGCGCGCAACCCGGGGATCCGGTCGAGGACGAAGCCATTGCCGACCTGACCGAGGATGGCCAGCAGTTCCTGCTTTGCAAAGGCGGTGACGGCGGCAAGGGGAACACCCACTTCAAAAGCTCCACCAACCGGGTGCCCCGCCAGCACACCAAGGGATTTCCGGGCGAGGAGGGCTGGTTTTACCTCGAACTCCGCACGATTGCCGACGTCGGGCTTGTCGGATATCCCAACGCCGGAAAATCCACCCTCCTCGGTGCCATTTCCGCGGCCCACCCCAAAACCGCTCCTTACCCGTTCACCACCCTGCATCCCGTCGTCGGGGTCGTCGATCTCGCGGAATACCGCCGGATCACGGTTGCCGATATTCCCGGCATCATCGAGGGTGCCCATGAAAACAAAGGCCTCGGACATGAATTCCTCCGCCATATCGTCCGCTGCAAGATGCTCCTCTTCGTCCTCGATATGGCCGGCAGCGAAGGTCGCGACCCCATCTCCGATTATCAGTCGCTCCGCAAAGAACTCGGACTTTACGATCCGCTGTTGCTCAAGAAACGATTCGCCATTATCGCGAACAAGGCGGACATTGCAGGGTCAGCAGAAAACACGAAATCCTTTAAACGGAAATATCCCAAGGTTCGGGTGGTTGAAATCTCGGCGCTGGAGAAGTCTGGAATTGATAAAATATTTCAAGCTATTGAAATATAGATTCTTAATATGATTTCTTACGGAATTCCTTTTTATGGAATTTCCTGCCTGCGCCGTGTTTTTTCGGGGTGAATTCTTTCCGTTCGACCGGGATGAGAGAGATCTCGACATGGCCATCTTGGATTTCGATCCGGCGTGATTCATGTTTGAGAACATCGAGATACTGATCGGCGACTTGTGCGAACGATTGGCCGATGGAGATGTCGATAATTCCGACCGAGCGGGCAGGTAACCCGAGCGAGTCTTCCAGCAGCGAGACGATATCCCTTGGGGTGACGCGGCTTTCGCGACCGGCGCTGAGGCGGACCCACTGCATTCCTCTGGCGGGGGGGCGGAGGGCCGGTTGGGGTTCCTGGGGTTTCGGCTTTTTTGCGGTGGCAACTGCGGAGGCAGCAGTGTTTTCGGCTGCCGGGCGCGCTTCCGCCGGACCCCCGAGCAGGACAAAAAGTGAAGCGGCGATATCGGTCGAACTGAATCCCTCCTCCAGAAGCCGGTCCACTTGGGTCGTGGAGAGATTTCCGCGGTTGAGGACCTCCCGGACCTGATCCAGAAGAGATTCTACTTTTCGCTCCTCGACCTCCCCGGCGGTCGGGATCGTCCCCCGGCGGATTTTTGTCCGGGTGAACTTTTCGATATACTGGAGTTTGTAGATGTCGCGCCCCGAGACAAACGTGACGGCCATCCCTTTTTTTCCGGCGCGTCCGGTGCGTCCGATCCGGTGGACATAGTCCTCGGCGTCGTAGGGCAAATCGAAATTCACCACGAGTTCGAGGTCATCGACATCGATGCCGCGGGCGGCGACATCGGTGGCCACGAGGAACTCGAATTCCGCCTTTTTGAATTTGTTCATCACCCGCGTCCGCTGCGCTTGCGCGATCCCGCCGTGGAGCCGGTCGGCCGAGAACCCCTGCGCGATCAGGTCGTCGGCGAGCTCATCGACCATGCGCTGGGTGTTGCAAAAAATGATGCCGAGCTTGTAGCCGTGAAAATCGACGAGCCGGAGCAGGGCCTCGAATTTCATCCGCTGCGGAGTTTCGTAATACCATTGCTCGACCGTGGGGACGGTGACCTCTTTCTGTTGGATGCTGACCGACTTCGGGGATTTGGAATGGCGTTCGATCAATTCCCGGATTTGCCTGGAGACGGTGGCGGAAAAGAAAACGGTCTGGCGTTCTTTCGGGGTCGCGTGGAGGATTTTTTCGATATCGTCGCGGAACCCCATGTCCAGCATACGGTCCGCTTCGTCGAGAATGACCATTTTCACCTTGTCGAGCGCCAACGTGCCACGGTCCATGTGGTCCATCAGGCGGCCGGGGGTCCCGATCACGATCTGGACGCCTTTTTTCAGCTCGTAGAACTGCCGCTCGTAGGATGCTCCACCGTAGATCGGAACCGCGTGGATGCCTTTCTTGTGGGAGGACAGTTTGTGGATTTCGTCCGCCACCTGGGTCGCCAGCTCGCGCGTGGGGCAAAGAATGAGGACCTGCACCGAGCGGTCGGAGGCCTGGCAGAGCTCGATCGCGGGAATCCCGAACGCGGCGGTTTTTCCCGACCCCGTCATCGATTGGCCGACCACGTCATGCCCTTCCATGAGGACAGGGATCGCCGCTGCCTGAATCGGGGCCGGCTCTTCGAAGCCGAGGTCGGCGATCGCTTTCAGGACCTCGGGAGACAGCCCCAGATCGGAAAAATTCTTTTTGCTCATGGAATCAGCCTAACTCTCAAGCCGGCTCGCGTCACGGGTTGTTTGGTGCCCATCCTACCAAACGCCCGGCGTGGTTGGGGTGGGGGACGCCGACGGTGAAGGAGCCGGGGTTGCGCCCGGTGTCGAGGTTGGCACCGGCGTGGCGACCGGGTAGGCGGCCTGCGGTTGGGTTTTGTTAATATCGGCCAGAACAAGTTTCATCGCTTCGGCAATCGGGATCTGCACGCTTCCTTTCGCGCGATCCACCCAGGCGTAGGATTCCAGCTTCTTGGCATTGTCGGCACGTAATTCTGCCAGCGTCTTGATTCGCAGGTCGGCTCGCTGGACTTCTTCTGGATCGGCATCTCCTCCCTGCCAACCGGTGAGCCAGAGGGTTGCCCCCAAAAAAAGAAGGATCATCAACATGGCCCATGCAAAAAACGAACGGAGACCAGGAGGATTTTCGGTCTTTACGGTCGAGTTGGAAACGTCGTGCGGCATCAGTTTTTCAGGGCGATGGATTGGGGAAGGCGTGGGTCGCGGAGCGGCCAGAGCGGGGTATCTCCAAGGTGTTTAAGGAACACGGCGGCGAGCGTGCATCCGACGGCGGCAAGGCAGGCGAAGTCCATCCAACTCACGGCGACCCCGGTCTTGTGCAGCGCGGGCAGCACGATCACGTAGATGTCGAGCAGATGCATCAGCAATATCCACGCTGCCACCTTGCCAAGGAATGCCGGGTTTCTTTTTCCGGGATTCGGAAGCAGCAGCAGGAACGGAACGAAGAAGTGCCCGGCCACAAGAACCGTGCTGAGGACCTGCCAGCTCGCGGTGTTCCGCCACAGGAAATAAGTCGTTTCCTCGGGGATATTCCCATACCAGATCAGCATGTATTGGCTGAACCCGATGTAGGCCCAGAAAATCGTGAACGCGAACATGAGCTTGCCCAGGATGTGGTAGTGCTCGGGCGTGATGAGGCCCTGGAAATACCCGTCCCCGCGCAGGGCGGTGATCAGGAGGACCAGCACGCACAGCGCGCCGAGCACCGCCCCGGCGAAAATATATACTCCCCACATCGTCGAGAACCAACGGTAGTCGAGACCCATCAGCCAATCGATCGCGCAGAATGTCAGGCACAATGCGAAAAGCGGCAGGCTGGCAAACGTGATCCGGCGGTTGATGACCGTGTGGCGTGCTGCCCCGTCTTTGTCTTGCAGGACAGAATTCGCCCGCAGCCAGACCGCGGCGACCGAAAAAAAGACAAAGTAAAACGCGGCGCGGCCCCAGAAAAACCAGGGGGTGAGGTAGGGCTGCTTGTCCAGCAGCAGCGGGTTGCGCGCATTTTCCGGCAGCATCCAATCCCAAAGCTCTGTGCGCACGAAGACAAGCGGAACGAAGAGCAAGGCCATTACCGGGAGCAGGCCAGCGAGGTTTTCCAACTGGCGGCGGACGACCACGCTCCACTCCGCATCGACCGCGTGATGGACGAGGATCCAGAAGAGCGCGCCCAGGCAGATCGTGAAGAAGAAGGTGAACGCGAAGAGGTAGGAAAAAGCAAACTGCTTCGGGTCAAAAATGGCTCCGACGAAAATGGCGGCATACGAGGCCAGCGCGGTGGCAGCAAGGCCGAGGAACAGGCTTCCCACGTATTTGTAGTCGAACATCTGCGGAGGCTCTGGCGAGCGCGAGTTCATGGGCTATTTCTGCGCCTCCAGCGCGGCCCGTTTGTTGTCCGGCACATCGTTGATGGTCGCCCCTCCCTGGGATTTCTGAAGCGCCCGGATGTAGGCGATGATCGCCCAGCGGTCCTGGACCTGGATCCGGTCGCCGTATCCCATCATCGTGTTCTTGCCGTTGGTGAGGGTGTTGAAGATTTCCCCGTCCGCCATTTTCCGGAGCCGTTCCAGGTGGAAGTTAGCAATGGCGACGAGGCCGAATTTCGACGAGATCCCGTTGCCGGCGGCGGTGTCGCCGTGGCAGGGCGAACAGTTGATGGTGAACCGTTCCCGCCCACGCTGCATCAGTTCGGGCGTGATTTCGAACGGCATGCCCGTCCCCCACTGGCCGTCGATTTTTCCCGTGTCGATATACGCCGGCCCGGAGGAAAAATAGATCTGCTGGTAGGGGCCGCCGGCCTCGCCGACGGAACCGTCTGCCGGCTTGTGCAGCGGGATCGCGTATCCGATCGGGACGGTGCCGTCCACCGGATTCCGGTTGCCGCGGCCGTCGGCGAAAAACGCGCCCGGTGCCTGGGCCTTCACCTTAGGCTGGTGGCGCATGTCCGAAAAAAGCTCGATCGGGGGCCGCACGGATTTTTGTCCGCGGAATCCCGCGATCGAAACCACCAGGATCACGAGCAGGCCGAAGAGGATGAAAAAGTATCTCATTCAGTCTCCATGGATGGTTGTGATGTTCGTGCCCCCGAGGGATTCGAGGAAGTCGTGGACGGAGCGCTCGGAAAACTTCGGGTCCCCGGATTCGATGGCGACAAAGAATTTGTCCTCGGTGACCTTTTTGAACCGGTCCCAGTTGAAGAGCGCATGGTTGAGGCGCGGCAGGCCGTTCATGGCCAGCATCCCGATCACCGCCGTGAACGCCGAGAACAGGATCGTCAGCTCGAACAGGATCGGAAAGAACGCGGGGACGGTAAACAAGCCCGTCGGCTTGCCGCCCACGATGAGCGGATACAAAAACGACGTTGGCCCGAACTGGAGCGCCACGGCGAGCAGGAACCCGGCTAGCCCGCCGAGAAAGACGATTTGGCCCAGCAGCGATCGCTTCATCCCCATCGCCGCGTCCATGCCGTGGATCGGGAATGGCGAAAACACATCCCAGCGACGGTAGCCTGCATCACGGATTTTTTCGGCCGCGTGGAAAAGGTCGCGTGCGCAGGAAAATTCCGCGGCGACGCCGTAAACCGGGGCATCCGTGTTGCCGGCCGTTTTCATCGCGCCTCCCCCTGATGCGGGTCCGCCTCGGGCAGGACCGCTTTGACTTCAAACATGCAGATCATCGGCAGGAAACGGATGAAGATCAGAAACAGCGTCGTGAACAGCCCGAACGTCCCGGCAAACGTGCAGACATCGACCCACGTCGGATGGAACATCCCCCACGCGGAGGGCATGAAGTCGCGCGAAAGCGTGGTGGCGACGATGACGAAGCGCTCGAACCACATGCCCACGTTCGGAAATTGCACGATGATCCAAACCCACAGAAGATGCGTCCGGAAAAACTTGAACCAGAACAACTGGGGCGCAAGGACATTGCAGAGGATCATCGCCGCATACGCCCACCAGTAGGGGCCGAACGCCCGATACCAGAACGCCGCGCGCTCGTAGGGGTTGCCGCTATACCACGCGGTGAAAACCTCCATCACGTAAGCGTAGCCGACGATCGATCCGGTCAGCAAAATGATCTTGCACATCTTGTCCACGTGGTCGGTCGTCACCAGATCGCGCAGCGGCTTGTAGATCGCGCAGGCGGGGATCATGAGTGTGAGCACCATCGCGAATCCCCCGAAGATCGCGCCGGCCACGAAGTAGGGCGGGAAGATCGTCGTGTGCCAGCCGGGGATCACCGATGTCGCGAAGTCGAACGACACGACCGAGTGGACCGAGAGCACGAGCGGGGTCGAGAGGCCCGCAAGGATCAGGTAAGCCGCCTCGTAGTGCCGCCACTGGCGGTTGCCTCCGCGCCAGCCGAGCGCCATCACCCCGTAGATGCATTTCTTGGCCTTCGACGTGCAGCGGTCGCGGATCGTCGCGAGGTCGGGGATCAGCCCGGTATACCAGAACAGCACGGAAACGGTGAAATACGAGCCCACCGCGAACACGTCCCACATCAGCGGGCTGCGGAAATTCTGCCAGATCGCGTTCGCGTTCGGCACCGGCGCGAGAAACCAGACCATCCACACGCGCCCGATGTGGAACACCGGATAAATCGCCGCGCAGACGACCGCGAACAACGTCATCGCCTCCGCCGCGCGGTTGACCGACGTGCGCCACTTCTGTCGGGTCAGAAAAAGGATCGCCGAGATCAGCGTGCCCGCGTGCCCGATGCCGATCCAGAACACAAAGTTCGTGATGTCCCACGCCCAGCCGACCGGATGGTTGTTCCCCCAGACCCCGACGCCGGTCGAGACGAGATACGCGAGGCATGCCAGGCACATGAGCGTCAACGGAACCGTCACGCCCATCGCCACCCACCACCACGTCGGCGTCCTCTCCTCGACAATTGAGCTGATGTAGCTGCTGATCCAGCCCATCGTGCGCTGGTTGAGCACCAGCGGCGGTCGGATGAGTTCCCGCTCGGTCATGGCTGGCGAGCCTCCGGCGGGTTGGGAGCTTGGTGGCCATGGGAAGAATGGGAGGTCTGGGAATCATAACTCCCATTATTCTCATTCCTCCCATGCGGCCTGTTGGCGACCGCTCCGACCATGTCGGCACCCGGCATCTTCGGATTCGGGTTTTTGATCCTCGCAAGGTAAGTGACGCGCGGCGCTGCGTTGAGGTAATCGAACATCGTGTATCCGCGCCCGCTTTTGCGCAGGCGGGCGACGCGGCTCTGCGGGTCGGCAATGTCGCCGAAAACCAGCGAGTCGTTCGGGCACGCCTGCTGGCAGGCGACTTTGAATGCGCTGACCGGAGTTTGGCTCTTCGGCGTCGCCCCGGCCTCGACGAGGCGCGAGATCTTCGCCTCCTCGATGCGCTGGATGCAGAACGTGCATTTTTCCATCACGCCGCGCATGCGGACGGTCACGTTCGGGTTTTTCGCGAGCTTGAGGCTTTCGGGCATGCCCTTTTTCGCGAGCGGCCCGAGGTAGAGCTTGTCGAGCGGGCGCTGGTTGTAGTCGAAAAAGTTGAAGCGGCGGACTTTCCACGGGCAGTTGTTCGCGCAATACCGCGTGCCGATGCAGCGGTTGTAAGCCATGAGGTTCAGCCCGTCCTCGCTGTGCACGGTGGCATTGGTCGGGCAGACGGTCTCGCAGGGGGCATTTTCGCAATGCTGGCACATGACCGCCTGGGCCAGCATCTCGGGATCATCGGGCTCGCCCGCGAAGTAACGGTCGATGCGGATCCACGCCATCTCGCGATTTTTGCGCACCTGCTCTTTGCCGACGACCGGGACGTTGTTCTCCGCCTGGCAGGCGACGACGCAGGCGTTGCATCCGGTGCAGGTGTTCAGGTCCACCGTCATCCCCCACTGCTCCTTCGATGTCAGGGACGGGTGCGTGTAGAGCGAGACGTTCGGCGGGATGTGAGCGTCCATTCCCATCGTCCGAGCAAACTCGGGTTCGTGCTGGTAGCGGTCCAGCGTGCCCACGCGGACCAGATCCCGGCCTTCCATTTTGCCGTGTTCCTGGGTCCGGGCGATCGCATAGGTCCTGCCGGTGAGCCGGAGTGTCACTCCGGTGGAAAACCGCGGAGAAGAGGCTGTCCGGAGCGGATAGGCATCGAAGCCGACATGCTCCATCAGGGCCGGGAGCCCGCTCCGCCCGTATCCGAGCGCGATCGAAAGCGAGTCGTCGGCATGTCCGGGAGCGACGATGACGGCCGCCTCGATCGTGTTGGTGCCATCGCTGATCTCGACGATGTCGGCGACCAGATCGTAGTCGATCTCGTTTCCCAGCCTCTCCGCGACCGCGTCAAGTTCCCCGAAATTGTTCGCCTTGATCCCCAGTTTCTTTGCTGTTGCCGGGCTGACCAGAACCGCGTTGTCCCAGGCGAGCTTGGTGACAAAATCCGGGGTTTCGAGGAGCCAGGGATTGTTGGCGTAGCGCCCGTCGTCCGCGCTGGAACTTTGCAGGAAGACGAGTTCGAGCCCGCCCTGCACGGGCATCGCTTGCGCGGCGATCCTGGATGCGGAGGCGACGGTGAAATCGAGGGGAGCTCCGTCAAAGCCGGTCCCGGGGAGAAAGCCAACACGAAGGAAATTATTCCAAAGCAAATCCATTCCCCCGGCCCCGGCGACCGCCTCTTCGGTGGCGAGGGATTCAAACGTCGACCGGACCAGTTCGAGGCCGTCCACTGCCGGGTTTCCAAGAAGTTTGGAAAGGATATCGAGTTCGGAAATGCCACCCCAAAGCGGAAGGATCATTGGCTGGATCGAAGAATAGGTGCCGTCGTAAGTGCGGGCATCTCCCCACGTTTCCAAAAAGTGCGCGGCGGGAACATGCCACCGGGACAGCCGGGAGGTTTCGTCCTCGAACAGGCCCAGCTTCACGACATCGGGGACATTTGACAACAGGGAGGCGAAATTCAAATCCGCCGGGGCATTGTAGGCCGGGTTTCCGCCGAGGACGAAAAGCGCTTTCACGGTGCCGGCGGTCATCGCCTTCGCGAGCTCTGTGATCGTTGCTGTCGCGGGCGAGGGATTGGCGGCTCCCAAAAGCGTCGAGCCCAGATTGCCCAGCGCGCAGTTGATCGCATGGACAAGAACCTGGACCGCGGCGGGAGTCTGCGGGCCGGTCAAAACGAGAGACCGTCCGGGATTGGCGACAAGGTCGTCGGCGCACCCGTTGATCCAGGCCTCGTCTAATCGAGCGTCCGCTTCCGGGAAGGCTCCGAGAACGGATGCCAGCAAGGGATCGCTGGTTTTCCGGGCGATCCTCCCGGCGAGCCGGCGCGTGAATCCGCCCGCATGCGAGGCCTTGCAGCGGAGCCGGTGGTCGGCCATGCCGCCGGTGATCGTGAAGTGGTTTTCGACCACGTAGAGCCGGTTCATCGGAGCTCCCATCTGGTCGGGGTTGCGCCGGGCGGAGAAGCCCGTCGCGTAGCCGATCCCGGTCTCGACCGGATTCAAAAAGTCGCTGTCGATCGCCAGGATGACATCCGCACGCTCGAACTTCGGCAGCAGCCGCGTCCCCGCGCCGAATGCGGCTCCTGCGGCCGTCTCCGCTTCGGTGTCGCCGAGAGGTTCGTATTCCGCCCAAAGAAGCCCCGGGAAATTTTGCTCCAGCTCCGCGCGCAGGCGGTCGCGTGTCGGGGAGTTTTTCTTTTCGACGAGGAAGGCCACTCCTTTTCCTCCGCCCTGGCTCACGGATTGCAGGAATGCGTCGAATGCCGCGGCGCCGACGGCCGCGCCTTTGTCGGTGAAATATTTTGAACGGAGAGGACTGTAGAGATCGAGGATCGCGGCCTGCGCAAACGAATCCGTCCCCCCGTTGCTGAACGGGTGAAGCGGGTTACCCTCGAGCTTGGTCGGCCGCCCGTCGGACGTGCTCGCGATCAGCGGGACCGCGCCCGTGCGCGTCGGCATCGCCGTCGCGTAATACAAAAATTTCCCCGGGATCGTCCATTCGACGCCTTTTGTGAACGGCACCATGTAGGCCTCCGGACGGCGGCAGCCGGTCAGACCAACGCCGGCCAGCGCGATCGACGCGCCCATGAGCTTGAGAAAATCTCGCTTCGAAAGCCCGCTGTCCTCGTAGATCTCCGCCCCGCGCGGAAACTCCGATTCGAGGTGCTTCGCGAAGGCCGTGTCGTTCTCGGGCTCGCGGGGCGAAGGATATTGATTCATCGGTGGCAACCTCCGCAGGTGACCGGAGGGTTCACTTCCCAGTCCGCTTGGAATTTGCCGCCCGCCTCGCGCTGGTTCCCGCGGGCACCTGGCTTCCAACTCGTGTTGAAAACCTGCGACGGTGGGCGGAGGAAATTTCCCGGTGCGCGGTGACACGCCAGGCACCATGCCATGCTCTGCGACTGGTCCTGAAAGACGGTTTCCATTTCATTCACCGGCCCGTGACAACTGAAACAGCCCACCCCGCGGTTCACATGGACCGCGTGGTTGAAATAGGCGTAGTCTGGAACTTGGTGGACACGCACCCAGTTCACCGGACGCCCGGTCTTCCAGCTTTCGCGCACCGGCTCCAGCTTCGGGCTCGTCGCGCGGATCTGCGTGTGGCACGCCATGCAGGCCTGCGTCGTGGGAATGTTCGAATGCGCGGCCACCTCGACAAAGCTATGGCAATACCGGCAGTCCATCCCCAACTGCTCCACATGAACCGCATGGGAAAACGGGGCCGGCTGCACCGGCATGTAACCGGCGCGGGTGTATTTCGGCGTGAAATAATACGTCACCCCGCCCACGACCGCCACGGCCAAAACTCCAAGGCAAATCGCGAACTTGAGGGCGATCCGGTTTGTCCATCTCGGGAAAAAATTTGCCATGAAGCACAGCGCGACGCCTTAGTGGACCGCAGCCAGCATTTGCAGAACCCCCACGGGGACAATTTCTTGAAAACTTCCAACGCGGAGGAAAAACCTGTGCATGAGAGAAAAAAGAGCGTGCAAAATACAGGTCGCGACTGTCAACAGATTCGGCAATAATTCTTCCGCTATGAACATCCGCCTCCTGATCGCCGCTCTCGTTTTCTCTGCGCCGGTTCTCTTTTCCGCCGAATCCGCCCAACCGGAACTTCCCGCTACGACCCTGCGCATCGGCACGACAAGCATCCGGGCGGAGGTTGCCGATGACGACGCGGAACGTTCGGCTGGCCTGATGTTCCGGGAATCCCTCGCTCCCGACTCCGGCATGCTATTCGTCATGCCATCCGTCGGGCCCGCTTCCTTCTGGATGAAGAACACGCTCATCCCGCTCTCGGTCGCGTTCCTGGACGAAAACGGAACGATCATGGAGATCCACGACATGCAGCCGAAAAGCGAAAAGATCGTGAAGAGCACATTCTCGCGGATCGCCTACGCCCTGGAAATGCAGCAGGGCTGGTTCGGGAAAAAAAACATCTGGCCTGGCGAGCGGGTTTCGGGCCTGCCCCCGCCCGTGCGGGAGTGAACTCCGGGTTTGAGCGTTGATGGGATAGAGGCCGCCAAACGGCAGTTGACCGCCGCAGGAAGTGCCTGAGATGCTTGGCGCGATGGATCCTGTCACGTTGCTGTGGGTGGTTTTCGCTCTGTCTGTGGTGCTGGTTTGCGCCCTGGATCTCTGCGTAATCACACGGCGCGATTCCTTCATGGGAGCAGCTCCGGCCCTGCGCTGGACGGGGATCTGGATCGCGGTGGCGCTCGCCTTCGGGGCGCTCGTTTTCTTTTTGCACCCGAAAGGCCCCGAGGTCGCGCTGCTTTTTGTCACCGGCTATCTCACCGAGTATTCGCTCTCGGTGGACAACCTGTTCGTTTTTATCCTGATCTTTTCTGTGATGAAAGTTCCTCCGGGCGCCCAGCCCAAGCTCATCAAGCTGGGGATCTTTCTCTCGATCGTTCTGAGGATTGTTTTCATTCTCTTCGGAGTCGCCCTGGTGCAGCGCTTCCACTGGCTGATTTCGCTTTTCGGCGTGCTCCTCATCTGGACCGCATGGAAAATGCTCGCGTCCGTCGCGGAGGAACCCGCTGACCCAAGGAACAACTTCTTCTACCGCGCGGCGACCCGGATTTTTCCAATCCACGAGGACGGCCCATCCTCGACGCGCCTTGTTGTCCGGCACGAAGGCCGGCTGTTCGTGACGCCGCTCTTCCTGGTGTTCCTCGTCATCGGAAGCACGAACGTGGTGTTCGCGCTGGACTCGATCCCCGCGATCATGGGGATCAGCACGGATCCTTTTGTCGTGATCACTTCGAGCGTCTTCGCGGTTCTGGGCCTGGGTTCGCTCTTCTTTGCGATCCGGGGGGTGATGGGGATGTTCAAGTTCCTGCAGCACGGGGTGAGCGTGATCCTCTTTTTTATCGGCGGAAAAATGGTCGCCGATCTCTACGGGCCGGGCCGCGCCTGGTTCCAGGACCATCTCGCTGTTCCCCTGCTTTTCATCGCAGTCGTACTGGCCGTTTCGGTGGTCCTTTCCGTCTGGCACAACCGCGCTTTTCCTGCTGGAAAAAATGGCCGCTCCAAAGACCCGGTGTGATCGCGGCGGCGCTCAGAGGATCGTCTTTTCTCCTTGTCCTGCGTGCCGCGCTGCGCTGCATTCCTCCCGGATGAACGAAGCGAACATGCGCGTGACCAGCGGGGTCGGAAAGGCAGGCTGGAAACTCTTCGAGTGCGACTCGGCCGCTTCGACCAACGACCTCGCCCGCGACCTCCCGGCATGGGGCGCCGTGCGTGCGGACATTCAGAACGGCGGTCGCGGGAGATTTGGAAGGGTTTTTGTTTCCGACCATGGCGGCCTCTGGATTTCCGCGGTCCTTCCGGCAGACGGCGGCCTGGAGAAGTGGGCCGGATTCTCTCTCATGGTTGGAGTCCATCTCGTCCGGATGCTGGAAGATCTGAACATTCCATCGGCGCGGCTCCGCTGGCCGAACGACCTCATGTCCGGTCCCCAAAAGCTCGGCGGGCTGCTGATCGAACAATCCGCCAAAGAGGTTCTCGTCGTCGGGTTCGGCCTGAACATTTCGAACGCGCCCTGGACATGCGATCCCGCACTGGAAGCCATTTCAACGAGCATCGCGCGAATAACTCCCTCCGTCCCTTCCGTCGATGAAATGGCTGTCCGCACATTGGACGCGCTCGCCGATGCACATCAGGCGATGGAAGTGGGCGGCATGACGGCGGCCATCGACGAACTCAATCTCCGGTGGAGCCGGCCGGTCCCGGTGGAGATTTCCCTCGCCGGCGGGGAAACGGTCTCCGGGAGGTTCGTCGGCCTTGACTCCCGGGGAAACCTCAGGCTCCTCGATAATATAACGGACTCCGAATTTCTTGTCGGGCATCAAAGTATTGAGAAACTGTCAGAGTTATACTGATCGGCTTTACAACCAACAAAAAAACCAAGAAACTCGACAAACTAGCCATGGCACTCAGGGAAAAATTCATGACCGCGGAGGAAGCGGCAGCACTCATCAACCACAACGACACAATCGGTTTCAGCGGGTTCACGCCCGCGGGGGCCGCGAAGGCGATTCCCACCGCCCTTGCCAAGCGCGCCAAGGCCGAACACGAGGCCGGACGGCCGCTCCAGATCGGCGTCGTCACGGGGGCCTCGACCGGCCAATCGCTCGACGGCGAACTCGCCCTTGCCGAGGCGATCGCATGGCGCACGCCCTACCAGTCGAACAAACACCTCCGCGCAGCGATCAACAGCGGGCGCACGCGTTTCTTCGACATGCACCTCTCCACGCTCCCGCAGCAAGTCCGCTACGGGTTCCTCGGAAAATTCAACTGGGCGGTTGTCGAAGCCTGCGACGTGACCGAGGACGGCGAGATTGTTCCGACCACATCGGTTGGTGCCGCGCCGACGTTCTGCGGGGTCGCCGACAAGATCCTCATCGAGATCAACCGCAACCACCCCGCCGCGCTGCGCGGGCTGCACGACATCTACGAACCTTTGGATCCCCCGCACCGCAAACCGATCCCGCTCTCGGACTGCTCCACGCGGATCGGAACGCCTTTCATCAAGGTCGATCCCGCCAAGATCGCGGGGATCGTCGAAACCGACCTCCCGGACGAGGTGAAACCCTTCGATCCTTCCGATGAAACCACCGATAAAATCGGCCAGAATGTCGCCGAGTTTCTTGCCGCCGAGATCCGTGCGGGGCGAATCCCCAAGGAATTTCTGCCGCTCCAATCCGGCGTGGGCAACATCGCGAATGCCGTGCTCGCGGCGCTCGGCGAAAATTCCGACATCCCGCCGTTCGAGATGTTCTCCGAGGTAATCCAGGACTCGGTGATTTCTCTCATCAAAAAAGGGAAATGCAAATTCGTCACGGGGACCTCGCTCACAGTGAGCCCCGATCTGCTCAAGGAGATTTATGCGGATCTGGAGTTCTACAAAAAGCACATCTGCCTGCGCCCGCAGGAGATCACGAACAACCCGGAAATGGTCCGCCGCCTTGGCATCATCACGATCAACACAGCGATCGAGGTCGATCTTTTCGGCAACGTGAATTCCACGCATGTCATGGGATCGAACATGATGAACGGCATCGGGGGCTCGGGCGACTTCACCCGGAACGGCTACATTTCAATCTTCACGTGTCCCTCGCTCGCGAAGGGCGGCAAGATCAGCCCGATTGTTCCGCTCGTGAGCCACATGGACCACAGCGAGCATTCCGTGCAGGTCGTGGTCACCGAGAACGGGGTAGCCGACCTCCGCTGCAAAACCCCTCACGAGCGCGCGCGCCTGATCGTGGCCAACTGCGCCCATCCCGACTTCCGCCGCGAACTCCATGGCTATTTCGACAGCGTGACCAAAGGCCAGACGCCGACCACGCTCAGCGCCGCCTACGCGATGCACCAGCGGTTCCTCGACACCGGCGACATGCGCGGCGTCGATTGGAAGGCCGCCGGGCTGCCTTGACCCCGCTCACTCTTCCGGTTCCTCCTCTTCGATTTCGTGCCGGATGGCTTTGGAAATAAAGGGGCGGACAAACCCGTAGATCAGGAAGGACACGAACAGCACCGCTGGCATCCACCAAGGGTTCATGGCGGTGAAGGACAGCAGGACGATCAGCCCCAGAAATGCCGGGATGGATCGCTGGGTCCTCCAGTTCAGGCCTTTGAAGCTCGGGTATTTCACCTTGCTGAACATCATGAAAGAAAGGAACAGGAGCAGGACGGGCAACGCGAACTTCCACGGCCCGATTTCTTTGTCGTCGGCCTGGATCCAAAGCATGAGTAGCGTGAGCGAAGCGATGAGCCCGGCTGCCGCGGGAATCGGGAACCCCTGGAAATCCTTGTCGGGCTTTTCCCCGGCGATTTGCGATGTGCAGTTGAACCGCGCGAGGCGGAGCCCGCCGCACAGGAGGTAAAAAAACGCGATCAGCCATCCGGTGCGCAGAAAGTCGCGGAGCACGATCTGATAGACGAGCAGAGCCGGTGCGACCCCGAACGAGACGATGTCGGCCAGCGAGTCGAACTCCCTCCCGAACGCGCTCTCGTGCCCGCCCAACCTCGCCAGCCGTCCGTCCAGCAGATCGAAGACACAGGCGCCGAGGATAAATGCGATCGCCTCGTGGTAGTGCGAACCCACCGGTTGCCCTCGCGCCGCGAGAAGCGATCCGTCGATGATCCGCAGGACCGCCGCAAACCCGCAGAAGAGGTTGCCGGCCGTCATCAAGTTCGGCAGCAGGTAGATTTTGGGCTCGTTGGGTTCGTTCATACTGGTTTCTGTTTCATCCGGGCAACCGGGGTTTCGCCTCCATGCACGTGTTCGCCCGGCCGGACAAGGATCTCTGCGTCCAGGGGGAGGAGCAATTCCGTCCGCGAGCCGAAGCGGATCATGCCAAAGCGCTCGCCGCGCACAAGCTTGTCGCCGACAACCGCCCAAGGACAGATCCGCCGCGCGATCGCGCCGGTGATCTGCCTAACGATCACGGTGCCCTCCGGGCCGGAAAAAACCCACGACCGGCTGACATTCAGGGCGGACGAGAGCGGGTTGCGGGCATCGAGATAGCGTCCGGGCCTGGGCTCGGAGTGGAGGACTTCGCCCGCGAGCGGGGCACGGTTTACATGCACATCCAAAACCGAGAGGAAGATGCCGATCCTGCGCAGCCTGGTTTTCAGGATTTCGCCTTCTTCGACCTCATCCACCGTGGTCACCAATCCGTCGGCCGGAGACACCGCGACATTTTCTCCCGGCGGGGGAACGCGCTCCGGATCGCGGAAAAAATAAAGCGTGAACAGCAGCGCGAGCGCAAAAATGATCGAGAGCAGCGGAAAAACAAACACCGTGAGCAGCCAGCCAGCCGCAATCGCGGCCAGAATCCATTTTGCTTCGCCCATCGCCCGGTTTTTCATCCGCGAACCCTACCACCTCGAACGGCTGGCTGGGAATCCCGATTGTTCCCCAGTCTGGTGACCGGAGGTTCGCCGATAAAATTTTGCCTGGCTTTGCGCTGCGGAAACCAGCCGATAATCGTATTTCCTTGTTCATGTGTTGCCGGATGCAAAATCCCTTCATGTGACGCCAAGGAAGGTCTCTCCCATTCTGGGCATCATGGATGCCGATTTGTCCCATGAGTCTCACATGTGGGACAAATCGGCGCAAAAACTTCACCGTTACAGGATTATTTGCATATTTATAATATCCTGTTTTACAGCATAATAAACAACATTAATCCTGTTTGGAACAGGAGCTGCTAAGGGTGGCCTTGGTTTACTACATAATATGGCAAAAATTCTAGGCATTGATTTAGGCACCACCAACTCCTGCATGGCGGTGATGGAAGGCGGAGAGCCTGTCGTCTTGGAGAATTCCGAGGGAGCACGCACGACGCCTTCGGTTGTGGCATTTTCGAAATCCGGAGAACGGCTTGTCGGTCAGGCCGCAAAGCGCCAGGCGATCACCAATCCGGCGAACACGATATTTTCCGTCAAGCGGTTCATGGGCCGCAAATTTGACGAGGTGCGCGAAGAGGAACATCGCGTGCCCTACAAACTCGTCAAAGCCGCGAATGGCGACGCCCACATCCAGGTCGAAATCGACGGCAAACCGAAGGCGTTTTCCCCGCCGGAAATCTCGGCGATGATTCTCGGCAAACTCAAGGCCGATGCCGAAGCCAAGCTGGGCGAAAAAATCACCGAGGCCGTCATCACGGTGCCGGCCTACTTCAACGACTCGCAGCGCAATGCGACGAAGGATGCCGGCAAGATCGCCGGTCTCGACGTCAAGCGCATCATCAACGAGCCCACGGCCGCCTCGCTAGCCTACGGGCTCGACAAAAAGGCCGACGAAAAAATCGCGGTTTACGATCTCGGCGGCGGTACATTTGATATCTCGGCCCTCGAAATCGGTGACGGGGTTTTCCAGGTTTCTGCCACCAACGGCGACACCCACCTCGGCGGAGACGATTGGGACAACCGCCTCATGGATTGGATCATCGGGGATTTCAAAAAGGAAACCGGCATCGACCTTTCCAAGCAGCCGGATGCCGTCCAGCGCATCAAGGAAGAGGCCGAGAAAGCGAAAATCGCCCTCTCGTCCACCCAAGAATACGACCTCAACCTTCCGTTCGTCACGGCGGACGCCACCGGGCCGAAGCACATCCAGAAAAAACTCACTCGCGCGAAACTCGAGCAACTCACCGACGACCTCTTCGAGCGCACGATCAAGCCGGTCAAGGATTGTCTCGGCGACGCGAAGTGGTCGAAGAGCGACGTGAACGAACTCGTGCTCGTCGGCGGAATGACCCGCATGCCGAAAGTCGTGGATACCGCCCGGGAAATGATCGGGAAAGAACCCCACAAGGGCGTGAATCCGGACGAAGTGGTCGCGGTTGGCGCGGCCATCCAAGGAGGCGTGCTCCGCGGCGATGTGAAGGACGTGCTCCTGCTCGACGTGACCCCGCTCACGCTCGCCATCGAGACGGCCGGCGGCATCGCCACGCCGATGATCCCGCGCAATACGACGATCCCGACCAAAAAGTCGAATGTCTTTTCGACCTACAGCGACAACCAGCCGGGCGTTGAAATCAAGGTTCTTCAAGGCGAGCGACCGCTCAGCCGCGACAATAAAAATCTCGGGACATTCCATCTGGATGGTATTCCGCCGGCAGCGCGCGGAACCCCGCAGATCGAAGTCACCTTCGACATCGATGCCAACGGCATCCTCAATGTCTCTGCCAAGGACCTCGGGACCGGAAAAGAGCAGAAAATCTCGATTACCGGATCCAGCGGCCTGAGCAAGGAGGAAGTCGAACGCATGCAGAAGGAGGCCGAATCCCACGCCGACGAGGACAAGAAGGCGAAGGAAGGCATCGAGATCCGCAACAATGCCGACACGCTGGCCTACCAGTGCGAGAAGCAGCTCAAGGATCTCGGCGACAAACTCGACGGCGCGAAAAAGAAGACCGTCGAGGACGCGATCGAGAAGGTCCGCGAGGCTCTCAAAGGCAGCGACATCGATGCCATCAAATCCGGCTACGACGACCTTCAGGCGAAGTTCCAGGAAGTCAGCGCCGAACTTTACAAGCAGGCCGCCGGACAGGCTGGACCCGCCCCGGAAGCCGGCCCGCAGCCCGGCGGTCCCCCGCCAAAAAAGGAGTCCGACGTCGTGGACGCGGAATTCGAAATGGTGGACGAGGACAAGAAAAAATAACCGCACTTTAACAAACCGCCCCGGCTCCCGCTCGCGGGATTCCGGGGGCTGTTAAAAACCAACAAAAACCAAAACCAGGAAGGAACAGCCAACATGGCCAACGTAAACATCAAGCCTCTCGGGGACCGCGTGCTCGTGCACCCGCTCGAAGAGAAGGAAGTAAAAAAAGGCGGGATCATCATCCCCGACACCGCCAAAGAAAAACCGCAGGAAGGACAGATCGTCGCACTCGGCACAGGCAAGCGTGACGAAGACGGAAAGCTCATCGAGTTCACCGTCAAAAAAGGGGACAAGGTCCTTATCTCCAAATACGGCGGAACCGAAGTCAAGGTGGACGGCGAAACCTACCTGATCATGCGCGAGGACGACATCCTCGGCATCATCGGCTAAGCCCCGTTCAAAAACTAAAACTTAATACCTAATACTTAAAACTTACTACAATGGCAGCAAAACAACTCCTATTTGACGAAGCAGCCCGCCAAGGCCTGCTCCGCGGTGTCGAGAAACTGGCGAAAGCCGTCAAGGCGACCCTCGGGCCGTCGGGACGCAACGTCATCCTCGACAAAAAATTCGGCAGCCCGACCATCACCAAAGATGGCGTGACCGTCGCGAAAGAAATCGAGCTCGAAGACCCCTACGAAAACATGGGGGCCCAGCTCGTCCGTGAAGTCGCCAGCAAGACCAGCGACATCGCCGGCGACGGCACCACCACGGCTACCGTTCTCGCCGAAGCGATTTATCGCGAAGGCCTCAAGAACGTGACCGCAGGGGCTAACCCGACCAGCCTCCAGCGCGGCATCACCAAAGCCGTCGAGGCCATCACCGAAGAGATCGCGAAGATCTCCAAGAAGGTCAAGGACAGCTCGGAAATCGCGCAGGTCGCGACCGTTTCTGCCAACTGGGACAGCACGATCGGCCAGATCATCGCCGACGCGATGGACAAGGTCGGCAAGGACGGCACGATCACCGTCGAGGAAGCCAAGAGCATCGAAACCACGCTCGACGTGGTGGAAGGCATGCAGTTCGACAAGGGCTATCTCTCGCCCTATTTCGTGACGAATGCCGAGAGCCTCGAAGTTTCGTTCGACAACGCCTACATCCTCATCCACGAAAAGAAGATCAGCTCCCTCAAGGATCTGCTTCCGCTTCTCGAGAAGATCGCCAAGAGCGGCAAGCCGTTCCTGATCATCGCCGAGGACGTCGAGGGCGAAGCGCTCGCGACTCTCGTCGTGAACAAGCTCCGCGGCACGCTCCAGGTCGCAGCCGTCAAGGCTCCCGGCTTCGGTGACCGCCGCAAGGCCATGCTCGAAGACATCGCCGTCCTCACCGGCGGCAAGCTCCTCAGCGAAGACCTCGGCATCAAGCTCGAGAATGTCGGACTCGAAGACCTCGGCCGCGCCAAGCGCGTCACCGTGGACAAAGAGAACACCACGATCATCGAAGGCGAAGGCAAGAGCTCGGACATCCAGGGCCGGGTCAGCCAGATCCGCCGCCAGATCGAGGAAACCACCAGCGACTACGACCGCGAGAAGCTCCAGGAGCGCCTCGCCAAGCTCGCCGGCGGTGTGGCCGTCATCAATGTCGGCGCAGCCACCGAGACCGAGATGAAGGAAAAGAAAGCCCGCGTCGAAGACGCCCTCCACGCGACCCGTGCGGCCGTTGAAGAAGGCATCGTCGCCGGCGGCGGCGTCGCCCTCATCCGTGCCCAGAAGGTCCTCGACAACCTCACCCTCACCGGTGACGAAGAGATCGGGCTCCAGATCGTGCGCCGCGCGATCGAGCAGCCGCTCCGCACCCTGGCCGACAATGCCGGGCAGGAAGGCGCGCTCATCGTGCAGGAAGTCAAGAAGCGCAAGGGCGCCGAAGGCTACAACGTCGCGACGGGCGAATACGAGGACCTCATCAAGGCCGGCGTCGTCGATCCCGCCAAGGTGACCCGCAGCGCGCTCCAGAACGCCGCTTCCATCAGCGGACTCCTCCTCACCACGGAATGCCTCGTCACCGAGCTTCCCGAGAAGGACAAAGGCCCGGCCATGCCTCCGGGCGGCGGTATGGGTGGAATGGGCGGCATGGACTACTAAGCCCGCGCTCCAAACCAAAACTCAAAACCGGAAAGCCGGGGTCGCAAGGCCCCGGCTTTTCTGCGTCTTGCTCTGCGCATAATTTTCCGGCCCCGCAGGCTTCCGCGTCCGCTTTCGCCGGGCCAGCCCGATTCCCCTTCTTAGCGATCAGAACAGGAACAATGCGGAACTAACCTTCGATCGTATTGATTTCGACCGGCTCGACTTTGATCCCCTGGTCTTCCAGCCAGGAGATCGCCTTTTTGATTTCCTCGCGTTCGCCATCGAGTTCGAGCGAGACAAGCCCGATCTCCTCGGTCACGCTGGCCTGCCGGATGTTCGTCACAACAGGAAATTCTTTTGCCAATTCCCAAAGAACCGGACGGGTGATCAGGCGGGCGGGAAACATGAGCCAGAGGCGCGTTTTTTGCATGGCCTGAACATAAGGAGAAAGCTCAGTCAAGCCAAGCCGGAACCGCCGGGTTCGATTCCCCGTTCTTTCTTCCTGATGGAAATTTTTCAAAACCGCCTGTAGGATGGCCGGCATGAACAGGCGCGTGAAGACTTTCAACGACGAACCGGGGGAGGACCGGGGCGGGATGGGCCGCTGGGTTCTCCTGGCTTTTGTTCTTTCCCTTGCGCTGCACGCGGCGTTCTGGGCTTGGGCAAGCGATGTTTCCCTGAATACCGGGAGCATAAAAATTCTGAACCGGGTCGTGCCGCGCACGTTTCACCTCGAGCGGGTCGATATCGATCCGAAGCTGCTCGAGCCCGCCCCGGATACCGAAAAGCGTCCGGCCGCTTCCCCGGCCACGATCAAACTGCCCGACGAGAAAATTTCGCTTGAAAAATTGCCGGCGAAAAAGCCGGAGCCCCCGAGGGCGGATGCCAACCTTTTCACCGAAAAGCCGGCGATCGGCCTCCCTTCGTTTCAGAAGACGATGCAAACCGCTCCGGCCCCGGGCACTCCTTCCCAACCCGCCGAAAACCGATCCCTCGACAGGGAAATGCTCGACATCAAACCGGCGATCGCGGGGCCTTCCGTGATCGAGGTTGACGGGGTCAACCGGGCCGGGGGATTTTCGGGCGACCGGGCGCACGGCTTCAGCAATCTCGACAGCCTGCTCGCCCAAACCGGACCGCTCACGCCCGAAACCGCGCCGATCCTCATGCCGACCGATCTTCTTTTCGATTACGACAAGCCCGACCTGCGTCAGGAGGCGATTGCAAGCCTGCAGAAACTGGGAGAACTCATCCGCCGCAACCCCTCGGCCCACTTTCTGATTGAAGGCCACTCCGACTCGTTCGGGAAGGAGGAATACAACCTCGATCTCAGCCGGCGCCGCGCCGAGACGGTCAAGGTCTGGCTCACCGGCACGATGGGGCTTCCGGCGCAGGCGATCGAGACGCGCGGGTTCGGCAAATCCCGCCTGATCGCCCCGGCAACCGGAACCGTTGAGGAACAGCAAATCAACCGGCGGGTTGAAATTGTCATCCAAACTCCCTCGGTCACCCCCGCGAAGCCCTGATGTTTCCCGGCGAGCACACCCTCGAAAAATCCGCCCTCGAGCTTTCGGAGAAAACCCGGCGCAAGCGGGACGATCCGGTCACGATCTTCAAGGGCTTCCGCAAAGTCGAGGAACAGCGGCTGCGCATGTGGCACAATGCCGGCGGCGGCGGACGGGAGATCACACGGCAGCGATCGGAAATGGTCGATATTCTTTTCCGCGAGCTTTTCGACGTGGTGGTGGAATCGGCCATGCCGAAAGGCCTCGAAGGCAAACTCTGCGTGGCGGCGTTTGGCGGATACGGCCGCCGCGAACTCACGCCGTTCAGCGACGTGGATCTCTTTTTTCTCCAATCCAAAGCCGGCGAGAACAAGGAAATCGAAGAGGTCATTCGCCGGACGCTCGTCGCCCTCTGGGATATCGGGTTCAAGGTCGGGCATGCCACGCGCACGATCGCCCAGGCGATCAAACAAGCCAACGACGACCCGATCACCAAAACCTCGATGCTCGAATCCCGCTTCCTCGCCGGCGAGAGGGAGATTTTCACCGACTTCAAAAAGGGCTTCCAGCACGAATGCGTGCGCGGGCATCAGGACGGGTATATCTCCTGGCGCCTGGCCAACCAGGCCGAACTCCGGATCAAGTATGGTTCCAGCGTTTTCCTGCAGGAGCCGAATGTCAAAAACGGCATCGGGGGGCTGCGTGACTACCAGAGCCTGCTTTGGATCTCGCATTTCAAGCTCGGCGTGATGACCACGGCGAAGCTGGTCGAAGCCAGGGTTCTGCGCGACACGCAGCGGCGCCTCCTCGAAAAAGCCTACGATTTCCTGCTGCGCACCCGCACGGAGATGCATTACCTCAACGGCCGCGCGGCCGATGCCCTCACCCTCCAACTCCAGGGCCGTATCGCCGTGGCGTTCAACTACCCGCAAAAAAACATCCTGCGCAAAGTCGAGGCGTTCATGCGCGACTATTACAGTCACACAAGGAACATCCACCTGCTCACAGAAGCGGCTCTGGGGCGGATGGAGGCGGCACCGAAGAAGAAGCCCGCCGGGCTGCTCCGCCTCTTCGGCGCCAAACCGAAAGTGGAGAGATTCGACGGCTTCATCGCCCGCGAGGGCCAACTCCTGGCCGAGTCGCGCGAGATTTTCAACGACGACCCGTATCGCATGATCCGCGCGTTCCACCACGCGCAGATCCGGAAGCTCGAATTCCACGCCGAGCTCTGCGATCTCGTCCGCCGCCGGCTGCCGCTGGTGACCCGCACGTTCCAATACGCCCGCGTGGCACGGGAGACGTTTTTCGCCATCCTCTCGCGCAAGGGCGAGGTCGGTCCGGTGCTGCGCCTGATGCACAATCTCGGGTTTCTCGGGCGCTACATGCCGGAATTTGGCGCGCTCGACTGCCTCGTGCAGCACGAGTTTTACCACCGCTACACGGCGGACGAACACACGCTCGTCTGCATCGAAAAGCTCGACGCGATCCTGTTTGCCAACGGGGAAAAATTGAGCGGCTACCGTCAGCTTTTTCAAAAGACGGAAGATCCGGCGATCCTTTACCTCTCCCTGCTGCTGCACGATACCGGCAAGGCCGCGAACCAGCGCAACCACGAGGAAGCCAGCGCCGGGCTCGCGCACAAGGTCGTCCGCCGCCTCCAACTCTCTCCCGAGCGGCGCCGGATGCTCCTCACCCTCGTCGATTCCCACTACGTGCTCTCCAAAATGTCCCAAACCAGAAACCTTGAGGATCCGGCAACGGTGGAGGAAGCATCAACACTCACGGTTCCCAAAGTGTCGAAGTAAGGACCGGGTTGCTCGACCACATAGGGAGAGGGCACGACAGCGAGTGTCAATGCGACGAGGACAGACCCCGCCAATAATCCAATCCCGAGGGAGCGACGGCGTTCAGCCCGACTCGCTCGACGGTGCGTCGCCTTCGTTGGTTCGCCATCGTCATCGGTGTGAAACAGCGTCAACGCAGTACCTTTCGATGTTTCTGGTGGGGTTCTTGTTCGCGCGTAGCGCACGCAAAGAATCTACAGGCTGAAGACCATACACAGGCACTATTGCTACCGTAGATTCACGGCCTGAGAATCAGCTGTTTACAACAACGAGTTCTTGAGTGTGACCCCTACTTTTTATCTTAAGGAAGTCCCCCATGGCGGACGACAACGAGCCGACACCCGAAGACGAATTCCGGGACATGCTGCGCGATATCCTGTCCGGCAAAGAGGGCGTTGACGCCAGCCAGCTGGCCGGTGTTGCGGGCCTTCCCAACGACCCCGAAAGCCTCGCGAGGCTGATGGGTCAACTTCAGGCTGCCATGAACGCCAGTGGCGATGCCATCAACTGGGATCAGGCCACCATTCAAGCCAAGTCGATTGCCGAAACCGGCGTGCAACTGAAAGACGAGAAAGACGGAACGGTGTCATATACCATTGAATAAACATTTACTCAGCATGAAATTCAGCGAACTCATCGGGGCGCTTTCAAAAGTTAATACCGAGCTTCTGGATCAAAGTGTAAGAGCTGTAAACACAGCTCTTACAGTCCGTAATTGGGTCTTTGGATTTTACATTGTAGAGTTTGAACAGAATGGAAATGACCGCGCTGAATATGGAAAAGGCCTCCTGTCGGCTATTTCACAAG
>Ga0118677_10002355_pt1 | contig 38253 bp, 37 predicted proteins | sample AliMusrvi5mmetaG_FD_86154 | JGI IMG/M metagenome (GOLD analysis project Ga0118677, IMG submission 86154) | reverse complement strand
CAGGAGAAACAGTTTTGATCTTTTTGAACGAGTCGTTATTGCTGCTGTTTTTCCTTACTGGTACAATTGTGAGTAATCATAAATGCATTACATCATTTGTCCATTCCTGCATTCCTAAATTAAAAAAAAGTACTTGAAACTTTTCAACTTAATCTAAACAAAGATGACTGACGAAGTTTTGGCCCTTTGGCCTGAGTTGATGTGGATCCTGGATCCCGATCTCCGCGAAAAAACTGCCAGGACCTGGGAGGTGGCACTTGAAAGAAGTGTGCTCACTGCCGGTGATCTCAATAAAATTCCCTTTACCTTGCTGGCCGGGCCCGACCTTAAGGTTTCCTTCATGGCCCACAAGCGTTGCGTGGTGCATGTAGCGCGCGATGCCGGGAACAAAATGAATGAATTCTTCCAGGACGACCTTCCTGTAAATATGGATATCCTGATTGCCGGTGCGATCCTTGCCGACGTAGGTAAATTGCTTGAATATGAACTGGATGCCAACGGCAAATCGTTCCAGGGAAAATATGGCAAATACCTCCGCCACCCCTTTTCAGGTGTTTCCCTTGCCGAACAATGCGGCGTTCCCGCTGCCGTGTGCCATATCATCGCCACCCATGCCGGCGAAGGCGACATGGTCAAACGGACCGTCGAAGCATATGTCGTGCATCATGCCGACTTTATGACCTTCGAGCCGTTCAGGGATAGACTTAAATAAACTGAATTTACAAATGCAGGTAATGCTGCATTTGTAAATTCATGCATTTGTCAATTATTAATTAAAATTCACAAAGATGACGATCATAGAGAAAATCATAGCAGACCATTCCGGTCAGAAGTCGGTAAAGCCTGGCGACATTGTGGATGTATTCATCGATACCCGCGCCGCACGCGATTTTGGTGGGGCCAATGTAGTGAAAAACCTCGTTGACAACGGGCTTACCATTGCCGATCCGAAGAAGACCATCTTCACTTTCGACTGCAACCCCGGCGGATCCGATCAGAAATATGCGGCCAACCAGCATTACTGCCGGCTTTACGCCCGTGAAAACAATATCCGCGTGTACGACGTCAATGCCGGTATCGGCACCCACCTGGCCATCGATAATGGCCTCGTATGGCCGGGCAGCACCTTCGTTTCCACCGATTCGCATGCCAATATCATGGGCGCCATCGCCTCCTTCGGACAGGGGATGGGCGACCAGGACATCGCTGCCGCATGGGCCAAGGGAGCCGTTTGGTTCAAAGTGCCATCCTCTGTTAAAATCAACCTCAATGGCAAAAGGCCGGCCAGCCTCTCCGCCAAGGATGTGGTACTGAACCTTCTGTCGGTCTTTGGCGCCAACAAACTACTGGGGTGTTCCGTCGAAATTTATGGTGCGGAAACTGAAAAGTTCACCCTTGCCGAACGGATCACCATCTCCTCGATGGGTACCGAAATGGGCGCCATCATCATTTTATTCCCCACCTCCCCTGCCCTGCTGAATGAATTAAAAGGCATCACCGGGAGAGATTACCCAACGGTCACTGCCAGCGCAGAGGCAGTCTACGAAAAGACCTTTGATCTCGACCTCGACAAATTTGTCACCATGGTCGCCCGCCCCGGACATCCGCACGACGACACCTCTATTGATACCGTTCGCAACCAGAAGATCGACTCGGGCTTTATCGGCAGCTGTACCAACGGTCGTATCGAAGACCTGCGCATTGCCGCCTCGGTACTCAGGGGCAGGAAAGTAGCTCCAGGCGTGGTGCTGAAAATCGTTCCCGCTACCGATGCCATCTGGACCCAGGCCATGGATGAAGGGCTGATCCAGGTTTTCAAAGAGGCCGGCGTGATGGTCTCTAATGCTGGGTGCGCCGGTTGTGCCGCCGGACAGGTGGGACAAAATGGTCCGGGCGAAGTTACCATCAGCACGGGTAACCGCAACTTCGAAGGAAAACAGGGAAAAGGATTTGTCTATCTCGCATCACCGGCAGTCGTAGCCGCCTCTGCAGTCGCCGGGTTTATCACCACCCCCGACCAGATCCCCGACCAGCCAACGCTGTTTGCCGCTTCAGGAAAGGACGGCGTATCATCCAAGGCTGCAACGCCGAAGGTTAAAACCGCCAAACCAACCTGTGTCGAAGGAAATGTGTGGATTATCCAGAAGGATGATATCGACACCGACATGATCTTCCACAACCGCTATCTTACCATCACCGACATAAAGGAGATGGGACAGTATACCTTCGACAACCTCAGGGGATATGAAGATTTTGCTAAAAAAGCAAAGGCAGGCGACATCGTGATCACCGGTAAGAATTTCGGCGCAGGAAGTTCCCGCCAGCAGGCGGTTGACTGTTTCCAGTCGCTGGGTGTAAGCTGTATCCTAGCCGAATCGTACGGTGCCATCTACGAAAGAAACGCCATCAATGCGGCCATGCCGATCCTTACGTACAACCCTGACCTGCTTGTTACTGCCGACCTGCGACATGGCGACAGGGTCACGGTTGACTTTGTATCGGGAACCCTGACCAACCAGAGAAACGCAATAACAGTCCAACTCGGCAAGTTTTATGATGCCCAGCTGGCGATCTACAAAAACGGGGGGTTGCTTTAAGTAATACCGGCTGAAATTGTGTTACTTCGCAACACGTTTCAGTTTCCACCGGCGGTGCGACCAGAGATAATACTCGGGTTTCGCAACAATGACCTCTTCCAGCATTTTCATAAACCGGCCTGTTATCTCGCCGGTTTTTGTTTTTCCGGGATCCTCTTCCAGCATCCGGAAGTCGATTGAATAGTAGCCCCGATTTACCTTTGTGACATAGGCAAACGCAACGGGGAACCCCGAAATCCGGGCATATTTCTCAGGACCGTGAAGGGTAGCGGTCTCCTGGTTCATAAAATCGACCCAGAAGGCAAGCCTTGGGCTTGACGGGCTCTGGTCGGCCACCATGTAAAAGGCAGCAGGTTCTCCCCAGTCGGTTTTAAAGGTTTCTGCCGTCTTTACAATCGAGGCCAGCTTCGACCTTCCCTGTACACGGGTTTTCTGAACATAGCGGTCGATAAATTTATTGGATAGTGGCTTATAAAAACCGACAGGCTTGTGTAGCATCTGGGTGCCCGCGGCAATGCCGGCCCACTCCCAGTTCCCGTAATGGCCGGCAACGATGATAACCTGCTTTCCCCGGCGGTAAAAGTCATCCAGGAACTCCGTATGGTAAAACTGATAGCGTTTCACCACCTCCCCCTCCTTCATGGTAAAGGCCTTCAGGCTTTCGATAAGCATGTCGGCAAGGTGATGGTAAAACCCCTTTGCAATCTTTTCAATCTCGGCTTCGGATTTATTGGGGAAGGATTTGCGGAGGTTGTCAAACACGACAGCTTTCCGGTATCCGGCCACATGATAGACCAGGAAACAGATCAGGTCGGATATGCCGAAAAGCAGGCGAAAGGGGATAAACCTGAAGAGGGAGATAAAGATCCTGAATATCAGGTAAATGAAATAATCCATAGGGCTTTATTGAATAATGTTCGACCTGAAATAGTGTGCAAATATAGCGACCTGTTGGCCAGAATATCTTAATTTTGCTGCAAAATTAACAAAATGCTCATCATTAAGCGGCACAACACCGATCCCTATTTCAACCTTGCGACGGAAGAATATGTTCTGAAAAATTTCGAAGAGGATTCCTTCATGCTGTGGCGGAACGCCCCCTCCATCATTGTCGGCAAGCACCAGAATACGCTTTCAGAGATCAATGTTGACTATGTAAAATCGAACAATATCCCTGTCGTGCGCAGGTTAAGCGGTGGCGGCGCGGTGTTTCACGACCTCGGCAACCTGAATTTCACCTTTATCCAGAAGGGTCATGAAGAGAGCCTGATCGATTTCAGAAAATATACTTTGCCGATCCTTGAAGTTCTTGAAAAAATGGGCATCAATGCCCGGTTTGAAGGACGTAACGACCTTACCATCGACGGGATGAAGTTTTCGGGTAATGCCGAGCATATCTGGAAAAACAGGGTGCTCCATCATGGCACCCTCCTCTTTTCGGCCCATATGCCTGACCTGACTGCAACGCTTAATGCCGACCCGCTGAAGTTCAGGGACAAGGCTGTGAAGTCGGTCCGCAGCCGCGTTACCAATATCAGCGGGCACCTGAAAGAGCCCATCGATGTTCTCCAGTTTGCGACGCTGATCCAGGACCACATTGTTGAGAAATATCCTGATGCAAAATTAATTGACCTGACTGACGAAGATCATGAAAAGATCTATGAACTGGTCAGGAATAAATACAATACCTGGGAGTGGAACTTCGGCTATTCACCCAACTACAATTTAAAAAAGATCGTGCGGACCGAAAAAGGCGGCACCATCGAATTTGATCTCGATGTACACAATGGCATCATACAGCATATCAAGATCTTTGGTGATTATTTCAGCAAGTCAGACACGGAGGAAATCGAATCCGCCCTCACCGGCACCGCGCACCAGGAGCCGGTGATCAGGGAGGCGCTTCGTCCCTTCAACATCGACAACTATTTTGCCGGAATAACCATGGAAGAGTTGATCGGGGGAATGTTCTAGCCAGCGGTTTCCCTCTTTAAACTGGCCTTGAGCCAGAAAAAACCGATGGTCCCGGCAACGAGCGAGGCCGCCAGTACTGCCAGTTTCGAATAGTTTATCAGTTCGGCCCGGTCGAAGGCAAGCATGGTGATGAAGATGGACATGGTGAAGCCGATACCGGCCAGGAACCCTGCTCCCAGGATATGCTTCCACTTCAGATCGCCGGGCAGGCTACAGAGCCCGAAGCCTGCTGCAAGAAAGGAAAAAAGGAAAATCCCGAGCGGCTTCCCGATGATCAGTCCGGCCATGATGCCCAGGCTGCTGGCATGGACGAGGCTGCCCTGCCATCCTCCGGCAAGCACGATGCCCGTGTTGGCAAGGGCAAACAGGGGCAGGATGATAAAGGCAACCGGCTTGTGCAGGAAATGAAGCAGCCTTGTGGAGGGTGATTTCCCGGTGCCCCCTTCGAATGGAATCGTAAAGGCCAATAGAACGCCGGTGATGGTTGAATGGATCCCCGAATGGAGCATGAAGTACCACATCACCACGCCCCCGATCAGATAGGGCACGAGGCTCCTGATTTTAAAGCGGTTCAGGACAATCAGTCCGCCGAAGATGGCAAAGGCGACAAAGAGGTTTACAAAGTTGAGTGATCCTGTATAGAAAATGGCAATGATCAGGATCGCACCCAGGTCGTCGATAACCGCCAGCGCTGTCAGGAAGACCTTCAGCGACGATGGGACCCTGCTTCCGAGGATGGAGAGGATCCCCACCGCAAAGGCGATATCGGTGGCCATGGGAATTCCCGCACCCGCCTGGGTAGCCGATCCGAAATTAAAGACAAGATACAGCGCCGCCGGTACCACCATCCCTCCGATGGCTGCAATTACGGGTAAGGAGGCGTTTTTCAGGTCCGACAACTCACCGATATAAACCTCCCGTTCAAGTTCAAGCCCGATAAGCAAGAAAAAGATGGCCATCAGGGCATCGTTGATCCAGTATTCCACGCTGTTCCCGGCCAGGTTGATATGCCAGAAATGGAGGTAGGTGGTTTGAAAAGCCGAATTGGCAAGGACCAGCGATATCACCGTACAGAAGATCAGGGTGAGCCCCCCCACCTTCTCACTTTTAAAAAAATCCTCAAAAAGGTTCGTAAGTTTCATCGGCCTGCTTTATACCGGATAACCTCCGCCTTTTCAAGCGTGATAAGTCCTCCCGATTTTGTATTTTCAAAAAGCTCCTCAACGGTAAGGGTGAAGGCCCTGATCTTCTCCTCAGTATCCACAATCTCGATAATCAGCGGTAAATCAGTTGAAATATCGAACAATTTGGCTGTATGAACCTTTGAATTCGGCCCGAAACCCATGATGCCCCGCGTCACGGTTGCACCGGAAAGTCCCTGTTTTTTCGCTTCAAAAACGATGACCTCGTACAGGGGTTTTTGACCCAATTTGTCGGATTCCCCGATAAAGATCCGGAGTAATTTCGCATTTGGATTGTTTTCCATGGTTAGAGAATTTTAACGATCATAATGCCGATAAAGGTGGCAACAAGGCCGAGTACGATACTTGAAACAACATAGGATGAAGCATACCAGAACTGGCCATCACGCATCATCCCCACCGTTTCATTTGAGAAGGCGGAGAAAGTCGTAAACCCGCCCAGGATCCCGGTTGCCAGAAAGAGCCGCCACTCCTGGCTCATATTGCCCCGGTCGGCAAAGCCGAAAACGACGCCGATCAGGAAACATCCCACGACATTGACCGTGAGGGTGCCGAACGGGAAGGTTGTATCGACCCTGCTCTGAATAAAAAGCGACACCAGATACCGGGAGATACCCCCGATAAAGCTTCCCGCTCCTATGGCTAGAATCAACTTCATAGATCATCCTGATAATACGTGGATAATTCGAACATCATATGACAGGTTTTGGCGTATCCGACCCTGCATCCAGCACATATTTCCAGCTACCGTCTGCTTGTTTCTTCCAGATACTGATATAGTTTCCGTACAGGGTAGTATCTTTTGCCCTGATGTAAAGTTCCCATATTCCAAAGGTATATCCCAGGTCGTTCGACCTGCCGATATCGGCCCGGGTTGGCCTCCATTTCAGGATCATCCCCGTGTCGGGCCTGGCCTGGTAAGCCTTCGTCATTGATGACTTGCCGATGATGGGGAAGTTGCCGTTGCGCACTTTGACAACACTGTCGTCGGCATAAAAGATAAAGGCGGCGCTGAGCCCCTTGTCGACACTCATCTGGCTGAAGGCCTTGTCGGTGGCTATCAGCAAAGAAGGATCGCTTTTCTGCTCATGGCAGCATCCCGCCAGGATTAAAACGGTGAGAAATACCCATAATGTTCTCATACAATTCAGGTTATGAAAATACTAAACAGAATTATCCGGAAATATCAGAAGGTCACCACTTTGGCATCACTCTGCATGTATTCGGTAAAGGGTCCGCCCATATACCGGATGGTGATGCCCATCCCCTTCAGTATTTCGCTGACTGCGTAGGCATCGGTGCAGGCCTGACAGGCTTCAACGGTCATGTCGCTGTCGAATACGTCCTGTAGCTGGCGGTGAATATCCTTGTCATTGGCAGCCAGTTTTGCCGACGGCCCCCAGATGATCAGGTTGATCTCATCCCACCAGCCATTTGCCTTGGCATTGACCAGGTACGGGAAGATCACCTTCATGGCAACCTCCTTTTCCCCTGTGGTCCACAACACATGTAGCTTTGTCATACCCTCTCTTATTTTAAACCGCGACGTTTGAGTAACGGATCAATGGAGGGATCCTGCCCCCTGAATTTGCGGTACTGCACCATTCCCTCATCGTTACCCGATTCGGCAAGGCAATATTTCCTGAAACGTGCCGCCAGCTGATGGTTATAAATGTCGCCCGAGGATTTGAAGGCATCGAATGCATCGGCATCCAGCACGGCAGCCCATATATACACGTAATAGCCGGCAGCATATTCACCATCAAAGATATGGGCAAAATAGGTTGTCCTGTATCGGGGCAGGATTTCGGGAATTAGGCCGATTTTCGACATGGCATTGTTTTCAAACTTCTCGATATCGGGTTCCACAGGCTCGGTGAGTCCATGATAATCCATGTCGAGGATCGAGGCCGCCAGGTATTCGATGGTGGTAAATCCCTGGTTGAACAGGGCGCTCTTCTCGATTTTTTCGATCAGCTGGCTTGGGATGGCCTCGCCGGTTTTATAGTGTTTGGCATAGGCCTTCAGCACCCGCGGATCGCCGGCCCAGTTTTCGTTGACCTGCGAGGGCATCTCTACATAATCCTGCGGAACATTGCCAGCCGTACGGGTGTATTTGCCTTCGGTAAACAGTCCGTGAAGGGCATGGCCGAACTCATGGAAAAGCGTTGTGGTTTCATCCCAGCTCAGCAGGGCGGGCATGTCGGCCGTAGGTTTCGACACATTACAGGTAACCGTCATCACCGGTGTAACCTTTTTTCCGTTTTCCCATCCGGCCGAACGGAAATCGGTACACCATGCACCGCCGCGTTTGCCGGCACGCGGGTAATAATCGAGGTATAATACGCCCAGGTGGCTTCCGTCGGCTTCCCTGACCTCGAAAGTTTCTACATCCTTCTGGAATACAGGAAGGTCGGTGCGTTTCGTAAAGGTTATCCCATATAATTTATTGGCAACCATGAACATCCCTTCGCGAACATTGGAAAGGCTGAAATAGGGCTTCAGTTCGGTTTCATCCAGGTTGTATTTTTCCTTGTGGATGATCTCTGCATAATACCACCAGTCCCAAGGTTGTAATTTGAACTTGCCCCCTTCACGGTCGATGATCTTCTGCATGTCCATTACCTCCTGTTTGGCAACAGGCAGGGCGGCTGTCCATAGCTTTGCCAGGAAATCGTTTACATTCCCGGGCGTTTTGGCCATGTTTTCATCCACTACATAGGCGGCATAGCTGTCATATCCCAGCAATTTCGCCTTCTGGACTCTCAGGTTGATCAGCTTGGCAACTGTAGACTTGTTGTCATTCTTATTGCCGTTGTTGCCGCGCATGAAGTAACCCCTGTAGATCTTTTCCCGCAGATCGCGGTTTTTGGCATACTGAAGAAAGGGGATCATACTGGGTTTCGACAGGGTAAAAACCCATTTTCCTGTGATTCCCTTTTCTTTTGCCGTTTCAACGGCTCCGTCAATAACGCCCTGGGGCAGGCCATCGAGATCCTTTTTATCGGAGATCACCAGCTTGAAATTTTCGTTGGTCTCGGCGAGAAGGTTCTCTCCGAAAGTCAGGGAAAGCATGGCCAGCTGGGAGTTGAGGTTGCGCAACTGCTCCTTTTTATCGACTGGAAGGTTGGCCCCCTGCCGTTCAAAATCGCGGAAATATTTTTCCACCACCCGCACCTGCTGGCTGTCGAGTTTCAGTTCGTGACGTTTTTCATAAACCGTCTTGATCCTGGCGAACAGCTTTTCATTCAGGGAAATATCATCATTGTGCTTTGAAGTTAGCGGACTGAGCTGGCGTGCGATGGCCTGCATCTGTTTGTTGGTCTCCGCCTCGTTCAGGTTATTGAATACCTTGCTGACCCTGGTTAACAGTTTACCCGATTTGTCGTATGCCAGGATGGTATTTTCAAACCCGGGAGCTGCCGGGTTATTTACGATGGAATCGATCTCGGCATTATGCTGGCGGATCCCTTCGACAAATGCAGGCATATAGTGCGAGGTGTCGATCTTGTCAAAAGGAGGTACCTGGAAAGGCGTTTCATATTCGGCAAAAAAGGGATTTCCTGCCTTTTTCGCCGGTTTGCAACCGGAGAAAAACACGATGGCAACTGCCATACTTGTCAATAACAATGTTTTCATAATGATTTTGTTTGTTTAGAATCTGCCTGATATTTAATTGGTTTTCTTTAAAACCCAGTTCCCATAATCCAGGTTTTTAATGGGACCACAATGTTCACAATGACTTACAGAATGTTTACAATGAGGTTCCATTTGTTCAGGGCACCTTCGTTGTGATTCCCGGCTCCCATGCACAAACTTCCGCCTGTTTCGTACACCAAACTGCACGACACCCACTCAGCGCCTTCCTGCAAAGTTATTGGAAAGATTTAAAAACCATACGTTCTGCTGTAACCTTTTTCATGTTTCATCGTCTATTTTCGGTTTATATCCGGTTTCCAGGCGGTTTGGTCCAACACATAAGGGTGGTTATCGATTTTTTTTTCGCAGGCCGGATAAAAAAAATAACCTTTGAATAATATCGGGCCAGTTTTCAGCATTATCCTATACGGCAAAAACACAGACCAACCATCTCATGATCCAGATCAGGCAAGTTCACAAATCTTATGTTACAGGGCAGAACAGTTTACATGTTCTCAAAGGGGTTAACCTGGAGATCGCCCAGGGAGAGATGATCTCCATCATGGGGGCCTCCGGTTCGGGAAAGTCAACTCTTTTAAATATACTGGGCATTCTGGATGATTACGACTCCGGTGAATATTTTTTAAATGGCGAGTTCATCAACCGTCTGAGTGAGCGTAAGGCCGCACAGTTGAGGAACAGGATGGTGGGATTCGTATTCCAGTCGTTCAACCTGGTCTCCTTTAAAAATGCCATGGAAAATGTCGCCCTGCCGCTCTATTACCAGAATATCCCGAGAAAGAAGCGCAACCTGATCGCAATGGAGTATCTCGACCGCATGGGATTGGCCGACTGGGCTCATCACCTGCCCAACGAGATGTCGGGAGGCCAGAAACAGCGTGTCGCCATTGCCCGGGCGCTGATCGGGAATCCCAAAGTTATCCTGGCAGACGAACCTACCGGGGCGCTGGATTCCAAAACCTCCCTGGAGGTGATGGACCTGCTTCAGGAGATCAATGCGACGGGCATTACCATGATCATTGTAACCCATGAACATGATATCGCCCTGCGAACCCAGAAAACCGTCAGGATCACCGACGGGAACATAACAGATATCGTGGTAAACAATTAGTCATCCATCCCGGTGGTTTCCGGGATGTGTATCAGAATAAATCAGCAGGGGATGTTCGAGATCGATAAATGGCAGGAGATATACAGTACCGTCAGGAAGAACAAGCTTCGCACCTTCCTGACAGGCTTCAGCGTTGCCTGGGGGATCTTCATGCTCATCGTCCTGCTTGGTTCCGGCTCCGGACTGGAAAACGGGGTAAAGGAACAATTCAAAGGAGGCGCCACCAACGGCGTATGGATCAGCAGCGGAAAAACAAGCCTGCAATACAAAGGGCTCAAGATCGGACGGCAGATCAAATTCACCAATGAGGATTACAAATCGATCAAAACTACCGTAAACGGTCCTGACCATATTTCAGCAAGGCTGTTCCTGGGAAACAACCTGATCTCTTATAAAAACGAATACGGGTCCTTCTTCCTGTCGCCCTGTCATCCCGATTATGGGTTTATCAAGGAGCTGGAGATGATCCAGGGAAGATTTCTCAACAACATCGACATCAATGAATTCAGGAAGGTGGCGGTAATCGGCGAAAAGGTGAAATCGGGTCTCTTCAAGGGAAGTGATACGGTTGCCATGGGAAAATATATCAAGATCAACGGGGTGCTGTTCAAGGTGGTCGGTATTTTCAGGGATTTCAGCCGCAATGACGACGAGCAGAAGCGGGTCTATATCCCGATATCAACGGCACAACGGGTCTTCCAGGGCGAAAATGTCATCAACCAGATCTCCTTTACTACCGGCGATGCCTCTGCGCAGGAGGCCGACCTGATGATCAAAAAGTCGAGGGCGGTGCTCTCGAAAATGCATACTTTCGACATGGACGACAACCGGGCCGTGAATATCTGGAACAAGAATGAAGAGGTGCAGAAATTCAAATCGCTTTTTGCCGGGATCAGGCTTTTTATCTGGATCATCGGCATCGGGACCATTGTCGCCGGTATTGTGGGCGTGAGCAATATCATGATGATCGTGGTCAAGGAACGTACCAAGGAGATCGGTATCCGCAAATCGCTAGGGGCGACTCCCTGGTCGATTGTCGGCCTGATCATGCAGGAGGCAGTGGTGATCACCTCATTTGCAGGCTATATAGGGCTGGTGCTGGGGGTAGGCGTGCTGGAGGTGGTTTCAAAAAAAATGCCGCCAACCCAGTTTTTCAAGAACCCGGAAGCTGATTTTTCCATTGCCATCATGGCCACCATCCTGCTGGTCATTGCAGGCGCCATCGCAGGTTTTTTCCCGGCTATGAAGGCGGCCAGGGTAAAACCCGTGGAGGCGCTCAGGGATGAATAATGACAACCACAATGGCAACATGAAGGCACAAAGGATTTCATTGTGACCATTGTGTAAACATTGTGCTCATTGTGGTTAATTTAAACGCATTAGATACGGATACAGCATCCTAAGGAAAACAACAAAAATACAGGACATTAATCTGATAAATGACAACCCATGTTTGACCTTGACCGTTGGCAGGAGATCTACCATGTATTGAGCAAAAACAAACTCCGTACATTTCTTACCGCGTTTGGCGTATTCTGGGGCATCTTCATGCTGGTGATCATGCTGGGATCGGGCAGGGGGCTGCAGCATGGTGTCACGCAGAATTTCGGTGACATGGCCACCAACAGCGTATTTATCTGGACCCAGCAAACCAGCGTCCCCTACAAGGGATTTCCCCGGGGAAGAGGCTATAATTTCGAAAACGAGGATGTGATCGCCCTGGCGCATTCCATTCCTGAAATCAAGTACCTGGCTCCCAGGATCCAGGCAGGCGGGTACCGGGAATCCAACAATGTCATCAGGGGGTTGAAATCGGGTATTTTCAACATCATGGGCGACTACCCCGCCTTCAACAAGATCGATCCCCTGAATTTCGTCCAGGGGCGCTTTGTCGATGACCTTGATATCCGTGAAAAGCGCAAGGTGGCCGTCATTGGCACCCGGGTGATGGATATTCTTTTCACAAAAACCGAAAACCCGATCAACCAGTATATCCAGATACAGGGTGTCTATTTTAAGATCATCGGGATTTTTAAATCCAAACGGACCGGTGAGCAGGCTGAACAGGAAAACCAGAATATCTACCTGCCCTTTACCACCCTGCAGCGGACCTACAATTATGGAAACGCCGTAGGATTTTTCTCCATCACCTCCCGGGATGATGTTCCGGTGGCGGTGGTGGAGCAAAAGGCCATCAGGTTGCTGAAACAGCGGCACTCCATCTCCCCAGCCGACGAATCTGCGGTAGGTCACTTCAACCTGCAGAAGGAGTTTGACCAGATGCAGGGGCTCTTCTTCGGCATCAGGCTGCTGGTGTGGATTGTCGGCACAGGTACGCTGCTGGCCGGTGTGATCGGCGTCAGCAACATCATGCTGGTTGTCGTCAAGGAGCGCACCAAGGAGATCGGCATCCAGCGCGCCCTGGGTGCCACCCCAAGGAATATCATCACCCAGATCATCACCGAATCGGTTGCCCTTACCACCTTTGCCGGGTATTTCGGACTGGTTATCGGGGTTGGATTGCTTGAACTGATCAACTACCTGCTGGGATCATCCGGTGCCAACACCGAGATGTTCATTCATCCGGGGATCGATTTTGCCGTTGCAGTAAGGGCATTGACGATCCTGATCGTTTCGGGGGCCGTGGCAGGGTTTATCCCCGCTTCGCGGGCGGTGTCGATTAAGCCGATTGATGCGCTGAGATATGAGTAAGGTTTCGTGATTGGCGGCAGTTTTCACCAAAGTAGGCGCAGGAGAAAAGAAGTAAAAGTAAAATAAGGTTTATATTTTAATCCGGATTAAACATCAACCACCATGACACAAAGAAGGCACAATGAACACAATGAAATCCATAGTGAACATGGTGTAAATCATTGTTAAATTGTGGCTAAAGTAAAGGCATATTAACCATTGCAAGGATATTAACAACCGGAAAAATCATTCAGATACATTCAACAAGTCAAATATTTTCCATGAAAAAATTCATCAAAATCTCGATTCTCATTCTAATCCTTGCGGTGTTCGCGGTAACCCTCTTTTACCTTTACAAAAAATCGCAGGTCAAGCCGGTTGTATATACCACCGAGAAAGCCTTTTTAACCAGTATCACCAAGAAGACCGTTGCCACGGGATCGGTGATCCCGCGGAAGGAGATTGAAATAAAACCCCAGGTTTCGGGCATTGTGGAGGAGATTTTCGTGCTGGCAGGTAAAAATGTCAAGGAGGGCGAGGTGATCGCCAGGGTGAGGATCATTCCCGACCTGATCAACCTGAATAATGCGGAAGCCCGCCTCGAAAGGGCCAAGATCGCCTTTGACGATGCCAAACTCAACTTTGACAGGCAGTCGAAACTCTTCAGCCAGGGAGTCATTTCGGCTGTTGACAACCAGCAGGCACAGGTCGGGTTTAAAAATGCGAAACAGGAGGTGGATGCCTCGGAGGCTAACCTGGAACTGATCCGCGAAGGGGTCAATAAAAAATCGGGAAAAACGACCAACACCCTCATCCGTTCCACCATCAATGGGATGATCCTCGATATTCCCGTCAAGGTTGGCAACTCGGTCATTGAAACCAACACCTTTAATGCGGGTACCACCATCGCCACCATCGCCGATGTTGGCGATATGATATTCCAGGGGAAGGTGGATGAAACCGAGGTTGGTAAAATTAAACCGGGGATGGATCTGCTGCTTACCATCGGGGCCATCGAAAACGACACCTTTCATGCCGAGTTGAAATACATCTCCCCGAAAGGGGTGCTGGAGAACGGCGCAGTGCAGTTTGAGATTAAAGCCGACGTCAAACTCAAGGAGGACCAGTTTATCCGTGCGGGGTACAGCGCCAATGCCGACATTGTGCTCGACCGGCGCATCAACGTATTGGCCGTAAAAGAGGCAGACCTTGTTTTCCAGGGCGATTCCACCTACGTGGAGGTGGAAACCTCGAATCAGAAATTCCAGAAAAGACTGATCAAAACCGGCCTTTCCGACGGGATCAACATCCAGATCCTCTCAGGAATCACCGACAAGGACAAGATCAAAGTCCAGCAAATGAACCCGTCCGGACAGGCAAAATAGGCGCACCTGATTTCATCCTGAATCCATGCCGTTTTACCGGTAATTTTTCCCGATTTACAAGGATGAATTTCGTTCATCCATCCTCCCTGATGATTCACACCCGATCGTGTGAGGGTCACCGATATTATTTGCTTTCAATGTGTTGGCCGAATTATCTTTGATGATGTGCAAAGTTGTTAACCATATGTTAAAAACGTAACTATTTTGTAACATTAGGGAAAGTAGTCCGTCAAATCAACAGATTTCAGAAATGATAACCAACCACCAAAAAAGAGACCAACCATGAAAACATTAAACGTAATTCCGACCCTGGTTTTAACCGCCATGATCCTGGTGATCACAGGATTTTCAACCTATGCAATTAAACCCGCAATGGCTCCGGCCGAACATATTCAGAAAGTAATCAGTGAAACTGTCAAGTATCCTGCACCAGCCCTGAAACACGGCGAAACAGGCTCAGTGGATGTACTTTTCCTGATGAATGACGACGGGCAGCTTGTTATCAAAAAAGTATGGGGCGACAACCCTGCGATCGCAGATGATATAAAGACCCAGCTTTCAAATGTAATCTGCAGGGATGTGAAATTTCCTTACAATCAATATTATAAGATCAGCATCACCTTTAAACTGGTAGGATAGCCTCAGAATTCACTTGTAATACCCTTCAGAAAACCCTGTGACAGTTCATCACGGGGTTTTTTATCAGGGCGCCAGCCGTTCCAGGATCCACCGCTTTCGTTTCATCCGGTACCTGAGCCTGTCGTGAAGCCGCCCCTCCCTCCCCTGCCAGAATTCAATCATCGTGGGTTTCAGCACGTATCCTCCCCAGTCTTCAGGGCATTTAACCTGTGAATCTCCCAGGTCGAGCAAAACCCCATCCTTCATCGCTTCCAGGAAGGAACGATCGGGAATTACCGCCGACTGCGGGGAAACGCAGGCACTCACGCGATTGTCGGCCGGCCTGCTGTTAAAATAGGCCACAGATTCCTTTCGTGAAACTTTGCTGACCACTCCTTCAATTCTGACCTGTCGTTCAACGGCAATCCAGAGAAATGTCAGGGCAGCCTTCGGGTTGGCGGCCAGCTGCAGCCCCTTTTTACTCTGATAGTTTGTAAAAAAGGTAAATCCGCGCTGCTCCGCCCCCTTGAGCAGCACCACCCTTGCCGATACGTTCCCCTCAGGGTCGGCCGTCGAAAGGATCATGGCATTCGCGTGATCGATTCCGGCATCCAGGGCCTCCTGTAACCACAGTGAAAACTGGATAACCGGGTCGGGGCTAACAGATTGTTCATCAAGAACCGAATAACGGTAATCTTTGCGCAGGGATGAAAGATTTATTGTCATTTTACACCATAAATATTACTACTTCATGATAGGTTAAATTTAATTAATATTTACCTTTACGAAAATTTTAACCTGTCAATTATGTCAAGCAAAGTTACGAAAGCAGAACTCACTGAGTTCAAAAAAAACAAAGATACTATTAAGGAATTTTCCAATGGTGAGGTAACCGTTTTCTGGAAACCGGAATTATGTATCCATTCGGCCAATTGTTTGATCGGATTGCCCGAAGTCTTCAATTCCAAGAAGAAACCCTGGATCAATGTTCATGCCTCCAACAGCAAAGAGATCATGAAGATTGTGGACACGTGTCCCTCCCGGGCGCTCACCTACCTGAAAAGCAATAAATTCGTCACCTCCAAGCCCCGCGCCACCGTAAAGATGAAATCCAAATTCGCCCGGGTTCATATTTTGAAAAACGGTCCGGCCCTGATTACCGGGAATTTCATCGTCAGGGACGCCAAGAAAAAGAAGATCAAGATCGATGGCGAAGTTGCGGCAATCTGCCGTTGCGGCGGCAGTAAGAAAAAACCCTTCTGCGACGGCAGCCACCTCAGGGTCGGGTTCACCGATTAGTCCGTGAAAGGTGGCGCATCATGCGTCAAATCCGGTCACTGCGGCATTACATCATGCAAAACATGAGTTTTAAATAAATCTATAGTTTATGGTTATTGGTATTTTAAAAGAAGAGGGCTCCGAAAAACGGGTTGCTCTCCTTCCCGAGTCTGTTGCCACACTCACAAAGATGATGGTAACTGTTTATGTAGAGACGGGTGCCGGACTGAGTGCTTATGCATCGGACCGTGATTATGAAGTTGCCGGGGCGAAACTTTTCCCGAAGAACGAGGTGATTCACCAGTCGGAACTGCTCATTAAGATCAATCCGCCAACAGCTGCCGAACTGGCTGAAATGAGTGAAAAGACTACCTTCCTGGCAGTTCTGAATCCGTTTTTCAACAAAGAGCTGATCCTGAGCCTGGCCGCAAGGAACATCACCAGTTTCAGCCTGGATGTAATTCCCCGCACCAGCCGTGCGCAATCGATGGACATCCTCTCCTCCATGGCAACAGTATCGGGCTATAAGGCCGTACTTACCGCCGCGAATACCCTGCCGAAGTTCTTCCCCATGTTCATGACCGCCGCCGGCACCATCACGCCGGCCAAGGTACTGATCCTCGGGGCCGGGGTCGCAGGATTGCAGGCCATTGCCACCTCGCGTAAACTGGGTGCTGTGGTCGAGGTTTTTGATGTAAGGGCCGCAGTGAAGGAGGAGGTTACCGGACTTGGTGGGAAATTCATCGAAGTGGAAGGTGCCGTTGACGATAAATCGGCCGGAGGATATGCCGTTGAACAATCCGACGACTTTAAGAAAAAACAGGCGGCGATGGTTCATGACCATGCCGTGAAATCCGACGTGGTTATCTGTACCGCGCAAATCCCCGGGAAAAAGGCTCCCCTGCTGCTGAAGAAAGAGACCGTGGAAGCCATGAAACCAGGTTCGGTCATCATCGACCTTGCCGCCTCCACGGGAGGTAACTGCGAAGTAACGGCCGACGGCGAAACGGTGATCTGCAACGGTGTCAGGGTAATCGGCAACTCGCTCTTCCCTGTTGATATGCCCACCGACGCCAGCAAGATGTTCGGGAAAAATGTCATCAACTTCCTCAAACTGATGGTCAGCGCCAAGGGCGAATTCAACCTCAACTGGGACGATGACATTGTCAAGGGCACCTGCGTGACCCACAACAAGGAGATCCTACATGAACGCGTTAAAGCATTTATAACAATATAAAAACTGAATTATGAATGATGTCTTAAGATTTTTTCTGGAATACAGGGAGGCGATTTTTATCATTATCATGTCGATCTTCCTGGGGATAGAGGTGATCTCACATGTCCCGTCGGTGTTACATACTCCCCTGATGTCGGGCGCAAATGCCATCCACGGGGTTGTCATCATCGGCGCCATCATCGTGATGGGGCATGCCACCAATCTGTTATCAATGATCCTCGGCTTTATCGCGGTAGTGCTTGGAACCCTCAATGTTGTTGGCGGTTTCGTGGTCACCGACCGGATGCTCGAGATGTTTAAGAAAAAGAAAAAACAGCAATAACCGAAAGCTATGGAAACGATACAAATACTAACCAAAACCTTCGAATTTTCGGGTTTTCTCTCGATTCTCGAGCTCTCTTATATCCTGGCTTCCGTATTATTCATCCTGGGATTAAAAAAATTAAGCCATCCCGACACGGCCCGTAGCGGGAACCTCTGGGCAGCCGGGGGGATGGGACTTGCCATCATTTTCACCATCCTCTTCCATAAAACAAAACTGGAAGATGGCTCCTCCCAGGAGATTCAGAATGTCCCCTGGATTCTTGGCGCGCTTGTCATCGGCTCGGTGGTGGGCTGGATGGCAGCTAAAAAGGTCAAAATGACCGCCATGCCGCAGATGGTCTCGCTGTTTAACGGGATGGGGGGAGCTTGTGCCGCCCTGATCTCGATGATGGAATTTCCAAGGATGCAGTCGGCGCTGGCCGGTCACCAGGCTGCCACCATGCTGAACGGTGAGGCACTGGCTATTTTGCTCGGATTGATGATTGGCGGGGTTTCCTTCGCCGGCAGTATGATCGCCTTCGGTAAACTGGATGAAAGGATCGGGGATTACAAAAGCCCGGTACTTCGCTATATCAACCTCTCCTTCCTGTTTATCCTCTTTGCCTTCGTCATTTTCGTCATGTTTAAAACACCTGTTGCAGGTGAAAACTGGATGATCTATACCCTGGCCGGGCTGGCGCTTGTTTATGGTGTCACCTTCGTCCTGCCTATTGGCGGGGCCGATATGCCGGTCGTTATTTCACTGCTGAACTCCTTTACGGGGGTTGCCGCTGCCATGGGGGGATTTCTCTACAGCAACCAGGCGATGCTCACCGGCGGGATCCTGGTAGGCTCCTCCGGCACCATCCTGACGATCCTGATGTGCAAGGCCATGAACCGGTCGTTGCTGAATGTCATCATCGGCGCCTTTGGCGGCAGTTCAGCCGCCGGACCAGCCTCGGGCGATAAAACGGTAAAAGAGATCTCGCTGAGCGATGCAGCGGTGCTGCTCAGCTATTCCCAGAAAGTACTGGTAGTCCCAGGCTATGGTCTGGCTGTGGCCCAGGCCCAGCACCTCTGCCATGAACTTGAAAACCTGCTGGGGTCCAAGGGCGTTGAACTCAAATATGGCATTCATCCCGTTGCGGGCCGTATGCCCGGACATATGAACGTGTTGCTGGCAGAGGCCGACGTAGCCTATGAAAAACTCCAGGAGATGGAAGATGCCAACAATGAGATGAACAATACCGACGTGGTGATCGTTGTCGGGGCAAACGACGTGGTAAACCCCGCTGCTGAAGAGGATCCCTCCAGCCCAATTTACGGCATGCCGATCATTAAAGTGTGGGAAGCCAAAAACACGATCATCATGAAACGTAGTATGGCCAAAGGCTATGCGGCCATCGAAAACAACCTGTTCTTTATGCCCAAATCACGGATGCTGTTTGGCGATGCCAAGGCAACCCTGCAAAAACTGGTGAGTGAAATAAAGAACCTGTAACGACAACAAGTGATTGATAATCAAAAAAAAAAGCTCCGGGGGTCCGGAGCTTTTTTTATTATTCAAAAAGGATTATTTCTTACCTTTTTTGGCAGGTTTTTCAGCTTTGGCAGCTTTTGCAAGTTTGGCAGGTTTAAATAATTTCGGGAATTTCTTCACGGAATCAGCATGTGCAATAGAGTCAGCAATCTTTTTCTCTTGTTGAACCTTTGCAATTGAATCGGCGATTCTCTGCTGTTCTGCTTGTACCATGGCTAATGAATCAGCAACACGGATGGAGTCAGCAATTCTTTTTTCTTCGATTTCTTTTGCGCTTGGGCCACAGGAGTACATGAAAGCTACTACTCCGATAACTAATAATGTTGCAAGTTTTTTCATTGTCTGTTGATTTTAAAGTATGGTGATGCAAAGATACTTCAATACCCTGGTACCAACCAAATATTTTGGCTGATATTTTTTAACATTTTTTAACATTTGGTGTATCTTACTGAATTTCAGAGACAATAATTTTAACATTTTTTATGATATGCAAGGAGCAGCCCTGGCCGAATTTTTCTTGAAAATTCCGGAAAAATGCAGCCAGGGCCGGGTTCCGCAACTTTTCATCTCATTTCCGGTACCGGTGTGATTGTTGAAATGAGAAATGAGATTAAACCCTATCTTTGTTCCATGTTAATACCATTGGCAGAGCAGTTGCGTCCGGCTTCACTGGATGATTACCTGGGTCAGGAACACCTGATTGGCAAAGGGGCCATCCTTCAGCGCGCCATCGAATCGGGGAATGTACCCTCCATGATATTATGGGGTTCTCCCGGTATCGGCAAGACCACGCTGGCCTACATTATATCGAAACAGCTAAACAGGACCTTTTACACCTTGAGTGCCGTGAGTTCGGGGGTGAAAGAGGTTCGGGAGGTGATCGCCCGCGCACAGGATGCCAGCGACAGCCCCTTCCTCTTCATTGACGAAATTCACCGTTTCAGCAAGTCGCAGCAGGATGCCCTGCTGGGTGCCGTTGAAAAGGGGGTGGTGACCTTTATCGGTGCCACCACCGAAAACCCGTCGTTCGAGGTGATCTCTCCTCTTTTGTCAAGATGCCAGATCTATATTCTCAAACCGCTGGAGGAGCATCACCTCCTCAGGCTGCTGGAACAGGGACGTATCCATCTTGAGAACATCCTTAAGGTTGATATCCGGATAACCGAACCGGAGGCCATGATGCGGATCTCGGGCGGTGATGCCCGCAAACTGCTGAATGCCTTTGAGCTGATCGTGACCACGGAGCTGAAACAGGGATCTCCCATCACCATCACCAACGAAAAGACCATCAAGATCATCCAGCAGAACCTGGCTATGTATGACAAGACCGGGGAGATGCATTATGATATCATCTCGGCTTTTATCAAATCGATGAGGGGCAGCGACCCCAATGCTGCGGTTTACTGGCTTGCGCGCATGATCCAGGCCGGCGAGGACCCGAAGTTCATCGCACGCCGCATGCTGATCCTGGCATCGGAAGATATCGGCAATGCCAATCCCAATGCGCTGCTGCTGGCAACCTCCTGTTTCCAGGCCGTCGATGTGATCGGGTACCCCGAATGTGATCTGATCCTTTCGCAAACGGCCATCTACCTTGCCTGCTCACCCAAAAGCAATGCCTCCTATATGGCAATCAGGAATGCCCAGCGGTCGTTCAGAGAGGCCGGCGACCTGCCGGTGCCCCTGCCTATCAGGAATGCCCCAACCAACCTGATGAAAAAAATCGGCTATGGCAAGGACTATAAATATGCCCACGATTACGACAACAATTTTATTGAACAGGAATTTCTGCCCGAGAAGATCAAGGGATCAAAATTTTACGATCCGCAGAACAACCAGCGTGAAAATGAGATCAGGCAACGGTTGAAGGCAATGTGGAAAGACAAGTACAAGTATTAAGCTGCAAGCCGGTTACCCGGTAAAAAAAAACATCCATGGGTGAAGGAAAGATGATATCAACATTTTATAACGACCTGAAAAACAACCAATCCGGAAATTTTTTCCTGATCGCAGGGCCCTGCGTCGTGGAAGATGAAGCCATGCCGATGCAGATTGCGGCCCATATCCGCAAAATCACCGACAGGCTTGGCATACCTTTTATCTTCAAAGCATCCTACCAGAAGGCAAACCGCTCGCGCCTCGATTCCTTTACCGGGATAGGTCTTGAAAAAGCATTACAGTTGATCGGGCAGGTTGGCGTTGAACTTGGAATCCCGGTGCTGACCGACATTCATACCGAAGAACAGGCCGACATTGCGGCAACCTATGCCGATGTACTGCAGATACCGGCCTTCCTCTGCAGGCAAACCGAATTACTGGTGGCAGCTGGGAAAACAGGAAAAATTGTGAATATTAAAAAGGGACAATTCTCCTCAGCCGAATCGATGCGCTATGCCGTGCAAAAGGTGCAGCAAACCGGGAACCCGCATGTGATGCTCACCGAACGCGGCACCACCTTTGGCTATCACGACCTCATCGTTGATTTCAGGAATATACCGGAGATGCAGCTGCACCAAGTGCCGGTCGTGGTAGATGTGACCCATTCGCTGCAGCAGCCAAACCAGCCCTCAGGGGTAACCGGGGGCCGGCCCGACCTCATTGAAACCATTGCGAAGGCAGCCGTTGCCGTCGGGGCTGATGGCCTCTTTATCGAAACCCATCCCAACCCCTCGCAAGCCCGGTCCGACGGCGCAAACATGCTGCCGCTTGATCAGCTGGAGTCGCTGCTTGAAAAACTGGTCAGGATCCGCCGGGCGATTTACTGAATCTTCAACCCCTTGATCCCGCCGGTCTCCTTGTGGAACTGTACCTGCCATTTGTCGGCCGGGAGCCAGCTGACCACCCCTAACTGACTAACAAGGCACTGGGTCTCCTCCTGGATATTCTCATCCACCTTAACGGTAACCCTTGCCAGTTCAGGGATCCTGTAGGAAAACCCATGGGTTTTGGTGTCTTTTTCAACCTTTTTCAGGTAGTTGGCAACCGTGTTGGTATTCCCGACGCGCTGGATTTTAATGGTGACCACCTTCCCCCCGGCTTCATCCAGGTCAATGACACCCTTGCTCCTCAGAAATTTGAAGATGGGGATCTCGGTATTGATCTGGTTGGGGATGGGGATATATTTATAGCTGAAAGACATGCTCTTATGGAGACTTATCCCGGTAAACAGTTTCATATATTCCTTTTCCATCACCTTCAGCTGGGTATCCATATATTCCAGGGTCTCCTTGTTGTAATTGACCTCCTGCTGACCACTGATCAGCGTATAACGGTTTTCCTTGATCTTGGCGATGAAGTCGGCCGCCTCCCTGGCTTTCTGCTCCGGGGATTTTTCAATGATGGTCTTCTTCAGGTACTGACGCTCAACGGTCATGGTGTCGATGTTGATCTTCCTGCGTATGGTGTCCACCTTTTCAAAAACACTGGCATCGGCCGAATACTTGAAGAGCTCGCCAAATACATCCTTGTCGTTTTCCTGTGGTGCCTCCACCGATTTCCTTACCTTCACCGATCCCATCAGGGTGTCTGCACCGCCGGCGATCGTTCCCAGGATAAGGCCCGCATCACTTAGCGAGAGCAATCCATCCTTTTCACCCTTCGAGATCTTGTCGCCAAGTTCAATAAAATAATACTGGTCGGGATCGGGCTCAGGGTATGTCGTTATAGTGATTTCGCTGACCTTGTAATCAACCGAATTGGCTGGGATCACATTCTTCAGGCCCAGGAACCGCGCAGCAAAATCGGCATACGGACCCTTGTAGTTTTCGATCCTGTCGATTTTCACATCAATCTTTACAACGGTACGGGGAAGCGAGTAAAATATACCCTCTTTCGTAAGCGGGGTTGCATTGTTATCGATGCGCAATACATTGATCTGCCCGAACACGGTGCAACCCAAAAGGAATTGCACCATGATCGCGGTAAACAGAAACTTCTTCATATTCAAATTTTTAGCGGGTAAATAGCAGTTCACGGTATTTGGGTAACGGCCAGAGTTCGTCATCAACAAGCAATTCCAGTTTATCAACATGATAGCGGATCTGTTCAAAGAACGGGAAAACGGTTTCGCAATAGGCAAAGGCCTTTGCTTCAGCCTCTTCAATGCGGTTGGCCTCTTTTCTGGCATCGATCATCAGATTCACGTAGGTTTTGATCTTATCCACATGTTCAGAGATCTCCGTAATGGTTTCCATCTGGTTTTGGGAAAGTTTGCCATAGGTCTTCAGGTCGAGTACCTGCTTGAGTCCTTTTACGTTCTCAATCAGTGTATTCTGGTAGCGGATGGCAACGGGAATGATATGGTTCCCTGCCAGGTCGCCCAGAACACGAGATTCAATCTGAACTTTCTTGGTATAATTTTCCAGCCTGATCTCGTGGCGGGCTTCCAGTTCGCGTTTTGACAGAACATTGTTGCGACTGAAAAGGTCAACCGATTTTTTACTGACGAAAGCCTTGAGCGCCTCCGGCGTGGTTTTGTGGTTGGACAAGTTGCGTTTGGCGGCTTCTTTAACCCAATCTTCTGAATAGTTGTTCCCCTCGAACCTGATCTTTTTGGATTCCTTGATATAGCGTTTGATCACCTGGAAGATCGCCTGGTCCTTGCTCACCTTTTTCGAAATTAGGTCGTCGACCTCGATTTTGAACTTGTTAAGCTGGTCGGCAACGATAAGGTTCAGCACGATCATGGGAGGAGCACAGGTCATGGCCGATCCAACCGCCCGGAACTCAAATTTGTTTCCGGTAAAGGCGAAGGGTGATGTGCGGTTACGATCGGTGTTATCGAGCATGATTTCAGGAATTTTCGGCAGGTCCTTCAATAGTCCGCTGTCGGTTTCCGAATTGATGAACACGTGCGAGTCGGCCTTTTCGATGGCATCCAGCATCTGGGTAAGGCGGGCACCGATAAACACGGAGATAATGGCGGGGGGCGCTTCGTTCGCGCCAAGACGATGGTCATTACCCGGCGAGGCAATGATGGCCCTGATCAGGTCGGCATGTTCATGAACCGCTTTTACAATATTCACGAGAAAGGTGAGGAACCGGAGGTTTGATTTTGTTGTTTTCCCCGGCGACAGAAGGTTTTCGTGGGTATTGGTAGCCAGCGACCAGTTATTGTGCTTGCCCGAGCCATTGACCCCTCCGAATGGTTTTTCATGAAGCAACACCGTGAAATCGTGATGTTTGGCCACTTTATCCAGGAGATGCATCATCAACTGGTTATGATCGATCGAGAGGTTCACCTCTTCAAACACCGGGGCACATTCAAACTGGTTGGGTGCCACTTCATTATGCCTGGTTTTCACAGGGATGCCCAGTTTGTGGGCTTCATACTCAAATTCCTGCATGAAGGCCAGTACACGTTGCGGGATGGTCCCGAAGTAGTGGTCTTCAAGCTGCTGGTCTTTTGCGGAGGAGTGGCCGAAAAGTGTTCTTCCGGTAAGGACAAGGTCGGGCCGTGCCTGGTGAAGGGCGCTGTCAACCAGGAAATACTCCTGTTCCCATCCCAGGGTTGAAAAGACCTTGGTGATATCCTTGTCGAAATACTGGCAGACATCCGTTGCCGCCTTATCGATGGAATAGATGGCTTTCAGCAGGGGTGTTTTAAAGTCAAGGGCTTCACCGGTATACGAGACAAAAACGGTCGGAATACAAAGGGTGCGGTCCATGATAAAGGCTGCCGAAGTGGGATCCCAGGCGGTATAACCACGGGCCTCGAAGGTGCTCCTGATCCCGCCGCTCGGGAAACTCGATGCATCAGGCTCCTGCTGAGTGAGTTCACTACCCCTGAACTTTTCAATACCTCTTCCGCCCTCGACAGGGTCAACAAAGGCATCATGTTTTTCGGCCGTAGCACCAGTCAGAGGAAGAAACCAGTGGGTATAATGGGTTGCTCCCTTACTGATTGCCCACGCTTTGATACCTGCAGCAACCTGGTCCGCGATCTTACGGTCAATCTTCTCTCCCTTTTCAATTGAATTCATCACCTGGGTATAGGCCTCCTCGGTGAGGTATTCGCGCATGGCGGCCTTGTTAAAGGTAAGTTCCCCAAAATATTCTGATGCTTTCCGGTCGGGATAGCTGGTAGTATGGCGGTTCCTGGTCATGGCCAGTTCGAGTGCACGAAAACGTAAATTATCCATGTATCATTGAGTTAGTTAAACATTAATACCTGTTACACAATTGTTACTCTGCCACCTTCGCAGGGGGCTTCCTGAATAGCAATAACCCAACAAAGGTAAGAATTCCATTTAAGATCAGCAGCTCAAACCCAAAGCGATAGCCATGGAAGATATCAACAGAATAGGCGCTGAGGAAAAAGCAGATTACCGGAGAGAGCAGTGCTACCAGGGGTATCCAGCGATCGCGGACGGAATATTTTGTGAATAACCCGAAACTGTAGAGGCCCAGGAGGGGTCCGTAGGTGTACCCGGCGATGGTAAATAACTTGTCGATGACAGCCCGGTCGTTGATGGCCCTGAACAGGACAATTACCACCAGCAGGATAAAGGCAAACATCACATGGACCATTTGCCTGATGTGTTTCTTTCGTGATTCGGAGAGATCGTCACGCTTGCTGATGCCCAGGAAATCAATGCTGAAGCAGGTGGTCAGGGAGGTCAGCGCCCCGTCGGCGCTCGGGTAGGCCGCCGAAATCAGCCCGATCAGGAAGACAAGCCCGGCAGCAGGTCCAAGGTGACTGATGGCAATGACCGGAAAGAGGTCGTCGCTCCTGGCCGGAAGCTGGATTCCCTTTGCTGTGGCAAACAGGTAGAGGCACGCTCCCAGGAAGAGGATCACAAAATTGACAAATACCATGATCCCCGTGAAGGTGTACATGTTTTTCCTGGCATCGCCCAGCGACCTGCAACTCAGGTTTTTCTGCATCATCTCCTGGTCGAGACCCGTCATCACGATGGCAATAAAGGCCCCGCTGAACAGCTCTTTCAGAAAAAAGCGTTTGTCGCTCCACTCGGTGATGGCCATTTTCGAATAGGAACTATGCCACACCTGGCCGATCATCTCCCCAAGGTTAAGCCCCATGCTGTCAATGATAAGCCAGACCGACATCACCAGCGACAACAGCATAAAGGTGGTCTGGATCGTATCGGTCCAGATGATGGTTTTGATGCCGCCTTTAAAGGTGTACAGCAGGATAAGAACGATGAATACCAGTACCGTTACAACGAAGGGGATGTGCCAGTAATCAAAAATGAAGATCTGCAGGACATTTACCACCAGGAACATCCTGAAGGAGGCACCGATCACGCGCGACAGGAGAAAGTAAAATGCGCCGGTTTTGTAGGACCAGAACCCGAACCGGGTCTCCAGGTATGAATAAATGGAGGTGAGATTTAACCTGTAATAGAGGGGCAGCAGCACATTGGCGATGGTCAGGTACCCGAACACATACCCGAATACCACCATCATATAGGAAAAACCGGAAGAACCCACCCATCCGGGTACCGACATGAAGGTTACCCCCGACATCGACGCCCCGATCATGCCATAGGCCACCACAAACCAGGGAGAGGATTTATTACCGATAAAAAAACTCCGGTTGGTCGATTTCCGCGCCGTAAGCCAGGTGATGACAAACAGGAGCGCCGTATAGGTCAGAAAACATAGCAGGATAATGGTTGGACTCAAGGCAGGGCGGGTTATTTGGTGTTATGGCTGTTGGAGCGAATTGGCAAGGGAGATCAGGTCGGGACAAAGACAGTCTATTTGCCTGGGGTGTTTTTTCGCCGTTTCGGCATTACCGGCAATGAAAACCGTAGCCATCCCGGTACGTTTGCCAAAGATCATGTCGGAAAGGGAATCCCCGGCCATTACCGACCGGTTGAAGCGGAGTTCAGGAAATTGCCTCCTGGCTTTCAGCGCCATGCCAACATTGGGTTTTCGCATGACCGACCTGTCAGAATGGAGAAAGGGTGAATGGTAAACCGCATCAACGTTGCCACCATGTTCCCTGATGGCTTCAACCATTCGTTCATGAATTATTTGCATCTCCTTTTCGGTCATCAGTCCCTTGCCGATTCCCTGCTGGTTGCTGACCACGATGATCCTGCCAAAGAGGAGTGAAAATTTGCGGATGGCATCGAGCACCCCGGGCAGGAACTCAAACTGCTCCCACGTTTTTACATAATCATCCACGATGCGCCGGTTTATCACGCCGTCGCGGTCGAGGAAGAGGCTCCAGGTACTGTCAATCCTTAAATCCTGCAAATTCATGCTGTGCCTTGTTAAAATCTTCAGGGATCCCGATATCGAGAAAATAGTCCTTCGAGGAAAATCCGTACATCCTGGAATAGCTGCAGTAGCGTTCAAAAAAATCCTTTTCAATGGAGAATCTCCCCCGCAGTTCCGGCTCCATCAGCAGCAGCTTTTCGAGGATGTACACCCCGCCGTTGATATAGCCGGGGCCGCTCTCCTGCTGCTTTTCTGCGAACCCCGTAATTCTCATGGCGCGGTTGACCGAAACCCTGCCATACCTGCCCGTATCTTCCAGTTTCCGCAGGGCAAGGGTGGCATCGGCCTTTTTTTTGAGATGTGCCTCCATCATGGCCTGGTAATCAACCCTGAAAAGGCTGTCGCCGTTCATCACCAGGGCCCGCGGTTCGGTAATCTTCCAGAAGGCAAGCCTGATCCCGCCGCCGGTACCCAGGGGTTCCGCTTCAACGGCATAGCCGATGCGCAGCGTACGGTAGTGATCCTCAAAATGATCCTCGATGATCTCGTGTTTATAGCCGACCGAGAGCACTGCTTTGGTAACCCCCTGAGAAATCAGGTAATCGAACAGGTATTCCAGAAAGGGCCTCTGGTTGATAAGGGCCATCGACTTGGGAACATCGCTGACCAAAGATTGCAGGCGCGTTCCGAATCCCCCGGCCAGGATAATTGCCTCCACCGTCAGTCCTCTTTTGGAAACAGGGTGGATTCAACCCGTTCACAGATGATATGACCGATCATGATATGCGACTCCTGGATACGCGGGGTGTCCTGCGAAGGTACGTTGATCAGGAAATCGGCCAGATCCTTCAACTTGCCTCCCGATTCGCCGGTCAGGGCAACGGTGATGATATCCAGTTCCTGCGCCACCTCAAAGGCACGGATAATGTTCTTGGAATTTCCGGAGGTGGAGATACCGATAAGGACATCGCCCTTTTTGCCGATCCCCTTGAGCAGCCTGGCATAAACTTCATCGTAGGCATAGTCGTTGGCTACCGCGGTAAGGTAGGATGTATTGACGTGAAGTGCCTCTGAAGGCAGCGGCGGACGGTCATAATAAAACCTTCCTGAAAATTCGGCCGCCAGGTGCTGGGCATCAGCCGCACTGCCGCCATTGCCGCAGAAAAGGACTTTGTTGCCCCGTGAAAAGGCGTTGGTACAGGCAACCGATACCTTCCTGATCTCACTGATCAGGTAGGAATTGGTCATCAGCTTTTGCTTGACATCGATGGATGCTTTGATGGACTCTATGATTTGCATTTTAAAATGGTTGAGTTGCTAAATAACAGGATAAATGATAATATTATGATCCTCTGACCCGGTAAAGGTAAAAAATATTAAAGTTTTTTCAATGGTGAAATGATCACCGGGTCACAAATCCAAAACCGTTTAGGCGTATATTCGTATTACTCCTGCAAACGCCCAAATCCGGGTTCATATTCCAGGTTCGATGAGATCCCATAAATTTCCGTACAAATCAGCAAACACGGCTACAGTTCCATAGGTCTCTTCCGCAGGTTGCCGGACAATGGCAACCCCCTGGCTGACTAAATTCTGATAATCTCTCCTGAAATTATCAGTAGTAAGAAAGAGAAAAACCCGCCCCCCGGTTTGGTTGCCAATTCTTGCTGCCTGCTCTTCATTGACAGCTTTGGCGAGAAGAATAGCGCACCCAAATTGACCCGACGGGGAAATGACTACCCAACGTTTCTGGTCACTCAGAATGGTATCTTCCAGAATTTCAAATTGTAGTTTGTTGGTATAGAATGAAATTGCTTCATCGTAATCCTTCACTAAAAGAGAAATATATGCAATGCGTTGGTTCATCTTAACAGAGAAATATATTTTCGGGAATCCTTCCGGGATTAGGCTGACCGTGTTTATTCATTTGTTTTTTAATTACAGCCTGAAGAAAGCATAAGGTTCAAAAAGCTGCAAAAAATGGCATCGTGCAAAATAAGAGTTTATTATGTGCATTTCACATAATCATATTTCCTGAAAATTGTTCCCGCCCCAGTTTTCAAGGTGAATGATCTCCTTCATCTCCTTCCGTACGAGATGGCGGGCCCGGTCGTCGGGCTCCTTCCCGGGATAACCCAGTGTAAGGCATACAATTGGCTCGATATTTGCCGGCAGTTGCAGGATCTCCCTGCATTGAACCGCATCGAAATTGCAGATCCAGCAGGTTCCGAGCCCCTGCTCGGTGGCGGCCAGGGTCATGTGATCGGTAATGATGGCGGCATCGATATCGGTATGGTCTTTCCCGTCGCGACGTTTCCAACCGAGGTTGTGATCCCCGCAGATGACGAGGATCACCGGTGCCTCCAAGAAGAAGGGCCTGGGATAGGTCACCATCCGCCTGCGTATTTCCAGCTCCCTGATCACAATAATGTGCCAGGGTTGAAAATTTGCGGCCGAGGGGGCAATCCTGCCGCATTCAACCACATAGTTGAGTTTGTCCTCCTCTACCTGCCTGTCGAGGTAGTTTCTTACCGAGTACCGCGCCTTTGCCAGTTCCAGAAAATTGTTCATGGAAAGATTATTTATTGATGATGATATCAGATGGTCCACGTAGCAAGCCCCCTGGTGGCAAACTCGTAGCGTTTGGTTTGCCCGCCGAATTTGTTCAGCGCCTCGATTACCCGCGACCGGTTGTTGCCGGGGCAATAAAAGAACATGAATCCTCCCCCGCCGGCACCCGATATCTTCCCGCCTGTGGCGCCGTTCTTCATGGCCGTATCGTAAATTTCGTCAATATAATCGTTGCTGACCCCTTTGGCAAGGTTCTTCTTGAACTGCCAGCCAAAATCAAGGATCTCCCCGATCTTGTCCAGTTCCCCCTTCAGAATGGCCTCTTTCATCATCAGGGCCTGCTCCTTCAGCTTGTGCATGGCTTCGAGCGATTTTTCATTCCCGGCTAGTATGTTTTTTGTTTGCTGCTCGATGATCTTCGAGGAAAGACGGCTTGTTTCAGTATGATACAGGATCAGGTTGTGGGCCAGTTCATCCAGGTATTTTTTCCTGATCCTCAATGGATTTACAATGACCTTGTCCTCCCTTGAAAACTCCATGAAATTCACCCCCCCGAAGGTTGCTGCGTACTGATCCTGTTTGCCACCAGCCATGGCGAGGTCGGTCCGTTCAATCTCATAAGCCAGGTGGGCCAGGTCATAGTCGCCCATGGGGATATTGAGCCATTCGGCAAAGGCGCCCAAGATGGCAACCACCAGCGTTGACGAAGTGCCGAGCCCCGATCCCGGGGGAGCGTCCACGTAGGTCGTCAGCTCAAAGGAGAGCGGTTTGTGGGAAAAATCGCGAACGATCCTGTTATAGATCCCCTTGTGCAGGTCAAGTTTTCCATCAATGTCAAGCTGTTCGGCCGAATCCAGGGTATAATACTCCTTTTTATCCTCCGAGTTGAACACGATCTTGCCATCGTTGGCAGGCCTGATGCTGGCATAGGCATACATGCTGATGGTGGCGTTGAGTATGGCTCCGCCATGGAGTTCCGAAAAGGGGGCCACATCGGTACCTCCTCCGGCCAGGCCCAGCCGTAACGGGGCTTTGCTTCGTATGATCATAAAAATGATTCAGGTAAATAACAAAGAACGAAATTACGGTAATTTTATTGGTCTTCAACGGCAGGTTACCGTATCATTTTTCCTCCCGGGAAAGGAGCCTGTCGATGGCATCTGTCATGCGGCTCCATGCATATTTGCCTTTTTCAACAGCGGCATTGGCAGAAAATCCGGACTCCCTTTTTTCAACGAAAAACCGAACGATGGCTGCGGCGATTGAATTTGGGTCAGGTGTAACAACATATCCGACCTTCTCATGGGGTACAAACTCCGCCAGTCCGCCTACATTGGTAATGATCATGGGTTTGTTAAAATGGTAGGCGATTTGCGTAACCCCGCTCTGGGTGGCGCTCTTATAGGGTTGGGCCACCAGGTCGGCTGCACAGAAATAGTTTACCACCTGGCTGTCGGGGATAAAATCATTGCTCATGACCACCCGATCTTCCAGTTTATGGCGGGCGATGATCTCCTGGTAAGGTTTAGAATCTGTGTAAAATTCGCCCGCCACCAACAGTTTGACCTTCATGGCCTGTATCCGTACATCGGCAAAGGCCTCCAGCAACCGGTCAAGTCCTTTGTAATCTCGGATAAATCCGAAGAAAAGCACATATTGAAACGTGGGATCGAGTTTCAGCTTTGCTTTTGCCTCCTCTTTGGGGATGGCTGCCCCGAAGTTGTCGTACAACGGATGCGGGCAGTAAATCTTGGGTTTCTTGCTGTCAAAGGTCTCCAGGTCATCCATCACCGAATGCGACATGGCAACACACCCGTCAACCGCGCCGATCCAGTATCCCGACAGCAGCCTGTCGCCGATTCTCTTTTCATGCGGGATAAGGTTGTCGATAATGGTAACAATCCGGCTATGGCCGTTTCCCCTGATGATCCTGCAAATCGTGCCAAAACAGGGCGCCATAAAGGGCATCCAGTATTTCACGATGACCAGGTCGGGCTTTTGTTTTCGCAGTTCGAGCCCAACCCTGATCCAGTTAAAAGGGTTGACACTGTTGACCTTTATGCTTATCGGGATATCGGCAGGGGCCGGTTCTGAAGAGAACTGGGTTTTCCCGGGGAACAAGATCCCGGGATATTGCAGGCTGAAGGTATAAATAGAGGCATCCTCCCCGTTGACGCGGTACTCGCGGATCAGGCGCTCGTTAAAGGTGGCAAGTCCGCCCCGCAGAGGATGTGCGGAACCTATCAATACAATTTTTCTTGGTTTTGTCATTGAATGCCCAGTTTCTCTTCGATCAGGTAACTGTTCCTGTCGGAGGAGCTCCTGGAAACCAGTTCACCGAGAAATCCGGCGACAAACAGCTGGGTGCCGATCACCATGGCCAGCAGCCCGAAGTAAAAGAGAGGCCTTTCGGTCATCTTAAAGGCAAGATTGAAGAACTTCTCGTAGGCAAGGTACCCGGCAATCACAAATCCTGCCATAAAGATCAGGCTGCCCCATAGACCAAAAAAATGCATCGGCCGCTTTCCAAAGCGGGAGGTAAAGGTGATGGTAAGCAGGTCGAGATAACCTTTGTAAAACCTGTCGAGCCCGTATTTGGTCTTGCCAAATTTCCGTTTCTGATGATGCACCACCTTCTCCCCTATCTTCGAAAACCCTGCCCATTTAGCCAGGAACGGGATGTACCGGTGCATCTCCCCGTAAACCTCGATACTTTTAACGACTGTATTCCTGTAAGCTTTCAGGCCGCAGTTGAAATCATGCAGCATGATCCCCGACATCCGCCTTGCTGACCAGTTGTAAAATTTCGTAGGGACTGTTTTTGAGATCGGGTCATGTCTCTTTTTCTTCCAGCCCGAAACCAGGTCATAGCCCTGTTCCATGATCATCCGGTACATCTCGGGAAGTTCGTCGGGACTGTCCTGCAGGTCGGCATCCATGGTAAAGACCACATCGCCAGAGGCATCCAGGAAACCGACATTGAGGGCTGCGGCCTTGCCGTAATTCCTGCGGAATTTAATCCCCTTCACACACGGGTTGACCAGTTTCAGCTCCTGTATAACCTTCCATGAATGGTCTTTGCTGCCGTCGTCGACAAATATGATTTCGTAGGAAAAACTATTGGCCTTCATTACCCGGTCAATCCAGGCAGCCAGCTCGGGAAGCGATTCGTCTTCGTTAAGCAGAGGGATAACAACGGAAATGTCCATCAATCAGATTATTTTATCATCAAATTTATCCTTCTTGCGGACAAAGAGAGAGAGGATGAGCGCCATGACGGCAGAGGTAATCAGCGAGGTCATGAGCATCCTGCCAATCTGGAATCCCTTCTTGGTCTTCTCAATGGTTTCATCAATCTTGTCCTGGGGAAGGTTGTATTTCTCGAGCATCTCGACCAGTTTCTGGGTTTGTGCCTTAAGATATGCCGGGTCGAGGTAGGTATTGAAGATGTAACTGTAAATGTTTGACAGCAGGAATCCTATCAGGAAGATAACCAGACAGGTAACCAGCGCATCCGCATAGGCGATGGTTCGGTCGGTTGCGAATTTGGCCCGCAGATTATTGCAGCCCAGGATTCCCATCGTGGCAGGAATACCAATGAGGATTACCACGAATGAAAAAACCGCAAACGGGATGGAGAACATATTCACATCCAGGATATACATGATCAGTGAGATCACGATGGAGATGGCGGCAAATATCAAGCCAAAGAGCACACTGTTTTTCAGGATATCGGAGATACTTGTTTTCATGGGTCTGTTTTTATATCAGATGCAAATGTAATAAACTTAGACCGATGATAAAAATATTTGCAACCGAACCATTATTTGTCTACTTTTGCACCGGGTAAGTCTTATACGACCAGCTCCCAACTAACTCCCCCAGGTTCGGAAGAAAGCAAGGGTACGCTGGTTGAGCGGTGCGATATAAGGGGCTTACCCATTTTTTATTTACGGTTTCAGATCTCAGATATCGCATGTCGCGTGATTATATTTAGATTAACTTTACCTTCTCTTTTTTATTCCCCATAAAGTAAAAGTTGATCAATTTTCCAGAAAATCATTCAATACACAAAAGTCGTAAATCTGAAATTTGAAATGCTGTTAAAGATCCATCCCGACAATCCGAGTGACCGGCAATTAAGAATTGTCGTTGAATGTCTGCGTCGCGGCGGGGTGATCATCTACCCTTCGGATACTGTTTATGGTCTCGGGTGCGATATCACACAGATCAAGGCAGTCGACAGGGTGGCCCAGATCCGGGGGATCAGGCGCGAGAAGGCCAATTTTTCCTTTGTCTGCAGCGACCTGAGCCAGCTTTCGGGGTATTCAAAGCCCATCCCCAACCACACCTACAAGGTTATGCGCCGGGCGTTGCCGGGGCCCTTCACCTTTATCCTGGATGCCAACAGCGAGGTGCCCCATTTTTTCCAGAGCAAAAAGAAAACCGTCGGTATCCGTATTCCCGATCACAAGGTCCCCATTCAGATTGTGGAGATGCTGGGTCACCCCATCATGACCACCTCCATCCATTCGGAGGATGAGATCGCCGACTATCTGACCGATCCCGAGCTGATCCATGAGCGGTTCATGAAACTGGTTGATATTGTAATCGATTCGGGCCCCTGCGGGAATGTCCCGTCGACCGTGGTTGACTGTACCGGCGATGAAATGGTGGTGACCCGGGCGGGAAAAGGGGACATCACCCAATTTTAACCATTGTATTTCAGCCAGTTAGAATATTTTTCACAATTAATTTTTAATTTTTGATTTTTATCGTACTTTTGCACCCTCAATTTCAGAGACTGATTAGCTAGCTCAGCCGGTAGAGCATCGCCCTTTTAAGGCGGGGGTCCTGGGTTCGAATCCCAGGCTGATCACCAAAGGCCACTTGACAACCAGGCCAATACAACGGAAACCAGCGGAAACGCTGGTTTTTTTTTACTCCCTTTTACAGCCGTTTACTGCCTGTTTATAACTTTTACTGACAACTTTGTCAGTTATGTTGACAGTTCGTATCTTTGAACTGACAACTTTTACTAACCCTGAAATCATGGCCTCTATCGTATTCTATCCGGACAAGGAAAAGAATGAAAAATCTCTTCTGCTCCTCTCATTTACCTTTAATCATGCACGGTTGCGGCTCTCCACCGGATTGCATATTCCGTTAGCCTCCTGGGATAAGGAGGGGCAGAAAGCTAAGCCTGCAAAGGACTATAGCGATGTCAATAAAAAACTCAGGGAGACCGGCAGCTTTTTTCTGGATAAGTATGATGAGTTATTCCCCAAAGGGTGCAACTTTTCAAAGGAAGAGGTGAAAATGAAATCAGATGAAATCCTTGAGGCCTATAAAATTTTTACCGGGAAGAAAGTCGTGTCTGAAACTGTCAAAGTTTCTCTGATATCCTTTATTGCTGTCTTCCAGGACAGGTATAAAAACAAGTTTCACCCGGCTCATCTAAAGCATTATAACGGACTGAAGAACCATCTTGAAATTTTCCAGACAAAAAAAGGCTTCAGAGTTGATTTTGATACGATTGGAAAAGACTTTTATATCAAATTCACGGACTATCTAAAGGAGTTCGGGCTGAAGCCAAATACCGTAGGTGCCCATATCAAAAGAGTAAAGCGCCTGATGAATGAAGCCAATGAGGACAAACTGACAACAAATGTTGATCACCACAAGCGAGAGTTCAAGATTATCAAGGAAGAGGTGGATACAATTTACCTGACAGAAAATGAAATCATGGCCCTTTACGAAATGCCGCTTGAGATTCCGGCCAAACGTAAAATTCGTGATATTTTCATTTTGAATTGCTATACCGGTCTGAGACATTCCGATTGGTCAAAGGTTTCCATTGAAAATATTCACGAGGGAAAATTGTATGTCCGGACTCAAAAAACGAATGAACCCGTTATAATACCGGTTAAACCCCTGGTGTCAGAGATTCTTGAAAGATATGGAACAATTCAGGTTCCCACTCTTCAGAAATCAAATGAAGCGATCCGTTGGATTGGTGAAAAAGCGCACGATACAAAGGTTGGAACGGGAGATCAAAAAAAGTGGTTGAAAATCAGGACCCATACAGTGAGAAGGTCATTTGCGACGAATGCCTATTTATCCGGAATTCCATTGCATGATATCATGCAGATCACAGGCCATCGGACCACTGAATCGTTTCTGAAATACATAAGGGTCACGAAATTGGAAACTGCTGAAAAATTAAAAGATCATCCATTCTTCAGTTAAGAAATAAGGATATCTTTATACCTCACGTACGTACGGTTGAGTGTAGCAGCAGTAAGGGATTGCGGGCTACTTTCTTGTCCACCACTACCGAAGTTTGAGCGGGGCAGAATGCTTGAATTACTACTAAAACCCTTATTGCTGCTACACTTTGTTATGCCTTCGTTCTTTCTTTTCAGGTTAGTTTTAATTTTATTAATACGCATGGAAAATATTGATGAACAAATAAATTCCAATTTCTCAACCTAATCCTAAGAACTATAATGCCAGTTGAACTTGACCATCAATAACAAATCGGTAATAAAAAACCTCATTGTGCTTAACTAGCTTATAATCACTAATAACGATATATATTTTCTTATTTGTCAGATAATAAACATGAAATTTGACTTCATGGTTAACATCTGGTTTATCAATTTTTACACCTTTATATTCACATTCCCAATATTTCGTTTCACCATTTCTTATAACATATATTTTGGTTGGTGTTACCGTTATAGTAGACTCGCTCGGAACAGCATAGCCATCCGAGTCTAAAATATATTTTATTTTATATGTTTTATTCGGGTCTCCTGCAAATAAATTTAAGGAAAACAGAATAAAGAATAACAGTGAATATATCTTTTTCATAGTTGTTTAAAATAAATCGTAAGATTGCAATGAATTTACACTATTTATCCCTGCCATATTCTTCTTTCAATACTTTTTTTCTTTGGTACTCATCATATTCCCTTTTTTTAGCTTCGTATTTTTCAAGGTCCGATGCTTTAACGTAGTCAACACTATTTATTCCAGTTCGCGAGTATACAACCTTATAGCCTTCTGGATTTCCATTAGCATCCTTTGGGTGATGTTCAAGCTCCTGTGCACTATATAATCTTGGCGGTTCTGGTGCTGAGGGAGCGCAACTTGCGATAAAAATTGAAAAAAGAAGAATGCAGAATACATTCATAATGACTGTTGAACAACTAATTGACTTTTTCATTTTATTTTTATTTTTAATTAAATAATTGATTTGTTTTTATTTAAGATTTTCGTACGCGCAAATTATGGCTTCTTCTTTGTCTACGGTAGAAAGCATTAAAAATTTACCATTTTTTAAACTTTCTATTTCATATTGAACCATGTTCGAACCTGTACTAATTGATGTTAATTTAATTTTATTGTCTTTCTTTTCCTCAAAATTAAACTCAAAAATACTTTTAACCTCAAATATTTGTGTCCCCAAATATTCAGATTTTATGTATTTATTAATTACATCAAATGATTGGCTGGAATTTTCAAAACAAGTAATCTCAAATTTAAAGTTTTCATAATCTACTTTTTTTGATTTGGTTATTGGATATGCAATATCTAAATCAATTTTAAGTAAGTTTTTGAATCCATCTCTTGATGTATCATAATCATAAGTACAATAGACATTTCCAATCCATTTTTCTTTAAACTCAAGTTTGTAAACTACAAGTAAAATTTTCCAATTTTCTAAATTACTCATAATATCTATTCCTTTCTTTTTTTAGAATGAGGCATAGTCGGGTCACGCAGGGGAGTTTCACCCCTGCGTTCCCACAGAACCGTACGTGAACCTCTCGATTCATACGGCTCTTCCTGTTCAATCACAAATGTATAAGAACATTATGGATATACCAA
>Ga0118677_10002353_pt1 | contig 38282 bp, 37 predicted proteins | sample AliMusrvi5mmetaG_FD_86154 | JGI IMG/M metagenome (GOLD analysis project Ga0118677, IMG submission 86154) | reverse complement strand
GAAGACCACCGGCCCCGGGGGCAGGTGGGACAGCTCGCGGATGACGCGGTCCAGCAGCGCGGCCACGCCCTCGCCCGTCGCGGCCGAGATCCCGAAGGTCCGGCGCGGATAGCGGGCCTTGACCGCGCGCAGGACCTCCCGTCCGCCGGGCAGGTCGATCTTGTTGACCGCCAGCAGGCGCGGCTTGGCCGCCAGCCGCGGCGAGAAGGACTTAAGCTCGTGCTCGATGTCCTTGATGCCGGGCAGGGCCGAACGGCCGCCGTAGCCCTGGGGGTCGACGAGGTGCACCAGGACGCGCGTGCGCTCGATGTGGCGGAGGAATTCCGTGCCCAGGCCCTTGCCGGCATGGGCGCCTTCGATGAGGCCCGGGATGTCCGCGGCCACGAAGCTCGTGGCCTTGTGCTCCACGATCCCCAGGTTCGGCGACAGCGTGGTGAAGGGGTAGTCCGCGATCTTGGGCCGGGCGTTGGAGACCCGGGCCAGGAGGCTCGACTTGCCCGCGTTGGGGAAGCCCACGAAGCCCACGTCGGCCAGGAGCTTGAGCTCGACTGCGAGCTCGACATTCTCTCCCGGCTCGCCGCGCTCGCAGAGGCGCGGGGTGATCACGCGGCGGCTCTTGAAGGAGAGGTTGCCGCGGCCGCCGCGGCCGCCGGCCGCGGCCAGGACCCGCTGGCCGGGCTCGGAGAGGTCGGCCAGGAGGATGCCGTCGCGGTAGATCATGGTGCCCGCGGGCACGTACACCACCGTGTCCGCCGCGGACTCCCCGGTCTTGCCCTTGCCCTTGCCGGGCATGCCGTCAAAGCCGCGCAGATGCGGCCTGCGGGCGAGCTCCAGGAGCGTGGTCAGCTGGGGGGAGGCTTCCAGATACACGGAACCGCCGTGGCCGCCGTCGCCGCCGTCGGGCCCGCCGAACTCGATGAACTTCTCGCGGTGGAAGGAGAGGCAGCCGTTGCCGCCATTGCCGGCCGTGACGAAAAGACGGACCTTGTCGATGAACTCCAAAGCGGATCCGGCCGGAGGGTTCCGGGCCCGGTCAGGCGACCGCGGGCAAGATGCTGACGCGCTTCTTGTCCTTGTGCGCCCACTGGAAGGCGACCACGCCGTCCGCCTTGGCGAAGAGCGTGTCGTCCTTGCCGCGGCCCACGTTGAGGCCGGGGAGGAACTTGGTGCCGCGCTGGCGCACGATGACCGCGCCCGCGAGCACGCGTTGGCCGCCGTAGCGCTTCACGCCGAGGCGTTGTCCGTTGCTGTCGCGTCCGTTGCTGGAAGAGCCCTGCGCTTTAGTGTGTGCCATGTCAGTTGATGGAAATAGTCTTGATGCGGAGGTCGGTGTAGCTCTGGCGATGGCCCTTGGTCTTGCGGTAGGCCTTCTTCATCCGCCTTTTGAAGACGATGATCTTGGGGCCGCGGAGCTGCTTGACCACCTCGGCCGTGACCTGCGCCGTCTGGGAGCTCGCCGCTTCCTTGCCTTCCGGAGCGTCACCCACGGCCCAGAGGGCCTTGAGGGTCAGCTCCTTGCCGGGCTCCGCCACGAGCTTCTCCACGCGGATGGTCTCGCCAGGGGATACCCAGAACTGTCTGCCGCCGGTCTCTATGATCGCGTACATAAGGGATATACGATATCAAATCCTGGCCCGTTGGGCAAGAATTTCTGAAATGGTATCATCAAAAAGGATCCCAGGCGCGCGTGTACATGGCAGCGGCGGAGAATAGACGTCCTTTTATGGAGGCCATCGGCCGCAACGTGGTCTTCCTGGGCGTGGTCAGCGGCCTCACCGATATCTCCTCGGAGATGCTCTACCCCGTCATGCCCCTGTTCCTCACCTCCGTCCTGGGCGCGCCCATGACCGTGGTGGGCCTCATCGAGGGCGTGGCCGAGGCCACGGCGAGCCTGCTCAAGGCGGCCAGCGGCCTGTGGTCGGACCGCGCCGGCCGGCGCAAGCCGTTCGTGCTCTGGGGCTACGGGCTCTCCACTTCGAGCAAGCCCCTCCTGGCCCTGGCCGGGACCTGGCCCTTCGTCCTGTTCTGCCGGTTCCTCGACCGGACGGGCAAGGGGGTGCGCACCTCCGCGCGCGACGCGCTGATCACGGCCTCGACCGAGCCGCAGCATCTGGGGCTGGCCTTCGGTTTCCACCGCGCCATGGACACGGCTGGCGCCGTGGCCGGGCCATTGGTCACGGTCTTCCTGCTCTCGGTCTGCGGCCTGGGCTACCGTCCGATCTTCCTCATCGCCGCGGTCCCGGCCGCGCTGGGCGTGCTGGTTCTGGCGGCGTTCGTGGAAGAACGACGGTTGCCCCCCGACGGCACCGCTTCCCCCCGCGGGGGGGAAGCGGGCTTCGCGGTGCTTCGCGCCGCGAAGGGAATTTTTACACCAGACTACACAAGGTTCCTGCTCGTCTACGGCCTGTTCTCCGTCGGCAACTCGAGCGACGCGTTCCTGCTCCTGAGGGCCGCGCACGGCGGCCTGAGCCCGACGCGCGTGGTCTTGGCCTATGTGCTCTACAACGCGGTCTATGCCGTGGCCGCCACCCCGGCCGGAGCCCTGGCGGACCGGCTGGGGCGCGCGCGGACCTTGGCCGCGGGCCTGGCCGTGTTCGCGGCCGTGTACCTGGGCTTCGCGCGGGTCGGGTCGGGGCCTTGGTTCTGGCTGCTCTTCGCGGTCTATGGATTCTACGGCGCGCTCGCGGAGAGCGCGCTCAAGGCGGCGGTGGCGGAGCGCTGCGTCCCGGAGAACCGGGCCACGGCTCTGGGCGTGTTCCAGGGCGCCAGCGGCGTCCTGGCTTTGGCCGCGAGCCTGGCCGCGGGCTGGCTGTGGAGCCATGTCTCGGCCGCGGCGCCGTTCTATCTGGGGGCGGCTTGCGCCGCGGCCGCCGCACCCCTGCTTCTGCTCATCCCCAGCGGGCGGTAGCCCGCTGGCACTGACCGTCATCGGGAGATGTGTTGCGGTCATGTGCCGTACGCGCGCGTAGCTAGGAGCCACGCCGCGGGTAATCCTGGAATCGCCGCTCCGGTTTAGCGTCTATTCATTTCTGTGCGCGATAAGAGGTTATTTGAAATCATTCAGTGTTGATTAGTGTCGTATATTACACAATATTTTGAAGCAGGGTCCGCGGGACCCCCCCTCGTCGGAGAATTTGACAACCCGTGGGCACGCTGTTACACTGTCCTCACATTCCAGCCGCAAGGAGACCCCCTTTGAAGAACAAGCCCGCCCCCGCCGCCCACTACTCTTCGCGCAAGCATCCCAAGATCGAAGTCACCGAGAACCAGCTCAAGGTCATCAAGGACAAGTACCTGCGCAACAGCCACTCCATCGAGACCTGGCTCGACGGAGTGGCGCACAACATCTCCTTGGCCGAGCTCCTGGCCCATCCCGAGGCCGAGGACTGGGGGGTCTTCGCCGGCGTGCACTACAGCGCCCAGCCCGCGGCCGCCCCGGCGGGGGTGAGGCCCTCGCGCCTGGTCTTGTTCCACGACGGCCTGGCCGAGTCCGGCCTGCGCGAGGCCAACTTCACCCGCCTCTTCAAGAACCTGGAGGCCGCCTACGCCTCGGTGCCGGAGGCGCGCAAGCTCGCCGACCTCTGGCGCGACCGCTACTACGGGATGCTCTCCGGCTGGGACTTCCTGCCCAACTCCCCGACCCTGATGAACGCGGGCCGCGACCTCCAGCAGCTCTCCGCCTGCTACGTGCTGCCCGTGCCGGACTCCATGGAGGCCATCACCAAGTCGCTGTCGGCGCAGTCGCTCATCCAGAAGTCCGGCGGCGGCACGGGCTTCGCCTTCAGCGCGCTGCGGCCCAAGGGCGACATCGTCAAGAAGACCCAGGGCGTGGCCTCGGGCGCCTTGTCTTTCATGCAGCTCTTCGACAAGCTCACCGACGTGGTCAAGCAGGGCGGCACGCGCCGCGGCGCCAACATGGGCATCCTGCACTACAGCCACCCGGAGATCAAGGACTTCATCACCATGAAGTCGCAGTCCGCGATCATGGAGAACTTCAACGTCTCGGTCGCCATCGACGAGAAGTTCATGAAGGCCGTGGCCGCCGACGCCGAGTACGACCTGGTCAACCCGCGCACCAAGGAAGTGACGGGACGGGCGCGGGCCAAGGAGGTCTTCGACCTCATGGTGGAGTGCGCCTGGAAATCCGGCGACCCGGGCTTCATCGTCATCGACCGCATCAACAAGTCCGGCTCCAACCCCACGCCGGCCATCGGCCAGATCGAGGCCACCAACCCCTGCGGCGAGCAGCCGCTGCTGGCCTGGGAGCCCTGCAACCTGGGCTCGGTCAACCTCGCCAACTTCGTGACCGGCCCCGCCCTGGAGGGGACCTTCGACTTCAAGCGTCTGGCCGCGACCGTGGAGACCGCGGTGCGCTTCCTCGACGACGTCATCGAGGTCAACAACTATCCCCTGCCCGAGATCGAGCGCATGGCCAAGGGCAACCGCCGCGTCGGCCTGGGCGTGATGGGCTTCGCCGAGACCCTGGTCAAGCTGGGCATCCCCTTCGACTCGCCGGCCGCCCTGGAGTTCGCCAACAAGCTGATGCGCTACATCAACGACACCGCTCTGGCGGCCTCCGAGGCCCTGGGCCAGTCGCGCGGGGTCTTCCCGAACTGGAAGAACTCCATCTACGACCCCGAGAGCATCCACTTCCGCGGCGAGAAGCGCACCCCGCGGCACTGCGCCCGCACCACCATCGCGCCGACCGGGACCATCGCCATCGCCGCGGGCCTGCAGGGCAGCGGCATCGAGCCCTTCTTCGCCATCGCCTACACGCGCTACAACGCCAAGGCCCTGGAGGCGATCAAGAAGGGCGAGGCGCCCGCCGAGAAGGACGTGTTCTTCGAGGTCAACCCGCTCTTCAAGGAGGTCGCGGAGAAGCACGACTTCTTCGGCCTCAAGGAAAGCGACCTCTGGAACCGCATCAGCGAGAACCATAAGGCGGTGCGCGGCATCGCGGAGATCCCGGCCGAAATCCAGCGGCTCTTCCCGACCGCCCACGATGTCTCCCTGGAGTACCATATCCAGATCCAGGCCGCCTTCCAGAAATACACGGACAACGGGGTCTCCAAGACCATCAACCTGCCCGCCACGGCCACGGTGGTCGACGTGCGCAACGCCTACGTCTTGGCCTACGAGCTGGGCTGCAAGGGCATCACCATCTACCGCGACGGCTCCAAGGCCCAGCAGGTCTTGAACCTCGCCCCGGCCCCGTCGAAGAGCAAGCGCCGCGACCCGGAGACCGCCTTCGGCGCCTCCTCCGAGTACTACCAGATCAAGACCGGCTACGGCCCGCTGCACATCCACATCAACTACGACGAGCGCGGCCCTTACCAGGTCTTCACGAACATCCCGCCGCTGGGCACCGAGATCTCGGCTTTGACCTCGCTGGTGGGCATCCTGCTCTCCAAGTATTTCGCGGAAGGCGGCGACCCCCTGAAGGTGCTCAAGCACCTCAACTCGGTCAAGGGCGACAAGCCCGTGGGCTTCGGCGAGAACCGCATCAACTCGGTCGCCCACGCCATCTCGGTGGCCCTGCGGCAGCACCTCAAGAAGACCGGTTGGCTCACCAACGGCGAGGACGCGGCCCAGAAGTCCAAGCTCGAAGGCTTGGCTTTGCCCAAGGCGGAGTACTGCCCCAAGTGCTACTCCTCCAACGTGTCCTACGAGTCGGGCTGCTCGGGTCCGACCTGCCACGACTGCGGCTTCTCCGAGTGCTCCTGACGCCGGCCTAGCGCCCCGGCGGCCCTGGACGCACGTCGGCGGACGAGGCCTGACAGCGCTGGCCCAGGAACATCCCGGTGCAGGCGGGCGGATCGGCCCGCCGCGAGGCCGTTGCGCCTTCCGCGATCGGCTGGCCCTACTTCTTTCCCAGGACGTCCCTGTGGTGGCGCGTGGAGGTCTCGGTCTGGATGATGACGTCGAAGCGCACTTTGTGGGCCGGGGCATTCCGAGATTCCAGGAACTTGCGCGCTATTTTCAGCGCGGTCATTTGGGCGGCGCCGTCGAGCACGTATTTCGACGATCCCAGAGACCCCGACGGGTCGGATTGGACGTCGATGAACACGAGAACATCGTTCTCGCGGCAGATGAAGTCGGCCATCCCTTCGGCGCATTTCCATCCGCGTTCCAGGATCTTCCAGCCGAGCCCCTCGATGAATTGGGCGGCCTGGTTCATCTGGCTTTCGGGCTTTTCCTTGCGAAACGGCTCGCCGCAGAATTCGCACCAGCTCCGGTCTTCCTGAGAATCGAAGCCGCACTTCGGGCACTTCATGGATAGCGCCTCCTCTCCAGGGACTCACTGCGACGGCGTATGTATTATAACCTTTGCCAGGCCCTCTTGGGGGGGGCCTGCCTGGAGCGCATGGCGCTTCCGATACCCTGAGATGTGTCCCCCGGAGACCAGGCTATCCCAGCGACGATCCTGCTCTCTGGCTGACATCCGCTGACTCGGGGTGACTCCGTTTTTATTGACGCCTGCCGGCGGGCGCTCTATACTTGGGGTGCCTGCCCCTCCGCCGGCGATTTGAGTTCCCTTTGACCCGGCTCGGTTAAAATGACCTGGGTGGGCCAGCGAACTCTCTTGAATTGGGGAAGGAAACACCATATACTTCTACCACGAAGCTGGCCAGGGCATGGAGCATGAGGAAATCTCCGGGCGTCACACTCGTTGAGCTCTTGGTCGCGGTCGTCATCCTGACCACCGCCATCGTGGGCTTGGTCGCGGCCTTCACCGGCCTCCAGCGGTCCATCCAGGCCTCCAAATCCAAGACTCTGGCCGCGAATCTGATGCAGGAGAAGATGCAGATCATCAAGCAGCAGACCTACTACACCGTCATCGTGACCTCGATGCCTGCGTTCAACAGCGACTACGATCCGGCCATCCCCTACGACACCGGCTACTTCCCCCCGGAGAACGTCCTGGAAGGCGGCATCAATTTCACCCGGCTGACCTACATCCAGACCGCGGAGGAGAACTCCGGCCGGATCGTGACGCTCGCGCCCGACGCGCCGGACATGGGGCTGCGGCTCATCACGGTGAGCGTCGTCTGGAAGCAGGGCGGGGAGAAAAAGCTGCTGCAGGTCTCCAGCGTCATGAGCAATCCCTACACGGTCATGGCCAACGGGGTCATCGGGGGGCGGGTCACCAATGCCGTCGGCGGGGCCGGCGTCGCCGGGGCCCTGGTCATGGCCGCCCAGGACATGGGCTACCAGGACAGCGCCGACGCCAACGGCAACTACGGGATCAATCTCGCGCCCGGCAGCTACAACGTGGTGGCCTCGTCCCGGGGCTTCTTCACATCCATCGTGCCCGTCAACGTGGCGGCCAACCAGAGCGTCACCCAGCCGTTCTCCCTGCTGCCCATGAGCTCCGGCTCCGTGGTGGGCGTGGCCTGGCTGAACACCGGCCCGGTCATCAGCCAGGTCGTGATCGGGACCACGCAGCCCAGCGGGTTCGTGGCCGAATACGTGGAGCTCTACAATCCTACTACCGCTCCCATCACCATCGGCGGCAATCCGCCGCCCCTCAAGCTCAACATGCAGAGCAACTGCCCCAGCTCCAACAACGTGATGTGTGCCGACAGCACCTACGGCGTCCCCCTGATCTACTACAACGTCGCCATCGCTTCGGGCGGCTACTACGTCATCGCCAACACCCAGACCTTCTCGGCGGGCGGGGTGCAGGTCACGGCCGACGCCGTTTTCACGGACACCGTGCCCGCCCTCTGCACCGGGACCGCCTCGCCGCCGTTCACCTTCGGCGCCGTGACCATGGCTTCCCCGCCCGGGCCGCCCGCGCCTACCTGCCAGGCCGGGAGCTGCAACTTCAGCTGGAACACGACGTCCAGCCCCCCGGTCAAGATGCTGCTCAACCCCACCCACGACGGCACTTTCTGGCTGAGCGACCAGGCCGGCAATGTCATCGACGGGGTCGGCTGGACGCACAGCAACGTCCCGCCGCATTGCGAGGGGACCTGCATCACCATGCCCAGCGGCAACGGCTTGCAGATCCCGGAGCAGCTGGTGCGCTTCGCCAGCACGGCCGGCGTCAGCGCGCTCTGGGGCCCGGCCTATGACTCATCCAACAACACCGTGGACTTCGCCACGGCCACGGCCCCGGGGGTCACCCCAGGCTTGCCGCCTCACAACACCATCAGTCCGGTCGTGCCCTTCGTAGCGGGCAAGGTCCCGGTGGGCGGGGTGATCTCGGCTTCGGACACGCTCTCCTCTCCCATGTCCGCGGTGGCCGTGGGCAATCCGCCCTACGCCGCCTTCACCCTGACCCCCGTCGCCACCGGGACCTGGTCCGTCTACATCGCCAGCCGGGGCTACGAGTGCCAGCTGGCCACGGTGGCCATCGCCTCCGCGGGCTCCACCTACCAGTTCTCGAGCACCGCCACCTTCCTCAGCCAGATCTCCACCGTGGGCTTCATCATAGGAAAAGTGACCAACGTCGCCGGCGTCCCCCTGTCGGGCTTCCCGGTCAACCCCGGTTGGGCCGGCCCCGTGGCCAACACCGACAGCACCGGCCGCTACATCCTGCGCGTCGCTCCGGGCCTGGTGGACCTGATCGCCAACCAGGGCGGCGACCCGGGCGCCAGCACCAGCTACATCGCCCTGACCTCGGCCGCGGTCCCGGTGAGCCTCGGCGTGGTCACCAATAACGTCAACTTCATGCTCTCCCAGGGCGGCTCGGTCACCGGCTTCGTCACGCGCGACGGCAGCAACGCCCTGCCCGGCGTGGCCATGGCCCTCTTCGACAGCAACGGCCAGGCTCACGACCAGGCGGTCTCCAACAGCAGCGGCCGTTTCACCATGAGCGCGTCCACGGGCAACTACACGATCATGGGGGAGGTCGACACCCTGGAGAGCGTCTCCCCATCCTTCACCGTCGTCACCATCCAGGCCGGGCAGACCGTTTTCAGCGCGACCTTCACGGTCAGCGGGGCCCTGGGCTACATCTCGGGGAACGTCTATTTGGGATCGAGCGCGAACCCTATTAAGAGCGGGATACTCATCATCGCCTCCACCTCGACCTTGCCCACCCCGCCGCCGGTTTTGAGCACCGCCAGCCTCACCAGCGCCGCCATCTACGCGACCTCCAGCCTGGAGGACGGCAGCTACACGCTGGGGGTGCGCCAGAGCACCAGCCCGGCCTACAATGTCCGAGCCTATTATTCCGTTATCAGCTCCAGCGGCGGGGTCACCATCACGCCCCAGACCGCGACCGGCAATCAGGTCTACTCGGGGCAGACGGTGTCGGGGGTGAATTTCACATGGTGAGCCGGTGCGCTCGGGCGCGGCCGGCCTTCACCCTCACCGAGGCCATGCTCGTGGTGGCCATCATGGGCATGATCGCCGCGGTGGCTCCCACCCTGCTCATCCAATCCAACCGGTTCATGATGCTCAGCCGCGCCCGCGCCGACCTGCAGGGCCAGGCGCGCGGCATCATGTACATCATCACCCGGGAGCTGCGCCAGGCGCAGAGCGGCACCATCACCATAGACCAGGTCTCGGGCCAGCCGTATTATTCGCGCATCACCTTCACCAAGGAGCAGGGGACGACCATGTGCTTCTATCAGAGCGGCAATAAGCTCATGCAGCAGGTGGGGTCCAACGTCCACACGTTCACCACCAGCTTGACCTATATGGCGTTCTCGTTCCCGCGTTCCGACAACATGAGCATCGTCTCCGTCTCGATGACCCTGCAGCAGACCATCTACCAGGGCCAGATCAAGGCCCTGCACATGGCCTCCCAGCAGGTGCGGGTCATGGACTGATATGGACCAGAACCAGCGCCGGGCCGACTCCGCGCGCGGCCAGATCCTGGCCGGCGTCGTCATCCTGCTGGCCATCCTGCTGATCATCGTGCCCGCGATCGTGAAGTGGGTGCAGACGGACATGAAGATGTCCGTCAAGAACCGGCAGAGCACCACGGCCTTCAACCTGGCCGAGGCCGCGGTGGACCGCGGCGTGTGGAAGCTCGCGAGCACCACGTCCACCTGGGTCGCCGCTGCGGCCGGGACCGCGATCGCCGGATACAACTTCGACACCACCTACACGGACGTGCCGGGCGGCAGCTACCGCATCCAGTTCTCCGCCGTGAGCGGCGGGTGGGTCCAGATCTGGGGCGAGGGCCGCGACGCTTTGAGCCGGGAGACCCGCTCCATCAAGGCGGTGTACAAGAACACCAGCGCCCCGGGCGCCCTTATGACCGGAGGCACCCTCACCGAGGCCGGGTCGGCCATCGTGCACTGGGGGCCCATGCTGGCCCAGAACAACATCAACATCACGGGCAACGGGCTCAACCACCACTATCCCAGGAAGCTCTCCAAGCAGGTGGTCCTGCCCTACGACACCAACGGCCTGACCCCGCCCAATACGGACAACCTGGAGTGGTGGTCCGGCTTCGCGGTCCCATCTTTGCCCGTGCTGGATTTCACCACGCTGCGCTCCTCGGCCGCGGCCACCAACACGGTCAACTGCAACGGCAACTGGAACGCCACCAACAACCAGATCCACTGCGACAGCAACCTGTCGAGCTGCGTCAACTGCGTGGTGAACTTCGAGGGCAACACGGTCAGCGTCACCAATTCCCATCACAACCTCGTCTATACGTATACCGACGACGCCTCTGTTTCCGACAACCGCTCCAACAGCAATTACGTCTGGTACTGGGACAACAACGTCAACATCCTCAACCCGCAGATCATGGGGACCATCATCGTCCGGGGCAACCTGAGCACCAACGGTTCCGACTGGTACGGTTCGGATGGCTACATCAACAACAACGTGAACGTGGCGGTCCCGGTCAACGCCTGGCTCGAGTACCAGAAGATCAAGGTCAACGCCAACGCCAATGCCAAGAACCAGTTCCCGGCGGACAACGGCGCCAATCACAGCCTTCTCGCCAACTACGTGATCGGCGCCTGCGGCTCGACCTGCGAAGGCAGCGCCAGCGGCAACGACCTGGGCTTCTACGGCTTCATCTATGTGGGCCAGGACGTCAACTTCCAGGGCGACGCCGACATCGTCGGCGCGGTCTGGGTGGTGGGCAACTGGTCCGCGGCCGGCAACAACTTGATCTTCTACGAGGACAACCTGCTCCTGCCCATGCTCAACGTGGTCCTGGTGCGCCAGTCCTGGCAGGAAGTCTCGCCGGGTACCCAGGCGTGGAATTAAAGCGCTGGCTTCTGCCCGCGGCCCTGCTGCTGTGCCTGCCGGCCTGCCTCAAGCCGGTGACGGACCCGGACCTGCCCTGGCACCTGGCCTCGGCCCGTTGGATGCTGGAGCATCGCGCCGTGCCGCGCGCGGACGTCTTCTCCTGGACGCGCGCCGGCCGGCCTTGGGTGGATTTCGAATGGGGGGCCCAGCTCGGGCTCGCCGGCCTGGACCGCCTGGGCGGCGAGCCGGCGTTGTGGCTGTTCAAGTCCCTGGCGTTCTTCGCCCTGCTCCTCGGCCTGGCTCTGCTGCTCCGGCGTTGGGCCGTGCCCGATGCCTGGCTCGCCGCGGCTCTGCCGCCCGCGGCCCTGACCCTGGTGCCCTACCTCAACTACCGGCCCGAGCTCTTCTCCCTTTTTCTGTGCCTGGCGCAGCTTGCCGTGCTTGAGGAACTGCGCGAACGCCCGCGGCTCTGGTCCGCGGCCTCGGTCCTGGCCCTGCAGGCGGCGGGCTACTGCCTGTGGGCCAACCTGCACGGAGCGTTCCCTTTGGGCCTCGTGCTCTGCCTGCTCTACGCGGCCGAGGGCGGCCGCTCGGGCCGCCTGGCCTTGGCCCAGGCCGCGGCCGCCGCCCTAGGGACCCTGGCGAACCCTTACGGGATCAAGCTCTACACCGTCTTCCTCCAGCATGCCCGGGACTGGATGCTGCTGCGCAACTACATCATAGAATGGGCCGACCTTGAGATCTTCGACCCGCCCAACCTGCCCCACTTGGGCATCATCCTGTTCGCGTTCTCAGCCGCTTTGGCCGCGGTGTGGCAGAGGGTGCGCCTGCCGCGCGCCCATCTGGGGGTCTTCGTCCTGGTGGGGCTCTTCTGCTCAGGCGCTTTCCGCCACAGCATCTATCTTCCCCTGCTCTTGCTGCCGCTGGCCCTCAAGACCTGCCTGTGCCTGGAGTCCGGCCTCTGGTGGCGGCGCGCGCGGTGGGGCCTTGCGGCCGGCATACTCCTTTTTACTCTGCATGCGGACGCCAAGCTGGTCAAGCTCCTGCCTTCGCTCAGGTCCCCGCGCGGCCATGGCGACAGCGTCCCTGCCGGGGCCGTGCGCTTCCTCAAGAGCGAGCGGGCGACTTTGGCCAAGCTCAAGTTCTTCAACTCCTGGAACTGCGGGGGCTATCTCGACTATCATCTTTATCCGGACTATAAGGTGTTCCTGGACGGCCGCTATCTGTTCACGGACATGCTGCCGGAGCTTGAGGACGCCGAAAACGATCCTTTGGCCTGGCAGCGCTATGCGGACCGCTTCGGCCTGGAGCTGGTCCTCTTCTCTCTGGACCGGCCGCGCTATCGGATGGATTCCTCGAAGGCCGGACCGTGGCGGCCGTTCGACGCTCTGGCCTTGCCGGCCAGGGACTGGGCCTTGGTCTACTGGGATGACGTGTCCATGGTCTTCGTGCGGCGCCGGGCCGCGTCCGCGGACTGGCTCGCCTCCCGCGAGTTCCGCTACCTGCGGCCCGGGGACCTCCAGATCGTCGGGCTCAAGACCATGTCCGGGATGATCCCTTTCGCCGGGGTCGCCCAAGAGGTGGCGCGCTACCGCAAGGAGATCGGAGCGCCGGCGGAGACCGCGTGGATCAACGCCTGGTTCGCGGCGCTGCGGAAGGAGACCGGACATGCGGCGCCGGCCGCGCCAGCCGGGCTTGGGCCGCGGCCAGATTGACCTGGGCGGGCCGGGAGCCGGGACTGCGCCGCAGGGTTTCCCGGAAACAGAACACGGCCTTGTCCGGACGGCCCAGGCGCAGCCAGGCCACACCGCAGTTGTAATGGCCCCGCGGGTCCGCGGGGTCGAGCCTGATGGCGCGCCCATAGGCCAGCAGGGCCTCGCGCGGCGCGCCGGATGCGAGCAGGGCGTTGCCCAGGTTGTTGAGCAGGTTGAGGCGCTCGATCCTCACGGCGGGCCGGCCCTCGTCCGAGTCCTGGGCCAAGCCGCGTCGGAACAGCGCGACGGCTTCGGCGGGCTCTCCGTGCATGTGGAGCGCCACGCCCAGGTCGTTGTAGGCGCGCAGCTCCTTGGGGTCCAGCCGCAGGGCCTGCCCATAGCAGCGCGCGGCCAGCTCGTAGTCGCCCGTGGCCGCGTAGAGCCGGCCCAGGCTGTAGTGCGCGGCCGCCAAGCCCGGCGCGAGCTGGAGCGCGCTCTTATACTGGGTGAAGGCCTCGCCGATGGAGCGTTGCGCGAAGGCGATGTCGCCGAGTTGCAGGCGGGGCTCGGCGTCGTCCGGACGCACGGCCGCGATCCGGCCCCAGAGGCTCCCGGAGTCCCGCCAGAAGGCCAGTTGCAAGCGGGTCAGTCCGAAGAGCAGGCCGACCAGAAGCGCGGCCGCGGCCAGGGCTGAGCCCAGGCGCGTAAGCGAGCCGCGGGCCCAGGCGGCCAAGCCGGCGGCCGTCAGCCAGGCCCAGGGCAGGCAGGACAGATACGAGGAGCGGTCGGCCGCGGCGCAGGCCAGATGCTTCCAGGATAAGGGGGCGGCGGGGGGGGCCGCCTGGAGAGGCGCCAGGTACGCCGGCCACAGGGTCTTTGCGAGGTGGAAGATGGAATGGCACGCGCCCCAGACGGTCAGGCGCAGGAGGCTCGCCGTGGGCGGCGCGGGCTTGGCCGCGTGGGCCGCGGCCCAGACCGCGAACAGGGCCGGGGCGGAGAAGAGCATCTTCTCGAAGAGGACGCGCCGGGGGCCGGCAGAGAGCCAGAGCCTGGGGTCCAGAGGGAGCCGGCGCAAGGGATAGACATCCAGCACGAGCAGGAGCAGGGCCAAGGGTGCGGCCAGGCTCGGAGCCAGGACGGCGGCCACGCCGATGGCCAGCCACGAGCCCGCCCGCCAGGTCCGGCGGACAGGCCCTTCGGCGGCTTTGAGATAGCCCAGAAGGCTGGCGAGGCAGAAGGTCCCGCAGAGCAGGTCGCGCTGAGCCGTGGCCCAGGCCACGGACTCGACCCGCAGCGGATGCAGAGAGAACAGGAGCGCGGCCAGGCCGCCCCACCACCACGGCAGCGGGTCCTCCTCGTCCGCACGCCAGGCCGCGCGCAGCAGCCAAGCGGCGATGATGGCGAAGAGCGCGGCGTTGAGCGAGTGCAGAAGCACGCTGGTCAGGTGGGACGTGAAGGGGTTCTGCTGGAAGGGGGGGAAGCCGCGCAGCCAGGGGCTGCGCAGGCCGAGCGCGGCGCCGTCGAGATTGACGAAGCCGTGGCGCACCGCGGGCCAGAACACCACGGCGGTGGTGGCCGACGCCAAGAGCGGCGCCCAGAGCCGCGGGTGTTCGCCTGCGGGGATCCGGGGGGCCGTGCTGGCGGCCGGCTGACTCGTTTCTTCCATGGGCGAGCCTGATTATATGAATTTGCGCGTCGGGGCACCGTCCTGGGGATGCCAGCGCCGATTTGCTAGAATCTCGTCGTGAAAGCCCGCCGCGGCCGCTTCATCGTGCTCGAAGGCCCGGACAAGTCCGGCAAATCCACCCAGGCGCGCCTTCTGCTGCGCGCCCAGCGCCGCGTGGAGAAGCTGCGCCCCGGCCTGCGGGCGTCTTAAAGCGCCGCGCTCTCACAACATCGGACCATAATTCAAGATGGCCGGAAAGAAAATCCTCCATGCCTTAGCGCGCCGCGCCTGGGACGAGGGCTCCCTGGTCGCTGCGCTTGCGTTCAAAGGAGCCGTCCAAAGGGATCTCTTCCGGCTCGCCCGCGAGCGGCGTTCCCTGTATTTCCCCCGCGAGGAAGTCGAAGTCCGCGGCGTGCTGGAAATATCCAATGTCTGCCGCCGGCGCTGCAATTTCTGCGGCATGAACCTCCAATCCCCGGTCGGCAGATATCTGATCGGGCGTGATGACGCGTTGCGCATCGCAAGCTATGTCCACGCCAGGGGCAGGAGAAACCTGCTGATCCAATCCGGGGAAGACGGCTCGCAGCGCTTTACGGATCATGTCTGCCGCTGCATCGACTCCATCAAACAGAGGTTCCCGGAACTTTCCATTATCTTGTGCCTGGGGAATCTCCCCCGGGCGCGATACAGACAACTCAAAGATGCCGGCGCCGAGAAGTACATCCTGAAATTCGAGACGTCGAATCCCGCTCTTTACAAGAAGCTCAAGCCGGACGATTCCCTCGGCGACAGGGTCGCCCATATCCAAGAGCTCATCGACCTTGGTTTTGTGGTCGGTTCCGGCAATATGGTCGGCTTTCCAGGGCAGACCACGCTGGACGTGGCCCGGGACCTCATGTTCCTGGCGCGTTTCAGGTTGGGCATGGGCAGCAGCACGGTCTTCATTCCGGGCCAGGACTGCCGGTACCGGGACCAACCGCCCGGGGCTGTGGACATGACCCTCAACTGCATGGCCCTGATGCGCATCCTGTATCCGCACCTGCGCATCCCGACGACCAGTTCCCTGGAGAATCTCAGGAAGGGCGGACAATTCCTGGGGCTGCAGGCTGGCGCCAATACTGTCACGGTGCACGACGGAAGCCCTGCGCGCATAAAAAAGATGTTCCCCATCTATTCGGCCGAGCGCTTCATGCCGGACGAGGCGCACCTGCGGGCCATCGTCCTCAGGGCCGACCTGAGTTTTCCATCCCCCCGCAAGGAATGGCGCTGATGGCGAAAGCGTCGTGCCGGTTCTTGCTGCTTGCGGTCTTTTTGGGCGGTCCCGCGCTGGGCGGACAGAAGACTGCCGCACCCGCAGCGCGCACGGCGGATTTCACGGGAAACGAGTTCGGGGATTTCCGGTATCTCGCGCGCTTCCTTGCGGCCAAAGGGCCGAATTATCCCGTGTCCTGGCGGCTTGGGCCGAGGATCCGGGAATACCTGAAGTCGTGGAAAGGCCAGGAAATCCCGGACCAGATGCGCCGCGCCATCACGCAGGATCTCAACGTCATGCTTTCGGACAGATTGTTGTTCGGAGAGATGAAGCATTGGTACGGGCCCAACGACAACATCGAGTTCCCCATGCTAGAAGTGTTTTCCCCGGACGACGGGCGCTTCCTGCTCTGGCTGGTCCGTATTCTAGAAGCGGAAGGAGCATTCGATCCCCAGCGAACAGATCTCTCTTCCCCGGCCAGTGCCCAACTCCGCGCGATGAACCGCATACTTTTGATGGGGATATCCCACAGACACCGAAAACAATATTCTGAAGAGCCGCCTCCGCCTGTTCCGCCGCAATCGGGCATCTCTTCTTTGGGAGTCATAGTTCTTTCCCCAAACAGGCGCGCCATGCTGCAGCCAGAGCGGGTCGTCGATTATCTTGGTATACAGCCGGGGATGCTCATCGCGGATATCGGCGCGGGCTATGGCGTTTTTACTTTTCCCCTCGCGGACGCATTGCGGGATTCCGGCCGTATTTATGCGACCGATGTTTCAAGCGGCGCCGTCTCCTACTTGAAAGCCAAAGCGGAATCAGGAGGCTATAAGAACGTCGACGCGGTCCTGGTCAAACCCGACGGGGTTGATTCTTTTTACAAGCAGCATGCCTTTGACATGATCCTTGCCGCTGAGGTATACACAGACCTTAGAAATCCTGTCTCATATTTTGACGAATTGCGGCTTTCCCTGAAGCCGGGCAGCGGGAGGCTATACATCATCCAACCCAATATGGACGCGGGGTTTACGGAACTCGAATTCGGTGATTTCCGGAATGTCCTCAAAACGCTCTCAGCCAAAGGGGAACGATTCCCTGCTTACAAGCGGCTGCGGCCGGAGATTCGGGATTACCTGAAGTCCTGGCAGGGGCAGGACGTCCCAGCGGGACTGCGCCGAGGAATCACCGATGATTTCAACGCTATGCTTTTGGAAAAGTCTTTGTTCGAAGAATTGGAAGGTTTTTATGGCCGCGGCTCAACGATCATGGACGATCATCTGGCCCATTGGCTTGTTGCCCAACTGCGTGCCGAAGGGATGCTGGCGCAGGGGCCCATGTCGCCTTTGGCCAGCCAGGAGCTGCACGAGTTGAACCGCATCCTGTTGACGAGAATCTTCCAGACTCGGGTCTGGCGCGACACCTTGCTGCTGGATTGTTCTTTTACTGCCGACCGGGAGACCATCGTCAAACAGCTTTCGACCGCGGGCTATACCCTCACCCGCGCCAATGACAAGCTCCTGCCCTATTTCTACATCCTGGAATTCAAGCGCGTGCGATAATCGGATGAAAAACAAGCGCGGAGCAACGCGTCGAGAATGACGCCTCCATCTCCAGCTGGCGCCGCGCATGCCGCCCTGGGAATCACCGCCGCCTTGCTTTCGGCCATGGCCTGGGCCCTGGGCGCCATTTTGTTCCGAAGATTGGGAAAGACTTTGGCCCCGCCCGCCATGAATCTGACCAAATGCCTCATCGGAATGCTCTATTTGGGAATTCCCCTGCTCTTCTTCGGCCTGGAGCCGCTGAGCCTGCGCGATGTCCTTCTGCTGGGAGCCAGCGGCCTGCTAGGCATCGCCTTGGGAGACAGCTTCTTCTTCCATGCCCTCATGCGCCTGGGGCCGCGCTTGACCGTATTGGCGGAAATGCTCGGCCCGATTCTGACGGTCCTGTCGGCGGTCATCTTCCTGCATGAACGCCTGGACGCCGCGGCCTTCTTGGGAATCGTCCTAACCTTAGCCGGGGTGGCCTGCGTCTTATGGGAGAACGCCGGGCCCCGGGAAACGCGGGGAGTCACGCTGCGCGGCCTGGGATTCTCCCTGCTCTCCGGCGTGTGCATGTCTGCCGGGATCATTTTGGCTAAAATGGCGATCGTGAGAAGCTCCGCCTTGGAGGCGACTTTTCTGCGCCTGGCATGGGCCGCCGGAGGGTTGAGCCTCTGGGGCTGCGCCACACGGCGGTTGGGGCCATGGCTCAAGCCCTTGTCCGACCCTCGCGCCGTGCGGCAGGCTGCGGCCGCGGCCGCGGTAGCCATTTACGGGGGGTTCTGGCTTTTCCTGGTCGCCCTTAAGCACATCGACGCCGCGGTCGCGACCGCGCTCAATTCCACCACGCCCTTGTTCATCCTGCCCTTGGCCGCCGGCCTCCTCAAAGAAAAGCTCTCGCCGCGCGCCGTGCTCGGCGCCGCCGTGGCGGTGGCCGGCGTCGCGCTTCTCGTGATCGCTCGCTGAACACTCCCCTGCCGATGGACGCGCGGCCGTTTCCCTCGCCTCCAGACTACAGCCGGTTGTGCTCGTGGGGGTTTAGATCGCCGGCGGCGTAGGCCGCCTTCGGGAAGGGGATATGAGCGGGGTGATGGAATTGGTGGCAGACCTCGTCCGCGAAGAAACGGCCCAGCGGGGTCAGGGCCAAGGCGGCGGCGCTCTCGGCCAGAAGCCCGCCAGCCTTCAGGAGGCCGATCTTCTCGCGGAACAACCCGTCCAGCGACATGCCGGCGCGCTGCTGATAGAGGGCCTTGGGGACGTCGCGGTTCTTTAACGGCAGGATGATCGCCCAGCGCGCTTGAGTCTCCCGGTCCCGCACCAGCCCGCGGTTCAGAGGCAAGCGGCCCGCTTTGATCTGGGAGTAGTATTCCCCGAAATCCTGGGTGTTCAGGCCGAATCGGTCCCGGAGGCTGCTGAATGCGGTCAACCCAAGGCCGATCTGGTCGTAAAGGTTGCAGCACTGGTCGGCCGCGTAATGCGAGAAATCCTTCCGCTCTTTCGAGAAGACGCGGGTCAGATTCTCGTGATAGCCGTGGGCGTTCAGGATCAGCATCGCGGCCTTCTTCATCACCAGCGTCTCAGGGACGGAAGGGAATTCCTCCGGCCGGTGCTCGAAATGGCCGAAGACTGGCCCGGTCTTGTCTCCGTAAGGTGCGATCTTGAGCCGATAGAGCTGGATTTCCTCCACGCCAAGCCCGGCCGCCTTCGCGACGACCTCGGCCCAATTCTCCGGGGTCTGCCCAGGGTAGCCGAAGATGAATTCGATATTGAGCTTGAACCCCGCCTTTTTAGACGCTTCTATCGCCGCGGCGACTCCCGCCGCATCGTGAGCGCGGTTCATTTTTTTGAGGACGGCGTCATTGAGGGACTGCGCGCCGATGGTGAGGCGGTCCACGCCGTAGGAGCGCATGATTTCCAGGCGCCGCGCGCCGTCCGCTCCCAGCAGGGTGGATGGGTCGACGTCGTAGGAGAATTGTGTGCAGGAAGAAAGGTCCACCCTCCGGGTGAAGGCATCCAGGAAGCCGCGCAGCTGCTTCGGCGTCAGATCGGTCGGCGTGCCGCCGCCGATGAGGACGCAACGGGCGCGGATGCGTGAGATACCGAGGCGGGCCATGTAAAGATCTGTCTCTTGGGCGATCGTGTCCAGGTATAGATTCTTTTCCTCAAGCGTCGCGCTGTATTTGCCGGGATAGTGGCAGAATGCGCATGGGCGGGTGCAGAAGGGTATATGCGCGTAGACGGCGAACAAGTCGTCGGGGGGAGGGCGGTATCCAGCGAAGAGCTGCTCCTCGGTGATGGGGGGATACATCGTGATGGGCGGATAGTGCACGGATGGGAAAAAGTCGCCACGCTCGGTGATCAGGCCCGCCTTGCGCAGGCGGTGATATTCGCCGAGTATGCCGTACGCCTCTGCTACGGCGGTCTTAGCGGTTATTCCCATGGCATCGGGCTTTAAAGACCCCCTACTCTGTGGGCTTTTTGCCCATCTTCGTGCCGGCCGATGCCAACCATCAAAAACATCGAGGCAGGATTCGAGCCGAGTCCGGAATCGGGGTTCCGCAGCGCTGCGCGCAGAGACAGCGCGGGGCCTCCATCTTGGAGCGTTGTCCCACCGGCGCCGTCAGGGCCCCCGTCCCCATGTAATCCAATTAGACACATTGGCAATATTAGTCTACAGTGAGACCAGCGGTCTGTCAAACCTTCATAACGGCGAGGCCATGCCATCAAGATGATTTTGCTAGAATCTCGTCGTGCTCTCCCGCCGCGGCCGCTTCATCGTGCTCGAAGGCCCGGACAAGTCCGGCAAGTCCACCCAGGCCAGGCTCCTGGCCCGGCATCTGCGGCGGCAAGGCCGCCGCTTCATCCACACCCGAGAACCTGGCGGGACCACCCTGGCGGAGTCAGTCCGCCGCGTCCTGCTCGACCCGCAGCATCAGGTCGACCCCCTGGCGGAGCTCTTCCTTTATGAAGCCTCCCGCGCCCAGCACACGCGCGAGAAGATCCTGCCCGCGCTCAAGAGCGGCTCCTGGGTGCTCTGCGAACGCTACAGCCTGGCCACCCTGGCCTACCAGGGCCACGCCCGCGGCCTGTCTTTGCCCATGATCCGCACTTTGGACCGCATCGCCACCGGCGGACTGCGGCCGGACCTGACCATCGTGCTGGACATCCCGGAGTCCGAGTTCGCCTCCCGCGACCGCGCCCGCAAGCTCGACCGCCTGGAGCGTGAGTCCCTGGCCTTCCGCAGGCGGGTGCGCGAAGGCTACCGTCGTCTGGCGCGCCGCCGGCGCGGCTGCGTGCTCATCAACGGCCGCCGGCCGCTGGCCGAGGTGCACGAAGAGATCGTGCGCCGCGTGGACGATCTGCGCCGATGACTTTCGGCAAGGTCAAGGGCCAGGCCCGGGCGGCCAGGATCCTCTCCGGCATGCTGGAGGGCGGCCGCGTCCCCAACGCGCTGCTCTTCACCGGGATGGACGGGATCGGCAAGACCCTCATGGCCGTGGAGTTCGCCCGGGCCTTGCTCTGCGCGGAGCGCCAGGGCCCGGCCGCTGCCTGCGGCTTCTGCTCCGACTGTCTAGCCGTGGACCGGCGCATCCACCCGGACCTCGCCCTGGTCAACTCCCAGTACCAAGCCCTCCTGGAGGAGAAGGAGCCGGAGAAGCAGAAGATCCTGCACGTCGACACCATCTGCCACGTGCGCCGCGACATGGAGATGCCGTCCATGCTGGGGCGGTGGAAGATCGCCGTCATCGAGGACGCGCACCGGATGAACGCCAGCGCGGCCAACGCCCTGCTCAAGAACCTGGAGGAGCCCATCCCGCGCTCGCTCTGGATCCTGGTGACCTCCGGCCGCGAGCAGCTGCCCAGGACCATCCCGTCCCGCTGCTTCGCGGTGCCCTTCGTGCCTCTGGCCGAGGCCGCGGTGCGCGCCATCCTGGAGGACCAGGGCGTGGCGCCGGAGCGCGCCGCGGTCGCGGCCGCGCTCTGCGAGGGCTCGGCCAGCCGGGCCCTGGAGCTGGCCGCCGGGGACTATCCGGAGGCTCTTTATTCCGGCCCGCTGGCCGCTTTCCAGGCCGCCGACAGCCTGCCCCGCGAGGGCTACCTCGCCCGCAGCCAGGTCGAAGCCGCGCTCTTCGCCCTGTCCCAGGACCTGCGCCTCAAGCATTTGCAGGGCGCCCTGCCCTTCGCTCGGGTCGAGCGCCCCCTGCGCGAGCTGGTGCGCCTGCGCCAGGCCCTGCGCTCCAACGCGGATCCCAAGGTCGTGCTGACCCTGGCCGGACTCGCCGTGGAAAGCGCCCTCCGGCAAGGGCCGGAGGCTCCTGAAGGCGCAGGGCGTTCTCCTCTCGCCGGAAGGAGCGTCTCCTCATCCCTATAATGAAAAAATACTACCTGACCACCCCGCTCTACTACGTCAACGCCGCCCCCCACATCGGCCACGCCTACACCACGGTGGCGGCCGACGTCCTGGCCCGCTACCTGCGGGCCAAGGACCGGCCGGTGCATCTGCTGACCGGCACCGACGAGCACGGCGCCAAGATCGAGGAGGCCGCGCGCGAGGCCGGCCTGCCCGTGGCGGAGTTCGCGGCGCGCAACTCCGCGGCCTTCCGCGAGCTCTGGAAGCACCTCGACATCCGCTACGACGACTTCATCCGCACCACCGAGCCGCGCCACGAGAGCCGGGTGGCGGAGTGCTTCCAGAAGCTCCTGGATTCGGGCGACGCCTACAAGGGCCGCTACCGGGGCTACTACTGCGTTGCAGACGAGACCTATTGGACCGAGACCGACGCCCCGCCCGACGAGAAGGGCCGGCGGCTCTGTCCCAACGCCGAGTGCCGCAAGCCCCTGCAGGAGGTGGAGGAGGAGAGCTACTTCTTCAAGCTCTCCAAGTACCAGGAGCCCCTGCTCAAGCACTACCGGGAGAACCCGGGCTTCCTGCGGCCCGCGCATCGCGCCAACGAGATCCTGCGCTTCGTGGAGGGCGGCCTGCAGGACACGGCCATCTCGCGCACCAAGGTCAAGTGGGGCATCCCGGTGCCCGGCGACCCGGAGCACACCATCTACGTCTGGTTCGACGCGCTGCTCAACTACATCACCGCGCCGCAGAGCGCGGAGGGCTTCGCGGAGGTCTGGCCCGCGGACGTGCACATCGTGGGCAAGGAGATCTACCGCTTCCACTCCGTCACCTGGCCGGCCATGCTCATGGCGTTGGGCCTGCCTCTGCCCAAGAGCGTCTTCGCCCACGGCTGGTGGACCGTCGACGGCCAGAAGATGTCCAAGTCGCGGGGCAACTTCGTCGACCCCCGCGAGATCACCGGCGAGTTCGGCGTGGACGCCCTGCGCTACTTCCTGCTGCGCGAGATGCCCTTCGGCAACGACGGGAACTTCTCGCGGGACTCCCTGCGCAAGCGCTACAACGCGGAGCTGGCCAACGACCTGGGCAACCTCGTCAACCGCGTGGTGGACATGGCGGACCGCTATCTCGGCGGCGCGCTGCCGGGCCGGGCCCAGGCGGACGCGCCGTCCTTGGCCAAGGAGTTCGCGGCCCAGGGCCCGGACGTGGACGCGCGCATGGAGGCCCTGGATTTCAGCGGGGCCCTGAGCCTCATCTGGGCCTGCGTCGGCCGCCTCAACACGCACATCAACGAGAAGGCGCCCTGGAAGCTGGTCAAGACCGACCCGGAGGCGACCCGGGAGGTCCTCTTCGACCTGGTGCGCGGCCTGCGCATCGTGGCCGGCTGGATCGAGCCTTTCATGCCGCAGACCGCGGCCAAGATGCACGCCCAGATCGGCGTGCGCCAGGCCGGCGAGCCGGCGGCCGCGGACAAGATCCTCAAGGCTCCGCCGCTCTTCCCCAGGAAGTAGCCGTTGTCGTCGGAATTGCCGCGCCAAAGGCGCGGCAATCAGGAATCCCTCCCCTTGAGGGGAGGGATTCCTTTCCGTTAGAGGGGAGCCTTGCCGTTCCGGTCCTGTCGCCCCGCTGCGCGGGGCGGTTGCGGGCGAGCTGCGCTCGCCCGCGCGGTACGGCAGACGGCAGCGTCAGCCCGTGGTCCGGGTGATGTCTTCGGGCGGCTTGGGCGTGATCCTGAGCAGGCGGCGCACCAGGCGCACCGCCGTGCCCACCGGCCCCAGCAGGGTGTAGGCGAAGAAGATGACGAAGGCCGCGGTCTGCGGGTAGACGCAGACCACCGCGGCCAGGATGACGAGGGCCAGGATGCGCTTGGCCGAGCGCAGGCGCAGCAGGGGCAGCTGCTTGAAGGCGGGATAGGGGATGGTGGAGACCATGAGGAACGCGGCGCCGACCACCATCAACGGGGCCAGGCCATAGAGGGAGGGGATCTGGGCCATGAGGAAGTGCCAGGTGCGCGCGGGCCGGCCTTCCTCGATGATCTGGTAGAGCAGGACGAAGGAGGCCAGGAACCCCGCCGCGCCCGGGATGGGCAGGCCCGTGAAATGGGTCTTGCTGCCGCCCGAGTCGTGGGCCACGGCGTTGAAGCGCGCCAGGCGCAGGGCCCCGCAGAGCGCGAAGAGGAAGGCCATGGGATAGCCCCAGGCGCCGTAGTCCTTGAGGATGAAGGCGTACATCATGTATCCCGGGGCGATGCCGAAGGTCATGAAGTCCGAGAGGGAGTCGAACTCGACGCCGAAGGGGGAGTCGCCGTGCACCAGGCGCGCCACGCGGCCGTCGAGGGCGTCGAAGGCCATGCCCAGGAAGATGGCGGTGGCCGCGGCGCTGAACTCGCCGCGGTAGGCGGAGAGCAGGGCGTAGAAGCCGCAGGCCATGTTGCCCACGGTGAAGACCGAGGGCGCCAGGACCTGCCCGCCGCGCTTGATGCTCAGCTTGTCCATTCTGCGATGGGGGTGAGGCCCGCCGCCACGCGGTCGCCGACCGCGACCAGGACCCGGGTGCGGCGGGGCAAAGTCACCGCGACCTGGGAGCCGAAGTGGATCATGCCGTAGCGCTCCCCGGCCGCGACATGGTCGCCCTCGCCTTTCCAGCACTCGATGCGGCGGGCGATGAGGCCGGCGATCTGCTCCATGACCAGGCTGCCCTCATGCCCGTCGGGGGCCAGACGCAGGACGCAGCGCTCGTTGCGCCGGGCTCCGGGCGCGCTGGCCACGCGGAAGCCGCCCTTGATGTACTCGGCCTCGGTGACGGTCCCGGCGCAGGGCGCGCGCTGCAGGTGCACGTTGAAGATGGAGAGGAAGGTGCGGATCGTGATCTCGTCGCCCTCGCCTTCCGCCTCGATGGAGAGCACGCGGCCGTCGCCGGTCGAGTAGATCTTTCCGGGGTCCTGGGGCAGGGGACGCTCCGGGTCCCGGAAGAAATAGGCGGCGAACAGGGCCCAGACCAGCCCCACCACGACGACGACCTGGCCGCCCGGGCGCAGGCCCGGATAGCGGCAGAGCAGCAGCCCCGCCCCGGCGCCGACGAGGCAGCGGAAGATCACGGCCCAACCGGCTCTGGCGATGCGCATCAATTCTCCTTAAACCTTGGGCAGGGCGGGACTCGAACCCGCATGGCCTTGCGGCCGACGGATTTTAAGTCCGTTGCGTCTGCCAGTTCCGCCACCTGCCCATAAGGGTGCCTATTGTAGTCTTTGCCTGCACTTTTTGCAAATGCCTCGGCCGCGCTGAACGGCCCACCTGACCCTTCAGGTGGCATTAGGGTGTCCATCTTGGTTGTGCAAGTGAGGGTATCCAGAGCCCGGATTGCCTTCGCCTTGTGTTCGTTGGAGAGATGGGCATACCTCTGAGTCATTACATAGCCCGACCGATGTCCCAGGATAGCGCCGATAGTTAAGAGGTCAACGCCGGCCATGGCAAGATGGGACGCGCAGGTGTGCCGTAAGGTATGGAATGTGCAGTCCAAGACACCTGCCAGGGTGAGGGCATTCTCAAACTCACGCCGTAGCCTCCCCAAGACGCTCACTCGTTTTTCGCCCACGCCCAAGAACAAATATGGCGAGTCAGGATTCTTGGGCAAGACGCGTAGGGTTTCAATCAGAGGCAGGCTCATGTCAACAAAACGAGGACTCCGGTTCTTGCTATCCCGCACTTTGATGAGCCCATGCATAAAATCAACATCATCCCAGGCGAGGCTTATGATTTCACCCCGCCGCATACCCGTATTCAGGGCAACCGTGACAATCGGCCTCAACCACTCAGAACAAGCGATAAGCAGGGCATCAATCTCACCCTTTTCCAGGAAGCGAGTCCGTATATTGTTTTCTTTGTACGGCTTGACCAGCTTCGCGGGATTGACGGTCGCCTTGTCCCAGGAGATAGCCTTGCTAAACATCGTCCGAAGAACGGCAAGTTCTCGGTTGACCGTGGCCACGGACACATTGACCTTCCGTGCCGCCCTGTAGCCTTCAATCTTTAATGGTGAAATTTCAGAAAGGCGCACATTCCCAAAATAAGCAAGCCACCCGTTAAGCATCCGTTCGTCGTCCTTCCAGGACCGCTTGGAGGGCTTGGCGTAGCTGTTAATGTAGAGGGCAATCATATCCGCAAGCGTAGTGCGGATTTCCTTGCGCCTCTCAAGGAACTTCCCTTCGGCAATCTCGGTCTTTCTTTTTCCGAGGACTGATTTGGCCAGAGTTTTGTTCGGGCCGACGCGCTCCCGAATCCTTTGGCCCTGGAAACGAAAGTCAATGTACCAGTCCCACGACTCGGCCGAACGATTCCATTTTCTATACAGACCCATATCTCATCTCCATTATACCTTGTTTGATTCTTGGTCCGATTCCTGCCCGACGGACCGCAAATATCGATGCTCTTCTCTATGGTGCTGGCAGGCCCATGCCTCAAGCTCATCTTCTTTAAATCGAAGCATGGTCCCGAACTTAAAATGGGGTATTCGTCGCTGGGACACCCACTCATACAGGGTCCTTTTGGGGATGCGAAGAAACTCTGACGCCTCCTTGATGGTCATATAGCCACCCGCAGGATTGCCGGCGGTGTTATGGACGGCGTCTTGGCTCACGGATGCCACCCCTGCCACCGAGCGCAGTCATCACACCAGCCGCCACCGGTGCCGGGCCAGCCGCAGCCCGGGCAGATGGACTCAATGCCAGCGGTCTGGCAATCCGCAGAAAGAATGGGGGTTGACTGGCCGGGAGGGGTCATAGGGCCACCCCCTGGCCTTGCATCCCTGGAACTGCGTCCTTGATAGGGTTTTTTTGTAAACCGGGCCTATTACGGACCTGCTGGATTCGTAACCGGGCGGCCGCTAACTGCTCTGGGGTCAGTTCCCGCTTGGTCTTGGCCCCGAATTGCGGCAGGATGGTGTCAGCCAGATTCGCCGGGACGAACATTTCAGCCTCGCCATCGAGCAGGCGGACCCTGATGGCATGAGCATGGGCCAGGGCCGCCGCCTTCTTTTTCCGAGGCGTCCAGACCTTGAATGTATCCTTGCCGGAGAGGGCAATCTCGGAGCCGACGAGCCTACCATCTAAGATTTGAGCGGGCTTGCGGACTGTGAGCAGGACCGCGCCAGTCTCCGTCTCCTGGTAGGGCCGGTAGGTCTTGCGCAGCCCCAGGGACCGGAGGTGAGCCCGCATCTGTTCCACCGTCACAGAGCCACCTCCCGGTCATCCGCAGACTGGAGTGGGACTTTGCTGACAAGGACCTGCTCCAGTGCGAGTACGGCCTTCTTGAGTTCAGGGAGGAGCTCGACCTTGAGCCACAGCCCCTTCTCGCCTGGCTTGAGATTCCCGTCGTGGTCTCGGTAACAAACCCGCAGGTCTATACCACGTACTTCTCTGAAGGTCTTGAACGCCGCACAGACCTGCTCTCTGCTGTTCTTGTTGAACTTATAGACTATGCCCTCCATCTCTTCCTCCTCTGCGTAATATAATCAAGACTGTTGTAAGCCGTTGTCGTAGGGCTGTTGTTGTTTAATCGGCCCCGGCTGTAACCCCAGGACTGACGGGCAATGTGGACCAGCTCGTCCTCTTCAAGTGGGGGCTGACAACGGGCTTGAGATAGACCCCTAACCCTCTTCAGGTGGTGTTCAAACAGGTGGGAACTGCGGGCAAATCCACATGCTGCGCGAAAGATATTCCAATTCCGAGACCCTTCAGAAATGACATCATAGGGGCTGGTCTCTACTAGCGTGGATGGAGTTTGGCCTGGACCCTTCTTGGATGGGTACTGACTCTTTGGCTTGGCATGATGGATTGCACATGCCTCAATAAGCCAGCCGGGTGTGTCGGCCAGTGGCTCATCAATGACAACTTGGTAGACGCGGCCATTCTCGTGGACTGAATTAGGCGCTACGACAAGTCCGCCATTCCCACGCACATCAATCCCCGGTAGGACTCCAGTTGGACTGCCGATATTATGGCCGTGCGGGTAGCGGTAATGATATTGAAACCCTCCCTGTCGCCCGGTCTGGATGATGCGGGTTACGGGTAGCTGCCTGCCCTTGATGCTTTGAAGTCCCAGTTCTCCATCGATATCCAGGACGAGAAGGTCATAGCGCTCTCCGGTTAAGATGCCGATGTTCGCATCGTGAAACCGCTCGAACCATTGCCGGACTTGTTCTGGGCTCGGCGGTACCTGTTGGCAACTCTTCCAGCGGACGATGGCTCTTTTCCCCCTCGGCTTAAGCGGGATGGGACAGAGCCCTTGGTCAGCATAGGCCAAAGCGCGTTCCGGGTTCGTGGTCATGACACGCCCCAGAGCCCGAACAGTTCTGGGTGGACCGGATAAACGGTCCTGTTGGTGCGGACATCGGCTTCGATGTCATGCGGCAACGGGGAAGTGCTAAGAGGAGAATTGCTGTTCATGTCCATGTTCATTTCCAGGTCGTTGATACAGCCGGTCCTTGAGGGTCCGCAACCCGTCGGTGAAAGCCTTGGCCGATACTTGGAGGCGTCCTGCCCAGTACGCTTCGGCCGCCTCTTCACAGGCTATGGCGTTGTCGAAAACGAAGTAGGCTCGGCCGCCTTGCCAGTCCAGACGAAGGAGCATTTTCCCCGAGGCAAGCAACGCGCCGGCAAGCCAAAAATCTTTTGTTGAAAAATTATCGGCTCCGGCAGGGGTTGGGTTGTCCATGCGCATCTGGTTTTGGCCTCTATTCAATTTCCTATTTTTTCTACCGGTTTGCCCCAATTCGTGGTTTTCTCGTCGAGACATGCGGAGATTATAATTGCTCAGAAACCTCCGCCCAGAAGGCTAGGACCCCATCGTGGAAGCCCTGCGCGAAGGCGCATCCGTCGAAGCCTGGCCCGCGGTCTCCCCTCAGGCACTCCTTAAGGATGTCCTCCATGTCCTCTGGCAAGGCGACCGAGTCCCAGGGCACGCATTTATCCTGGAGCTCCTCTGCGGTCAAAGCCATGTCGCGGAGCTCGGCATAGTGTGCCCGCTGAGCCCACGCTCGACCTTCCTGGTGGCCAACCCTGACCCAGTCGGCATGGCTCTCGTCACGCTCCCTGCGTAGCCGCTCAACAACCTTGTCCATTGGCGTTTCCCTTTTTTTCGTTTTTGCAATTTTTTCGTTCATACAACCCCCTGGAGTTCCTGTTGCGCCTTGGCCTTACTTGGCCACACCAACAAGATGACAGAGTCCGCAGCTCCTTGGGAGGGATGTTGCCTGGCACGCGCAGGGCTGACGAGGGAAAGCTCTTGTATGATTTGCATTTTTTGCAACTGGCCTTTTTGTGGGAGGCTTGAGTTTGTTCCCACACATTATTTACAGTTATCGTATGGCAAAGAATTCTGCTGCGCGGCGAGAACGGTGGATGGAGTATTACCGCAGTGGCAAGACCAAGGCCGCAGTATGCAGGAAATTCGGGATTAGCCGGCCGACCTTAGACAAATGGCTTAAGCGCTGGAAGCTGGGTCGAAGATTGGCGAGCCTGGAGAATCGCCCCCCTGTCCCAAAAAAGTTCCGCGATATATTGACAGCCAAAGAACAGGTTATACTGCGAGCACTGTCTGCTCAGGCGGCAAAACCTCGACTCAAAGGCGGCAGACCCAACCCCAGCCTATTAGGCATACTGATGCGCAAACCACGACGCTCCGGCGGGGTTACGAGCGGTGCAGATGAATTGACGGACCCAGGAGAAATTGATTGCTTCCGCACCCATTATCAGGGGTTAAGTTACCGCGAAATCCAGGCCCTTCTGCGCAGTGATGGGTGGGTCTATGGATGGGACAGGCGACCACCCAGCCTGCATGCCATTTCCAACGCCATCAACCGGCGCGGGCATCCGTTCATTCGTCGTAAGAAGACATGAACATCCTCGGCCTCGACTTCATCAGCGCCCCGTCCCGCAATAAGTCCATCACCGTCGCTTGACCTTAGTGGTTCAAGCTAATCGTTCAACCGTCTTACCTATCACCCGCCGAGGGTCAATAACAATCTCGCGTTCTTCTCGGCAATTAAAAAACGCTATCACATCATCCTTCTTGCAGGTACCGGAAACCAGATGGGCGATGCCGACCTTCTCGGCGAGTCCGGCAAACCGATTGGCAAACCCAACGGCCAATTTCTTATCCAGTGTCCAGCTTAGCCCCTCTATATGTTTCTGGGTGCACCCTCGGTAGACTGCCAGAGTCTTAGGCAGCGACCGTAAAAACTTGCGCTCAGCTGGCTCCATCATGAAGTCTCTCTGTGGCCGAGGACTCCAGAGCACCTTTTTCCACCACCCAAGGTGCTGCCGAATATTCTCCGAGTCGGTCCATATCTCGCCGAGCAGGCTCCAATAGTTCTTGTCATCCAGTTTTTTGACAATCTGTTGGAATGCTTTCACCCGATAAGGCCGCTCGTGGAGGAATATGTAGGAATTCCAGTCCTTCTTTGTTACCGCCTGCACTACGGCTTTCTTCTTATGTTGCAACATCCCATTAAGCATGGCATGAGGCGCCGGGTAGAGCGTCACCACGAGTGGGTGGTGAATCATTAGCCAGCCACCAGGAGCATTCCGGATTGCGGCCACTAGCTCAGCGCATAACTTTTCATTTTTGTTGTACTTGGAGGGCATGGAATTATTCATCCGGTATTAGTCCTCTCTCAGAGGCGCTCCGGCATAGCGGATAGCCTGTGGCAAACTCACACACTTCGCCCCGTCGAGATTTTCTCACAATGCTCGGGACTCAGAACTGGGGCATCACAGCCCACGCAAACTCCGCAACGGACTGGATACCGGACCCTGCTGTTTCAGTCGCAGTAGGGCGATTCAAAGTACGCAGCCCATAACATCCCACCCGTCCTCGCGCCTAGTTGGAGCGCCCGAATCAGGAATGCCCGATGAGCTCCTGGACGACGGCCCGAATGGCATGGCCGTCACCGGACTTGCTTAGCACCCTCACAGACCTGGCCCAGGTCGGTGCCTCGCGGGCCCAACGACTCTCCGAAGCGCCGGTGAATATGACCACAGGGATGGCGATGTCTTCGGGCTGGTCTGCGTTCCACAATATCCACTCGTAGGCGATTGGGCATGCGTGAAGGACATTGAGGCCGCTAATGACGAGCGCGGGACGGAGTACCGCCACCTTAACCAACATGTCCAGCCCGTTCTCCGTCGAAAACACCCGGCAGTTCACATACTTCTCTAAGACAAATTTAAGGAAGAAGTTGCAGTCAGTGTAAAAATCGAGCGCGACTATCAGCGGCTTACCACCCAGAGTAGCTGCCTGCCGCCAAAGAGAGTCCCCCCAGTTCTGGCGATACCGGCTGACAAGGAGTTGGATGCGGGCTTGAAGCTGCTGGTCGCGGGCACGAAGAACTTCCGCGATGACAGGCGGCGTTTCCATGACTGCCTCCTTCGCACGGCTGGGCGCTTTGGTCGAGGAGGCAGGCTACAGGGGGGTTGGTGCGGGCGCCTTGGTTATTGAGGGTAACAGGTGAAACGAGGATTTTCAAGGGGCAGGAGTAGCGTTACGGTCATAGAAGCCCTGGCCGCACTCGTGGGTCTTGGGTGGCCCGGGAAACAACCCCGCCCTAAATCAGTTCTTCTTCCTCACACGGCCAGAGCTCTTCCAGGCTGCCGGCTTTCTGGAGTTCTTTCAAAGTCCGGTTAACCGCCTCGACGCTGAGTGCCTCCGGGTCGAATTTCCCGCCAGCCCAGTCCAGCATTGCCTTGTGCTCTTTATGTTTCGGATTCTTGATGGCCTTAAGGAAATCCTCGTAACCGCAAGTGCTTCCAACATCCTCAGGTGGACATGCTCGGGCCCCATCCAGACACCGCGGTTGGCTCTTCTTCTCGGCCGGTAGAATTTCCTCCACGATTATCAGATGCTCCCAGTTATCCCCAAAATCGTATTGATAGACAACCAGAGCTCCCTTGTGCGTGGCTATCTGCGCGAGGGTATAAAGCCGCTCGTCGATGGTTTCAAGTTCATCATCCATCTCGTCGTTGTTCAGCATCCCATAATATTTTTTTCCGACGATAAACTGATGCAGATGAGAATTGGTCCAGCCCATCGCGACTTGGATGACGCCGTGAAACTGGTCCAGGGTGATGTTCGAGGGCACGAGGAGCCGGCGCCAGATTGGAGGTTCGATTCCGTCCAAGGTTACTTTGAGTTGATATACGGATGCTTTTGCTTGATTGTGTTTCATAAATTTTTACCTCTGCCCATGGTTACGGCGTCAATAAATTCTTGGAGGCCTTAAAGCGCACTCCTTTCCTTGGCGGCACGGAGACCTGGGCCCCTGTTTTTGGATTGCGCCCTTGTCTTTGTTGACGATGCCTGACGCGGAAAGTCCCAAAGTTCGAGATGACCACCTTCTCGTCCCGGCTAAGGGCGGCGCGGATAGTTTCAAAGGTAGTCTCCACGGCTTTAGTTGCCTCGCCCTTTGTCGTCAGCACTTTGGCTACGGCTTTAATCAGGTCCAATCGATTCATGGATGCTCACTTTCGCTCAAGATTCCCAGCAGAATCCGGTACTGCCTCCAATGGCTGACAGAACCACGGACCCAGGACAAGTCTATTAAGCACCCACGCGGCCGGTCAAGGTGTGGATGGTTCCGGCTGGCGGTAAAAGAGGTCTACTTCCCTGCCAACCCCGCTGCCGACTTCAGGACCTCAAGCAACGCCTGCTTCTGCCGTGGAGTCTTGTCCTTGATGAGGCGGGCAAGCTGTCGCAGATAAAGGGCGTCCTTCCCGGCCCCTGACTTCAACGGCACGCGGAGCAGGTCGGCCGGCTGGAGGTCAAGGGCGCGGGCGATTTTTGCGACTGTCTCCAGTGTCCCGTGCTTCCGGCCTGCTTCAATGTGCGCCACGAACGCACCCGTGATGCCCGCCCGTTCACCGAGCTGTTCCAGTGTCCAGCCCGCAGCCTGGCGCTCTTCCCGGATGCGCCGTCCCAAGACCCCGTAAATGTCGTCCATGTTCCGGCCTCCTGGATTGTAGTGCTTCATCCAATATGGAGCCATACACCAGTGGACACACAGGCCTTGACTAATAGACAAGTCGCGTTATACTATCGCCATATCCGCCATTCCAGTTCCACTACTGCCATGAAACTTAAAGCGTTTTACACGACCTATCTTGACCGAAAGGACTCATGCCCAATCTGCCACGAGAAGCCTGGCCTGCCGTGGAGGATACATCACCTGTGGCATGAGGCAAGGAGGGCATACGACGAGCGCAGGTTCGGCCAAAACGAACGCATCCTAAAAGTTCTGCTCAGGCGGGACAGTGGGCGTAAGGTTCCTGCGATGGAATACCTGGCCCAAGTCGAGTCGGTGCATAGAGCCTACGCCAGCCAACGAGGACCCGTCGAAGTCCCCACGAGCCCAGCAGGCATAGACAACTCCCCGCCCTATTTCGGCAGAGACGGCTGGTGTGACGACCCGCTAGAAGAACTCATCTACCGTGAGGAGGTCGGGGTAGTGGGGCCCTCATGAACACCAGTAAGAAGCGGAGATAGCGGGCATCTGGATGAACCGCAGACAGGCGCCCAACGAAGCACCCCTCGCACCCATCAGCATTGCCCTGAACAATTGGAAGGAATGGTGGAGCGTCATCAGCGGGAAACTGGGATGGCGGGCGGGAAAACGGTTTCTTCCCATTGTTATCGCCTCCGTTTTAGTCGCCTCCCATTCCTTCGCTCAGTCGTGGCCTAGCCTCGCGAAGCCCGCGCCTGCGGTCGGCGGCGGCTCCCATGACGCAGCCGTAGTCGTCGCCATCGAGAACTATGCATTCATCGCACCCATCCCTGGGGCCAAGGTGAATGCCAATGCGTGGTACGACTACTTTGTTAAAACCAGGCGCATCCCCTTTAAGAATGTCTTCCGACGGATAGACGGCGATGCCACAACGGAGGACATTCAACGAGTAACAGCGCGGGCGGCTGATGCGGTGGGCGGCAACGGCACTCTGTGGTTCGTGTTTATTGGGCACGGTGCGCCCAGTGCGGACGGCAAGGATAGTCTGCTGGTCGGCGTTGACACGCAAGCCAAGGCGGAGAGCCTTGAGGCGCGGGGATTGACCCAGCGTAGGTTGTTATCAACTTTGACGAAGAGTCATGCCGGGACAATCGTCGCGGTACTCGACGCCTGTTTCTCCGGCCGAGGCGTTCAGGGAAGCCAGTTGGTCGCGGGGCTCCAACCGCTTGTGTTGACCCAGGCATGGACTCCTGATGACCCGCGCATGGTTGTCCTGACTGCTGCCAAGGGAGATGAATTCGCCGGACAACTTCCTGGTGTTCAGCGGCCCGCCTTCAGCTACCTGACCCTGGGCGGCTTGCGCGGCTGGGCCGACGAGGCCGGCGACGGCAATATCACAGCCGATGAAGTCCGCTCATATGCCGATAGCGTCCTGCGCACCATGGTCAAGGACCGAACGCAGACGCCCGTGCTGATAGGCGATGGGAGCAAACTGATAGCCCTGTCCGCAGGCGAAAAAGGCCCGGACCTTGCCGAACTTGCGAAGCAGGAAGTGGCGAATCCTTTTCAGTTCAAGATAAGCGCCTTGCCGGAGGTGCCGAGTGCTAATGTGCCGTCAATCTCTGCCGAGGGAATACCAAGCCTCAACGCACCCGCGGCGCTCACCACCAAAGCAGTAGGGATTGATTTCGGCAATGTGGATGTCGACGCCCTTGTGAAATATAACGCCGCGGTCAATTTCGAGCAGGGCACAGGCAAGCCAGAGGACAAAGCGGCAAAGTGGCGGCAACTGGGCGCCGCTGTCCCGGCTTATGCGGCGTTGGCCACGAAGCGAGCACAGGACTGGCTGCGGTATGCTGAGGAATCCATTGTCGCGGCGGCGGTTGAGTTCGATAAGAGTTCAGCGTCTCCCAGGGAAAAGGCTGCCAGATGGCGGGGTGTCGCCACGAAGGTCACATCCCAGCAAGAGACGGCCTTGAAGAATGCGCAGGGATGGGACCGCTATGGCGCAGAACTTGTCGCCATTGAAAAGGCACGTGGGAAGAGGGCCGCTATCAGGGATGCGGACTACGCCAAACTGACGAGGCTTCTTGCGCTCTCCGTGGTCAGCGCGTCGGACAAGCAGAATTGGGCAGAATTGTTCGTCAAGGCATATGGCGGGAATTGCCAAGACAATCCGCATATCACGGACATTGCGCCGTTCTTGTCCAGCGGCACTCGGAGCAACCTCCCAGCCTCCACCTGTACAGGGACACCTCCACCTCCATCCCCATCACTTGTAGAATCCACACCCGGTTTCAGCCGAGGGACGATGAATCTCGACCTGAACTATCCAGGGGCGGGAGCGAGATATTTCCTATCCGGCAAGACGGCGTTAGAAGTTCGGGTACAGGACGACGGTGGAAACCTAGCCGCTGGGGCGCGTCTTTACCGGTACCCGGCGCTATTCCCAGCCGACAGCAAATTCAGGCCGTATCTGTGCGCGGAAGGAGACTACATTTCCTTCAAGGGCTCATCCTCCAAGGGCAGCGGCTGGGCAGGTGGAGGGTTCGCCGGGATTGAATATTCCCTGAGTCGATTCTTCTCGTTGCAGATGGACACAGGGGGCCTGTATCTTGCCCTCAAAGACAAGAGCACTTCGCTTACAGATAACGATTTTCAGTTCACGCTGAATTTCGGTGTGAACTTCTACATTAAGTCCAGCGGCAGCCCAGCGTCTTCGGCAGAGAACCTGCGGAATGACCTTCAAACCGGTTCGGAATATGACCGTGTGCGTGAACGGGCAGAGAAAGCGCAAGAAGAATTAGGTCGGCAAAGAGAGACTCCATGAAAAGCATGTTGGCAATGTTCTTGTCCATGTTGATGGTATCCCTGGCAAATGGTGGCATCGGTATCGGCACGACGGGTGGCATCAAGAATGCTGTCAATAAATTGGATGGAAAGGTCGAGGACAACAAAAAGCAAGCCCTAGACACCCTGGCTCCCACCGTGCCCACCAACCTTACGGCCACGGCTGCAGGCAGCCGCCAGATTAACCTCAGTTGGACTGCCTCAACTGACAATGGCGGGGTAACGAATTACAAAATCTACCGGGACGGCAGCATCACTCCTGTGGCCACGCCAACCGGCACCACCTACAGCGACACCGGTCGGACACCCTCGACCACTTACTCCTACACGGTCTGCGCCTGCGATGCCGCTGGCAACTGCTCAGCACCGTCCGCCTCGGCCTCCGCCACGACCCCCGCGGCCGACATCATAGCGCCAACCGTGCCCACCAATCTCACGGCTACGCCTGTGAGTTACAACCAGATTAACCTCAGTTGGACCGCCTCAACTGACAATGTCGGAGTGACGAGCTACAGGGTGTACCGTAACGCTGGCGCAACACCCGTGGCAACGCCAACCGGTACCACCTATAACGACACCGGTCGCACGGCCTCAACCGCTTACTCTTATACAGTCAGTGCCTGTGATGCGGACGGCAACTGCTCGGCACAGTCCGCCTCAGTATCTACCACGACACCGAGGCAACCAGGAACATATAGCGTCTTTAGCGACAACATGGACACATTCCCGACTGGATGGACTCTGAACAATGTTGGCGGCGTGACACCTGCAAACCAGTGGAAACTGTGGACCTGCGGGGGCTGTACGGATGGGCATACCGCTTTTGCCGGAGAAAACCATACTGTCCCAAACACCTATGACCGCTCGGCTGAGCGCGATATTAGCTTGGCTGGATATTCGAGTGCCAGCTTGAGCTTTGATTCAACTTTCTGTCTAAGCGGAGTCAGCCTTCGTGTCGAGGAATTCGTTGGCGGCGCCTGGTCACCAATTCTCACTCTTGCTAACGAATGCTGGGGTGTGGACAGCTGGCGACCTCGTTACACGGTCGCGGTTTCAGCGACTGCGACGAAGATTCGCTTTCGACTGCTCGGTGTGGCCACAGATAATGGGCAGGCATTTGTGGATAATGTCGCTTTAGCAGGGACAGTAAATTGAAGCAACCATGGGACACTGCAAAGTCGTGGTGAAGGCCTTGACTCGCACAAAGCCAACCGGAGGGAGAATGGCATGCTCCAACATTGGTTGGCATTGGTCCGGAACGCTGGCGAGGGTTGCTCTAAAACCGTGGCTGGATTTGGCCAGAACACGCAACAGCGTATCGGCGTGACCGGAATAGGATGTCAGTTTATAAGACTATTGGAGGTGAGAGATGAGCGACTACGAAGGATTGGCACAAAATTTTGGCGAAATGGCGACCGTGCGCAAGTCGCCTGAAGAACGTAAAATTTTGTTTGAAACTTTCAAAACAGAAGATATTCAAACCTTGCTGGCTCGAATCCTGCTGCAATTATATGATGCGAATTATCACCTCAATGAAATACACGACTGCATTTCATACATAAGCAGTAATCAGTTGCCGGCCCAGTGGTCTTCCCATCGAAGCGTAATTATAGAAAGGTAGTCACTGGCAGGCGGGCGATTCATGACGATGATTTGTCGTCTGTTTTGGCACAAGCAAGCGCCTGAGTTTGTCGGCGACCCAGACAAGGTCATGGCCAGGTTTTGACTCTACAATGGCAGGATGCAGCATACGGAAATGTTATATCACACGGAGGCCATCATGGACCTGAAACGAGCGTTACTGTTACTAGTACCTTTTTGTGCAATGTTTCTTGGGGGATGTTCTCGATTGGATGAGAAACTTGTGAGCCCCGTGGACAATGTCCGTCAAAAGGCTCGGGATGATTTCCGCCTCCTGAAGGATGAAGAGCGACAACAGGTGGCACAGCGGCTAGTCGCGCGTATGGACAGCGAATCGGTCGAAACCCGCAAGTATGCCGCCGAAACTATCGGCACTTTGGGGCCGAAATACATTGCAGCAGCGGAGGCCTCATTGAGTCGGGCCACACAAGACAAGGAGCCTTCTGTTAGGCTACAAGCTCTTCAGGGAATTAAGAATCTGGAAGGTGGGTTTGATGCTTTGACCAAAGCTCTCTCTGACAGCAACGATTCCGTTCGTGGTAGTGCGATAACCGCGCTGGGAGAAAAAGGGGGCAAGGCAATTCCGCCATTGCTTGCGTTTTTTGAGAAAGCTTCCGATAGTGACCGGCGCCTTGCCTGCACACAACTAGTTGGACTTTCAAAACAGGATTCATCACAGAATGTCGGCATCACAAGAGCGTTTGATTCGGCGGGCAAGGCCTATTTGAAAACCGACTTTGATGCCGCAAAATTTATGTTCCAGCAACTGGCGGCAGTTGACCCCAAGGACGGACGAGCTTCTGCTGGTCTACGTCAAGTTGAGATTGCTGTCGAAAAAAAGAATCATGCCTGCAATGCGGCTTATGCAGATTTGGATAACTATGCGAACAGGTTGCTGCTTGGGGCGGCGGCCAATGGTGCCATATCAGGGATGGATGCAACTGCTGGCGCAATGACGGCGCACGAATGCGAGAAGGCGTGTGCTAGTGTTGGCGTTAATTGCGTAGACAAATGGGCAGCCGATGCACGTACCACTTGTACTTCTATTGGGGGCATGGGTATGCCTGGAGAAACCGAAAGTTGCTTGAACGTTCTTAACACCATGGTTAGTGCCATGCGGCAATAGCGGGGAATGCCC
>Ga0118677_10002030_pt2 | contig 38294 bp, 28 predicted proteins | sample AliMusrvi5mmetaG_FD_86154 | JGI IMG/M metagenome (GOLD analysis project Ga0118677, IMG submission 86154) | reverse complement strand
CGCCAGAAGGTCTCCGTAGCCGCGAGCGCCCTCTCGTCTGCCATGCGATCGCCGCCAGCCCATTCCGGCGAACCTTCCCAATGGTCGGGACCGGTTGGATGGACGTAGATCCTCTGCTCCTCTGCCAAACTGAGAAACTGGTCGAACTTCGCCAGCCCCTCCGGTTCCAGCTTCCCCGGCTGCTGGTAAAACGAGCCGTAGCTCAGAAACACCCGCACGCAGTTCACGCCCAACTCTTTCAGGCGGACAAAATCGCGACGCGTGGCATCCGCGTCGAACTTCTTCCAAACCTGGGGCGCCCAGCCGGTGCCCGAGCCATAGTAAGTCAACCCAAACGGCACGAACGGCTGGCCGGTGGCGGTTTCAAACGCATGCCCGTCTGCGCTGATCAAGATCCTGGGCAGGGGCGCTTTACCCGCACTCTGGGCGTGCGCGCCCAGGCAGACCGCGAGCAGAAGGAGAGTAATTCGTTGAATCATGTTCGAGGGCAGTTAATTAAACAGGTTCGTCAACTGGATGCTTACAACCTAAACTCGTTCTCTTGCTGGGCAACCTCTCTGCTGACCGCCGTTTCTTGACAGCCTTCGAAATCACTCCCAGTCTTTCGGCCACAGCAGCCTTCACTATGAAGAAACAATCTCATCGTTTGACGCGGACACGGGCCGGCCTGGTGGTCGTGGACGTGCAGCAACGTCTATTGCCGGCTATCTTCGAAAAAGAGCGCGTGGTGCAAAACGTCCTGCGCCTGATTCAGGGGGCCGCAATTCTCAAAGTTCCGGTCCTCGCGACCGAGCAATACCCCAAGGGATTGGGCCCGACAGTGCCCGAGGTCGCCACGGCCATACCTGGGTTTGCACCAATGGAGAAGCTCGCCTTCAGTGCCTGCGGCGCCGCTGGCTTCGTTACCGCCCTCGAGGAAAGAAAGGTGTCGGAAGCCATCCTGTGCGGCATTGAGGCCCACGTGTGTGTCTCTCAGACCTGCCTGGACCTCCTGGAGCAAGGAGCCAGCGTCTTCGTTGCGGCGGATGCGGTCTCCTCGCGGACGCCGGAGAATTATCGCTCCGGGCTGGACCGTATGCGCGCCGCCGGGGCGGTCATCATCTCCACCGAGGCGGCGCTCTTCGAATTGCTCGGGCGGGCCGGCACCGAGGAATTCAAGCAAGTGCTGGCCCTCGTCAAGTAAGGCGGCTCAGTCCAGCCGTTTCACGCGAATGTTCTTATAGCGAATCACGCTGCCGGGATCATGCGCCTGCAACGCGAAGGTGCCCTCGTTCAGCTTGCGTCCGAAATCATTGCCCGCCTCAACCCCGGGCGGTTCGTTGTATTGCACTAGTTTCTTGCCATCGATCAGCACCGTCACACTCCGGCCCTGGACGATGATCTCCTGCGTGTACCACGTGCCGTCCTGTACCGGCACGTGCCCGAGGTTTACTAGACCATAAAGGCTACCAGTGCGGATCCAGTCGCTATGGCTGTTGTTGACCTGGCACTCGAAACCGGCTTTCGGCCAGCCATCCGTCTGATACTTGGTATGAAAGTAAATCCCGCCATTTGAGTTACGTTCGGTCATCACATCCACCTTGAGGTCGAAGTTCTTGAAGGGCTTCTCGTCGCCAACGTAGAACAGGTGGCACGTCTTCCCGCGGGTCACAAAGGCACCCTCCTCGACCTTCCAGGTATCCTTGTTTACCTCGGCCGGTTTCCAGCCTTCGAATGTCTTGCCGTCGCAGAGCGGAGTGAAGCCGGGCTCCACATCGGCCGCCGCGAGCCGGGCGGTGACGGTGGCGAGAATGAGGGTTGATATAGCGTAAAGAAAAGTTCGTTTCATGGGTGTGGACACTATGCACTCGCATCCTGCGCGCAAGCAAAAAGAGCAGAGGGATTTCCCGCGGTCCGGGGTAATAAGGAGTAGACAACACAGTGGCTGGCTGAGTTCACCGCACTTTTAAAGAAATGAACATGAATACGAAACATCACAAGATCCTCATCACGCTGGTTCTGGCGGCAACGGTTAGCATCATTAACCTAACTGCCGCTGACCTTGCAGCTTCACCTAAGGTGAGAGCCTCCCATCTCAAGACCGCTCCGGCTGCGCCGTACGAGCCGAACCTGCTCGCGCGTAATTCCGATTTGGCCGCCAGCCCCAAAGTGCTCGCTAATCTACCGCATTTCGCCAAGGCCCACACCTCACCGCCCACCAAGATGATGGCGGCGTGCAGTTGCTGCAAACCCTAACGGAGGTTTCCCAGCCGCCGCGCTGGCACAGCCTGCACTTCGCGGGCCGTTGCGAGCCGGCGGCTTTGGGACTAACATCACTCAGTCGCGGAAACGCGCCCTTGCGAACCATGATTACCAACAACCCAATTCCGGATCAGGCGAGACTGCACGCGCTCCTGCACGAGGCCCGTCCGGTCCCCGACTTGCCCCCAGGCTTCGAAAACGCCGTGTGGCGCCGGATCGAGCGGGCGGAAGCCCTCGCTGTCGAGCGGCGCACCGTAAACTGGCTCGATCGTCTGGCGGAGTGGTTCCTGCGCCCGGGGCGGGCGCTTGCCAGCGCCGCCATCATGATTGTACTCGGCATCTCGTTGGGCATTGCCGAGGGCGCCACCCACGCTAAGGACCTCGCCAGGGAACGATATGTGGATTCCGTAAGCCCTCCCTCTTTGCGTCAGTGAGCTATGCGCCGCTCCCTGCTCATTCTGCTCGCAGTACTCCTGGCCGGGGCGGCCGTCGCCAGTACCTCCTACCTGCTTGCCCGGCGGATCTGCGTCCGCCAGCTTGCCTCAAGCGGTGATGACCTCGCCTGGCTGCGCGACGAGTTCCACCTCAGCAACGCCGAGATGCAGCGCATCCGGCAGCTTCATGAAGGTTACCTGCCGAAGTGCCACGAGACTTGCGCCCGCATCGCCGCCAAAAAGCAGGAACTCCAGGCCGCCCTGGACAAAGCGCAGGGTATGACGTCCGAAGCGCAACAGAAGCTGGCCGAAGTCGCCACCCTGCGCGCCCAATGCCAGGCCAGCATGCTGGCGCACTTCTACGAAGTCAGCCGCGCCATGCCGCCCGAGCAAGGCCGCCGTTACCTGGCCCAGATGCAGCGACTGACCCTTGGTTTCCACGAGCAGATCGAGAACACGATGTCACCCGACGCGTCTTCCCCTCATGGACACCACTGACTCCTCCGGCCTTGACGGGGCCGACATGCAGCGGCTGGCCGGTGGACACGATGCGGCACTGAATGACCTGATGGCGCGTCATGCCCGGCCAGTGTTCCAGTTCCTCTGCCGCATGCTGGGCAATGAGGACGACGCCAACGACCTGGCGCAGGAGACGTTCGTGCGGGTCTACCAGCATCGCGGCAGCTTCAAGCCCGGTGCGCGCTTCACCACTTGGCTTTATACCATCGCCGGCAACCTCGCCCGCAACCATCATCGCTGGCGCACCCGCCATCCCAACGTCTCCCTCGACGCTGAAAGCGGAACCACCGGCGAAAGTATCGGCGATGTCCTCCCCGCCTCCGATCCGGCTCCCGACCGTGCCGCCGTCGCCACCGAACGCGCCTCCGCCGTCCGGGCTGCCGTTGCAAAGCTCCCCGCCGACATGCGGGAAGTGATCGTTCTTTGCGAATGGGAGAACCTCTCCGCCGCCGAAGCCGCCGCCATCCTCGGCACCACACCCAAAGCTATTGACAGCCGCCTTTACCGCGCCCGCAACCTCCTCCGCGACCGGCTGAAGAAGTGGCTTTAGGCCTTAACACCTCCGTTTTCGGGGACCGCGCCCGCCCCGGGCGCAGTGGCTGGCGCCCTCGCCAGCCACTCTGGAGGCACCAAGAATAACTTACCATCGGGAGCCCCCGGAGCCACCAGAACCTCACGACGGGGGCGCCCGGAGGCAACGCCCTAGAACGGGCGCGCATTCCGGCACCAGCTTAATAATTAGTGCGGCTCAACGCCGCTGAGCAGTGGGAATCGCCCTTCACCTGCTCTCCAGCGCCGTAACGAGGCGCGGCTCGACTTGCCGAGGCGAAGCATATTAATTGAGATTATGAAAACGACGAAGAAGCCCCCCAGCCGTGGAAGCATCTCAACTCATGAACTGCGCAGCCAGTTCGACCGCGTCTTGCAGGCTGTAAAAGCCGGCCGCTCGCTTACCCTGACCTACCGGAACAAACCGCTGGCTCGGATCGTGCCGTTTCAGACTAAGGCGGAGATATCTCCAGACGACCCGGTGTTTCGTCTTCACGAACTGGCCGAACCGCTCGGCCCATTGACCAACGCCCAAATGGACACTGCGATTAGCTCCGATCCGGGATAAAGGTGTGCACCCTGACATATGAGCAAACCTCGACAGTCGCTTCCTTCGCGCTCTACACTCCCCGCCATGCATGCTTGCCGCAATTCACGACCCTTCCGACTGCCCACCGCGATCCCAAGCAAGTTGTCCCTGCCAGCCCTCATCCTCGCCGTGATGGCCTTCGCCCGGGCTAGCGGCCAGGCGTGGGAAGCCCCGACCCTGCCCTCGTCAGAGGCGACTCGCCTCGCCGGCCCTTGGGCGGCTGCCCAAACCCTCAATGCCGCGCGAATGGCAGCCGCCCCTCTCGACAGCACCGAGTTCATCCTCGACGATGTCGCGTTGAAGCAGCACCGCAAGTTCGCCGAGTATAGCGGCGACATCTCCGGCCGATGGATTGGCGCCGCGGCCTTTCTGGAGCCGCAATTCCCCAAGGCCTTTGCCGCTTTCCCGGTGGTCATGGCCGGTTTCCCGTTATATCAGAAGAGCGACGGCCATTTCGGGGCGGACCAGCAATTGCCGAAGATCGAGCGTGGGCGCGACATGCCCATTCTGTGGGGCAATGGACGCCTCTTGATCGGCCTGGTGGAAGTCTATGACCGCACCGGTAACACGAACGCCCTCGCGCTGGCAAAGCGGCTCGGGGACTACTTCATTGTCACCGACTCCGTCTATAACAAAGAGGAGAACCTCCGCAACGTGGGTGGCAGCTACGCGGACGGCTTTGTCACCTGCTACTTCTCGTGCATCGAGGGTCTGGCCGGTCTGGGCCGCGTCACAAAAGACCCGCACTACCTGGAGGAAGGCAAACGCATCGCCGGGTTGGCCGCCTCTATCACCAACTTCGATGGCCTTCACAGCCACGGCCGGCTCTGCGCTGTGCGCGGTTTCGCCGATCTCTACGAACTGACCGGCGAACAGCGTTGGCGAGAGGCCGCGGAACGCGATTGGCGCACGTTCGCGAGCCAGCACCTCCTGCTGACGGGCGGAGTCAAGGAGATGCTCGAAGCCAAGTGCGACCGCGACGAAGGCTGCGCCGAAGCCGACTGGCTGCGGCTCAACCTCTCGCTATGGCGTCTGACCAGCGAAGGCCGCTACTTGGACGCAGCCGAACGTTCGTTGAAGAACCACTTCATCTACAACCAATTCCCCAATGGCGGCGCCGGCCACCGCCTCCTCCACCAGGTGGACGGCCAACCGGTGGCCTTCAAAGCGCTGAGCGAAGAGGCTTGGTGGTGCTGCGGCGAACACTGGGCCCGCGCCATGGTGGACGTCTCGCGCAGCGCAGTCATCGGCAGCCCGCATACTTTGTTCGTAAATCTCGCTATTGACTGCGATACGACCCTCACCGGACCCGGCGGCACCTGGAAAGCAGCCCTGCGTGAAACCGCGGACGGCTACACGATCCGATTGGACCCACCGAAGCGGTTTGAAGCTCAAGTGCGGATAGGCCGCGCGGGAGTGCGAAGTCCTGGCGCGGCGGATGGATCGGTTGAAGTTCCCAGGGGATTGAAGGTGCAAACCGAGCCGGATAACTGGCTTGTTAGCGGCATGTGGCGGGGCCCCCAGGAATTACGCGTCCATCTGCCCATGGCCATCCGGGTCGAAACGGCCGCCGACGGCAGCGGCAGCCTGCTGCGCGGACAAGACATCCTGGTCGCTCACGGCGTGCCTGCTAATGCCTGGCTCACTGATCATTTACCTTCAGTACGTCCTGTAGTGCTCTGGTCGTCGGCGGTACCAGCGAGGGACGGCCGGATCGTGGTTCCCGCCTCCCTGGTCGCGAATGCCGATCCAGACCGGCCTGAACAATGGCATCCGCTCGAACTCGCCCCTTTGAGAGCGCAGGGTGCGGCACGGCAATCTCAAGTTGCCTGGTTCTCCTTCCAGCCCCGCCAGGCCAAGCCGGAACAGATTTCGGCACTACTGGCTAAAGCGCGCTAAGCTCAGTGCATAGCCCCGCCATATTCGGGAGAACTGAGTTCATGAGGAAATCCTTCTACCGGTGCTGGCTCGGCGGCGTCCTGCTGCTGGGGGCACTGGCGCTGTCGGCGGCTGACAAGGCGGACCGGCCCAACATCGTGTTCATCATGGCCGACGACCTCGGCTGGGGTGAAGTCGGTTGCTACGGGCAGCAGAAGATCCGCACACCCAACATTGACCGTCTAGCGACAGAGGGCACGCGGTTCAACCGCGCCTACTCTGGGGCGCCGGTTTGCGCACCATCGCGGTGCGTTTTGATGACGGGGCTGAACCTTGCCCGGGCGCCGATTCGCGGCAACCAGGAGTCTGGCGAGGAGGGCCAGATGGCGTTGCCTGCGGCCTACCGGACCTGGGCACAACTCATCCAGCGCGAGGCGGGTTATGCCACCTGCGGCATCGGCAAGTGGGGCCTGGGCATGCCGGATACCGAAGGCAGCCCGATGCGCCACGGCTTCTTCCACTTCTTCGGTTACATGTGCCAACGCAAAGCCCACACCTATTACCCCGCTTACCTCTGGAGCGATGACCGGAAGGTGCTCCTCGATAATGGGCCAAAGGGAATCTCGGCTTACGGCAAGGGCACCAACTTCGCGATGTTCCAGGGCAAGGACTACGCCCCGGATCGCCTGGTAAGCGAAGCGAGGCAGTGGCTCGACCAGCGGGGCAAGGACCACAAGCCGTTCTTCCTCTATCTGCCTTTCACCGAGCCGCACGTGGCGTTGCAGCCGCCAAAGCGAATCCTCGATTCCTACCCCATGGAGTGGGACAGCGCGCCGTATCTTGGTGACAAAGGCTATTGCCCGGTAGAACGCCCGCATGCGGCTTACGCGGCGATGATCACCTCGCTCGATGAGCATGTCGGCCAGGTGATGCAAAGCCTCCAGGCCAACCACATGGAGCAGAACACGGTTGTGATCTTCACCAGTGATAACGGGGCCACCCATGATGTCGGGGGCGTGGACACGGGCTTCTTCAACAGCGTCGGCGGCTTGCGGGGCCTGAAGGGCAGCCTTCACGAAGGAGGCGTGCGCGTGCCGTTCGTCGTGCGCTGGCCGGGCCAAACGCCCGCAAGTGCGAGATGCGACGAGATTGTGGCTTTCTCCGACATGCTGCCGACCATCTGTGATCTGGTAGGCGTGCGCGCGCCCAAGGGCGACGGCATTTCCTTGCGCCCGCTCTTCGAGGGCAAACCGCTGCCAGCGCCCCACCCGCCGATCGTCAATGACTTCCCGGAATACGGCGGGCAACAATCGGTCATCGACGGCAAGTGGAAGCTCATCCGCAAGGATCTCACCAAGGCCGGCCCGGACCATCCGACGCCCTGGGAGCTTTACGACCTTCAGGCCGACCTCAAAGAGACCACCGACCTGGCCGCCACCCACCCCGAGGAGGTAATGCGCCTGGTGGCCATCTTCAAAGCAAACTGCACGACCAATCCCGATTTCCCGATGTATCCCGCGGCAAAGAAGTAACCCCGGCCCCCAGATCAATACCCGTCTCCTTTTATAGGAGAATTAAGTCGCGCCGCACCCATGCCAAGGGGTAAACCTTTGCGCATGCAAAAGCCATTCCTGACCTTCTCACTGCTCCTCGCAGGAACTCTCCTCTCGCTGTCCACTTCCCGCAGCGCGGGGGCGCCGGGCCTGCCCGGCAGCTTCACGCGGCTGGCGCAACTGCCGACTCCCAAGATCGTCGCGAGCTCAGAGGCTTACCCGGGCGGCGGCTACAACGTGACCAACATGCTCGACGGCAAACCCCAGTCGGAATACTCCTCGAATGCCAAAGGCACTGACACCTTCATTGAGTTCGACTTCGGTGCGCCGGTCAGCGTGGCGGCATTCCGCCACGTGGACCGCAATGACCCGGCCACCGTAGCAAGCTCGCAACTGACCTTCCTGGATGACACCGGGGCCGTGGTTGGCACAGCGCCCGTCAAGCATGTGAACCAGCGTGGCGGTGTGACTTGCTGGACTTTGTCGTCTCCAGTTACGGCGCGACGTCTCCGGTGGCAGGTGACCGCACTGGGCGCGGGCCTCAGCACGGTCGGCGGGGCGGAGATTGCCTTCTTCACGCCTGGAGGGAAGGAATCACTCTCCAGTGGCATCGTGATTGAGAGCCGGGCGCCGCAGTTGCTGGAGCGCCAGGGCGCAGGGCTGGCCCAGCCGCTTAAGGTTACGGTCAATTATCCGTATGCCGAACCAGCGGACGGCATGGTCCGGCTCGCGGGCGCGGAAGGCAAGGCCGTCTCGCTCAAGTTCGGCAGCCAGAGCATTGACCTGTCGACTCCCGCTGTGGAAGCCGAGAAGACGATTACGGTCGAAGTGGCGGCGGGCGGCCAAACGGTGGCCAGCCGCGAGGTGAAGCTCAAGCCGGTCCGCAAGCTGAAGATCTTCCTCCTTCCTCACTCGCACAATGACATCGGCTACACCGCCCTGCAGGCCGATGTGGTGAAGAAGCAGAATAGTAACATCGAGACGGGGCTAAGGCTCGCCAAAGCCACGGCGGGTTACCCGGAAGGAGCCCGCTTCAAATGGAATGTCGAAGTGCTCTGGTGCGTGGACAATTACCTGCGCGAGGCCACCCCGGAGCAGCGCGCCGCATTCATGGCGGCCGTCAAGTCCGGCCAGATCGGCCTGGATGCGTTTTACTGCAACATCCTCGCGGGCCTTTGCCGCCCGGAGGAATTGCTCAACCTGATGAGCTACGCGACCCGCCTTTCCACGGAGTGCGGTGTCCCTATCGAGTCGGCGATGATCAGCGACGTGCCAGGCTATACCTGGGGCACGGTGTCGGCCATGGCGCAGGCCAGGGTCAAGTATTTCTCCTTCGCGCCGAACTACTTCGACCGCATGGGCGGCACGATGAAGGAATGGCAGAACAAGCCCTTCTGGTGGAAGGGCCCCGATGGCAAGCAGCGCGTGCTCTGCTGGTGCCCGTCGCGCGGCTACGCGCTCGGCCATATCATCGGCGACGGCGAAGCGCTGGCACGGTTCATGCCGGATTACCTGACCGAGTTGGAAACCAATGCCTATCCCTATGACATCACTCACCTGCGCTGGAACGTTCACGGCGACAACGGCTCGCCCGACGAGAAGGTCGCCGATGTAGTGCGCGACTGGAATGCCCGCTATGCCTGGCCGCGGCTGATTATCAGTACGACCTCCGAAGCGTTCCGCGAGTTCGAGCGGAGCTATGGTGATAAGTTGCCCGAGTATAGCGGCGACTACACCCCTTACTGGGAAGACGGCGCGGCATCTTCGGCCCTGGAAACTGCGCTGAACCGTGCCTCCGCCGAACGCCTGGTGCAGGCCGAAACCCTCTGGGCCATGCGCGACTCGGGGCCGTTCCCGGCAACAGCGTTCCAGGATGCGTGGCGCAACGTGCTGCTCTACAGCGAGCACACCTGGGGCGCTCACAACAGCATCAACGAGCCGGACCTGCCTTTCGTCCGCGACCAGTGGAAGGTCAAACAAGCCTTCGCACTCGACGCGGATAAGGAATCGCGGCAGTTGCTCGATCGCGCAGGCCAAAGCCGGACGGACGCCTCGCCCGCACCCTCTGAACTGGACGTCTTCAACACCTCCTCTTGGGAGCGCACCGGACTGGTGACACTCTCTAAGGCGCAGTCCGCTGCTGGTGACTGTGTCGTTGACGGGAAAGGCAGGCCCGTGCCGTCGCAGCGTATCGCTAGCGGCGAACTGGTGTTCGTCGCCAGCAAGGTGCCGCCCTTATCGGCCAAACGGTTCACGATAAGAACGGGGCCGCCCCCGCAGCGGGGTGCCGTGAAAGCGGAGAACACCACGCTCGCGCACCCGCAGTTCACCGTGAAAATTGACCAGCGCACCGGGGGCATTACCAGCCTGTTCAGCCGCTTGCTGAAACGGGAAATGGTAGATACCAAGGCCGCCACCGCCCTGAACGATTTCTTCTACCTGCCAGGCTCCGACCTTAAGGATCTGAAGCGCAACGGCCCGCCCCGTATTAGCGTCAAGGAGCACGGTCCGCTGATCGCCTCGCTGCTCATCGAATCCGACGCCCCCGGCTGCAAGCGCCTGCTGCGCGAAGTCCGGGTCGTGGATGGCCTCGACTACGTGGAGATTATCAATACCGTGGACAAACTGCCCGTGCGCGCCAAGGAAGGCCTCCACTTCGGCTTCGGGTTCGACGTGCCCGGTGGCATGCCGCGATTCGACGTGGGATGGGCGGCGGTGCGACCTGAGCTGGACCAGATACCGGCCTCATGCAAGAACTGGTTCAGCGTGCAGCGGTGGGTGGATATCTCCAACGATCGGTTTGGCGTAACCTGGTCGCCGGTGGACGCCCCTCTTGTCGAGCTCGGCGGTATCACCGCCAACCTGATCGGCTCGCAGACCAACCCCGACGTCTGGATCCAGCACTTGACACCCTCGCAGACTCTTTACTCGTGGGTGATGAATAACCACTGGCACACCAACTATCGCGCCGACCAGGAAGGTCCCACCGTGTTCCGGTATGCCATCCGCCCCCACAAAGGCTTTGCGGCGGACGACGCTGCCAGGTTCGGCGTGGATTGCTCGCAACCGCTGATCTGTGTCCCCGCCTCCGGTCCGTTCCCCGGCAAGCCGCGGCTTGCATTATCATCGGGCAAGGTGGTCATCACGGCTTTCAAACCGAGCGATGACGGGAAGGCCTGGATCGTACGGCTGTTCGGCGCTTCCGGCAAAACCGAGAAGATCAAGTTGTCCTGGGCCAACCCGGCCCCGCGCCAGGTCTGGCTCAGCGACACCAGCGAACAGCCGCGAGCGGCTGCCGCCTCTACCGTCGAGGTTCCCGGCTGGGGGATCGTGACGCTCCGCGCGGAGTAGGACACGAGAAGGCAGAAGGAAGAATGCAGAATGCAGAACCATGCATTTGGAAATGGGGAGCACGCCCGCCCCGGGCGTGGCCGGCCGGCGCCCTCGCCGGGTGGCTGGGCCGCGCGCCGAGTCACTGAGCAGTAAGTCCGTTCGGAGAGCCGAGAAGGTGACTGGCGAGGGCGCCAATCACGACGCCCGAGGCGGGCGCGCTCCCCCACCGCAGCATGGTTACGGCTTAGGGTGGCTTTGGGTGGCCCGGGCCGTTCGATGTTGGATGTTGGATGTTGGATGTTCGGCCCCTTGAGTGGCCCTGCCGGCCCTTCCTTCTTAATCCTTCATTCTCAATTCTGCATTGCGAAGCGGCTACCTCGCCGGTCTTCCGAGCAACTCCAGCACACAGGCGACGAACGTCGTGACCCCGCTCTTGATGGTAGGTTCCGGCACGGGCGCCCAGAACGGCGAGTGCAGAGAAGGCAACGGCTTGCCCGTCTGCTTGCTCTCCTGGAGAGTGTCGGGATTGACCCCGCCGACGTTCAGCATGCAGATGGGGACCTTTGGCTCCGTGCGGCCAAACTGCGAGAAATCTTCCCCGGCCATCAAAGGCGTCTTGCTCACCAGGTTAGCCGCACCGAACCAGCCACCGAGCATCCCCACTAGCCGTTCGGTCAGCTTTGGGTCATTGTAGAGGGAAGGAGTGAATTCTTCGGTCACTTTCACTTCGGGCAGGCGTTCTTCCGGCAAGCCTGCCGCCATCGCCTGTCCGCGGGCGATGCGCTTGATGGCGGCGAGAATTTCTCGCCGCGTTTCATCTGTGTAAGAGCGCACCGTCAGTTGGAGCCGCACCTCCTCGGGGATAATGTTGCGCCGGGTGCCGCCATGGATGGTGCCAACCGTCACCACCGACGCTTCGCCCGGGCGCACCTCGCGGCTGACAATAGTCTGTAAGGCAAGGACGATCTGAGAGGCTAGAACCACGGGGTCTTTGGTCGCCTGCGGATAGGCGCCGTGCCCGCCCACGCCATGCACGATGATGTCCACGGAGTTCACATTAGCGTGCGAATACCCGCTAGTGTAGCCCACCGTCCCGGCCGCGAGCTCGGCATCATCATGCAAAGCCAGGCAGAAGTTCGGGCGTGGGAATCGTTGGAACAATCCGTCCTTGATCATCGGGAGCGCGCCGCCACCCGCCTCCTCTGCGGGCTGGCCGATGAAGATCACCGTGCCCTGCCATTGGTCTTTCATCTGGGCCAGCACCCGCGCCGCGCCAACTAGAAAGGTCATGTGGATATCGTGGCCGCAGGCATGCATCACCGGGACCTCGTTGCCTTGCGCATCTTTGGCGGTCACCGTGCTGGCGTAAGGCAGACCCGTCTGCTCTTTGACTGGCAGCGCATCCATGTCGGCACGGAGCAAGACCGTCGGGCCTTCACCATTTCGGAATACTCCCACTACCCCGCCCTTGCCAACCCCAGTAGTGACATCGCAACCCGCCTTGCGCAATTCCTCGGCCACGCGCGCCGCACTCTGGGTTTCCTGGAAAGACAGCTCCGGATGGGCATGCAGATGCTTGTAAAGTTCGAAGAGACTGGGGCATTCCTGCGCCACACGTGATTGCGCCAGCTCTCGCACGGGCGCCGGGCTCTGGCCGCGTCCGCAAAGCGCTGCCAGGCAAAGCAGCATCACCAAACAAACGCCGCAGACCGGAGTTCTCATGGCCGTCCACCGTCCTTCCGCACGTCCAGCTCGAACACTTCATACTTGGTGCGTCTCATCCCCAGTCGCTCGTAGGATTGGCGCGCGCGCGTGTTTTCCGCATGCATATAAAGCCGCAGCGTGCAGACATCCTTTTGAGTCTTGGCCAGGCTCTCCAGGTGGTGGAAGAGGGCCCGAAACACCCCGGCCCGCCGGAACTCCGGCTTCACATACACGCTCTGAATCCACCAGATATTGCCATTGCGCCAATCGCTCCACTCGTAGGTAATCATCAACTGCCCCGCCACGGCACCCGCCACCTCCGCCACATAGTAAATGCCCTTGGCCGGGTCTGTCAGTAGGGCCTTGACGCCAGCCTCAACGCGTGCCGTTTCCAGGGCCAAATCCTCGCTTTCTCGGGCCAGCCGCACATTGAAATCGGCAATGACCGGCAGGTCGGCCATAACAGCCGTGCGGATCTTGATGTCCATGCCCGATGTTAGGATGCGCCCGCCGGGAAGCAAATCGTTTCCCTCGGGCGCAGTTTGGAAACCTAAATCTTGTCGGTACCACCAGCGCATGGGAGCGCAGCCTTCAGGCCGTGTCATTACCCACATCTTCGTGAGGAACAGGTAAGCCGAACTGATTGTGAATACACAATTTACCGAGGATTGCGCCATTCTTGGCACCTCAGGCTGGACCTCGCCACCCAGTATAGCCTCCGGGTAGCCTCCAGCCCCCTCCAAGCGTATTACTGGCTAACCGGTAGCCAACTGGTAGGCAACCACTCCGATGTGGATCGGATCCACATCGGAGTGGTTGCCTAGTGGTTGCCTACCTCTTGGCCTGGCCCAGGCTTGGACCTGGCCTGAACCAGGCCGGCAGCGGGCCAGTGCGGCACTGCCGACACCGACGCCCGCGGCGGACCGCCATTGGGCCTAAAGGGTCGGAGTGAGCTGTGGCCGGATCAGCCCGGCTACGACAACGCGACGGGCTACAGGCCACACCCCCTGGGTTGGGAATCCGGGTTAGCGGACTTTGCAGGCCGGAGGCTCACGCTACGGTTTTTCGGTGGCAGTGCCGAGTTGCGCCCCGCGCGTGCAGGGCAAATTCGCGACCGCCGCTAATCCATTGGGATTCCACGTTTTAGCTTCGACGGTGCCGTTGGACGCCACGCCTCGGCCCCTCCCAGCTAAAGCTCGAACTCCGAACCACTCCGCTCAGGGGCGCTGCCGCGCCCATACCCCGATGTTTGGCACTGGCGGGTGGATTCGACGCTCTAGCCACCAATGCGCGTAGTCCGGGCCCAGGGAATCGGCGGCCCCGCAACTGCCTGGCAATCAATGGGATGCGCGGGTATTATTGCGCTGGCACTACCCGGTGACCCATTTCAGGCCGTCCACCTTCCCCTCGCCCAGCCCTCCCCAGCCGCACGCGGGCTTCGCCGGAGACTCGCCGTAGCACCTCTGATCGGCGATCAGAGGTGCTACGGCGAGTGTCCGGCGAGTGTCCGGGGAGGCTCCAGACCTGTCCGCAGTGGTGGGCGGAGCGGGCGGCAGCCGGTGAGGGGCCAACGGTTCGCCTGTTTGGGGCGCCGATCTGGGTCGGCGGTGTCGACCAAGACCCCGGCAAGTAGCAAAGGAGAGGGCCCCAGCACCGTCAGGCCACTGACAGGTGTCCGGCTCCGCAATAAGGCTGATTTGAGCGTTCGTTCCGCTTGCTGACTCGAGACCGCTGTTCCATAGTTGCTAGCAGCCCTGTCGTTGGCAGTCATGCCATCTGTGCATAAAATACCCGGCCTGAGCCGAACACGTGACCGACAATCGCATATGATGCGGATGCTAGATCTGGGAGCAAGAGCGCTCGGCGGAGGTCCGCCATTGCCGCCGGACATTGACTGCCGGAAGTTCAGCCTTAGCGGGTGCGCGGCCCCCTGGATCTGGCTGGGTATCGTTTGCATGGCTCTGGGCTTTGCCGGGTCTGCGGATGCCGACTGGACGGCGTTCAACGACCAGGGTCAAACCGGGAACGCCAATGACACTTCGTTTACCATTCCCGTCCTGGGCAGGAATTCCGGGGCGCTGAAGGACATCTCGACCGGCAAGGCGCTAGGTGCGAGATTGACCATCACGGTCGGAGGCGGCGGCAAGGCCCCTGCCGGCGCACCCACGATGTCAATTCCGTCGGCCGGAACACCGGCCTACGCCATTTTCTCCCCATTTATCGATTGGACGGCGGGTTCGGACCCGGGGATCTACCTCTACCCGAGCAACGTGATCGACTACGTCTTCTCCGGCTTGGATCCTGCCCAGCGCTACCGTTTCACCGGCACCGCCGTACGCGGTGGAACCGCTTCCACACCCGGGAATGAGGCGTCCAACCGCTGGACGCAGGCGGAACTCATCGGGGTGGTGGATTACGCGGCAGCGCATTCCGCCAACACCGTCACTTCGAATTACTTTCCCGAAGCCTTATCCGGCAGCCAGGCCGCCTGGAACGTCGGAATCAACTTCACGGGGGACGTGGTCGAATGGGACAACATCGTCCCGGGTTCCAACGGCACATTCACGGTTCGTTGTGCAAAATACGAGGGTCCGACACCGGGTGGCAACGCCACCAATTCCCAGGTATCCTATGCCTTCCAGGCCATCCGATTGGATGAATTCGACACCCGGTCCCTCGTCCAAATCAGTCTCAGCAGTCCGGTCGATGGCACCTCCGCGCCCTTGCTGGCGCCTCTCGCGGTGAGCGCTGCCACCAACGGTGCAGCCGACGTCGCCAAAGTGGACTTTTATGTCAACGGCACAAAGCTCGGGCAAGCGGCGAACACACCGTATAATTTCGCCTGGGCAGGATCGACCTTGGGCACCTATCAGTTTTGGGCTGTCGCCACCGATGCCCTGGGCCTGACGGCCACCTCCGGAGTCGCCCACGTCACGTTAACCAATGCGCACTCAGGAGCGGGGACTGTGTACTTGGTAGTCGGGTCCGATACCGCGATTTGGAATGCCGGCACCACGGTGGATGTCTATACCCGGTATCCGTATTACCCGCAGGGTTTCTACACTGATCCTGCGAGCCCATCCTACCAGGTCATGGACCCCGGCTGGAGGAGCCAGTTCACGGATTCCTTCGGCCAGCCGGTCAAGTTTACCTGGTGGCTTATGGGCGGAAACATCTACCGCGACGCCACGAACCAGAATGTTCCGGTCCCCAACACGATGCTCCCCTACCTCATGATGAAGTACCACGGGGCGGCGTTACGCCAGTTCGGAGACGAGCTCTCACTCCATTATCATACCTTTGTCTGGAGCGACTACAACGGGGATGGAAAGTACTACTGGAACCAATCCCGTACATTTGACGAGTGCCGGGAGGACTTTGAATACACGCTGGCCCAGTATCTTCTCGAAGAAGGGATCTTCCCGGTTTCATTTCGGAGCGGCTGGCACTATATGGACAATGGCTGGCAGCGGGAGTTGGATCAGCTCTTGCCTTATAGCCTGCACGATAACTGGGGGGCTTACCAGGCGTGGTCGGGGTTGGAACCGACCGGCAATGTGCAGGATTGGTCGCGAGCACCTTCGGTCTTTGTTCCCTTCCACCCGGCGACCAACGATTATCAGGTTCCGGGCACCGGGCCGGGGTGGAACCTACGTTCCATCAAGATGCAGGGCACGACCCAAAGCGAAATGAACACTGTCTTTGACCGGGCAGCTAACGGCGCCGACCAGGTCGTCTGCATCTGGGACCATTTGCCGGAGGTGTTCGTCGCGAACTTTTCCCGGGTTGCTTCTTACGTTCAGCTCTCAGCTTCGAATTACCCCGGGGTCGCTTTCCGTTATTGCACGGCCGTGGAGGGCATGCAGCGATGGCGGGGGGTCTTCGGTCAAGCCCCTCCGGAGATCAACGTCACGGAGGCGACTCAAGGTCAAACCGTCCTCCTCACGATCAACAGCAGCAAACCCTTGTTTCAGCCCCTGCCCTTTGTGGCCCTGCGGGACGTTTTTGGGAATTACACCAATATCACCTCTTCCTGTATGCCAGCGGGCAGCAACTCGTGGACGATCATGCTGCCGGTGGCCCGCAACCAGTTGGCGAAAGTAGGTGTTGCGGCTACAGACCTCGCCGGCAACCTCATCACGAGTATTTTGCGCTACCTCCCGGACGACCTTTACCTGGACAACCTGGAACCCCAGTATGCCGAGTTACAGGGAAGGTGGAGCACCGTCGCGAATGCAGCATGGGGTGCGGACGCAAGAGTCGTGCAGTTGGGCTCCAACGACATCGCCCAGGTGCGCTGGTCGCTCCCAATAATCCGGCCCGGCTTCTATCGCCTGTCCGTCCAGGTGCCAGCCGTCACGGATGCCGCCCGGAATGCTTCCTTCCACGTCTATTCAGGAGGCTCGAATATCCACTCGGTCGCCTTTGCTCAGCCCCTGCCCGGCAACCAGTGGGTCCGACTCGGCTCGCTACGCCTGGATCCGACCTTGACGAATTACCTGGAGATGGTCGTCAGGGGCACTAACCAACCGGGAACCTGGGCAGTTGCCGACGTGGTGCAGATTGCGCCGCTTCCCGATCCCAACGCCCCGCCAGCCAACCACCTGGCGATTTCGCCCACGGCCCGCGGTTTCCTCCTGCTGTTTACCGGGGAGCCGGGCCAAACTTGCGAAATACTCCGCTCGACTGACCTGTTGGCCGGTTGGACTACCATCGTGACCCTGACCGTCCCGCCGGATGGGCTGCTGCTTTACGAGGACAAGACTTCCTCACCTCTTGGAGCCTTCTACCGAATTGCTCACAGATCAGGAAACTGAGCCAGGCTCAGGGAGAGCGGGTCCCACCAGGCAGAAATCGGGGGAAGGCTAGAATCCGTTTGACGTGGTGCATGCCGCTTTGTAGATTGCCCCTCTCTTTGGGATCCAGAGTAGCTCAATGGTAGAGCAGCCGGCTGTTAACCGGCGGGTTGCAGGTTCGAGCCCTGCCTCTGGAGCCATTTCGCTTTCAGAGGGTGGCACATGTTTTTCGTCTACATTCTCCAGAACCCGGCCGGCCACTTCTACATCGGCCACTCGGAAAATCCGTCGCAGCGCCTTCAATCACACAATGACACAGGCCCTACCCACGGGAAGTTCACCCGTACGAACGGTCCCTGGGAGCTGGTCTGGAGCGAGGCACATTCAGCCCGCGCCGCCGCCATGGCCCGGGAGCGGCAAATCAAGGCCATGAAGTCAGTAAAGTGGATTCGGGAAAACCTGCTCAATGGTAGAGTCCCGACGTGTCGGGATTAACCGGCGGGTTGCAGGTTCGAGCCCTGCCTCTGGAGCCAATTTTCTTCAAATCCGAACTCTTCCTGACGTTTTCGTTTCGGCTTCACCTGCAACGGCCTGGAAATTTCCCGCTTCGTGTCGCTAGCCGAATGTTCGTGTCCACATTCTCATTGTCATTCTCTTTCTCATATATTGCCGCACTTTTGTCCGAAGAAGCCTCATATTTGACGGGCTTCTCGCTTTAGCTTCATCTGAATAGCGGCAGCCATGCTCTGAGAATTTCAGATAACTAGCCTTCCGGGGAACCACCGTCCGCCTGGCCACGATGTCAGTCTGCGCCTGCTGTGCCTCGACGCCACCGGCTGACCTCCACTTCGTTGCGGACCGCCTTTCGCAGCCCGCAGCATGCTTGTGAAGACCCCGCCCGGGCCGGCGCTGAACATTCACGGCAGCACGACCTCAACGGTGGTTTCCGGTGCCACGGTACGGTCGCATACCTGCTTGCCAGCCTGCTCAACGATCACGCGGACCTGCTTGTCATGCCGCTCCACCACCAGATCCCAGGTGCGACCAAAAGCGCGGATCGAGCGTAGCGCCATGCGCGGCCAGCCTTCCGGTAGGCGCGGCGTGCAGCGGAAACGGTCGAGGCCGGTGGGCTGAATGCCGAACAATCCCTCGGTGAAGATACGGCAATAGAGAGCGCTCTCGGACGACAGTTGTGCCTGCCCGCCCTCGGGCCCGCACTCGACCGGATAGGGCACATGCTCGCCCAGCAACCGACGGCGGGTGAAGGCCTCCAAGCAGCGCACGCCGGTGGCCGTTTCGCCCGCCTGGAAGACGCCGCGGAAACCGTAGAGGGTCGATCGGTCCCAGAAGACCTGGTCGCCGGCCTGCGTTGCCAGACCCTCCGGGGTCCACAGGCGTGGAGAGAAGAGCGCGGCGACGGTGCCGTCGCGGCGATCCATCAAGCCCATGCACAACGGCAGACAGATCCAGGAGCGTAGCACGGTGTTGGTGTCGTAGTAGCGGTAGGTGGCGAAGCCCTCGACAGTGGCGCCGAAGTAGGAGCTGATGGCCTTGGCGAGCGTATCCGCCTGCCGGTCGTACTCTCTGGCCTCGTCCGCATGGCCCAGCGCCCGGCCCAGATCCGCGGCCGAGCGCAGGCCGCCGTAGTGTAATGCGGACGTGGAGAGGTTGGCCTTTCCAGTGGGCAGGCGGCCCTCCAACTCGTCCGTGTCGGAGGCGATGACACCCTCGGGCGTGGTCTGTCGCCGACCATATTCGAGGCACCAGGCGATGGCGGGCCACAGTTCCTCGGCGATGGGTTTGTCGCCTCGCGCCAGACAAAATCGGGAACAGCCGTAGGCATACATCGCCGCATCTCCCCGATCACCGGCACCGGCCCACGTGTCCACTCCCTCGGCGATGATTGATGATGGGATCTTCTTGTAGTCCGGCTTCATGAAGGGCCGGTAAATGCGGTAAGTGTTTAGGGACGCCTGATTGCCCTGGGCATCGCCGAGGAATGGAAAGAAAGGTCCGGCGTACTCCACGTTGTCGTTGCACCACACCGCTGCGTAGTAGGTTAGCCCGCCCGGGGCGAGCATCATGCCCCTACGGGTGGCGTTGATGGCCTCGGCGACACGCAACTTGCAAAAAGCGAAAGCGCGATCAAACTCGGGAACGGGTGTTTCCAAGCGCAGGTTGCGTTGAAGGGCGGCGACATGGGCGCGGCGTCCCGCCTCGTCAGAAGCGACATCGACCGAATCTGTTTTCTCGCCATCGAGCCAGGCACGAAACAACACAGCGAAAGACATCTCCTGCCCCGGCGCTAGCGTAGTCGAGGCTCCTGCGGTGCAGGTGATCTCACTGTGATTGGTCCCATACGGGCCGGGCACGTCCTGACGCAGCGTCAGTGGTGTCACCGTCACCGTCCTGCTATTGGTCCCGGTATTACGCAGGGTCCAACGGTCAATCGCGCAGCGTCGTTCGAAACTGGGGAAGTTACAGCGCGTCACTGCCAAATCAGTGCCTGCCCGTCCCATAATGGTCAGGGTGCCATCGAGCACAACACGATCCACAACAACAGGCCCAAGGGATGTGCCATCGACGCTCACCGCCGGTTCCGCTTCGGAACCATAGTGGCGGATAAGGCTGCCAGTGGTGTCGTTGGGGATGATGCGCAGGCAGGGCCACACCACGCCCCGTTTCATGCTGAGCCGGCGCTTGCCGTCAACGTGGTAATTGACCACCTGTCCGCAACGGAGGCCGCCCTGTTCGATGAAATCGCCATGAGGCAGCCGCGTATCCGAACTCACCCGCCAGACGGTGGTCATGCCATCGCCCAAGGTCCAACGCGGCGGTAGCGCCTCTGCGCCCAACACGAGGGTCGCGGCAGTTAAGGTATAAAAACCGGTCCACATGCTAATCGCAAATGTCATATTTACACTTCTCATGGATGCTCATTTGGAAAGTGACGCGAGATTTCGATGGTGGAAATGCTCAGCGACGGGAGGGAGACTGACCACGTGCCCAGATCGACGGGTAGTTGTTCGACAAACACGGGAGAGGTCCGAGTTCCGCTGAGTCGAAACACCCGGGCGGACGCGGAGAAGTTCAACCCCGCGAAACCGACTTTCTGCGATTGGTTCGAACGATTGATGACGACTGCGACATAGCGGCTGGGTCGAAGAGAATCCTGGCTAAGATAGGCGGAGACGCTGGCCGTATCACTGGAGACGGCAGGAATTGAGAGATCGCCGAAGGAACCCAGGTTGCCATCGTAGTCACGGAACATTTTATATCCGGCTAATATGAACGGGGAACTGTGGCTCGTTGGATAACAGGCGGCGGCGAACAGACCGTAGCTGCCGAAGATACCGAGGTTGTCGGCCTGCGCAATGGCGCCGGCGATATGATTGTCGCCCCCATTCGCGTATTCTGTGATCGCCAGGCGGGTTCCGGGCCAGTGGGTGGCGATGCGTGATTGGACCCGGTCAAGAATACGAATGGGACCGCCAAGGACGTCGGTGATCCATGAATTCTCTCGATAGGTGGGATCCCAAAGGCTGCGCGGGCTTTGCACGATGGCCTGAATCTGAGCATCGGTAAGATTGGAACTGGTGAGGCTGATGACGCGGGTCCCTCCTGCGGTCGCTTCGGAATACCAATGAAATGCGTAAACATCAAGGAGGCGGACACCGGTGGACTCGGACGCGGTTTTCATCGCACTCAAATACTGGTCGGTAAACCAGGAGGATGAAGAAAAGCCAGGCGCGTTCTTCCAGTTGATGAGCCCGTTGAATCCGTAATGCGCCGGGCCGAACAGTTGAATGTTCGGATCAAGCGCCTTCAATGCCCGGCAGAGCCGGATGCTTTTCTGGATGAACTCATCAGGACTGATTGGCTTGGGCTGGATTGCCTTGTGTGTGGTATCCCACAGGTCGGGCTCGTTATCGAGACTGACGAAGGTGGGAATGACCGGATCGGCGTAGATATTGTTCGAAAACCGGCTGCGCAGCGCCCACAAATACTCGTCCATGTAAACGTAGGCATCCGACGGCGAGGGACTTTGGGTGAAGGGACCGTTCTTCTGGAAGACAACCTCCCTGAATCGGGTCGCGAGGCGGTTTGGATCGGATACGTCGACCTTGCCGCTCTTGTCGGCGGCCACATAACCTTGCATCTGAACCGTGATCAGGCTGGCATTGGAGCGGCCTCGATCAGAGGCAATGATTTGGCGGACTGCTTCCGCCGGGATTGAGGAACTGTTGAGGTGGTCATCGTTGCTGTAGGGCCCCCAGTCGCTGCCAGCATTGGAGTAATTGTTTTCCCAATTATAGGCGGTCCAGCGATTCCCACCCGTTCGGTTGAGGGTCAGGTTGCGCGGGGCGTTGGAAATGCTCTGATAAGCGTTGATGCCATAGATCCACGGTGAGACTTGTCGACAGTGGTTAGTGTCAGCGGTGATAATGATGTGTCCAGCCACGAGTTCAACGGCGCTAAGGCAAAGCAACGCGACTGATGTTCTTCGAACGAGCTTCTTGATGCCGCTGGGTTCTGTCTTAGACATCGGTCTCGGTGTCGGTTCTGCTGGTTAGTTCAGCGCTTCTTTCAATTCTTCGATGCGCCCTTTTTCCTCAATGGTCAACGGCGGCAATTCAGTGGCGCGGATGGCCTGGCGATAATCCGCCAGACTCTTGCCACCCGGAATAACGACGCTGGTCGTTGGTTCATCTAGCAGCCAGCGCAACGCCAGTTGTACCATGCCGCGCTCCGGCGTCAGCAATTCCTCGAAAACCGCATACCGGGCAAATTCGCCGCCGAGATCAGCACCGTCACGCTGCTGGTTGCTCCTGATGTCTGCAGAATTGAATTGCGGGGGCGAATAAAAATACCTGCCACTAAGCCTCCCGCCTGCAAATGCGCCGCGCACAATGCCGCCTGCTTGGTGTTCGGCGAGAAAACTCACCAACGGATCGGGAGGGCTGATCATGCTGCGCGGGAACTGAACGACGTCGAGACAGCCGAGGGAATGGAGAAATGACACATCGGCAACATTGCTTGTGGAAATGCCCACAGCGCGCACCTGGCCCTTTTGTTTGGCTGCAGCCAGAAAGGTCGCGACCTCTTCCGCCTCACCAGGTTTGGGGCTGATGTGCCAGACATAGACGTCCAAATAATCGGTCTGCAAACGCCGCAGCGAACCTTCGAGTGAGATGGGCACGCGTTTGGGCGAAGCATCCCGCACCCGCTCGCCATTTGGCCCTACCTGATTGCCGAACTTCGTGCTCACGATCCATTGATCCCGCTGGCCTTTCAGAGCTTGGCCGACGCGGCGTTCACTCTCGCCGTTGCCATATTGTTCGGCGGTGTCCACGAAGTTGATGCCCAACTCGCCGCACTGGCGGATGAGCTGGATGCAAGAGTCCCGGCCCAATTCGGGATGGCCGTCCGCCTTGCCGTCCAGCGTCAGCGGCCCGCCGAGCTGCCAGGCGCCGACGCCGATTTCCGAAACCTGCATTCCAGTCTTAGCAAGCGGGCGATATTTCATGGTTGTTTTCCTAAATTTCAGCGGCCCGATGCTCCGGTGGACGCGTTCTCTGGTTTGAATCCGGTGATGTTATTCGTGACCAGCACGTCCACACAGGCCGTGACGGACAACGGAATCTGTCCGCTGGTAAATCGATTGTCATTCACCATTAGTCCTTTCACGCTCTTTGCGCTGATTCCACCGCCTTCGAATGTATTGCCTTCAATGCGGATGTTCTCATGCACGGGCAAGTCAGGGGTTTCGTTGCGGTTGCGGGGATTGATGTAAACGACCGGTTCGCCGCAACCCACAAATTTATTGTTGCGAAGAGTCAACTGGCGCACCGGGCCCGATTCAAACCAACCCTCGGCGTCATCCTCCACAAGAATGGCGCTCATGGATGTTCTGTTAAAAGTGCAGTCCTCAACCAGAGCCTTGCCTCGGGTCGTGATCAGGAAACCACGGCAGGGGTCCATTGACACGGTGCAGCCTCGGATGTTGACATCCGGGTACCAGGTCACGTTATCAATGACGTCATCCTTTCCAAAGGCGGCGACCGGTTGCTCCAAGGTCAGGAGCCAGTCCTGTTCTGTTTTGCCTTCGATTGCCACGACCTTGTTTGTCGCATAGCTGCGCAATGTGGCATGATTGACAAACTCGACGACATCCCCCGGCGCGAACGCTGCAAAACCGTAGGTTTGACCATGCTGAAAGCGAACCAATACCTTCTTGTCCCCGATCTTTTCGATCAGCCCCAAATGTGTTCCGTGAATGTTGATGGCATCATCCTGAGTGCCGGAGAAGTCGCAAGAATCCACAACTACAGTTCCCGGCATCCTGAGAATTGGAGACAGTCGGCCCACGCGGCGGCTGTCCGCATCGTGTCGGGGCGCGGGACGATCCTGACATGGTCGAAAACAAGATTTTCCGTGAACTGGCTGACGATGCCCATTCCCGGGAGGCTGTAAAACCGGCAATTTCGAAACGTGATGTTCTTGGAGCGTGTGTTGACAACGCTGGTGTTGTCACGGGTGATGTTTCGGAACTGAAACTGATGCCCGGCTTTTAGACCAGTGTTGTTGTTTGTAAAGGATAGTTTGAACCATCGTTCGCCCAAACTCTCGAACTTTGTATTTTTCAATGGCTCATAACCCGATCTCCAGCATTGAGCGGGCTCGAGCAGCACGTCCTGAACCATTGTATCTCCGGATCCCAGATCACCTGACCACTCAAAGTGTCCGTCGATAAATGTGTAGTCCGAGCTTTCCGCAATCCGGATTTTCGCCGTTTTGTCGTCTGCCTCCATCACGCGAAATTCGGAAATCGTTGGGCGGACCATATCGAATGTGAGTCCGGAATATTCAACGTTCTCGGAATGGTCATTGATGAGATACGTCATGCGGTCGCCAAGCCGCAATTCGGTTCCATGTTGACCGGTGATTCGCACGTGGCGGCAATCTTTAACCAATATGCCAATGGGCCGGGCATTCTTAGGATCGTCAGCGGAATTTGAGACATAATAGGCGAGCTTGACGGCGCGACCTGCGCGAAACTCATGTTTGCCCGGGGCGAAGTGAATTTCAACCGGGTTTTGCTCCGTGCCTTCCGCGCAAAGAACCATGGAACCTTCGTGAACGCCGGGCAGGATGACCCCGCGGTCGCCAGCCTTAAGGCGCAACGCGTTAATTTTGCTCATGTCCTCGCCCTTGACCGGATCAATGGTGTAGGTTGTTTTTCCGGGTGATGCATTTCGTTTGTCACGGTCAGGATACATAGGCAGCAACCCGGCAAAAGTAATGTCGATTTTTACAGCACTTTTCGCTGGAAGTGTGATTTCCGCACCGAGCTTTTTGACTCCTTGAGTCGTTACGGGGACTGACTTGCCATTGACTGAAATGGTTTTGACGTCCACATCGCGCGGCAGGACGAGAGCGATGGTTTGCTTGGAATCGGAGGTCAGCGTCGCGGAGCATGTGCCGGCGGACAGGTCCCAGGAGAGTGTGTCAACCGTGATGGCGCCGCGTGCCTTGAGGCCGGTAACGGTGCCTTTTGGCAATACCCTGGGCATCGCAGGCAGGAGCGACAAACTGCCGAGCTTTGATTGAACCAGCATTCGGTTCACGATTTCAGGTGTTGTTCCGTTGCCATCATCGCACAACACTTGCGGGCCGCCATAATGCCCGTCCACCATGCTTGGATAAATCGAACGGCGTTTGGCCAGTTGCTCAATGCGCGCAAAAGCAAGGTTTCCCAGCCCCAAGCTGACGGCGGCCAGACCGGTGTGCATATATCCGTGTGTGGCGTCCTCGTTGCTCGCATTCACGCGATTCAATACCGCGACTCTTGCTGCGTTGAACAATTTCGGATCGGTCTCTTCGCTGAATTGCTGACTTTCAAACGCGCCGTAAAGGTGCATGAGATGGCGATGGTCATTCGATTCACCATCGATCGGATTGGACCATTCCTTGAGCTGGCCTTCCTTGTTAATCAGGAGCGGCGGCAGTTTGGCCAACAGAGCTTTCCAACGCACGACACCTTCCTTTTCGATGCCCAGCGTTTCGCATCCGGCGATGAGGTTGGTCAGCAACTCGGTGGTGATTTCTATGTCCTGCGACGTATTGTCACCCCAGCCGTTTTCGGCGGAATAGGATGGACGGAAAACGTAATGCCCGCTGGCATCCTCGGTTCCTTTGAGGAAATCCTCCCAGAACAGAGCGCATTCCTTCATGAACGGGATCGCGTTGGTGCGGAGAAATTCGCGGTCGCCGGTGTATTGGTAATAGTCGTAATACCAATGGGCGATCCAGCTTGCGCCCGGGGTCCAAATGTTGCCGGGCCAGGTGTCACTCCAATGGAGCGCGAGTCCGTTGTTGGAAGCGCGGCTGCCGGTCATAATCCCGCGACAATTATAAAGTACTTTCGCGTTTCGTCGGAAATCCGGAAGAAAACTGTTCCACAAATGGAAATAGCCGTTGAGGAGTTCGGCCAGGTTCGCGCTGAAGACCAACTCATTGTCCAGTTGCAGATTGGTGTCGGTCGTGTAATCCCCGGACCACGCCGGCTGCCATGTTCCGGTCCAGATACCGAACAGATTGGGAGGCGTTTCCGGCCCTGCTGCGCAAAGATACACGTAGCGTCCGGCGTCATACATTCTCTCCAGCAGGGCGGGTGAAAGGCGCTTGTCTTTCTGCGCCTTGTCGAGGATCGCTTCGGAGGACATGGCGCGTTCCTCTGGTGAACCGCCAAAATCAACGGAAACGCGGTTGAACAACTTGCTCCAGGCGGCGGCATGGGGCCTGAACAGTGTCGTGTAATCCCCCGGCATGGACTGCAAGTCCGCCCGGAGGTCTTCCATCCACCGTGCGTCGTATTCCTTGCCTGCAATCTGCACCGTGCCGCGCTTGGCCGCGTGGAAACCGCCTTCAAAATCAGGATTTGCCGGGTCATTCGGCCACGCCTGGCTGGTTGGCAACGGCGTCCGCCATGGCAGAATGCGAATCAATAGCGTGACGGAATCAGCGCCGTCCACGGTGATGGAACCTTCTTCGCACTGTTGTTTTCCGCCTTCGCTGATCACGCGCACCGCGCCATCATAGCCGCCTTTGCCTTTGACATAAACGTTATGGCAGAAAATCCAGCCGTTCGTCTGTGTCACTGTGGAATTGATCAAACCATTTCCCAGCTTCTCCATCGTCACTTTGAGTGATACATCGCCTTTGGGGCCGGTGGTTTTGGAGACGATGGTGTTATCCGTGCGTGAAACAAACAGCCGCCGTGAGAACTCGCCCTTCGGCGTGTGCCATTGCGCCCACACTTCGCCCGTGGAGAAGTCCTCGACGCGCGCAAAATCCGTTATGTCACCGTCCTGCGGCTGCAAAAGCTTGAGGAAAAAGCCGGGATGAAACGCGTCGGTCCAGACCAGGTTGCCGCCCCAGCCCGACTCCCGGGCTTTCTTCAGGAAGAATTTCTGCCCGGCCTCGTATCCCTGCGCGGCAATGATGCGGCGCATTTCAGGCAAAACGTCGCCGGCGTTGGGCAGAATCTCGCGCGAACCAGCCGGCAGCCAGAGCTTGCAATGATTGACGAGGATTGTGTCCTTCGTTGGATTACCGTAAAGCATCACTCCCATCGTGCCGTTGCCGGCAGCCAATCCATCCTCCCATCTCGTCGCTGGGTTAACGCTGACCGTGCCGTGTTTGGGAATGACAGACGACACATCCGTCATGGCCGCGAGCCTTGCTTTGTTGGCAGATTCAGGCTTTGAACCCGCCTTTTGATCAGCTGCGAGCGCGGAGTACCACAACATCAGGGCAGCAGCACATATTAAGTGTAGCGATGTTTTCATATCTCTTTCATCCAGCCATGCAGGCGCGTTGTTCTCGTTGAATCTCACGATGGCGTGAGAGCTCGGTTCCGGTGACTGCTCATCATTTCACTCGGGATAAAGCAACGGTGGCGCAACGGCGCACTTCGGCGTCGGTATCCTGAAGTTTCTCCCGGAGCGCCGTCGCGGCCGGGGCCGCAGTCGAACCAAGCGCGCCCAGTCCTTCGGCGGCCTTGGCCCGCACGAGCCAATTCTTATTTTGCAGAGCCTGAACCAGTGTCGGAACCGCCGAAGGCCCGAGATGCCCGAGGGCTTCGGCAGCGCTGACCCGGGCGAACTGATTCTTGTCTTCAAGTAAATCGGCCAGAGCGGGAATCGCCGCTGCGGCGGAAGGGCCGATGGCCCCTAGAGCCTTGGCGACATATCCTCGATTCATGCGGTTGGTTTCCTGGAGAAGCTTGATAAGCGCGGGAATGGCCGGCTTGGCGTTTGGGCCCATCGCTGAGAATAAAAGAGCGGGACACAACCCCTTTTCTCCATTGCCGCGAAACAAACTGGTGGACGCGATGATCGCGTCGCTGGCTTCCGGCAGTTCTGACATGAAACAAACCGTCTGCATGGCGTCCGCTTTTGGGCCCTGGCTGTAAAAGCCGCCATAGAAGCCGTCGTTTACCGTATCAGCAGCGGTTGCTGGTCGGCGCAGTATTTCGGTGAGCGCAGGCAAAGCGGCTTTTGCGGCGGGCCCCATCTCGCCCAGCGCGTCAAAGGCGGCTTCGCGGACGTCGGTAACATTGCTCTGCAGCAATTCGATCAGCATTGGAACAGCGTTCTGCTTTTCGATTCTTCCCAACGCCTGGACCGCCTCCGTCCGCACTGCGGCGTTCTTGTCCTGAATCAGCGGCTTGAGTTCCGGGAGTGATCGGCTTGCCTTGGGGCCGATCCTGCCAAGCGCCTGGGCAGCGGCGGCGCGCACAACGGTGTTGGTATCGTGAAGCAATCCTGTCACGCCCGGGACCGCCGCAGCGCCCATCTTGCCGAGAGCCATCGCAGTGAAGAACCGCACGTCCGCCGCACCGTCCTTCAGCAACGGTATCATCGCCGGCAGCGCAGCGCTCGCTGTTTCCCCCAGGTCGCCAAGACCGAGGATAGCTTCAACCCGCGCATTTGCATTCGAGCCGTTGAGTTGCGTGGTCCATTCGGCCACGCTCTTGCGCGGATAAACCGGCGCGGCTGGTTTGTCGTTTGTGCGCGGGTTCGGCGTGGTGTCCACTTTCAGATCCCCGAGCGCGAACTGGATCCCGTCCAGGAAATGTTGCAGCATGGCCGAATCGAAAAGCATGCTGCCGCTCGCGTGGGTCAGGATGCTGAAAAACACGCGCCCCTCGCCATACGCACGAATCCATGCAACCGCAAAATCCTTGTCCGGCCGGTAGGCCAGGAACTCCCGGTTCACGCTTCCCGGAACCATGAGAGGGGCCGTCCGCGGATCGTTGACGTCCAGGGATAGCAGGACACGCACTCTATCGCGCGAATAGGGCCCGACGATCTGATACAGGACATCCCCGGTTTTTATCCCGCGCGGATTGAACATTTTTGTCAGCGGATGCGATGGATCGTCGATCTTCACGGCCCATGTGCTTTTCGGATTGGAGGGCACGCCCGTGAACGGATGCCTGTAACAATAGCCGCCCATCATCTCGGCCTCCTCCGGCCAGTTGATGATCGAGATCGTGCTCCCCAGACCGACGAGACCCTTGCCGTTCTTGACGAAATCCTGCAGCGCCCGGCTTCGCTCCTCGTCGAGTTTCAGCTCGTTGCAATTGTTCATTACGATCGCGTCGAACTCCGCCAGTTTCGCCGGGGTGAAAATCGACGCGTCCTCCGACACCGCCGCCACTTCAAACGAGCCACTCTTCTTCCCCATGATCTCGAACGTCTTATTGACCAGCGATATTGCTGGAGGGCGCCATCCCGTGACGCTGCAGAAGATCATCACCTTGCGCGGCTTCGCTGGAGCGGCCGTTGCCTTCGCGGGGGCGAGCGATTCGATACGCCGGATTTCTTCCGGGGAAACGGCAGGCGGCTTTGAGTCCTCCGCGCGCGCGTCCCCAAGCCAGCCGGACGTGATTGCCAAGATAAGGAGTTTGGAAGCTTCGTGGAGTATCTTCATACGCATGGAATGGTCTGCTCTACTTTCGTTTGTCCTCGGCAAATTTGGCAAACAAGGCAGCGCTCTTTCGCTCCAGCTCTGCCGGGGTTGGCTCTGGGCCTTCAACCATTGAAGAGGCTGGGAGAAACCCAGTAGAGCAGCCCGTGCTGCTTGGCCGCACCCCGCAGCAGCGCGCACCACATGGGAACGTTCGGCTTGCTCTGGGCGATCTGGCACCCAATCATCCGGGTATCTCCCATATCGGCCAGTCACATTCAACGCAGCAGGACCAACTCATGTGATTCCTGCGGTATCGGGTAGGCCGTGATCCACGCCTCGGGCTTGATCTCGTTCACACCGTCGGCCAGCACGAGGGCGATGGCGTCGATTTGCTTGCCCGCCATGTCGCCCGTGACGGGGATATAGTAGGTGTAATTGCCATCGACTTCGCGGACGAAGTATTCCCAGACGTTTGCAGGATACGACACTGCTCGACTTGGCGCGCCGACGGCGCGTCCGTCAACCCGAATGGCAGCCACAGCGCCTTCGATCCCGTGCCTGCCAGGCAGAGCAATTGCCAAATAACTTCCTTTGGCGGCCTGATCCAACTTGAACGACAGCGACCACGCCGCCGTGGCGGGCGCTTTGGCGTAAGGAGCAAAGAGGTTCGACGCCCTCCATTTCTTGCGGTCCAATGGCTTGCCGTTGCGATAGCCTTCGACCTCCGAAATCGGCTTTGGCAGCCCAACGGTTCGGATATAGCGGACCTGGCGATCCACAGCCACATCAGCCACAAGAGAATCCTGCTCAGAACGGAGATCGAGCGATGTCCATGTCTTGAGGTCTGCGGAAATCTCCACTTTGCCAGAGGCCAGTTTGATGCCGCCGCCTTTAAGGACAAGGCGGTCCATCTGGACTGCCTGGCCAAAGTCCACCCGCAGCGCCCCGCCATGTCTCGGTTTGCCCAGGTGTGGCTTGAACTCGGTGTCCATGCGACCATCAAACAGGTAGCGATCCCAAATGCCGTAATTCCGGAACAACGGGTCCTGAAACAGGGCGTCACGGGCCTTCTGGACTTGCGCAATATGCGTCGGCCCCGATCGCTCGAGAGAACGGACTTCGAGCGCATTATTGTCAGCGGCGTAGCAGGTGGCCTCGTAGAGGGCCTCAGCATCCTCCGGCACGGGAATGGCCTTCAGATCCCCCAGTTTCCGATGCCAGTTCTCTTTGAGAAGTTTGCCGGTGAATGAGACAGAGGCGGGCGCTCCTTTTTCAAAGCCGCTTGCGCGTTTGCCGTCGATCGTGGCCCGTGTGAACTTCTCAGACGAAACCAGCCGGATGTTGGTCTTGTCGCCGGGGGAAGCCAAAAGGCGCGCCACGACGGGCTTGCCGGGCAGGTCTCGGATAATCTCGTAATCGCAACCTTCCACGGCAACTTCAGCCAGGGGCTTGGCGCTGGCGGATATCAAGCAGGAGCGGAATGGCAGAACCTCGACCTGGACGGTTGAACCATAGGCGTAACGGCCCAGAATGCGTTCGGACGGGTGAAATCGCCGCAATTCGACTTGAGATGCGGAGTTGGACGGGTTGTTTGCCAGCCCGATGGAGCTGTTCAGCCGAATCGCATATTTGACCGGATTCCAAGTCAGATTGCGCAGGGTCAAAAAGCGGGTTTGGTCATCCCCGCGTGAAACCGCGCATGGACCGTAATCTTGCTCGGGAAGTGTCATGCCGTTGACTAGAATGTTTCGGTAGCGGCGATGGAGATTGAAAATGCGGGCCAGCTTGGCAAACTCGTCGTCTCGAAGCAGCCATGGGTTGCCGTAGATCTCCGGCGCCAGAATCAGGCACCGGTTGAATGCCTGCAGAATCAGATCGTCTTCCCAGTAATCGAGACAGGAGGAAAGGCAAACGCCGTGATCCTCCGTGAGCCGACGCAGTCCGGGAACGAGATTTCGGGACAGCGCGCCCGCCCGGTTATGTGTCGCCGTTTTGGCCATTCCCATGTCGTTGGCCATCCACACGTCGATATACGTCTCGGCTCCCTCGAAGAGGAACGTTGTCACCCATGGCTCCGCTTCACCCAAATCGATTCGGTGATTGAGCACAATGAGGTTGGAATCATGCTTGCGACACTCCTCCATCATGTGAATGAATGCCTGTCGCTTCTCCGGTCGCAAACCGCTGCAAGCCCCGTCCAGCTTGAGCAATCCGAACTGATAATCGCGACAAAGACTGACGATCATCTCGGTTCGCCGCGCCTCTTCTTCCGGTGTCTTGCCAAACCCATCTGGGCCGCCCCACATCCCCAATCGGCACCCGACTTGGCGGGCGCGGCGCGCGATTTCGCTGAATCCGGCAGGAAACTTCTCCCGGAACCGGGCGCTGTCTGTGGAGCCGTAGCCGCCCTGCGTATCAATGTTGCCCGCGTCAAAGGCGTAGATATCCAGTTGCATGCCGTATTCGTCGCGGAGCCACTGGAAAAAAGCCAGATTGGCCAGCGTCTGCGCCTCCGTCGAACCATCCCAGGCATTATTGATCCAGGAGAAGTATTCCGCCCGGGAAGGAGTGGTTTCATCGGCCCCGCGGTTGTTCTTATCGGCGGCGCAAATCATCATCGATGCCAGCAATGCGAGCGACGACGAGATCCAGTATTGATGCGTTTGTGGTCTCATGCTTTTGGTTGGACGTTTATTCGGTGAGTTGTTGTCAGGAAATCCAATGTGTTCGTGATGTCATGTGCTTCAAGGCGCGATGGCGCGCAGAATAAAGGCCCCTGAAAGCGGCTGGCTCTTACTCGCCCTGATGTCGTGGCTGGAAACCCAGCTGCCGCTGTAGTCCTGCGGACCAGCGAGTTCGCGACTGGCAAAAAGGGTGGCCCCGTCCGCAGCACGGGATCGCCCTCGACCGGTCAACGGTGTTCCGGCGACTTGCAGCAGCGCCACTCCTTGACCCGCGTTATCAGTCAGCGCAAGCCACTGAAGTTTCCGCTTCGAAGCGCGGAACTGGACACTGCTGGCGTCCGCTTCGCCCGTTGGCTCGCCGAGGTGACCGGCGGGATAAGCGCCTTCGTGGAACAACATGCCGCCACCGTGAGCATTGATGGGCTGGCCGCGATTGTCCGGCCAGATCTCGCCAGGCTTAATGGGTGATGCTTCAATCCAGCTTCCGGACAGGAACAGCCCGGCAACTGCCAAACACAATTTTGCTTCGAGTTTCACTTGAGTGTAGTGAGAGTAAAAACGGCCCGTGGCAAGATTTCGGCCGTGACCGTCTGGTCCTTGATTGCCAGGCGCGCGCCGGCGCGACACGGCACTTTATCCGTAGTTTGATAGCAGTGAACTGCCTTGGTCATTGCCTCTCCATCCAGCCCGGTCAGCCGAACGCTGAAGGTCCATGGGACCTCGAGACGGCTCATGCCTACGACGGCAAAATCCTTGCGGTCGGGGGAGACAAACGCGCACAAGAGCAGGTGGCGGAATGGGTCACGCCAGACGGCGTAAGGATCGGCTTTGGTATCGGGCTTCTCCCAATCCACGGCCACGCGCATGAACCCGGGCCTCACGAACCGGAAGACCTGTTTTGCCGCAAAGAAGCGAGGCTTGGGGGTGTACTTCCATGAGTTTGTGGCCGTGGCCAGCAGGCCGTAGGTGGACCACGCCGCATCGTGTTCGTGGAAATTGTCGAATGCGTCCCAAACCAGACCCGCCGAAAGGCCCTCGTTCAGGAGTCGCAGGATCCGCCGAGTCGAGCGCCAGCCAATCTCGTGCTCGATCAGCCCAGTCTGGTCCAGATCGCCATACTCAGTCATCCAGATGGCGCTTTTCGAGTACGCAGTAGATCGCACCGCTTTGACCATGTGCCCGTAGGCGCCGCTCCAGCCGCCGGAATCGCCGTCGTCCCCATCGCCGTAGCCATGAAACCCAAACACTGCTACACGTTTGGCCCACGAATCCTGTTTGAGAATCAGGTTAACGCGCTCGCGCCACGGACCGGCATCATCCATCAGGATCAGCCGCACATCGGACAATCCATGCTCGTCGAGACGCTTCAACATCGCGTCCACGGCGGCAACTGTGTCCTCCAATGCGATCTTCGGACCCTCGGGAAATCCGAGATCTGTTTCATTGAAGGGCGCCAGCAGGTCAAACTTCAAGTGTTCCCGTTCCCGCGCCCATTTTGTCATCGTAACCACCATCTCGGCATACCCAACGAAGTCAGCTAGCCGTTTCGGATCATCCGCCCGGCCCAGGCCCGGCGGTATGTGCCCGCTGGCATTGAGAAACGGTTTGGCGCCCTTGGCATTGAGGACGCGGAAAGTCGCCCAAGCGTCGCGGAACACCTTTGATGTGTAAATCTGCTCCAGATACTCGGCTGGATAATGCCCGTCCGGCTGTCGCTTGGCAGGGTCGAGCCATTTCGCGAGCCCGGTAGGGTCAACCCGGAACAGCGTGCCTCCCAGGTCATCCACGAGCAGGTCCAGGGCCGCCTTAAGTTTCCCATCGTGCCATTGAGCCGGATTGACGTTGGCGCCGAAGCCATCCACGGTTTGGAAAGTCTTTGTGGCATCCAGGGTGATGGAGACCCGGGGCGTTTGCGCGTGAATGGTGACCAGGCTCAAACCCATGGCGGCCAGCGCCAGGCAGGCGCGTGTTGAGTTCATGTAGGCTCGTATTTTCATACAGTTGGGAAGGGATGCGTGCTTCTTGGGTCTTTAGTTCTTCCCCCACCAATACTTCTTGGCCTTGGCGTCGGGGATCAGGATGTTGGTGATGTGATCGAGCTTCGTATCGTTCCAGCTGCGCCAGTCGATCCAGCCAACACTCAGGTCCTCGCACGTCTCGGCGATCAGCAGCTTGCCGTCCGCCTGCTTGACGTAATCAGCAGTGCCGGGGTAATCCCACTCGGTGCAGATGGCGGGATAGACCTGGGCCAGCTTGCGAGCTTCTTTGCTGGTGCCATCGCCACCATAAAAATGGAAGGCCACCATCGTATGCTTCCAGTCGATTTCGCTAGCGTAGGCGTCCACGATGCCCTTGAGGTTTGCATGTAGTGAGTTGAAGCTGAACAGCAACACCGTCCGCTCTGGCGCCGCCTGTCGGATCTGCTGATACACGGTCATCAATCCCGTGTGAAACGTAGGCTGGAGGTAATCGCCGCCATTGAAAGTCGGCTCGTTGCTCAACTCGTAGAAGACGTGCACCTGGTCCTTGTAGAGGGGCGCCACCAGAGACCAGAAGCTGCCCAGGCGAGTGAAATCCCAAGGCTTGCCCGCTTTGGCCTGCCGATCCTGCTCGCCGACATTATGGTAGTTGATGATGATGTTCATGCCGGTGGCCTTTGCGTTGGCCACGCACTTGTCCACCCACGCCAGCACTTCTTCGGGCTTCCACTCGATGTACTTGCGATCCTCGTACCACGGATCAACGCAGCAGACCCGGACGGTGTTGAGCCCGAGGCTCTTGACCCGTTGCCAGTTCTTGTTGTCCGTGGCGAACGCTGCCGAGGCACGTAGCTGCTTGCCAAGAACCATTGGTGTTCCGCGCATGATCGGTCGGCTCTGCTGCTGCGCTGGCTGCGCGAACAGACATGCGGGAACCATCATCAGGCACAGGCCAATTGCGAGTATCATCGGCATAGGATTACCTCTATCTGGAAATACTGCCTCATAGAACACCCAGCCCCCATTTCTGCAGTTATATTTGATGTTTTCATTTGATGGAGAATGAGTCGTGTGACAGGGCGGCGCCGCTCATTTTGTTGGTTGGTCAGGAGACGGTGTGAGGACGATGGAGTGAATGGACAGCTCTGCTTCCGGTGGTGGCTGATTGGCGGGCTCAATGGCCAAACCCGTGATCAAGCCGCGATATTCTGGCGAGGAACCGAGATCGAGGTGGCAGGTGTGGAACTTGCCATCCGGTTCCAACTTCAAGGTGAGGCTCTTCCTGGCATCATACCTGTCGTCATTAAGGCGCTTCCAGAAGATCCTGACGGTAAGAGTCCCTCCGGTGCAAGCGGCCTCCAAGTCCAGCCCGGTAGCATTCTCCGCCCGCCAGCATCGAATTCCATTCTCCAGGCGCAGCTTCTTCTCACCACCTTTGATGCGCCATTCTCCGTTCATCGGAAAGCCTTGGTCGGTGGCATTGCGGATCGTCCAGTGCTGCCGGTCTTTCACAAATGTCCAGGCAGGAGGAAGCTTAGTGGCCATTTGACCAAAGCGTCTGCGGATGTCCACCAGCTTGCCCACCACGTAGTCAGTGCGATGCTCATAGACAATGTTGTGGTCGAAGTTCTCCATATGAATGGGGGCAACGTAGGCGGTCGATCCGTGCTTGGGATTATTTGATCGCCCATCGCCGTGAATCCCGCCATGGAACTCCCCGCCGTCGTCCTTGAACACGCCCAGGCCCCAATCGGTGTCGTCCACCAGAGCGGCCCAGCGTTCCGTGGCCACAAAACGAGTCCACGGCCAGGGCCTATGCCAGTCGTTGGTTACATGGGTGAGTTTGTCCCCGGTGAAAGGCTTGTCACCGGTGTATGACATGAGCCGCCAGAGCTTGGAGATCGTGTACACGGCCGGCAGTTCCTGCGGGCAGGGCCGATATTGCGTCTTGTCCTGACGCTGATTCGTGCAGCGATAGCGCATGTGGATGACCGGCCCCTCCAAGGTCGTCCAAGTCTCAAAAATGCAGTCCCCTGGCACGTTGTTGAGGGGCCACTGCATGGGGATGCACTTAATGTAGAGTTCCTTGCCGTCATTCTTGTGCTCGACGACTTTCGAAGGGTTCAGGTAGCAGTCGCCCGTCTGGATCGGGTTCCACCCCAGGCCCGCCCATGCCTTGTGCGGTTTCTTGTCCCCAACCTCAAAAGGCCAAGGCCCGGAGTAGTGGGACATCTGGATCTGCCGGCCCAGGTCCGCGCTGTTGATGATGTTGCCGGGGTGGTCCTTGCTTGAGATGAACGTCACCGCGCCTCCCAAAGCCAGGTCCATGCCAATGCGCACCTCCCCGTTGTCCAGAAACGTCATTCTCGGCGCGGGTAACGAAGATGGAGCCCCATGGCAAACGACCGCCAGGAAGCTCAGGACTGGAGCGAGACCAAGGGAGGAACTGAAAAGACGTATCTTGCGCATACGACCAAGGTGGACATGTTAGGGGCGGATCTCCAGGGCCAACGCAGTCCTGGCTTCAAACTTCTCCGGCAGTGAAACGCGCAACCCGGTTTCATCCCGGGTGAATTTCAGTTTGCCGCCGCCGACAAGCCTCACGCTGCCAATATTGCCCGGCCAGTTTGTGGCATTTTTGGCCAGCGACTTCACGGTCACCTGGCCATCCCTTGGAATCTCCAGCACGATGGCATAAAGCGTCTTGCCGCTCTTCGATTGGGTGAACCGAATGTCCTCCGCGGTAAAGGGCTTGGTGGCCACATCTTTCTCGCCGACACCGTCGAAGGGAGCTTTTTCCTGTGCGGCGGCGGCCGGGCCTTCGCCGTAGAGCTTCCACGGGCGCGTGGCGTAAATCGCCTCGCCGTTGACCTTGAGCCATGCCCCAATGCCCTTGAGGATTTCGATTTCGTCACTGTCCGGTTGGCCGTCGCGTTGGAGCGGAACGTTCAACATGAGATTGCCGTTCTTGCTGACAATGTCGGCCAGCATGCGGATGACCGACGCGGCGGACTTATATTGATGGTTCTTGAAGAGATTCCGGTCGTAATGCCACTCCCCAATGCAGGTATCCGTCTGCCAGGGCTGGGGTAGAATTCCCTGCGCCTTGCCGCGCTCGATGTCGTAGACAAGCGCCCGGCGTTGCGTGTCGTTAAGCAACTTGCCGTTCACCACCGCTTCGGTACGGCCATGCTTGTCCAAACGAGTGTTGTAGGCATGCGCCGCCAGTTTCAGGCCGACTTCGTCAGTAACGCCGACGAATGGAAGCACCGTGTCGTCAAAATAGATTTGATCGGGCCGGTAGTCATCCCAGAGCTGTTTGGTGCGCTTGAAAAACTTCTCCATGTAGGCCGCATCAGGCGTGCTGCTGCCTTTGCTCGCGTCCCAGGACCATTCCAAGGTGGTTCCGGGTTTGTGATTCTGGGCGTAGAGATCCTGCGGATCCAGACCCTCCCACCACTGGCCCTTGCCGTCGGCCTTGGTCAATTTGCCGTCGTATGGAACGCCGGCAAACAGACCTTCCTTGTCCGCGCCCTGGGCCGGCTCATACCACGACCACGGGCGGGAGCCGTGCACGCTTACCGCAAAGCGCAGTCCGTGTTTGCGGGCCGCCTTCGCCCAACCGCCAACGAGGTCCTTCTTGGGCCCGAGTGCGACGGAGTTCCACGGCTGGTACTTCGAGTCCCAGTTGTCGAAATTGTCGTGGTGGTTGGCCAGCGCCATGAAATACTTCGCGCCGTTGTCTTTGTAGAACTCGAGCAGGGTGTCCGGATCAAAATGTTCCGCCTTCCAGACGCGGATCACATCCTTGAAGCCGTTGGTCGAGGGATGGCCGTATTCAGCGATGTGGGACTTGTAGTTCGGGCTGCCGGTCTCATACATGCTCCGGGCATACCAGTCTCCGTGCTCGGGTTGGCATTGCGAACCCCAGTGGGCCCAAATGCCGAACTTGGCGTCCCGGAACCACTCCGGAGTCTGATAGTTCGTCAGCGAATTCCATTCGGGCTTGAACGGGCCGGCGGCTATCGGCGGAAGTTGGAGGGGCGTGGTTTGGGC